>Ga0206953_1020_pt1 | contig 37412 bp, 28 predicted proteins | sample Alteio_BWOrgHeat_36_FD_152977 | JGI IMG/M metagenome (GOLD analysis project Ga0206953, IMG submission 152977) | Enriched cells from forest soil in Barre Woods Harvard Forest LTER site, Petersham, Massachusetts, United States -... | ecosystem: Environmental > Terrestrial > Soil > Temperate forest >...
AAACTGCCCTTTAGCCCGGTGACAAAGTCGTCGTCGGCAACGATGTCGGCATCGATTTGCTGGCGATGGCCGTAATAATAGGCCAGTGCCGCATGCACGCCAGCCAATGTTAAACCCGGATGTTCAGCCACTATTTCATTGGGGCTTTTACCCTGGCGATCATACCAAATTGCCACATGCTGCACCTTGATGCGGTGGCCAGTGATGTGCGGCTTCCCTCCGCAAATATCCGGTTCAACGGCGATATGATCTTGCAAACGCGGTGGAATAATACGCCCGACCGTTCTACCTCCATCGGTTAGGAGAAACTCCTCGCCTGCTGCCACTCGTTGTAAAACTTGCGGCAGTTGTTCTATCAAGTTTGCTACGTCGATTGCGTTCACTTTCGCCTCATGCTTTGATGCAGATGGTGCTGCGGGTCGGTGGGAAGCCCGATCATACCCGCCCATTTCGACATGCCCACGGAACCTGCGGATCGGGAGCGTCCACCTTTCGGTGCCTCGTGAGCTACCGCAGCGCCGATGACTTAAAGCACGCTGTGGTCAATGTCAATTTGTCTTTTAGGGAAGGATACCCATGTCAGATCGTGCCATTTCCAGGATTCGATGCTGCATGGCTGGTTGTTCAAAGGCGTCGGCAAACACCTTGGCTGCCATAAGCATGAAATATTCCTGGTACGTTTGATTAATGCGCTCGTAGGGACGCCATTCCCGTAGATAATGATCGTAGCCGCGCCCAACGCTTGTCCATAAATCCTTAAGTGTTTGACGATAAGTGCCGGCATGCGTGGCTCCCACGCCTAACTCATCCAAAACTGTTCTCAACAATCGAATCCACAGCGCCCCAGTTATATATCCCCAAGGTAAGCGGCAGATGCCGCCGGTAATTGCGTCTAGCGTAATTGCATCCATCATCAGTAATTGTGGAGGGACAACATGCATGGACATATCTGCTTCAAGCCAAATCACCTCGGTTTTTCCCACTGCGGGAGCACGGATACACAATGGTTCCAAAGCGCGTTTGTGAATGGGGCAACTGAGCGTCCAACCAAATCTCCAATGTAGCCGAAGATAGGGCTCCGCAGATTCTGCCAGGCAGTGCCGGCAGCCACGCGGTCGATGAAAGCGGCGGAATGAGTACCAAGGAAGTACATACGGGTGTCGGACCGGCCGGTGATCCAGTGGAAGGAGAAAAGCCAGCTGGTTCGTATATTTAGCCACGCCGTCGCGGTCCGCGTCCAGAGTGTCGAGAAGAGTCGGAACATAGCCCCGAGTCGTGAGGCGACGCACGGCAGCGAACTCCTGGCCGGTCTTTTCTGCTAGCGTGCTGATTACGTGCTCAGGCGGGTCGAAATCCAGATGATACCTGTTCGTTGACTTGTCAGGGATGCCGGATACGTTTAGCAGCAAAACGGCGGGCGGAATAGCAAGAGCGTGAGCGAGTCGGTTCACCCATGATGAGAGCGCCTCACCAGGGTAAGGGGGCGGGTGAAACGGCCAACGCCGGGACATCAGGCGATTTCACGCTCGCAAGTTTTCCGGCGTTCAGTCGGGCTGTCGTAATCCGCAAGTGCCAAAGTCCGGGCATTGATCTCCTCTTCCTTGCTTTCGATGGCTGCAATCGCTGCCCGGCCCAGCAAAGTAGCCATTTCGCCGATGGTTCCTTCGGTCCGGGTCAGGATATAACTCACCATCTCTGGACTGAATAACTGTGACGGCCGTCGCAATGGGAAAGAAGCCGCGAAGCTGGCCAGAAGCGATAGCAGGTCCGGACCTGCCTCCCAACGCGGCAGAACAAGGGGACGGAACCGGTTCTCCAACTGGTCATCGCTGCGGATCGCCCGATAGGCATCCTCGGTTCCTACGCCGATGATGGGAATACGCAGCTCGTTACCCAAGAAGCGAAGTAAGTTCAGGAATTCCCCGCGTACCCGCGTGCTGCCGGCGAGCATGTTGTGCAATTCATCGATCACCAGCATCCGCACTTTGGCCGCCCGCATCAGCCGAAGAGTGGTGAATTCTAACTCTGCCACATGCCGTCGGCGGGTGAACGGAAGGTTCATAGAATGCAGGAGCATGGTATAAAATCGGTTCACTGATGGCTCGGAAGGCATCTGCATAATCACGACGGAAATGACTTCTTTCGACCCGTCTTCGCTGAGCCGTGAGGAATGCTGTCGCCGAAATCGCTCAATGATCATCGACTTTCCGTTATTGGTTGGTCCGATCAGCAGCATGTTTTGCATCCGCTGACGTTGGGGCCAAAGCAGTAGTTCTTCCAGGTTAGCGAGAGCCTGCCTTGCACGGGTGTAGCCAATCCATCGATCGGCCCGGATACTGGCAATTCTTTCTGCGTCCGGCAGCAGCGCAGTTGCCTGCGCTGCCGGCGTGAGGTGCGACAAGTCGGTGTTATCTGCAGGGCGCTTTACCATGACTACCACAACTCGATTTCGTCAAAGGGCTTGATGGAACCAACCGTCTCGGCTCCGGACGCAGGTGGACTAAGGGGTAGTATTGCCTGCGGCGCTCGAAGATGCGCTCGTCTGGCAACTGACCGTCGAGCGGCTTTCGTCGTGGCAACTGCCTTGTCGGCTAGTGAGCGCATTTCGCCAATGGCGCGAAAAATGGTTTCTTCGTCAACTTGCCTGCGACCTTGTTCACGGACCCGTTCGACGGCTCGCCGGTGCTCCCAAAGAGTAATTGCCGGCTGGGACATAGATCGATAAGGAACCTCAACGTAATAGTCTTCTTCGGGATGCAGCACGAAAATACGGCTTAAGTCACGCGGGTCGCGCCGGATGAAGAACCGGTGTCCCTCGTCCCGCCGAGCGACCCAGGGCTTCACGGCATTGCTGGAATAAACGATGTGATCGATGACGAACCCTTGCCGTTGGACGCGCCGGCGAACCACCGGCAAAAAATCAACGAGGAACGTTCTGGGATTACACGCCCACTGCACCTCGCCTGCATCCTCAACTGCACGCTGCCATCGTGCGATCGGCGGCTCACCGGTTGCAGAATGTACTTCCCCGTGATAAGGGCCCGTGATGACGAGCGCGAACCATTTCTCCAATTCCGCAAGTGTGAAGACGGCCTTGCTTTCCGAATCGTAGTCGCCTCTCTGCACCGTGTTTGAGAACGTTGTCCCGGGCAATTGATGCACTTTTTTCATTAGCGTTCCAATTACCCTCTCAACGATCCCCCCGTAGTGAGGCGCTCCTACCGGGCGATAGTCGATCCGGATGCCATGTGCCTCGCACCCCCGGCGCAGGGCCTCACTATGGAAATCGGCGCCGTTATCGACGTAAATAACTTTGGGCTTGCCGGTCATTGGCCATTCGGCCTCGACGCCGATCCGCTCCAGCCACGGCTTTTTGTCAGTCGCGGCGTGGGCCAGGCACAAACCTACCGACACGGCGGATGGAGCTTCCAAGGTCAGGCAGAAACCAACGATACAACGTGTGTACACGTCGATCGCTATTGTGAGCCAAGGCCGGCCAATTGGTTGGCGCGTGTATGGGTCTACGACAATAATGTCCACCCGTGTATGGTCGATCTGGACGGCATCGAATGGCCGCGTCGTCGCCGGAAAATGGCCTTCAACCGCTTGAAACCGCCGCGCGGCATTCTGCCCCTGGCGTTTCTGGGTAACCTTCTCCGGGTTCAGGCGCTCGATCCGTGCCCGGACAGTATTCGTGGCAGGAGTACGAAAGCCGGCTTTTCGACACTCTGCACGGATAACCTTCATTAGAGAGGCTATACTGATCCGTTGCTTTGACAGGTATATCGTGGAGATAGCCAATGTGACAAAGCGCTCCACCTCTTCCGGAAGGCGGGCTTGACCTTTTCCACCATTAGAAATCACTGGTATAAGAGCAAGGAATGAGCCTGAACTCTCTCGCCACCGTCTGATCAGCGTGTAAATAGTACGCTCAGTTAACCCAAGCTTCAGAGCGGCTTCTGCGGCAACCGTCGAAGCGACAGTTTCCTGATCCGCAATAGGGCCGATCACGTCGGCACGGCGCCTGGCTTCAGCCCAAGCCGCATCAGAGCACCTAATTGTTCCGCTCTCGTGAATTAACTCCTCACGATTGTTCATATCATTCATCGTTCAGCTTACTGAAGCCCACTTCTGGATAATTTGCATACTACTGAAGAGCACTTCTGGCAAATAGTATGTTCAGAAGTCGTTTTCAGTAAGGCGGATTTATTCAGGTGTTACTGAAATCGTCTTCTGAAAATGACAAAAATGCTCCATGCTCCGCATCACCCCGCAAACCAGTTCCGCCGACGCGAAAAAATACTATTCGCGGGCCGATTATTACGACCTGGAGATGGCCGGCCAGTGGCTCGGCAAAGGGGCGGCTACCCTGGGTTTGCAGGGCCAAGTCAGTGAAGCGGCGTTCAATTCGCTCTGCGACAATCTCCACCCGCAAACCGGCGAGCAACTCACCGCCCGCACCATCGCCGAACGCCGGGTGCTTTTCGACTTTACCTTCGACTGTCCCAAGAGCGTTAGTTTGGAATGGCAACTCGGCGGCGATCCCCGCATCTTCGACGCGTTTAGAGATTCGGTCCGCGAGACAATGGCCGACATCGAAAAGGAAATCGCCGTCCGCGTTCGCAAAGGCGGCCGTCAGGACGACCGGATTTCCGGCAATCTCGTCGGGGCCGAATTCTATCATACCACTACCCGGCCTTCACGCGAAGACGGCAACCCCGATCCATTTTTGCATTGTCATTTCACGGTTTTCAACGCCGTGTTCGATCCGACCGAAGAAATCTGGAAGGCCGCCGAAATCGGCCGCATCAAATCCGAAGCGAATTTTTGGGGAGCGGTCGCCTACGCCAAGCTCGCCAACAAGTTGGAAGACCTCGGCTACGCCACGCGAAGGACAAAACACGGCTTTGAGTTGGCAGGGATCGACGACAAGCTGGTGCGGAAATTTTCTCGGCGAACGGAAGAAATCGAAAAACTGGCTAAGCAGCTCGGCATCACCGACCAGGAACGAAAAGCCAAGCTCGGGGCAACCAGCCGGCTGGCCAAATCGAAAAACCTCTCGGCCGACGATCTGCGCGATTACTGGAGAAGCCGGCTAAGCACCGATGACGCCTCGGCCTTGCAACGGGTGCGGCTGCAAGCGAAGGTTCCAAGCCTGCCTCCGGCCGATCGCTCGGCGGAGGCCGTCAACTACGCCAAGGACCATTGCTTTGCCCGCGACAGCGTTGTAAGCGAACGGCAATTTCAAACCGAAGCCCTCCGGCATGGCGTCGGCGCGGTCGATTTGCAGACCGTGCAGGCGGTCATGCAACGCCATCAAGATTTGCTGTGGGGCCAACGGGCCGGCCGGTCGATGGTCACAACCAAACACGTTCTCGACGAGGAAAGAAAGATCGTTGGCTTTGCCCGCAAAGGGAGGGGCACTTGCAAGCCGCTGGGCAAGCCCGGTTGGTTCATCCACGATGACAAACTCAACGCCGGCCAGCAAAATGCCGTTCGTCGAGTGCTCGAATCGGCCAGTCAGATTTGCATCGTTCGCGGCAAAGCCGGCACCGGCAAAACCCGCCTGCTCCGCGAGCTGGTTGGCCGCATAGAAGAAAACGGCAAGCATGTGTTCGCGTTTGCTCCCACGGCGGAAGCTTCTCGCGGCGTCCTCCGCGAAGAAGCGAAAATCGCCAACGCCGATACGGTGGCCCGCCTGCTCGTAGATGTGGAGCTGCAACGGGAAGTGGCTGGCCAAGTCGTTGTCATCGACGAAGCCAGTTTGATTTCAGCCCCGAACATGGTTCAAGTTTTCGACCTGGCCGGCGAGCTCGGCTTCCGCGTCGTGTTGTTTGGCGACAAACGCCAGCACGGTTCGGTCGAGCGTGGGTCAGCCTTGAAACTGCTCGAAGACGAAGCGGGCCTGCCGGTCGCCGAAGTTTCGGAAATCATGCGGCAGAAGCGAGCGGAGTACATAGCGGCCGTCCAGGATTTGAGCGAAGGGCATACGGAAGCGGGTTTCGACAAGTTGGACCGGCTCGGCTGGGTGCAAGAAATCGCCGATGTCGACCAACGGCAACGGCAGATTGCCGCCGATTACGTGCAAGCCGTGCAACAGGGCAAGTCCTGCCTGGTGGTCGCTCCGGCCAAGATCGAGGGGGAGAAGGTGACGGCCGCCATCCGCGAAGAACTCAAAGCTGTTGGCCGGCTCGGCGGCAAGGAGCGGGAATTCCTACGGCTCGACAGCACCGATTGGACGGAAGCCGAACGCGGCGATGCCGTCAATTACGACGGCGGCGAAGTGCTGGTCTTTCAAAAGCCGGCCAAGGGTTTCCAGAAAGGGCAGCGGGTGCAAGTTGACAACCCGGCGACGGCCCCGCTCGACAAGGCGGCTCGGTTCCAGGCGTACCGGCCCGGCTCGCTGCGGATCGTGGCCGGCGACGTGCTGCGGATCACCAAGAACGGTTTTACCCGCGACAAGAAAAGATTGAACAATGGGATGTTGGTCCAGGTCAAGGGTTTTACCCGGCAGGGGGATATCGAACTAAAAAACGGCTGGGTGATCGATAAGTACTACGGGTTCATCGCTCCGGGCTACGTGCTGACGAGTTTCGCCAGCCAAGGGAAATCGCCGGACCGGGTGCTCATCGCTCAAAGTGCCGACAGCTTTCCCGCGTCATCGAGAGAACAGTTTTACGTCAGCTGTTCGCGGGGCAAAGAAAGCTGCACTGTGTACACGTCGGACCGCGACGAATTGCGGAAGGCGATTCATTGGTCCGATCCGAAATTGACGGCGACGGAGCTGGTCAACGATGGCAAACGGCGACGCGATGTCGAGCAACACCAACAAAAACAATCCCGGCGTCAACGGTTGCTAAAACACGTTGCCTTCATTCAACGGCTTGCTAACTTGGGCCGGAATTTCGTGCAGCGGCAGATGGAAAAAATCCACGACTACGTTCCCCAAAAGGTGATGGTCCATGAGCGATAACAGGGAATCCCTGGCCGACTCCGCCAAGCGGCGGGCGCGGGAAGGGTCGTTCGCGGCGGAAGTCCAACGCGTTTACCCGCTCGACGCCACGCCAGTCGAGGACGAACCGGAAGTTGACGATTGCGGCAGCTACGGTTTTCTGCGGGGTCGCCACGAAAAGGCAATCCATCTGGAGTTCCGGCGAAAGAAAGGGACCTGGCCGGCTCCCGGCTATTCCTGGCTGCTCAAGCCGGTCTACGATCCCGACGGCGCCATAACGCTTTTGTACGCCAGCGGCGATCGCGTCGACATTCGCGGCCGCAACCTGCGGCCGGTGTTTGACCGCATCCTTTCCCATCAAGTGCTTTGGATCGCCGAACAAGGGCAGGAATGGCAGGGAAGGGGAACCGACGGATTGACGGCCATCTACACCATCGAGTATCACGACGCCGACGAAGAAAAAGACGGTTAGAAGAGAACGCAATGGCCAGGAAGCATCATCCATGCACGTGCCTGGCCGTTTCATCATTTCGTGATTCCTTGGGAGGAACGGGCGAGCATTGCTGCCCGCCCGCTTGCCGGTCACGCGGCTTTCCGCGTTTTCTTCGCCTTGGCCGGTTTCACCATGGCGGCGATGTCGAACGCCATTCCGGCCGGAAGCCAGCTTTTGAGCTTGGCCGCTTGTTCGGCCCGGCCGTGCTTCTCGGGATCGGCGAAGGCCCGGTCGAGCCGGTCAACCAGCCACGATTTCTTTTCCTTGTGGTGGGCTTGTGACCATGCCTCTCCCAACACATCTCGGCTGATCGCAAGCAACTGATCGCGGGTGAGGCGCTCTAAATAGTTGTCTTTGGTGGGACGCCAGTAGTCGGCGACATTGGCCGTCGTCAACGACATTGCCGCATCGTAGGCGGTGATTTCCTCACCGGCAGCGGATGCCAACTTCGGCCGCAACGTCAACGCCACGCAATAAGCGAGCAGTTCCCGTTTCGCCGCGTCTGGCAACGTGCGGAACGCTTCGAAGCGGGCGGTTTCCGTTCGTGGTTTCAACCAATCGACCGGCAGGGACCGTTTAATCTCCGCGAGAGCGATATGTTCGGCCGGTGCTTGCTTCTGACTCGTTGATTTCGCAGACCGTTGGAAGCAAACGTTGGGACCGTCAGCGGTGGACGGTTCATCAAGAACCTCGCTGGCTGCCTGAAAGATCAGCAAATCGAAAGCGATTTCGGGATGCTTCGCCATCTCGACTTGGGCAATCCGCAACCGGTCGGCGGCAAGGCCGCGACGGAGGGTCTCAGGCAAGTGATCCTTCGACTCGATCTTTATCGGCCTGCCATGATCGGCATCCGCGTTAAGCAAATGGGCCAAGCGTTTGCGATGCTCCGGCTTGACCAATCCCTTGTCGATGAACGCGGCGCCGTCCTGGCCGATCGAGACGAAGCAACCGGCCAATACCTTATGCCCGGCATCAAAACCGACGAAGCGGACAAGCTGTTGCTCCACTTGGTCGATCTGGCCGCGAACCGCCTGTTGCCGGCGGAGCGACTCATCCGATTCGGTGTCGTCAACCATTCGGTCGATCCGTTCCATCTCGGCGTCGAGCTGGGTTTTTAGATCGATCAACTCGGCCGGCGCACCGATCAAGCGTGGCTCGATGCGGCTGCAACGATTGACAAGGTTCCAGTCCCGTTCCGGGTTAATTTCAATCCAGCCCCAACCCTCGGCCTCCAGTTCCTTGCGGATGCCGTCGAGCTTCTTTTCGGCCAGTCGGTTTAGCAGGGCGGGCTTTTCGAGATAGACCTCATCGCCGAACAGGTCGGCCCGGCTGCTGCCGCCGGCGGCCATATAGGCGTCCAACCCGACGAACCGGGCCAGCTTGCTGCTGGCGTCGATCATTTTTTCGGTGAGAGCGTCCCGGATAGAGCTTGGGTCTTCCTTCTGCCAATCCTGAAGCGACTTGTACAGCTTGACCTGACGTTTGTGGTCATCGGTGATGGTGTAGGCCATCAAGCATTCCAGCGTCATGCCGTCGTCGCGGTACTCCTGAAGCAATTGGGGAGCAACGCGGGCCAGCTTCATGCGCTTGAGGACCAGGCGTTCATCGATGCCGAAACGCTCGGCAATCTGGGCGGCCGCGTGCCCTTGCTCAATCAATTCAGCAAATGCCTCAAACTGGTCGGCCGGGTGCATGGCCAACCGGACGGTGTTTTCGGCAAGGCTCATCTCCAGAGCGTGCTCCTCGGTGACGATCTGGCACGGCACCGCGAAATCCGCCGGCAGCTTGCCTTCCGCCTGAAGCGAACGGATCGCTTCCAGTCGCCGTCCTCCGGCGATCACCAGAAATGCGCCGTCGGCGGCGCCGGTGACGACGAGGTTTTGCATCAGGCCGTGCGCCAAGATGGAAGCTTTCAATTCTTCCATGCCGATTTTGGCAACCGTGCGGCGGGCGTTGAGCGGGGATTTTTCGAGCTTGTCGATAGCAATGCTCGAAATGAGGTTGGTCGTGTTTTCAGTGGTAGTCATAACAATCTCCATTAGTTGATAGGTGAAAAAAAGCCGGCGGACGGCGAACCGCCCGCCGGCATCCGGTTCAGGCGGCTGCCTGTTCGGATTGCTTGCGGCCTTTGGCGTCGGCCTGGTGCTGATGCATAATCCAGGTGTGAGCGAGGTCGAACAATTTCGCCATCGTCAGCAGGTCGTCGAAACCGAGGCTGTCGGTTTCCTTCCAGCCGTCCTCTTGCTTGTAGCCCCGGCTCGGGATGACGCTGTACCAAGCGCCTTTTTCGCCGTGATTTCTCCAGATCGTGACTTGCAGGACGCCGATGCGGATTTTGTGTGCTGGTTGTGACATAGTGGTCTCCTTCTCTTCTAAGTTTCCGGCCCCGCTCATCGGGGCCTTACATGCACGTCAAGGAAGCAGCCGCAAAGGGGCGAAGCGAGGCGCAGCGTACCGGTCAAGCTGAAAATTGGGGGAGACCTTTAGGGGGAACCGATTTTCTGCTTGACCGGCCCTGCGGATGCTTCATCGTGCATGTCAATAAGGCCACGGTGGGGCAGGATCGAAGAGGGAAAAGGGAGCACGACAACCAGCTAAGCAATGCCGCTCGACGGCAATTAGCAAGAAATGTCAAACGGAGGGGAGAAGCCGAACAGTAGGTAACTCAGCGGTGGACTAAGGCGGGCAGGCACAAAGTAAGCAGACTCACGCTTCCTGCGGTTCGGGGAACGGCTGTCGGCGCAATACCTCGTCCTCGATGACGCAATAGCGAACACCGTCGGCGCCCAATTTGTTGTGCAAAATGATGTCGGCTAAATCCGGGGCGGCAGCGGCAATTGCTTGACGTTCCAGTTCGGCCCTCGCTTCCGGGTTCAATTCTTCGAGAATCCGTTTGATGTGGTTTTTCTTGGCCGTTCGCTGCTGTTCTTTTTGACGCTCGGCCTGTTCCTGTTGCTTGACGCTTTGCTGCCGCTCGTCGGTCAGTTTCCGTTTGCGGTCGCGTTCCGCTTTCGACTCGAAGCCTTGCGGCGCGGCGTAATCGTCGCGGATCGAAGCAACCAAATAACCGGCCGGGTTCTGCGAAAGTCGTTTGTCCTTTTCCTCGGTCATCCAATCAAACACGGCAAGTTTGGCGATGATGTGTTCGGCCGGGAAGGCGGCAACCAATTCGGCGGCGGTGGCGGCGGTGACGCCCCGCCCGCTAAGTTCTTTCTCCAAACTTTTCTCACTCGCGTCGGCAGCCGTGCTTTCCGCCCGCGACGGCTTCTTCAAAAAAATCACCCGCCAACTGCCCCGGCTGATTCGTAGATACCGCTCTTTCGGCGGCAGCGGTTCCAAAAATCCTTTGCTTTCGAGTTCCTCGATGGCGGCGGATAGTTTCTCTTTGATCTTGCCGGTATGGTAGTCGCGGCTCAAGCCGATATGCTCGAACGCGAAATCCCGCAATTCGTAATCGAGGCGGCTGCGGTGGTAAAAATGCTTGTCGAGAAAACGATACATCCGTTTGGCGACGGAAGATTCCAACGACTGGAAAAAATCTAGGTTGAGGGCTTTGAGATAGCCGTCTTGGAAACTGCGGAAAAGCACTTCGTTCCAGGTGAACGATGAAAACGGCAAGAGGTCCTGGTCGTGATGGCGCGGGGATTTCTCTTGCTCGTAAAGCGTGATGCGTTCCAGAATGTGAAACCCTTCATCGACCCAACTCTTGCGGCGATTGTCCCACCATGCCTTCTCGTAGGAAAGATAAACGCTGGCCCAGCGATGCAATGCCTCATCGAGGCGGTGGTAGTTTCCGCCTTTATCGCTCCAACCCAAGAGCCGCAGCAATTCGTAGCGGCTGAATTGCACTTTGCGGTCGGTCAGGTTGTTTTTCAACCGCGTCAGTTGAATCAAACCCAGCAAGACTTCATCGTCCTTGGCTGTCGGCAATCCCTGGCGGTCGGTGCCCTGCACGACCAATTTGCGGGTAACGTGCTTGTTGGTGTGCGGGTTCCAGATAGTGTCCTGAAATTCGAGCGTCTTGGTGCCGGCCGGCGCCCGGTCGCCAAGAACGGCGATGGGGAACTCCGCAATATTCATTTCATCCCGTGCATCCTGCGGGTCGGAGAAACGAAGTCGCTTTTGCAAAGCTGCGGTGCTGGGCGTGGTCATCAGTCATCATTCTGAAAGTAAAATCCAAAGAAAAGCAACAACAAAAACTGCGTCTCCGCTGTTGTTGTAGTATGAACAGTAGTTATTTAAGAGTTGTTAAGTTACTTGAAAGCAAGTCATTGGTTTGGAAGGATTTTCCGGCCGTGTTTGTCCCTCAAAGGTCGGTAATCGGTCCCTCGAACGACGGTAGTTCCGTCCCTCAATCGACGGTGCTCCGTCCCTCGATGGACGGTAATTGCGTCCCTCAAAGGACGGTAGTCGGTCCCTCAGCGGCCGGTAGCCCTGCCAATTCCTCCAGAACGCGGCAATAGGGGCCGGCTGCGAAAGCAAAAGCTCCAAACCATGATTGGTTCCGTCCCCCCAAGGACGGTAGTCAACCTCCGGCGTCAGATCTGAATTCTCTCGATTTCATCAAGAGTTACCTCGTCGTGCCTGCGGTCGTAGAGCTTGGTCGTCCTGGGCGAAGAGTGGCCGGCGATTCGCTGGGCGGTTTCAAGATTGCCGCCGTTCTTGAGATAGGCGGTAATTCCCGTAGCCCGGCAGCTGTGGCAGCAAATGCGATTTCCGAGGTCCGCATTCCGGGCACGGCGTTTAATCATGGCCAGAGCGTTCTGGCGGGGCAAGCGGGATTGGGTGAGTTGCCGCCGTTCGTCGATAGTGCGAAACAACGGCGTGTTCTTGTCGGCGGCGATCCCGGCCGCTTCAATGTAGGCGTCGAGAAATTCCTCGGCCTTGTGATGAACGGGAATTGTGCGTGTCTGCCGCCCTTTTCGTGAAGGGCAAGATACCAGCGTTTGCCTTGTTGCTGATAATCCTGCACGTCCATTCGCAACACGGCCCCGATGCGGGCAAAGCTGAACACCATGACGGCGATTAAGGCCCGATCCCTCAAGCCGGCGATGGTTTTTACATCAATGGCGTCAAACATCTGCCGGGCTTCCTCGGTGGACAGCACGGGCGTTTTGCCCTCGTTGACGACATGCTTGGGGCCGCGAACCGACGTGGCAGGATTGAAGCGAGAGGCCCCGCCGCGAACAAGATAATCGAACAATGTGCGGATGGCCGCCAAGTGTTGCTTGACGCTCGGTGCGGCCAGCTGGAGGCCAAGCTGCTCGACGTAGGCGGCGACATGCACCGGCGTCAAATCTTCCAACCGAAAAGCCCGGCCCTCGGCCCAAGCGGTGAATTGACGCACGGCGTGAGCATAGGCGGCGCGAGTGTTGGGGTTGCGATGCTCCGCCGTAAAGAACTCGATGAAGCGTTGTGAAACGAACTCGCCGGCGTCGCCGAATAAAATGGGCAGGTTGGCGATACCGAGTCGATGAAGAGGGGAAGGGGAGGCGAGAATCAAACTGGTGGGCATGGGCGAAATCCTTTCGAGCAAAAGCGATGCGGCGAAGCTGGTTCATAAAGGACATTATGACATAGCTTCGACCCGCGCAAGCGGTAAAGTGAATTCGACCATCAAAAAGCAGCGTTCGACGGAGAATCAGATTGTGATGTTGTGGGGGATGGAAAAAAACGAACCCAATCAACGGCGGCAAGATCAGCGTCGCGTCAGAGGGTTGTCAAGAGCGGGCGTCTATTTTGCCGGTGCCGCATCACCTGATTGAGGTTTTGGGCTTCTCTTTTTCAGGGTATTGCAATGTTGAGGATGGATGGAAGTCCGCGATGAAACAGGGAAGATTGGCGAAATCAGCTTGGGAAAAATCGTGGCGTTCATATAATGATTGTCTGATTATAAATCGCGATGTCAACTTGACTGGACGTCTGAAGGGGCAGGAATGGGCAAGCCAAGCGTTCCGACTCAGAAGCACTTATTTGCCTTGTCAGGAAACAAATGTGCATTCCGAGGCTGCCAACAGCCGTTGGTTGACGCGGCGAGCAAAAAGGTCACTGCGAAAATTTGCCATATCAAAGGGAATCGTCCGGGGGCAGCGAGGCATGATGCGAGCCAAACTGAAGAAGAACGGCAAGGCTTTGAAAATCTGATTCTGATGTGCCCGATTCATCACGACGTAATTGATGCGGACAAGGAAGTGTACACTGTCGAGATCCTGCGGAAACTCAAGGAAGAACATGAGGCCAAGCACGGCCGGCAGGAGGCAAACGACGCAATCACCGAACTGTTCCTGGCAAATGTCTCTCTGGCACCGACAGACGGATCGGTCATCCTGTCACAGAATCAAACAGGAGGTCAAATCGCCCATACGATCCATAACAACTACGGCACGGAGCCGCAACAATCATCTGGTTTTCCGAAGGAACTGGCGTTACGGCATTTAGCAGATGTAGGCGACATCGAGTTCGCTCAGACTGCGCACAGTAAAAAGCTGCATCGGGTAGACGATCGGGGGACATTGGTGTCAGCGGAAGCGACTGCGATTGTATTTGCGTGTTCGCCAGTTCCGCTTTACAAACAAGCAGAGGAAGGTGAGTTTCTGAAATGGATGGATACCGGCAGTCGGCGGTATTTTCCTTGCACCACATATCCGTTCATTCCAGGACCGGTTCCTGATCGGGTAGGACGGACGTTCCTGTGGAATGACGGTGGATTTCACGGCAGAACAGCGGGACGTGCCTTCATCAACTATCTCGCCGTTGAGCGATCAGGTTTCATCGAGTACGGATTCTGCCCGCTCGGGATGATGCAGGAACAATGTTCCATTTATTATGCGAAGGCGGTTGCGAAACTCTTCGCTTTTCTGAGTTTCCTGCGGGACTGTTTTTCATCGTGGCATATCGACCCGGAGGCTGTGTCATTGGGAGTTGCAATTGCGAAAACCAAGGGTCTTAAGCTAGAATGCATTACGGAAAGGCTTGACCGCTGCTTCATGCATATCCCGGTTTGCGACAATGACAACTTCCTCTATTTGCGACCTGCGGAGCCTTGGGATGTGAACAGCGTGGCGATAGACGCGGCCGAATCCATGTTGCAGCATTGGGCATTCGTGCGGCCTGCATGGCTTGAGACGCCAGAATTTGAGGGTGGAGTGTACAAAGGGACTTTCTTCAGGCGTCATTTCTCTTCGTGGTGAATTCGGTACTCATGAGTCGGCGAAACACCTGGACGGGTCAATGAGCCGCTACGAAAGTCTCAGTACCTAAACCAGTTCATGCCTGTAGTCGAAACTTTCAATCTACAGAGTCAGAGGTATAACGGAGATGGCCATTTCCCAAGAATGTGGAGCCTTTATCAGCCGGTGGATGCACAAGGCTAATCTTATCGAATTGGACGATTTGGCATCTTACTTCGATAGGTTCATTACGCTATTCGTGGCTTACAATCGGCTATATGCTGAGGCCACGTTTGAGCTTTGCCGTGCAGGAAGTATTAAGCTGCGCCCGCACGCTAATTTCCCTGACGGGAAGGCCGCCAAGGAATACGTGGTTCAGTTTCTGGGTGAGCACGAATTGGCCATTGGGTTTGAGTCTGACGCCGCCACGGCTGCGGCAGTTGAAGATATGAAAACGCTAATTGCGGATAGCCGGTTTAATATCCTCCTTAAGGGGCCTGAGGCGAAGAGTGATCGAAGACGCGACCAGCAACTGCTTGCCCGGTTGGAGTCGCATGATGCTTCTATCAGAGCTAAGGCAGTCTTAGAATTTGTGTATTCGGTGCGATGCAATACCCTTCACGGTAGCAAGAGTTTTGAGCCGGTGCAGGCCGAGGTGCTTAAGCCCTGTATTACTGTTGTTGATCGCCTGATTGCGTTGCTACTTTTAAGGTTGAGCTGAAGCAGGCGATAGATCGCGCCAGTTATCATCGCGCTACAGCGTCTGGCCGCCCAATCTACTTGTTGCCTTCTTTCCCGTCATCGTCGTTCTTGCTTTTCTGGTCGAGCGGCTTTAGCATCATGGATACGAAAGTCTCAGGTAGATGATGCAATGCAACTGGACAACCCCGCGCAGAACGACAGGGAACCCGACATTTTTGATGGCAAGTCGCAAAGTCTCAGTCCTGCCTCTGCGGCTTCGAGCTTGATGACACGCCGCCGATCGGCATTACCATTTTTAGCTGTTGATCACCGGAAAAATTGCACCGAAACAAACGGCAGAAGATCAACGGCCGATTGCGGCACGGTTCCGAGAAAAAGATTCCGATCCAATCAAAGGGCGACTTCCAGCACCGTCATGGCGAGCGGCAGCTGCTTGATCGACTTCGACGAAAACAGCGGAGTCGGCGTCTTGAGATAATGACGCTGCTGCGCCGGAGGTACGGGACTCTTCCGCCCGTTTGCGAATGCGTGAAGCAATCGACGGCTCGGCGGATAAACGGCGTTTGCCCATACGTTCGGGGCTGGCTTCGATGGTATGTGCTGCCTTAAGAGCTTTTATCCTCTCGGCCAGCTCGGAAACACTTAATCTTGATTCATCTTTGGAATTCGGCGGTGTAGCGGAAAGCCCGGCTTTGAGCTGGTCCCGCAAGTTGGTCAATTCCGACAGATACGCAACGTGCGAGAATTCAGCGCCGAGGCGGGCACGGTAATCGCGTAGCTGCGATTCGGCGATGGCAAGGTTTTGACGCACGGACTCGCATTCAGAGCCATAACCGCTTGCTAGCCGCTCCACGGCATTGAGCACTGCTCGGGGGCCAGGGTGATCGCGTGACAACATCGTTTGCCGCGTGGTCTGCCCTTCGAGATAAACCAGCGGGCTAAATTGCGGTTGCAGAATGAGTCCAAATTTAAGGCCCTGATAAACGCCCAGCGGAACCCGACGCGATTCATAGACCTCCGTGGGCAAACGGTCCAGAGACTGGCCGAGGACGACGGCCGCTTCATCGTTGGCATAAGTACGCTTGCCGATGGTGATCCAGTCATCGGCGCGGGCCTTGGCGGTGGCGTGGTCGGCGGTTAGTTCGGAAAGTCGCCGTGCCTGTAGGTCGATAGATGCGGGTAGGTCGCGGATGTTGAGCCGGGCGACGTATTGCTCGTCGGCGTGGTTTTTCTGCAAGATGGAAAGCCGCTTCAGCTCGGCGTCAGCTTCGGCGAGCGTGAGCACTGCCGGATTGCCAGAGGCGATGGCCTTCACTTCCGCGTAGCTCAATTCTTGGCCCCCTACATCCTCGGCACTGCGGGCGGTATTTTCGCCGGTCATGACCTGGGAAATAAACCGGGCTTTGGTCTCCAACGCTTGCCACATATAGGCGTCGAACGATCCTTGCGTCACATAGCGAAAGATCGCTACTTCTTCGTTTTCATTACCTTGCCGCAAAATGCGGCCTTCGCGTTGCTCGACTTCAGCGGGTTTCCAGGGTGCATCTAAGTGATGAAGGCCGATCAAACGGCGTTGAACATTCGTGCCAGTGCCCATCTTCGCCGTGCTGCCGATGAGGACCCGAACCGCGCCGCTACGAACTTTGTCAAACAATGCCTGCTTCTTGGCGTCGGAATCGGCATCGCCGATCACGGCGATCTGCGAGCGGGGGATGCCGCCAGCGATCAATTTTTTCGTGAGTTCCTCGTAAATCGAAAAGCCCCACGGCGTGGGGTTTACACCCAAGTCGCAAAAAACCATTTGCGTGCCTCGGGTGGCCTCAGTGCGCCGCCATCGGCCCACGATGATGTCGATCATTAGGTCCAGTTTCGATGTCGGGGGAGTGAGAGCGGTCGTAGAAAGCAGTCGGCTATGAAGAGCTAGCTTGCGGCCGTCCGTGGTGATCGCCAAGGCGTTATCCTCCCTCGGATCGACTTTTTGCGATCTGATCCGTTCGTAACGTTCGACCAGGCCCTGCTGGAGTTTGCTTTGCTCATCCGACATCGGGCAAGCAACGATGATCGGCTTGCCGGTTTCCAGACGCGGCCGGGGGAGATTGAGCATTTCGGGCGTCTGCACGTCGGCGAAGGAACGGAACATCTGCTGGAGTTCCGGCAAGTTCACGAACTTGGCAAATCGGCTGCGCGGCCGCAACGAGGCGCCATCGGGAGCGATCTCCATCGTGTCGATGACTTCCCCAAAGGTTGCGGCCCAGCCGTCGAAATGTTCGATGCCGCGTTGACGCATTCCTTCCGGGTCGAGGAACCGCTGCATGGTGTACAGTTCCACCATCGTATTGCTGATTGGTGTACCGGTGGCAAATGTCACCCCGTGGCCGGCGTGTTGTTGGTCCAGGTAACGGGCTTTCATGTAAAGATCGAAAGCCCGCTCGCTGCCTCCGGTCTGAATGCCGGCGACGCGTTCCATCTTGGTAGGCGTTTCCAGGTTCTTGAAATAATGTGCCTCGTCGATGAAGACATGATCGACGCCAAGTTCATCGAACACCAGCCCGTCATCTTTCTTATCCTCGGCGGCCAGTTCTTTCAGCCGCTCCTCACGTTTGGCTTTTTGCTTTTCGATGGTCTTGATGAGGTTGCGGTGAGCACGCGTGGCGTTTTTGCTGGCGCCGTCTTTGAGCAGCTGGTCGTATTCCGCAATTTGCTCTTTCAGGAACTTCTCCTGAAACCCGCGTGACATGCCGACGCGCTCGAAGGAACTGTGCGTCATGACGATGCCGTCCCATTCGCCGCTGGCGATCCGGGCGGTCAAAAACTTGCGGCGTTCCCGCGTTAAATCTTCCTTGCCCGCAACGAGCAGCTTGGCATTGGGATAAAGCTGCATGAATTCGCGGGCGAACTGTTCCAGGAGGTTGTTGGGCACAACGTACAGCGGCTTTTTGATGAGGCCGGCCTGCTTCATCTTCGTGCCGGTCGCCGCCATCGAGTAAGTTTTGCCCGCGCCGACGGCGTGGGCCAGCAACGTATTGCCGGAACTCATGCCGCGCCAAACCGCATTTTTCTGATGCGGGTCGAGCTGAATAGCCCGGTTCATGCCGGGGAAATCGAGATGCGATCCATCAAACAGACGCAGGCGGATGTTGTTGTAAGTATCGTTGTAAAGCCGCACCAGCCGCTCGGTTCGTTCGGGATCGGAAAATGTCCAAGAGCGGAATCGTTCCTTGATTTGCTTTTGTTTCTCGCGGGCGGCGAGCGTCGCCTCGGGATTGGCCGCTTTCACTTCCTTGCCGCCGACCTCGATGGTGTCGTAGATCACCGGCGTTTTCATGTTGAGCGCCTGCTCGAACAGCCAGATGCCGTTGGCACGCGGGGTGCCGAACTCGGAAGTGGCAGCGACGGAACGCTCGGCGGCGGAGTCGGCTTCGATGCTCCAGACCGCGTCTTTCTTCAGATGTCCTACCTGGATCGCCGAAGGGTCAACGTGGAATAGCTCGGCGGCGAACGCCTGGATGTCGGATTCGGGTATCCACGGCGCACCGAGATTGGCGTCGATGTCGCCGGGCAGAAGGTCCTCCGGCTGCACCGCCCGCAGGGCCTCGGCATTGTGGACGTAAGCCGGGCCGGCCTGTTCCGCCGTCGTCAGCTTCGCCCGTACATTGCCGGAAAGATAAACGTCGGCGGTCTGCCAGGTCCTCGACTCGGGATCGCGGTAGATCAAATCGCCGAGCTCGGCAATGATTTGCTCTTGCGGTTTGCCGTAAAGCTTCTCGATGAACGGCAGGTCAACGATGCCGCGTTGATTGAGCGAAACCAGCAATCCCTCCTCCGCACTTCCTACCTTGGTGATCGGCGGGCTTTTGCCGACCACATCCTTTTTCATGATGGCGGCTTTCGCCGCTTTGCCCGTCGTCTCATCATATTCTTCCAGTGAACTCACCAACATCGCATCAGGGTCGTCGCGAAATTTTACCAAATTCGGCATGCGGCGAATGACCGTGCCGCCTTGCGTTTCGCCGAAGGTGGTTTTGTTGATCGGCCCGTGGTTGTAAACGAAACGGTCGTAGGCGTTATTGAGTTCCCTTCGTGCCTCATGGCGATCGGCATCGGGCCAACCTTCGTTCTGCGATTGCAGGACACGGCGGGCGAGATCGCGCAAGTTTATCAGCCGGCCGATGCGAATGCCCACGGCCGGGCTGATCGACCGAAGAACATTGCCGCCGTAATTGACCGGCACGGCCTGGCCATCCTGCAACTGGCAGATGGTGCGATCGTCGCGAACGAAGAAGCTTCCTTCGTCAATGTGTGCCAGTGGCGGCGGCGGAGCAAAGGTTGCGGCCGGAGCGTGTTGTGCCGGCGACGCCGGAAACGGGGCGAATTCCGGCAAACGGCGGATGGCCACATCAAGCTGCTCGGCCAAAGAGCCGTTGCCCTCGACGCTGTAGCCTTCATTGCCGTACATCAAATTCTTGCGGCTGAAGGCGCCGAGGACCATTTCCGGGTGGTGGACGAAATAAGAATTGATCGGTACTTCGGCGCCGTCGATCGACAGCGGCTGGGCGTGGAGCCAGTCGGGGTCGGCATGTTTTGCCATTTCGTAAGGGGCGCGTTTGCGCAGAAAGATAATGTCCGTGACCACGGCGGTCCCTTCCCGTTTGAACGCGTCGGAAGGGAGGCGGATCGCCCCCACGAAATCGGCCTTCTCAGCCAAATATTCACGCAGGCCGGCATTCTGTTTATCCAGCGTGAAATGCGTACTTACCACGGCAAGCACCCCACCGGGCCTCAGCGCGTCAACCGACTTGGCAAAGCAAAAGTCGTGCAGCGCCAGCTTCTGGCCTTGGTAATCGAGCATCACATTGGCAAACGGGACGTTGCCAATGACCGCGTCGATGCCGTCGGGCAGGCGCGTGTCACGGAAGTTTTCGATGCGGATGTCTTGATGCGGATGGATGGCACGGGCGATGCGGCCGGAAATCGAATCGAGTTCGACGCCGATGAAGCGCATCCCTGGCCGTGCCTGACCCATGAAATTCCCGGTGCCGCAGCCTGGCTCCAGCACTAACGCCCCATCGGGTACGCCGAGGCGCCCGATGGCCTCATGGATGGCCGCGATGACGGCAGCGGATGTGTAAAACGCGTTGAACGTGGTGCGTTTGGCGCTGTCGTATTCATCGGGCGTTAGCAGCGTTTTCAATTCTTCGCCCACGGCCTGCCACGATGTATCCTTGTAACCGCCGGTGAGCGGGTCGGGGAACATCGACAAAGCCACCGGCCCGAAGCCGCAGAAGCGGGCGAGCGTCCTCTTCTCCTCAATGGTTGCAGGGCGGTGCTGTTGTTCAACACGTTTCAGCGTGTGAATGGCGGCAAGGATGTCGCGGGCTTTGGCTTTTTCGCCGCTGGCGAAAAGGACCGGATCAAGCGGCCTAATGGCAACGGGCGGATTGGTTATCTCCGCAACCGACGGCACTACGATGTCGTCGAGCGGCACGTCAGATTCGGACGGAGCGTCGAACGGAAGCATTGGCTGCCCCCGCGACGACCTTACGCGGGCGGTGTATGACGGCGGGCGAATGCGCTCGCCCCATCGAGAGGCAGTGTTTCGTTCTCTTCCGCTTTGAATTCGTGCAGCAAACAGTTCTGTAGGTCCACCAACGCCAACTCCAGGGCTTCGCTCGCGATCCGGCTCTCGTCGCTCTCCGGCTTCACCCGCCACAATTCCTTCTTCCACTCGTCGTGGATGAACTTCAGTTCCTCGGCGTACCGCTCCATTGTCTTCAGCAACTGCCGCTTGCGGCGCAGCTGCTCGTGAATCTCCGGGCACTGCTCCAGCAGTCCCAAAACTATCGTTTTGTAAAGCATAAGGGCCTCCTTCGGGGTGGGTGGAAGTGTTGCCATCAGCCGCCGAGGTTTCGTCCCGATCGGGGAACGGCAGCAAGGGCTGTGGAGAAGAATACGGCTTTCGAGCCATCGGCGGGAACGTTGAATGAGATTGTGATTTCCCCCATTCGTATTTCGTTCTGAATCCAAGCGCAAACGCTTTTTGATTGTTCGGTTCCGCTATTCACGTCAGCGGCAACGCAACGGCGATGCCATTGCGGTGAGTGAATTTATTCGCGGAATGTCAGCTCGGATTGCGTAGATAACGTTCCATTATCGACTTGGCCTTCGCCGGTATCCTGAATCTTACCCAATCAACGCCGGCAAGATCGACGCGGCGTCGGACGGGCGGTTAAGAATTGGCGAGATTGGCCTGGATGTCCTTGATGAGCAGGCAAAGGTGAAGTTCATCGACCGGCGACGGCTCGAAATCGAATTTGCGGTAAAAAGCTTGAGCGACCTGATCTTTGGCATGGACCAAAACAGCACGGCAACCGACAATATCGGCGGCCTGGACGGCCCGCAACAGAGCGTTTTTGAGGAGGGCCGCTCCGAGGCCCTTGCCTTGTTCGGAGCGATCAACGGCCAAACGTGCCAGAAGGATGATGGGGACGGGGTATTTGCCCAATCCCTTGGCAACGCGGGCCGCCACGTCGTCGCGGCTCACGGAGCCGGCAGCGAGCGTATAGTAGCCGACGATTCTATTCTCCCTCGCGGTGACGTAGGTGCGGGCCGAACGGTTTTGGTGATTTTGAAGGGCGTACTTGCGTAGGAATTCATTGAGGGAGGGAGCGCCGCAATCGAAGGCGGTCAGGTCATGGCTTTTGTGGAGTGGGATGGGTCTAGGAAACGGCGGTTCCGGGGCCATCGAATCGGCTCGGGGCGGTCAGCAGTTTTTTGAGGGCCGGCAGCTCCTTGGGCGGAGCGTCGAGGGCGTCGCAAAAGGCTTGCCAGCGATCCGCCGTCAGCGTGAAATGCACCGGCATGGCTTTGGCCGTCTCCGCTTCGTCGTTGAAGGTGACGATGACGTGCTGCTGTTCGAGCAAACGAACGGGCTGCAAGGGGCGAAAGACGCCGTTTTCGTAAACCGCTTCAACGTGTGTATTCATTCTTTTATTCTCCTTGGCCCATCATAGCGCAGAACGTGGGGGTTTGTCGAGAACGTTCTGCACCTCTTCTTTCCATGCCCGGATTAATGTGGGCGGGACATGAACTTCAATGCGTCCGCGTTGGACGGCGCCCGCGATGGTTTGGCGAAAACCGTTGAAAGCGTCCTGCGAACTGCGAAATTCCCCTAAGTGTGCCGCAATCGACGTGTCCCATCCGACTGATCCAATCTTGCAAAGAAGCTGGGCCTGCACCCAGGCCGATTCCCGCACAAAATGTTTCAGCGGCTCGATCCATCCTTCTTTCTCGGCAAGTTTGGCCACCTGCGAACGCCGTAAGTAATTGTGCATATAGCGGTCCGCCAGTTCCTGAGCCTCCTGCCGTCGCTCTTCGAGGTTGATGGGCCGCTGGCGTTGGTTCGCGATCTGCTTGCAGGCATCATGGATCTGCTGCGGTCGCGGCCATATCCAGAATTCTTGCCGCGACAGCACGACCGGCCAAGCGGCTTCCAACACTTCGCGGGACCATCCCGAAAGCACCTGCACATAGTCGGCAAGGAATTGTTCTTGGGCTTCGGCGTTGCCACGCAAGTGAATCGGCGGCGGCAGTTCGGCTTGCATGCGGGCGAGAAGATCCTTAACGGCCTGAGTCATAGGGGCGGAATTCACTTGCAGTGATGACTCGCCGAGGTTAGCGCCTTTGCCACGGGATGTACAGGTTCATTTCGCCTAGTGCTGCTCCACAAACCCTCGTCAAGGGACAGCCAGGCGTCATCCTCGAAATGAAAGTTGAATTCGTTGCCCGTCGTCACCATTTGCCCCGCGTAACTCTCTGCCGCGCGGCTTAAGTTTTTCAAAGGTCCATTTTTAATCGCGCTACCCTTGCGCGCGTTGTGTCGCCACTTCGCGGACTTCGGCCCATTTTTTCCCGAAATCCACTGAACAAAACCGCACAACAAATTCGCTGGACCCGCACAGCATTGCACAATCCTCAATGCGAAGAATTTCGGTTAGAGCCAGTTACGACGTAAGACCGAGGTGGGGGGCAACTGCGGGATAATGTACTTCCTGCGGCAGCTGCTCTTCGGCCGCTTTTTCTTCCCCAGCGTCAAGCAATCTGTGAATCTCATGGGCAAATGAAGTAACATCCCGAATACGCGTTGTCCAATCGCCAACATACTTTTCAACAGCCGGCCCTGAGAGGCCAATTTGAATAGATCGGTAATCGAGCCGCGCCAGCCGAATCGATCGCTCCGGGTCCCACTGAATGCGAACCGGAGTTTGCTCTACTGCTTTTTGCCACACGGTCTCTGAAGAATGTATCGCAGGATCGAAGTGGCTGAGGCAAGCATTTTCCAGACACCACTCAAAACCACTTCGAGAAATATCAACAGCCAGGACGCGCTCTTGCCCGTTTTTTGTTCCCCATCCAGATCGATACATCATCCAGAGAAATGACGGCTTGATCCATGTCATTCGATTAAATTGAAATGGAGGCACAAATCTCTGCGCTTTTAGGGCCTTCTCCGCGATTTCATTCGAGTATGCTTGGTAGACGGTGATCGTGTTATTAGTATAGACGGCCCTTATTTGACGATATGATATATGGAGCGGATTATTCATCTCGCTCCCTGAGCGTTCATTAGACATTCTCCCTCTCTCCACCTAGCCGGCCTGAGCAAGAAATAAGTGCCATCACAGCGGCTCGGAAACCAAATCGATAGCGCCCGATGCCTTAAATAACCACCGCAATGACTGCCACGGAAAGGGCCACGCTTTGACCTCGACAATTACAACTATCTGATTTTCATCGAGGATCGCAACGTCCCACCAAGACCAATATCTCATGTCCAATTCAGGTAAGAATGAATTCATAAACATCCGAATCGACCATTTCTTTTCCGCTTGCAGATTAATACGCTCTTCGAGGGGAAGAGCCAACTCTCGATCAATCTCTTGCTGAGATGGATGCGGAACCGAGTTTCCCACAAAACGACCTGGCAAAGCCGCCACCCACACATCTTCCTCGAACACGCCTGCGTCAGCGAGCCGTATCGCGATTTCTAATGATTCTCTGGCAATGGCCAATACTTCGCTTGCATTGCCTGAACATTTGGCAACGAAGCGTACAGCGCCCATTTCATTTGGTGACTCTTTTTTGTCTGGGCCATGCCGTATGCGTTCAATTTCCGTGGTCATTCTGGACTCGTTTTTTCACTCACCTGGATAATAGCCCTTTAAGATTTCGCAATTTCCGCTGAATAAGGGCCAAAAACTGCTAGAAGCCTTACTGTAATATTTAATTCGATTATTTATAAACGACCTGCCTGCTCTGGTGGTTTCGCAGCTAGCTCCGCTTCCCTCAGGGGAAGCCAGCCAGCGCTACCTACCTGTAGCCTTATTCACAATAGCAGAAGATTCAAATGACGCGCGTAACCGCTTCCTGTTTCCGTCAACGTGTAACTGTCGTTGGCCAGTTCGTATTGGCTGTAGCCGCCTTGCACCGAATTGGCCGTGCCCGTTATCGTCGTCACGTCGACACCGTACTCGGCCAGCGTCCAGGCCCCGAGCGCCGTGTCGCTCGTCTCCGTCATCGAATAGGTCGTCAGATCGTATTCGCCGATTGTCGAGTCGCCGTTGACCGTGTCGCTGGTGTTCGTCAGGGTAAAGTTGCCGCTGCTGGTTTCGGTAACGTCCACTCCGTAAAGGGTGCTGCCGAAGGCGCCCGCGTCCAACAGATCGTGCCCGCGCGTGCCGGTCTGCGTGATTGTTATCGTGCCAGTCTGAGAGTTTCCCACAACTGCTAGGCTGTCCGATTGCGTCAACGTTTCGGTATAGGAAAAAGCGCTGCCGTTCCAGCTCGACTCGTTCGACTGCTCGTTGACGGTGTTGAACGTTTCGGCGCCGTTGCGCGTGAAAGCTCCCGATTCATTGTCGCCCGTTTCCGTGTAGTCTTGGCTAGAGGTCACTGCGTGCGTCAGCGTGTAGCCGGTTTGGCCGGACATGGGGCTGCCGCCAAGTTCGGTCAGGGTCGAATCACTCGAATCATTGTGATAGAGCGTATAAGTCCCGTTGAAATCGTTGCCGATATTCGTGTCGCTGCTCGAATCGCTGGTCAGATTGACTTCCGTATAAGGCATGCCGGTATCGACGCCAGTCTCGCTTGCCGTCGAGCCAAAAGCGGTGCCATCGAGGCTGCTGAAGGAGCCGCTGTTGTCGACAACGGTCTGCGTGTCGTCGCCCGTCACCGAATTGGCGGTCTGCTGGGTCCCGACGGTTATATTGCTCGTATCGTTTTCGACATAGGAAAGACTGCTCGGCCCGCCCGACTTGTGCGTCGTCATCAGCGTCGTCAATGTATCGCGACTGTTGGAATCGCTGCTGGCCGAGTCTTGCGTGTTGGTGTTGTTGTCGCTAGTCGCGGTCGTTACCGTCTCATTGAAGCTGCCGCGGCTGTCGGTCCCGCTGCCGGCGCTGACCACCGTGTCGTCGCTGTTCTCGGTCGTGGTGCACATGCCGCTGTCGTCGTCGTTGACCGTGACGATCGTGGAACTGCTGGTGTTGGTGTCGCTCAGCGATTCGCTCTCGCTTTGATAGTCCGTGTCGCTGTCGCTGACCGAACTGTTGTCGTGTTCGTGATCGGTTCCGGTGTCGGTCTCACTAACGGTCACGAGGCTGTCCACGGAATCGCCGTTTGTCGTGATCGTGGCGTTGGAAGTCTCGGCGTTTGTTTGGGTATCGTCGTCGCCTTGGTTGTTGTCGGTGTTAAAAGCGGTAGACGAGCCGGTGTCGGTCTCGACGGTTGTGTAAATGTCGTTGCCGCTGCTGGTCGCGGTCGAATTGCACAAGAGCTGCGGCCGGATGATCGGGCAAAATCGATTCGGCCGCAGCCCCTTGCCGCTTATGGTTGTCCCGAGTTGTCAAAGATCAAACGTTACGAGTTTTCGTGAATGCTGTTGTATGAAAACGGCTCGTGGAAGTCACGCGCCGCTTGGCCGCGCGGTTCGCCTTGTGCTGCTCCACAAACCCTCGTCAAGGGACAGCCCGGCGTCATCCTTGAAATGACAGTTGAATTCGTTGCCCGTCGTCATCATTTGCCCCGCGTAACTCTCAGTCGCGCGGCATAGAATTTTTCAAAAGTCCACCTTTTAATCGCGCTACCCTTGCGCGCGATGTGTCGCCACTTCGTGGATTTCGGCCGATTTTTCCGCGAAATCCACTGAACAAAGCCGCACAACAAATTCGCTGGACCAGCACAGCTCGACAACATTACCTGACGTTTGCTCTAACATCGTTCTGTATTTCGGTTCTGGGACTGTCAAGACAATCACTACCTGGACGGCGATCCCTCCCGAGCCCACCGCTGTCAACCAGAGCCACGGCCAAATACTGCGCATTCTCCATTTGCGTAATAGTCGAAGTGTGCCCTCGCTGAATACAATCAACGCAATTCCGACTAATAATACGGGTATGTGGTGATTTGCTAGGTCATACATTGTAACCGACAAAAGCCGGGATCGGACGCCAAATAGGCGTCCCTGTTCGGCTAACTTGGACAGCATGGGCACGAAGCGAGGGAGAATGCAGACGACCAGGAAGAAGGCCGGAAGCCACCCGACGCCATAGACAAGAACGCAAGCCCACAGCGGAGGCCCGCAACGGGAGTTTCTTGGCTCGCCGGTCTCGCCTACGACTGCCATGCGCACATCGTGCCTCCAAGGCCGTACGAATAAATTAGCCAAACGGATGCCGCCGCTGTAAGCGCGGCACCGACAGCCCATTCGTTCATTAAAAGGATTCCGGCGTGGTTTGTCAATAAGCTCAATAAGTGATAGCGAGTGACTTTCTCTGTTTACCACAACCTGTACATTTTTATGTTCACCTCAAGTATCGGCCTGCTTTTGAGATCCCGAAGGTCTCCGGGACGGCAACTGCAATCGTCGATCCGACCGATGCACTAATGAAAATGGTCTCGGCGCTCCTCGATCCGTTATGTCACACCGGACAATCGCACGGCGATTCGGCGCTGAACCGAGACGCATGATTTTTTCCTCGCTAATTGCTCAAGTCGTCCAAATAGTAGTCTGCTAGAAAGCCTGCATAGGTGTCCGCATTTTTAAGGAGTTCTGCCTTCGTCGGATTGCGCGGCGTCTCCTTGATTTTGTACTTTGGTCCATTGGGACGTAAAGCCGCATCGTTTGAATCCCTATCTAAGGTCGTAGGTACAACATAGCCGTAATCGCCTGTAACCGCAAACAAATGCGTCATTTCATGAAACAGCGCCATGGCTTGCCGACGAGGCGTAAGTTCCCAGAACACCCTAGAAAGCCTAGTTTGTCCCCCGCTGGGTAATACCAATAATACTTGGGGATTCGGGTCAGTATCGGCGATTGTATACTCATCGTTGTCAATGTAACCACGAACATTTTTGAATCTTGGCTTTGGATGCGTTGTGTCTTTGCCATCGAGTCCGTCCTGAACGTACCTAAACACTTTAGTAATTATCTTTAGATCCTCATCGCTGACGGGACCGCCAAACCAACGAGCTAATCGGGCCTTCGTTGTCTCATCTGGGGCTTGGAGGTCGACCAGAACTCGGTTGACCGCTTTGCGCACTGCATCTAATTCCATAGCAATAGTCGCGGTTTCCTCTTCGGTGAAAAAGCTTTTTCGGTCCTCTCGATCAAGATTCCCCGCATAGTCATCAATACCGAACTGTAATGCATTGGTGTTCAACCCAAGCATTTCGTGAACGATCCTGATCGTCTTCTGTTGTTCGGGGGAGAGAAAGTCATCAAACGAACCCAGCATACTTCCAATGTAGAATTGATCGGTGGGTCCTTTATTTACGCGATTGTGAAACGAACCAGGCCATGGGTGCCCGTCCGGTGCATTTTCCTTTACCCGACTTTCGGGAATCTCGCCGACAAATGCATTAATACGGATCGACACGAACGCCGCCCACATCTTGCGAACCGCAGGATCCGCTTCCTTATAATTCACCACGCTTGCATTCACATAAGCTGAGTTTAGCCCCAGGCGCGCATTTGGGACGATCAGGAACAGATTCTGCTTTCCACCATTGTTCTCCCAAATAGCGCTGTTCTTGTCATCGCTTCCAAGATTGAAGACGACGAAATCACTCCCTTTCTTCAAACCAAAAGTATGCTCTAATTGCCACGTTGCCTCGTCTCTAGCAGCTTCTCCCACCGCGATTACATCATCCATATATGCCTCGCCGAACGGCGAGAAGTTCAGATGCCCCGGCGTCCGGACGCCGTCCGTGCTGCCCACATTGGCCCAACAATAGCATCTGCCGCATGTTTGCGGCAAAGATCATCGCAAACCTCTTGCGATGCCGCGTTTAACGCCGGAAAAGCCAGATGAATTTCTTCTGGTACGAGATTTTTTTCCCGACGCGAGTTTTCGCTTAAAAAGCTGCTCGACGCCGACGCGATTACAGCAGCAGCAACAAGAGTCGGTTGTTCCGAGTTGTCAAAGATCAAGCGTTAAGAGTTTTCGTGAACATTGTTGTATGAAAACCGCTCGGCTTGTGCCAGTCCGAAAACGCTGGTCCTGGGCCTCTTGCCGCCGCTCTTCGAGGCTAATCGGCTGCTGCCGTTGGTCGGCGATTTGCTTACGAGCATCGTGAATTTGCTGCGGCCTAGGCCATATCCAGAATTCTTGCCGCGACAATACGACCGGCCAAGCGGCTTCCAACACCTCGCGGGACCATCCCGAAAGCACCTGCACATAGTCGGCCAGGAATTGTTCTTGAGCTTCGGCGTTGCCACGCAAGTGAATCGACGGTGGCAGTTCGGCTTGCATCCGGGCGAGAATGTTCTTAACGGCCTGAGTCATATGGGCGGAGTTCCTTGAGCTTGTTCAACTTCATCGTTTCATTTTTTGACTTTGCCGCAAAGTCCAGGGAATCCTGCTCAACGCTGACGATTCCTTTCTTTGGGGCAAGATCACGATTTCATTACTTTTTCCTTTTGACGCCTTACGATGTGACCTGACTGCTTAAATAATAAGCCATCTGCAATCGTAAAGAATTCAAATGCGACATCTTTGTCGTCTTCTTCAATTTCGCAAACAATTTCCCCGTCTGCATTCTGAATCACAGTAGCCAGTTGACATAAAAACCCCACTGTCGTACGTTCGTGATCCTTTCCACTGTATTTAAAATCTAACCAGGTCGGATGACTTAAACATCTTACTCCGATCTCAGTCAGAAGCTTGTTAACTTGTGTGAGTCGTTCTGCAGCAAGTGCTTCAAACGTCAGCACACCCTCATAACTGTATAATTTTTCATTTTCCATGTGCTGCTCCATTGTTCAGGGTCCAACTATTTTAACTCGATCAGCAGCCAAACCAATCGCCGCTGCCTTCTCCAAAATATACTCTGATAGTCTGATCCGGAGCAGCCTTTGTAAACTCAAAGTATGCAGACCGATCGTACTTTTTGGCCAGCTCGAGGGTCGCTTTGATTTGGTCCTTGTGTTGCTTTGATAGCCAGTTGCCGGGTTTCGTTGCAACAATCGCCGACGAAGAGCTTTGCGCCACATACTCGGAGCTAATGGCGTCAAACTCAACACCATCGACAATTACTCTAGATTCACCGCCGATCTTATTCGCAAGAGCATCGGCTGCAGGATCCGGTTTCGGGCTCTTTGTATATGGAATCTTTGGGGCAACCTCGCTCAGAATTTCCTTGCCTTCGGCATCAAGCAGCGTTGCAAGATTCTCCCACGCCCCAGGCTTGCCTACGGTTTGCGCGAGATCTTCGCGACTTGCAGTTAGCAGAAGCTTCTTGACCTCATTTCGCGCTGCAGTTTTCTCAGTCTGGGTTGCTGTTGCCGATGTTAACACCTCTCCGAGCTTCTTGACAGCGTCACAAAGGGCCGAATTATGCACCCAAACCGAAAATCCCCAGTTGTCGCCGCTTACAAAAAACGTATGGAAGCGATCAATCGTCAGATTATATACCGTCCGTAGCTGCCGGTCTTCCTCAATTCGATCGATTGGAACGGTTATTTTGTTGTGCCCAAGCACCCGATCGCCCTGAATCAATTCTCCTGCCTGGATCCAGCCACGATCCAGTATGAAGACTGGATGATCGGGGGTCAGGCAAAACTCGCGGCCAGCCAAGCAGATCCTGGTTACCAGAGTGGACCGTTCAAAAACGTCCGACACATAACCGATCTGCACTTGACAGGATGGATCGTTTTCGTCGGCCGAGAAAATCGGATCGCCAATACCGAAGTCCTCAATTGCCTTGAGGCCCATGGGAGTTACCAAGCGAGTGCCCTTTGCAAAGCAAAAGGCCCTCGTTGCCGCCTCTACTGCCGCAATAGTGGCTTTGGCTGAAGCCACGGCCCCGGGCGTGAGAAGTCTAACAGTTCCTATCGTTGCTAGTTTGTTCGCCAGCTTGAAAATCAGTGGCGAGACAAACATCGCGTCGCCCACAAACGAGATACCGGCCGAAAGTAATTCGCGTTTCGCGGCCGCCGGATCGGATTTCCACAAACGGATTGCATTGTCCAGCGACTTAGCAGTGCCCAATAAGGGCGCGTAGTCGATTGCGTCGTAGACAATTTCTATGGCTGTCTTAGGGCCAATCCCCTGTCGAACTCTATGGGCGGCAATAATCTCATCGTCAGTCATCCTCCCATAGCTACCAATTTCTCCGACCGGAGTAACGGTTTTTCCGACCATGTTTAAGTCTTGATCTTGTTTCACCTCCACTTTAAATTTCCAAAGCACCTTCGTTCCGTCCTCGCGCGTAATAATTCCAATAGCGCCAGCGGGGTCACCGATAATGTACACTAAGCGCACATGTCCTTTCATCGCCCACAACGCGTCGAGCTGTTCGTGCAACTTAGCACTTAAGGCCATCAGTCTTACAAGCTGTTGCAAGTCTTGTTTGGGTGTCGGCGCTTGTACGAGCTCGGGTCGTTGATTTATGCTATCGATAAGGATTCCTGTTCCGTGGCTTTCTGGATTTGCTTTTACTTGCTTAATGAAGTTATTCCGCTCTTCGGAGCTAGCAGTTTTCCACCAGTCTGTTAGCGCATCCTTCTGCTCACGCTTGATGAGCCATGACGGTGCGTTTTCGATACGTTTCAGAATTTGCTCTGGGCTTTCATCATCCACATAAGCCTCGCCGAATGGCGAGAAGTTCAAATGCCCCGGCGTGCGGACGCCGTCGGTGCTGCCCACATTGGCCCAACAATAGCATCTGCTGCATGTTTGCGGCAAAAGTGCTCGTAAACCTGGTGCAATTCCGCATTTAACGGCGCCAAAAGCCGATGGACTACTCCCGGTACGAAATTTTTTCCCGACGCGAGTTTTCGCTTAAAAAGCTGCTTGACGCCGACGCGACTACACCCGCAACAAGAGTCGGTTATTCCGAGTTGTCAAAGATCAAGCGTTAAGAGTTTCCGTGAAGGCTGTTGTATGAAAACTGTTCGGCTTGTGCCAGTCCGCAAACGCTGGTCCTGAGCCTCCTGCCGACGCTCTTCGACGTCGATGGGCTGCTGGCATTGGCTGGCGATTTGCTTGCAGGCATCAGGAATTTGCTGCAGTCGCGACCAAATTCAGAATTCCTGTCGCGACAACACGACCAGCCAAGCGGCTTCCAATACCTTGCGGGACCATCCCGAAAGCTCCTGCACAGATGCGGCTAGGAGTTGTTCTCGGGCCTCGGCGTTGCCACGCAAGTGAGTCGGCGGCGGCAGTTCGGTTTGCATCCGTGCGAGGGTCCTAAGCGACCTGAGTCATATGGGCGGAATTTAGTCAGCTTTGTTATCGAACTGTATGGCAGTCCATCCCGTAAGCTGAATCGCCTCGTAGTTACTGCCCACAATGACAGATCCTTGCTTGTCGTCAATTGCATTATAATACTCGACAAGGTGTACCTTAAATCCAATTCGAGCAACAAGCGCCGCGACCCCAATTTCAAGGTCCTCATATTGAGCGATGAAGCTGGCGAAATCAGTTTCGTGGCCTAGCAGCGACTTTAGTTGTTGTCCCGGCAGACTTAGAGGAGTCGGCACACCGTCGATTATTTCCCGAGTGCTTCTCGCATGCACAGAAAATACGCACTCACACTCCGACTTGTTCCCGTTCGTATAGATTGAATATCCAGCAACGAAGCCTGAATCAAGTGACCACAAATGAATACAGTGGGCCAACTGAGTGGAAAGATAACCCGCTAAAGGATTGCAATGAAACCAAGTTCCCAACTCGATTCCGATGGCAGAACAGCTGCCTAGAACCTGGAGCCAACAACTAGCCGGAGGACTATACAGAATTACTTTGTCACCGCTGATCCTTGCCGTCACCAAATCGCTAACCGCTTCAACACGGAGTCCGCGAGTTAATAGGAAGTCATGAATATGTCTGTCCAGTGTCGACGGGACATTCGCAGGTGTAAGAATTAAGTCGTAATTTGCACCCATATCATTCCTCAGTATTCGACGGCCTTAAATGAGCCGGCATTATTGTTTTGATATTTGTCGGTCTTGTGTTGAAATCCCCCTCCCCTTGGTTCAATTTCAATTGGCTCGCCAATACGCCTCCATCCTGTCGGTGTTTTTTCGAAAACCTGAACATCTGGCTGGATCGCAGTATTGCCAGTTGCGAACGGATCATTTGCAGGCTTTAGTGGTTTATTATAAAGTACGAGCCCGTTCTCCGCCGTCAAGCCGTTCTCTTTGATTATCTCGTTCGCCACCTCCACTTGCTTCGCTAAGTGCCCCTGAGCGACATTACCATGTCTGACTGGAAATCCCAGCGAATCTCTGTAGCCAGGTTTGCCATCGCGGGAGGATGGGGGTTTGGCGGGTCCCTTCATTTCTGCAATTGCAGCCACTTCCTCAGCAGTGAGGACTTTTGGACCCAAAGCCGCCTTGAACGCTTCGACGAGTTCATTCAGCGCTGCCTCCATAGAAAAAAACTTGGCATCCTTGGCGGACCTGTCCAGGGCCTGCTTAAACTCGGTAAAGAACTTTTGCATGGCGCGGCCGACTTTGGCTAACTGCTGCGGACTAAGCGAAGCTGTCGCCTTCGCCACTCGGCTTATTCCCGCTTCAGCCGCACTCATGATACCGCCGCCCATCCCGCTGGCCGGAACGGTATACTTCCCACCCGACGGCAGCTGCCCAATCTGATAGCCTGAGCGAATGGGTGCAGAGCAGGCGCGTACCGCGCCGACCATGCCGACTTGCATCACGACGTTTTTTATTAACTCTAACTTGAGGTTCTCAATTTCCTCCGGCGACAGTTCACGGCCAAAGTCCGCACCTTCAAGAGATCTTCCGTCCGCAATCTGCACCGCCTGGACATATAGATTTAGGAACGGGAGGTTTTTCGCATAAAGGGCGTACATCGCATCGTCGTGACTGAGCCCTTCTTTCACATACGCGTCATGATCCGCCTTTATCTCTTTGACAATCGGGTCCGGGTTATCTATCGGAACTGCACCACTATGAACCAAAATCACCGTGTCGAGCTTAGCGGTTCCTCGCGCAATCGGTGCAATGAGGCTGACTTCAAGTATTAGCATTAATGCTTTGCGATGGATGTACGCCTTGAATTCTTCAGCTGACTTTTGGTAATCTTCCCAATCGACGGCTACTTCCACTCCTTTCTCGGTAGCCACGGGCGCGGTCTGCTGGGAATTCTTAGGTGGTCCTAACATTTGCGCCCGTAAGTATTGCCGCTGCAGATCGTCTCGAGTTAGTCGAACCGTTACGTCTTCGGAATGGTGGCCATCGACATACTTTCTGTAGGTTACCTTCCACTCGCCGTCCTTCATTTTCTCCATTGAAGCTCCGTTGACGTTGACGGGAGTCAAGGGCCCGGCCAGACCTTTGTTGATTTCCGTTCGCCGAGCATCGGAAAGTCCACCCCACCAGTCCGTGATTTTCTTGATTTCATTCTGCGCAAAGCCAATCTTTTCAAGATTGACGCCAATCTTCACATCATCCAAATACGCCTCGCCGAACGGCGAGAAGTTCAAATGCCCCGGCGTCCGGACGCCGTCGGTGCTCGCTACATTGGCCCACTGTGTGAGCAAGCCATAGCGGTCGCTGCCGGTCTCCGTCTCGCTGAAATCCCCCGTGCGGGTGTTGGCGGTTTCGTTCATCGTGTAGGTGTTATACGCGGTGCCGTCCAACGAACCGTGCATACCGGGCGTGCCGTAGATGCCGCCGCCATATATTTCGCGGGTGTAGACCGCCGCGATGGTGTTGCCCGTTTCGTACTGCGTCGCCCCGTCCTCGCCCCCAATCGTGTGGTCGTACGCCCCCGAACCCGTCGTGCCCGTCTCCACCAGCGTGTAACTGTCGTTGGCCAGTTCAAATTGGCTGTAGCCGCCTTGCATCGAATTGGCCGTCCCCGTTATTGTCGTCACGTCGACCCCATACTCGGCCACCGTCCAATCCCCGAGCGCCGTGTCGCTCGTTTCCGTCATCGAATAGGTCGTTAGGTCGTACTCGCCGATGGTCGAGTCGCCGTTAACTGTGTCGCTCGTGTTCGCCAGGGTAAAGTTGCCGCTGCTGGTCTCGGTGACGTCCACGGCCAAGCCGCTGACGGTCCCCGTGTCCAACAGGTCGTGGCTGCGCGTTCCGGTCTGCGTAATCGTGTCGGTCCCCGTCTGCGAGTTGCCGGTTACCGACAGGCTGTCCGATTGCGTCAGCGTCTCGGCATACGCGTAATTCGCGTAATCGAAGTAGCCGCTGCCGTCGCGGCTCGAATCGTTCCATTGCACGTTAATTGTATTGAACGACTCCGTGCCGTTGCGCGTGAACGCCCCACTCTCATTGTCGCCCGTCTCTGTATAGCCCTGATCGGACGTCACCGAGTGCGTCAGCGTGTAGCCGGTTTGGCCGGGCATGGGGCTACCGCCAAGTTCGGTCAGGGTCGAATTGCTCGAGTCGTTGTGATAGAGCGTATACGTCCCGTTAAAATCGTTGCCGATATTCGTGTCGCTGCTCGTATCGCTGGTCAGATTGACTTCCGTATAAGGCATGCCCGTATCGACGCCGGTCTCGCTCGCCGTCGAGCCATAAGCGGTGCCGTCGAGACTGCTGAACGAGCCGGCGGTGCTGACAACTGTCTGCGTGTCGTCGCCGGTCACCGAGTTCACATCCTGCGTGGTCACGACTGTGCTCATCGACGAATCGTTTTCGACGTAGGAAAGGCTGCTCGGGCCACCCGCCTTGTACGTCGTTACCAGCGTCGTCAATGTGTCGTTGCTGTTGGAATCGCCGCTGGCGGAATCTTGCGTGTTGACATTGTTGTCGCCGGTCGTGGTTGTGGCGGTCTCATTGAAAGTGCCGCGGCTGTCGGTGCCGTTGCCGGTGCTGACCACCGTGTCGTTGCTGTTCTCCGTCGTCGTGTACATGCCGCTGTCGTCGTCGTTGACCGTGACAATCGTGTCGTTGCTGGTGTCGGTACTGGTCGGCGATTCAGTCTCGCTTTGATAGTCCGTGTCGCTGTCGCTGACCGAACTATTGTCTTGCTCGTGATCGGTGCCGGTGCCCGTTTCCGTGACGGTCGAGAGGCTGTCCACCGAATCGCCGTTCGTCGTGATCGTGGCGTTGGAGGTCTCAATGTTGGTCTGGGTGTCGTCGTCGCCTTGGTTGTTGTCGGTGTTAAAAGCGGTAGACGAGCCGGTGTCGGTCTCGACCGTCGTATAAATGTCGTTGCCGCTGCTGGTCGCGGTCACCGTCGTGTAATTAAACGCCGAATCGTTGTCGTTGTCGCCCACGTTGTCGATGTTGGTGTTGCTCTCGCTGTCGCTGCTCGTCGTCGTCTGGGTGTTGGCGCCGTTGAAACTGTCGCCGCTGTCGGTCACGGTTGTCGTCGAGTTGTCGGTGTCGGTCGTCGTGGCGTCGACGCCCGCGTCGTCGTCGGTCATGTGGTTGGTGTCGGCGCTCGTGTCGGTGCTGGAGCTGAAGTAACTGCCCGTGCCGTAGTTGCCGTGGCTGACGATGGTGCTGTTGTCGGTATAATGATCGCTGCCCGTCGAGTCGTTGCCCCGGTCGTTGTCGGTTGGGTGGTCGTCGCTGGTGCTGCTGTCGTTCTCCGTTGTCGTATAGTCGCCGGTGCTCAAAGTCTCGTTGCTGATGACCGTGGACGTTGACGATGAACTCGAAGTATCGGTATTGGTGACGCTCTGGTTGTCGTGATTATTGTTGGCCTGGCTGTTATTGCTCGTCATCGTCTGGGTGTCGCCGCCCGTGAACTCATTGCCGTTCTCGATGGCCGTCGTCGTGGCGTTGTCGGTGTCGCTGACGGTGTTGTCGTCGCCGCGATTGTCGTCGGTTTCGTTGGTCGTGCCGTTGTCGGTGGTCGTGGCCGTGCTGGAAAACGCGCCGCTGTTCGAACCGCTGTTGCTGCTGGAGATCACGGTCTCCGTCGAGGTGGCGCCCACGGTGTCGTCGTTGCCGCGATCGTTGTCGGTCGTATTGTCGGTGTCCGTCGTGATGTAGGTCTCGTTCGAGGTCTGTTGGCCGGTGCTCAAATTGACGCTGCTGACGACCGTGTCGGTGCCGAGCATGTTGTCGTTGCCCGAATCACTGTCGCTGATGTTGTCGTGGTCCGATGAAATGACGCTGTCGTTGTCGGTGGTCGTCGTCGAGTCGGTGAGCGTGAAATTGCTGCCGCTGGCATGGATCGTGCTGCTCGCCGTGTCGGTGGAGCCGGCGGTGACGTCGACGCCCTGGTTGTCGTCGGTCGTGGTGCTGGTGTCGGTGTTGAAATCGGTCTCGTTGCTGAAGTAAGTCCCGGCGCCGATGTTGCCGCCGCTGACGATGGTGAAGGTTCCGGTCTGATGCTCGCTGATCGAGTCGTCGTTGCCCTGATCGTTGTTGTCCGTGTTCCCGTCGAGGGCGGTGTTGTCAGTCTCGGTCGTGGTGTAACTGCCGGTAGTTGCGTTGACGCTGCTGATGGCCGTGTCGGTCCCGGTCGAATGCTGGTTCCCCGAGTCGTCGTCACTCTGATTGTCGTCGTCGAGATTGGTCGTGCTGTCGTTGCTGGTCGTCGTCCGGCTGTCGTCGCCGGTCGCGGAATCGCCGTTGTCGATGACCGTCGTCGTGGCGTTGTCG
>Ga0206953_1021_pt1 | contig 37269 bp, 18 predicted proteins | sample Alteio_BWOrgHeat_36_FD_152977 | JGI IMG/M metagenome (GOLD analysis project Ga0206953, IMG submission 152977) | Enriched cells from forest soil in Barre Woods Harvard Forest LTER site, Petersham, Massachusetts, United States -... | ecosystem: Environmental > Terrestrial > Soil > Temperate forest >...
ATCGGGCCCTTCGCCATGCGCGAGATAGGCCAAGGCACGGTCATGGGCCGGATGTTCGGTTGTCGGTTCACCAAACGCGTCGGGCGGAATCAGCGTGCATACGATAAAAGACGATGTCAGGAGAAAAAACGACATGACGACAGCCGCCGAGATCAGCAGTTTGCGGGTGTTGCGGATCCTCCCTTTGGGATTGCCGGGGACATCGTCGGCGTCGCCCTGGATCAGCGGCATGACGGCAACGCCAGTTTCAAATCCGCTTAGGCCGAGCGCCAATTTCGGAAAAATCAAGACGCTTAACGCGAGAATGGAAAGCAGACCAGTCCCCGAAATCAGCCGTTCTTCTTCGGGGATGGACCATTCGCCATTCGCGACCCGGTCCAGCCAACGAGTGATTCTTTCGGGGTGCTCGATTAAGAAAAACGACGAATTTACCACGATGATCAGGTTCAGCAATAGGTAGACGCCGACCAAAACGACCGCTAGGCCCAGCACTTCGCGGAACCCGCGCATGAACATCCCGCCGAGTAGGACCAGAAGGCCAAAAGTCACGATGAGCCGTTGCCGATCCTCGCTGTGCTTGCGAGTTTCCGCAATTTTTTTATTGTCCTCGGCGCTCGAACCCGCGGGGGCTTCGGCCGACGCTCGTCCTGGCCACATTGGATTCGCGATCATGTGCTGGGCGGCATCGGCGGCGGAAAGCGTTTTGGTGATGACGAAATCGGTGGCTGCGAACCCGAGCAAGACAAGCACCAAAACTTTGCCCGGCCAGCCCGAAATGATCTTGGCCAGCATGCCGATCGACCCCTGGCCCGTGAACGATTTCTTGGCCACATAGATGTAGACGGGCAGCGCGCCGAACAGCGTAACCAGCACGAGTACAACGGTCGCCAGGGGGGCGAGCATGCCCGCGCTTTCGAATGCGATCGACGGTTGGTAGCCGAGCGTGCTGAAATAATCGACGCCCGTAAGGCACATGACCCACAGCCAGAAGCTCTTGTGGGAATGGCCGCCAGATGGAGGCAGCTCGGCAGATTGGCTCATGGAGAAAGGCACCAGCCGGCGGCACGTGGGATCGGGCCGAAGCCCCATCTTGCTTCGCTTCTTCCCGGCGTAGTTTGCCGAAAAGTCTTACGGTCGGCCCTAGTAAACGGGCTTTCCGCAAAGATATCGTGCCGCTGGAACGCTTTGCATCACCATAGGGATCATTACCCCAGTCGGAAAGACATGACAGAGTGTTCAGTATTCTGTATTCAGTGTTCAGTTTCAAAACCGGAAGGACCGACCGGAACCAAAGAAACTGAAAACTGAACACTGAAAACTGAAAACTCAGTAACCAGCATCAATATCGTAGCGTGATGCCGACGTTAATGCCCTGAATCCAAAAATCACTGCTCGTAAATGGATTGATCGGCCGGGCCAGTGTCGACGGCGACCCAAAGTTGGGGCTCGTCGGCTGCGCGGCCGAGTTCGCCGTGCCGTTGATTAGATCGTAAGGCCGCACCACATTGGTCGAATAGATCAGGTTGTAACCGACAAACCCGCTGAGAGCTGGCGTAAATTGGTAGCCGAATGCGAGATTGAGCTCCGGGACCGCGGCGAACACGTCGCGCGCGTAGTGCCCGATCTGATTGCCTTGCGCCAACAAGCCGCTCGAAGCGATATTGTTGGTGACGCCTTGAGCCGTCTGAATGGTGCTGACTGTCGCGCTGCTGGTGCTTACACCGTTTGTGGTCGTGACGGGAACATTCGATGCGCCGGTGATGTCCAAGACCTGATGGACGTCAAAGGGCTCTACAACCCGAAGATGCCGTTGCCGCGCATTCCCTGTTCCGACGGCGCCGGCGAAGTGGTCGCCGTCGGCGAAGGAGTCTCGCGAGTCAAGGCCGGCGATCGCGTCGCGGCGATCTTTCATCAACGCTGGTTGGCCGGCGGCATCACGGAGAACGTAGCTCGGTCGACCTTGGGCGGCGATCTCGACGGCATGATCGCCGAGCAGGTCTTGCTTTCCGAAGAGGGAGTTGTCCCGATTCCGCAACATCTCAGTTTCGCCGAGGCCGCCACGTTGCCGTGCGCCGCCGTGACGGCCTGGAATGCCCTCGTCGAAGGCGGATTGAAAGCCAGCGACTCCGTGCTGGTCCAGGGAACCGGCGGTGTCTCGATTTTCGCGCTGCAATTCGCGAAATTGAGCGGGGCTCGCGTCTTCGTCACCTCAAGCAGCGATGCCAAGCTGGAGAAAGCAAAGCAACTCGGCGCAACCGCCGGCACGAATTACAAGACGAGCCCCGATTGGGACAAATGGGCGCGCTCCCAGACCGGTTCTGGAGTCGATCACGTTGTCGAGGTCGGCGGCGCCGGCACATTAGAGCGATCGATCAAGGCCGTGCGCACGGGTGGCCATATCGCGCTGATCGGCGTGCTTTCCGGCCAGGGGGCGATCAACCCGCTGCCCATCCTGATGAAGAGCGTGTGCGTTCGCGGCATTTTCGTCGGCTCGCGAAGCATGTTCGAAGACATGATCCGCGCAATCGGCGCCAGCCAACTCCGGCCGGTGATCGATCGCACATTTGCGTTTGCTGAGTTTCCAGCCGCATTGCGGCATATGGAGAGCGGCACTCACTTTGGAAAAATCGTCGTGAGCGTCTGAGCGCTGATCGCGATCGTGGCACAAGCGAGACGCTTATGCCACGATCATCGAAGCTCATAAGGTTTCGGAAGTATGTCCGGCTCGATCTGGAGACTATCCACCAGCTTGTTCATCTGGTTGAAAAGTCCGATCACGGCGAGGACTTCGCCGTACTGCTCGGCATCGAGCCCCAGCTTTTGCACCGCTGCCGTATGGCTGTTGATGCAATAGCGGCAGCCGTTGGTCGCCGACACGGCCAGCGCGATAATCTCCTTGGTGAGCAAATCGACTTTGCCCGGCTGCATGATCGATTTCAGCCTGGTCCAGCAGAGTTCGAGATGCTCCGGGTGTACAGCCAGCGCCCGCCAAATGTGCGGGATGAAGTCAATTTTCTTCGTCGCCTTGATGTCCGCGAACACCGCTTTCACCTTGGGATGGTCCGTCGTTTCGCTCACCAGTTGTACCGTGCTCATGTTGGTTCTCCGTTTTAGGATGCGCCTCTTGGATAACCTGGTCATAATCTTTCAGCACCGGCGGAATAAAGGGCTCGTCTTGAGCTTTCTCAATAAATTCGTGCAGCGTGGCCTCCACATGGTCGGCCCATTCCAAATGCTGCATCGACGCGTCGTTGACTTCCCAACGGTCTTCCGGTTTGCGGAAGAGTAACTTGTCCTTATTTCCCACATGTAGAAACGCCCAATCGGGAGTGCGCAGCGCCGCTTGGCCGTCCGCAAGGTGTTGACACAAATAGGAATGGACGGGCTTTCGAGAACCTCGCGCCAGCGCTAGCAACGACTTCCCATGAATGCCGGGACGAAACGCCACGCCGAAGGCTTCGCCCAACGTCGGCAGCAAATCGACCGAAGCCGTCAATTCCGGCACGCGCCGGCCAGCTTGTTCCGCTCCGGGTAAGCGCACGAGCAACGGCAAGTGTGCCATTTCCTCGTAGAGCCCATTGCCCGTCGGGCCGAGCCAATCGTGTTCGCCGAGGGACAGACCGTAGCCGGAAGTCACCATCCAAAGGGCCGACTCGGCCAGGTCATGTTTGCGGAACAACTCAATCCACCGGCCGAGGTCGGCATCCCACTCCGTCACTACCGACGCAAAGGTTGCTTGCAACCATTCGATTTCACGATCGTTGAGGACGCTCGGGCCAAGCGGCGGCTCGTCCCAAGGCTGCGGGGCCTCGCCGTCTTCCGCTGCCGTAATTTCCTCGGCATATGGATCGAATCGATCGAGCGACACCGACCACGGCGGCACGAGCCGATCCGTTTCGATCCACAGCAACCATTGATCCTGCTCTGTGAGAATCTTCAACTGCTTCGCGATTGCACGCGACAGGGCTTCTCCCGGCGGCGCATCGTCCTTCCTTAGCGCTGCGACGTTGATGTCCCAATCGTTGCCGGCGATCTCCGGTTCATTGCGAACGTCGTGAATGCGCACGGTTCGAACGCCGGATTGCCGGAGAGAGTGAATCAGGCTCGGGCCGTGCGCGGAACATGTCCCGAAATCGAAACGCCCGCTTGCCAGCGAACGGCGCCATTCGACCGGCGCGGGGCTCACGGCGAAGTGCTGGTCGAAGACGATGCTGTCGGCCGCCAGACGGTCAACGTGCGGCGACGTCAGCCACTCGTTGCCGTAGCAGCCGAGCCAGCCGGCGTTCCAGCCGTTGGCAATGATGACGATCGCTTTCATGAAGTGGATTGTAGGGATGGCGAGCGCTGGCTAAAGAGCATACAATCTGTGCCAGATCCGATTCTGCCACGATACACGAAATCTTTCCAGAATCTCCTTTACAGTCTTACAGTGGCGACGCAATCGGCTAATTCTCATGCAATTCTCCATCCTGATTACCCAGGAATAATCATGAAATCTCGAATTCCTTTGGCCGGCTTCCTCTCGCTGGTCCTTTTGGCATTCCCTAATCCTGCCATGGCAGACACGATTTACAGCAATCTAGAGACTTGCCTGGCTCAGTTCGCGCGTTCGGCGAACAGCAACGCCGTTTCGCACCGGCCGCGGAGGTCTGAGGGTATCGAAGACGCCGCGCGTTGACGGATTCATTATCCATTATCCATTATTTCTTCCCGTCCGCCGCCGCCACATGCTCAGTATTCAGCCGCGCCAAGAACTCAGGAATCTCGATGCCGCCGATGTCCTTCATCACCTGCATGATCGGCGGCATTGAATGAGCCATGCCGTTTAGGAATTTCGACGCGCTCTTGCCGTCGCCGCCGTCCCAGACGACGATCTTGTCGAACTTGATGTTGGAGATCGCTTGGGCCGATGCGTGGGCCAAACCTTCCAAATGTTCGAGCAAGAGCAACTGGAAGGCCTGCTGCGCTCCGCCGCACGCCTCGATGATTCGCTGCAAACCCTCACCTTTTCGCGCCAAGATCTCGTAATTGCCGCGAGCCTCGGCTTCCAGCTTGACGAAGATGGCGTTGGCTTCGGCCTCGGCCGACAGCTTGCGCTGGGCCGCCGCCGCTTCGGCCTCGACGATGGTTTTCGCCTTCTCTGCTTTAGCGACCGCTTCCAACGATGCGCGTTTCTCGGCCTCGACGCGCTCAGCGTCCGCGATGGCGGCCTTGGCCTGGGCCCGATACTGCGCCTCCAGCACGCCCGCCTCGGCCTCGCGCTTCTTTGTCTCGCCTAGCTGATACGCCTCGGCCTTCTTCACCGCCAAATCGGCCTGGGCCTTAGCCACCGTCGCCTGGGCAAGGGCTTCGCCGGCCGTGGCCTTGGCATTGGCGTCGGCGATGCGAATGCGCTTGTCGCGTTCCGCTTCCACCACTTTCGATTCGCGATCGAAGACCGCTTGCTGTTCCCCAACCTGCTGATCGCGGTCGAATTCGGCGATGCGAATGGCCTGCTGGCGTTGCGATTCCTTGATCTGGGCCTCGCGTTCGAAGACGGCGGCTTGCTCGGCGACCTTCTGATCCCGTTCGAGCTGCGCCAGGCGCATTGCCTTGTCGCGGTCGGCCTCGCGCGTGCCGATCTCGCGCAGTTTGCCGGCGGTGGCGACCTGGATAGACCGGTCGCGCTCGGCTTCCGCGATGCCGATTTGTCCCAGCTTTTCCTGCTCGGCGACGTCGACTTTCGCTTTCTGGACTGCTTGCGAGGCCGCTTTGCGCCCGATCGCTTCGATGTAGCCGGACTCGTCCGTGATGTCGGTGATATTGACGTTGATCAGCACCAGGCCGATCTTCTTCAATTCCGGTTCGAGCGAGCGCTGAATGCTTTCGAGGAACTTGTCGCGGTCGCGGTTGATCTCTTCGATTTTCATCGAGGCGATCACTTGCCGGAGTTGGCCGAAGATAATGTCGCCGGCTTGCTGTTTAATCGCTTCGATCGTGAGGCCGAGCAGGCGGATCGAGGCGTTGTTCATTACTTCGACGTCGGTGCCGATCGCCACAGTGAAAACGCTGGGGACGCTGACGCGGATGTTCTCGGCCGAGAGCGCGCCGCGCAGGGGAACCTCGATCTGGATCGGTTCGAGGGTCAGGTACTGATAATCCTGGATGAGCGGCCAGACAAAAGCCGCCCCGCCGTGGACGCACTTGGCCGCGTTGCCCCGGCTGGTTTTGCCGTAAATGACCAGAATGCGGTTGCTGGGACAGCGCTTGTAGCGCTTGACCAGCAACACTAGGGCGCTGAGCAAAATCAAGCCGACGGCGAGCGCAATCAAGGCCAGCAAGACATTCGGGTCCGTGCCAATCGGGTTCGCCGCAAGAATCGAGTTAAACATGGGGTGTGGCCTCCGCGGGGATTTCGGGAGAGACTTCGACGGTATCGGAATTGACCACGGCGACTACCGTGACGCAAGCGCCGGTCGGCAGCGGATCGGGGTGAGCGGTGATTGCCTGGTATTCGACGGTGCGGTTTTGCAACCGCAAGTGAACCTTGCCGGCGTTGGATCGATTGCCGGGAACGGTGAGATAGACGCTGGCCGACTTGCCAACGCTGCGTTCGATGCGAACGTTCCCTTCTTCGGCGAGGCCGTGCAGCATCTTCATCAACTGGGCGACGAGCAGCAAGCCGCAGAACCCGCCGAAAGCGGCCAATCCCAGACTGCCCGAGATGCCGCGGCCGGAGGAAATCGCGAACAGGCCGCACAACCCGAAGAGCATGACGGCGGAGGTGATGGCCCGCAGGCTGAGCATGCCGGCGAACCACGAGGAGCCATGATCGGAATCGGACGAGCCGTCGTGAAGGGTGGCGTCGTGGTCGATGTCGTGTCCCAGGCCGAATAGGCTAAACAAAAACTGTCCCAGGAGCAGTGTCCCGCCGAGGATCGCACATACCAGATAGATAGTATCCACGTTTCCACCTCACCTTTTGAGGAATCGACGGGAATCGATGCACGTTCCGGAAGGGTGTTCGCCGAATCGCGATGAGTATTTCGTGAAGACGGCGATGGCCCGCAAAGATTGAAGGGATTGTCTCATTTTCGTGCCATGATAACAATGTATTTCGGCACGGCGGCAGAAATTACCTCTTCTGAAATGAATTGGCGAAAGCGGGAATCGGTTTAATCGTTAAAGGTGGTGGGTTTGGATTGGTGCTGGGTTGTCGATTTGCCGTTGGAAAAAGTTAGCGCCCGAGCTGATTCTGCTATAATCGTCCGTGAAGGAGAATAGTTCATGTCAACTGCCACATTACCTCGTCCGTCGTCTGCTGCTACGGCCTTTACAGTCCCGCGATGGAAGCGGTGGACGGTCAAGGAATTTCATCAACTTTGGGGGCAAGGTTGGTTTGACCATTGCCGCCCTGCATTGCTCGAAGGGAAGATACTCGAAATGCCCAATCCCGGGCCGCTGCACAACATGTCGACCACGCTGGCGGATTATCGGCTGAAATCGGTCTTCACCACGGGTTTTGTCGTCCGTGTGCAAATGCCGCTTGTCTTGAGTCTATGGACCGATCCAATCCCGGATATCGCCGTCGTTCGCGGTTCTCCTTTCGACTATGCAGACAATCCCACCACGGCGGACCTCGTCGTCGAGGTTTCGGATTCCTCTCTGGCCACCGACCTTGGAGAAAAGGCCGCTCTCTATGCAGCGGCCGGAATTGCGGATTATTGGGTCGTTGATTTGATCAATCGCTGCCTGGTGGTCCACCGTGACCCGCAGCCCGATCCAACCGCACCATCACAATCGAAGTATCGACAAGTGAAGACACTGAGCGAAGCCAGTTCGTGTCAGCCATTGGTAGCTCCGTCAGCGTCGGTAATGGTGAGCGACTTGCTGCCGCGGCCGTAAGTACATCTGGAAATCGATTCGCAGTTTCGTCGCCACCCATCAACCACCATCATGCATCATGCGGACAATCTTTCGGCGCAACACAAATAGCAACAATGCAGCGCCAGCCAAGGCAATGCATAACACTCCGAAATAATCGCTTGGCGTCCACTTGCCCCACGATTGGCCGAGCCAACCAGCTGCCAAATTGCCGAATGAAAAGACGAGAAGCCACAAACCCATCAACAGGCTGGCATATCGCGCCGGCGCCAGCTTCGACACCATCGACAGCCCAATCGGCGCCAGGCAAAATTCACCCAATGTGGCCAGGAAAAAGAAGCCGATTAGCCAGAGCGAGCTAACTCGGTGTGCGCTCGATTCCACGACCAATTTATCCAAGGCATCGCGAAGTTGGGGATCGGCAGCGGCGACTTTTAGGCCCATTATGTGTTTATCTTCCAGCTCGACGTTTGCCGACAACGTCCGAGTTGCGGAATCGTACGATAGGGCCTTGGCGCTCAAGCCGACATAGTGGAGATCGAAGCCGGGCGGATCCGATTTCAACTGGATCTGCGCATGGATGCCTGCCGACTGCTCTTTTTTTGTCTGTTCGCTCAGTTCCATGATCTGGGCGACAAATTCGGTCGGCGCCGATTCGGCCGCCATTCGGTCGCGGTCGAGCACGGTGAAAACTCCCTGCATATGTAGCTGCTTGATTCCCTTGTCATACCGCAATCGGCCGGCAACAAATTGTCGCGGTTCGAGTGGCTTGCCTTGCTCGTCTTTGGGGATGAATTTTAATTGCCCCTGGTCGGAAACTATGAAGGCGGCTGGCAACTCGCCCGAATAGTTCACGACGGTGGCCTTATCCTCGCTTTTGGCGGCGCCCATCATGAGAACGAACGCGCTTAGCATGAACAAAATGCCAAGAACCATTTTGGTTGGAATCGACGGATTTCGGCCGCGCCGGCCCAGAAACGCCCAGAGCATCGCAAAAAACGGCGCCAACAGCAGAATCAATAGGGGGTTTATCGACTGGAACCAAGCGGTGAGAACAGGGTTCCAAAGACCGTGCCACGCTTCACCCCAACTTACCTCAGGACGAGCGGTAGTTTGCGTCTTCAGCTTGAAGAGATTCACCCATCGATTCCAAAAATTGCCTTGCGACGCGCCTTCGGTTTGAGAGGCATCATCATCTTCGCTCGGTTCGGTGAATAGGTCGGGCGGCGTCGCAGACCTTCCCAAGAAACGGTCAGTATTCTGATCGGCCCAGAGATTCATGACGTTGCCGCCTTGCTGAGCGCCGACCCAGTAAAAGGCCACGAAGAATCCCATGAGCATGATGGCCAGGACTCGATCGCGCTGAGCTCCCTTAAGCTTGGACGCGATCCAGGCAAAGACCAAGGCGCAAACCGCCATCAATTCAAACGAAATCGCGGAGTCCAATGAGGAGCATTTAAAGAGGTAAAGTATGGGCGCCGCAACTGCCAGTAACCCGCCGACGAACAAGAGTGTCGGCGGCGCTATTCGATTTAGATAAGGGGCGGCGGAAGGGGCATACGCGAGCGTTTCTTCCGATTGATCTTTCTTGGGCGCTTTAGTTAGGCCGGTCGGTGCGGTCTGATCGACTTCGATGATCCAGCGGCCGCCGACTGCATAAGTCAGCATGCCGATAACCATGCCGATGCCGGCTACGGTGAAACCGGTGTGGAAACCGCCGCGCGTATTTTCTCGCAGCCAGTCGCAAATCAACGGCGAAACGAAGGCGCCGAGATTGATGCCCATATAGAAGATGGTGTAGCCCGAATCGCGGCGCGCATCATCTGGCGCATAGAGCAGGCCGACCTGGCTCGTGAGCGGCGGCGTCAGCAGCCCGAAGCCGACGACGAGCACAATCAGGGCGGAGTAAAAGATCGGCACCGCCTCAAATGCCATCAAGAAGTGCCCTACCGCCATGATCAGCAGACCGATCAAGACCGCCCGGCGATTGCCGAGATAACGATCCGCGAGAAAGCCGCCGATCAACGGCGTGAAGTAAATAACGCTGGTGTACCATTTGAAAACTGACGACGCTCGGTCTTGCTCCCACTTGAAATGTTTGGTCATGTAAATGATGAGCAGCGCCAGCATGCCGTAATAGCTGAATCGCTCCCACATTTGCGTCAGAAAAAGCACGAACAAGCCGCGCGGATGGCCGAACAGGGTTCGTTGTTTGCGAGTAGTTTGGTTCGGTTCTGTTGCCATAATCTGATTTCTTCCCAAGCAACGCTCGGTAGGCCTTGGCTCGGAATCCTGAAGTGAGATTACGTTCTTGATGCATCGGCTGCAACCCTTTTTCCGCCACGACATGCAACCGACCGCGTTTTGTCGATTTCGGGAGCGGCCCTCTTCTTCAATGCGCTCGGAAGCAGCCCCGGCGTGGGGTGCAGGTTTTGCGGAACCGACCATCGTGCCGAAGAAGTGGGTTCCGCCGAGCCAGCAGCCGCCTTACAAAGGCGCCGCTGGCCGCGCTGCAAGCAATAAAGTGCCATTTTCAGAATGCAATTCAGCGAGTAGGATACACTCCCGAACCGCGACGGATGCGCCGATTGGAATTGGACAGGAGTCCCGATGCTGAAACTGCAACCGCTGACCATAAGCGTCCGCTCGCTGATGCGGCGGCTCGAACCGTCGATCGGCGCGCCGATCCTATGGTTCTTCTTCCTTGCGTTCGGGATCGCCGCCTTGTTTCGGCAATATCTTTTTGCTCATTCTTACTGGTACGATGAAGCGTTCCTGATCCTCACCGTCAAAGCGCGCACCTATGCGGATCTCTTGGGACCACAACCTTATAAGCTCGTCATTCCTCCCTTGTTCCTGTGGATCGAGCGCGCCCTTTTCGAGGTCGGCGGCGATGGCGAATTGGTCCTGCGCCTTCCCGCGTTCGTGTGCGGGGTGTTCGCGCTGCTGGTGATGATGCCGCTGTCGCGCACGCTTGTCCGATGGCCGCATGCGATCTGGGCCTTTGCCGGGCTTGCCGTCAGCCGCAATCTCGTCCTTCATAGTTGCGATATCCGTCCGTACACGGTCGATTTGCTGTTTACGGAAATCATCCTGCTTTGCACAGCGACATTGCTTCTCGCGAATTCCGGTTCGGCCGGCAGGAGAAGATCGGCTGTCGGGTTGGGAATCGTCGCGGTCCTGGGGCCGTGGCTCTCCTTCCCGTCGGCATTCGTTCTCGCCGGGGCTTCGCTGGCATTAGCCGTCCATCTGCGGCGGCACGGCACGAGAACCGGATGGATTCTCTGGCTCATTTTCAATGCGTTGACGGCGCTGTCGGGATTGGCGTTGTGGTGGTTTTCCGCCAGGCATATGTACTACACGGGAATGATGGAACACTGGGGCCACAACGGCTGGTGGGGCTTCCCGAACTGGCAGAGCCCGCGCAATATTTTATGCTGGCTCCTTTGGCGGCCCGGCGAGATCGGCAACTACGGCAATCGAGAAATGGGAGTGATTCTCACTCTCCTAGCTTTAGTTGGAGGAATCTCGCTGGCCAGGCGCGCGGGTTCATTGATGATCCTTTTGGCGGCCCCATTTGTGTTTGCCGTCGCCGCGGCCCTGGCCGGGAAGTATCCGCTCGCTCACCGCACCACGTTCTTCCTGCTGCCCTGTCTATGGTTACTGGCGGCCAACGGAGTGGGCGCCTTGGTGCAATGGGGGAAACGGCGCGGCTGGGAATTGGCGGCCGCCGGTTTGCTGTTGGTGGCGTGGGATTTCGTCTGGCTGGTTTTCCGACTGGCCGCGCCTGATGCTCGCATGGATTATCGGGGCGCCTATGAGTTCGTTCACTCCCATCACGAATCCGGCGATGTATTGTGGTCGGGCGCCGAAGTCGTCCATCAGGTGTATTATGGCATCGATGCTTCGACCTTGAATGATGACATCGCGTCCGCCGAACAACTCGTCGCCCACCAGCGCGTTTGGGTCGTGTTGGGTGTCGGACAGACCGCCGTGCAGCGGCGCCTCGAAGCAGCCGGCGGCGAAGTAATCCTCACGCACAAGGTCAGCGGATTTGACGTTCTTCTATTCTCGCCGAGAAACAGGGAGCCGGGAAAAACGAAACAATAGGGCCGCGTGGCCCTTGCTTGTGAAGTTGACAACGGAGGACAGCCAGCACAGGCAGCCGTCCTGCTCCCGGGCGAGACCGGCTGCCCACTCCACAAATTACAAACCCATCCAGACGGTTCCGAAGCGCTGTTTGAACTTGGTGAGGACGGGGTTCGTCTCGACTCCCGAGCCGAAGTAGTCAAAAGCGGCGTTATATCCAGGGTCCGTAAACGCCAACGAACCAAACGCCAACTTCAGTTTGGTGAGGGCTGGATTGGCCACAACGCCGCTGCCGGCGACGTCGCCAAACAGCCGGTAGAAGCTGTTCTGGTAGCTGGCATTTACGGTCGACGGACTGGCCGTCACCGCGACGCTGCCGGCCGCCAGGTTGAGGTAATAGTCGCCGTCGCTGATCGAGCCGCCGGTTACCGCGGTGGCCGGCATTCCACCGCTGAATTGCAGCACCCAGGTCGTCATGTCGCCCGACGGGTTGGTGGCGGTGACTACCGTCGAGACGTCTCCCGCCATGGAATTCGGAGTGCCGTTGGCGGTAAATGCCTTTTGCGCCAAGGTGAATGCTGTGGACGGCGATGCGATTGTCACCTCTTGGTTGAAGACGACCACCAGGCTACTCACCATGGACCGTTCGTTGACCTGCGACACGCCGGCGTTCGTCTTCTCCACGACGGGATTGGCAGTTCCACCACTGTCAGTGACGTTCACCGGCAGCGAATCGGCGTAACTGAAGGTGTTGCCCGACGTGCTCGTAATCGCATACGTGCCGTTGAAGCTAGTCTGGACCGCGAAGCCGGTGACATTCACCAGTTCCCCCGGGTAGAAGCCCAGAAGGGCCAAGCCGCTCGCCGTGATCGTGGCGGTCGTGCCGGTGTTATTCTCGGTGGCAGCAGCGGCGCCCACGGCAGTGCCACTGCCGTTGACCGTGAAGCTAATCACAGACGGCGGCGCCGCGGGCAAATACGTGAACTCGTCGGCGGGATTAATTGCCGAAGTGCCGCCAAGAGTCGTAACTGTGACGTCCACCACCGAGCCGGCGGTCCCCATTGGCGAAAACGCCGTGATCTGGGTCGGTGAGTTCACGATGTAACTCATCGCAGCCGTGCCTCCGAAATCGACGGCAGTGACGTTGTTGAAGTTCGTGCCCGTGATGGTCACACTGGCGCCGCCGGCCGCCAGGCCCGATGTTGGACTGATAGCGGTAACTGTCGTGCCCAGGTAATCCAACACCACATCGGCGCCGCTAGCGCCGCCCAGATAGCTGATCGAAAACTCGTAATTGCCCGTGCCATCGGTTATATCCGAACCTTCCGGCATGCCGGCGAAAGGGGTCAGCGGCATTCCGGGGCCATTGACGAGGATGTCAAAAAGCGTACCGGCGGCGGGCGGAGTTCCGGTGAAGTTAGGGCCGACGCCAAGACTAAGAGTGGAAAAGCTTGCCAGATTGACCATGCCGCCGAATGCCTGGAGCTGACCGAAACCCATGCCGGCGTTCGTGCCGTTCAAATAAGCGCTCAGGGTGCCATTGATGCCGAGATCGACGGCTAGTATTCCGGGACTTGTAGGACTGTCGCCGGCGCTGATGACGCCGCCAATGTTCACGGTTACTGGGGCGTCGACGGTGCCGGCGCCGCCCAGTGTCGCGCCTGCGGCAACGGTAACCGCGCCGCCATTTAGCAGTTTGCCGTCGACGTTAAGTCGGCCGCCATTTACCGATGTCGTTCCCGTGTAGGTGTTCGTGCCGGTCAGGTTCACGACGCCGGCGGATGTCCCATTGAATCCAACGATGAGAGAATCGGCGGTTTGCCCGTTGACGAGATTGCTGCTAACGGTCAGGTTTCCGCCGCCCCCGCCGAGACGATAAGTGTTGCCGTTGGGCGTCAGCGTTCCCGAATAAATGACTGTCCCGACGGCGCCGAGAGCCGCCGCCGTCAAATTGGCCCCGGTGGCAGCGCTGAAATCGAGATTGTTGGAACTATTGGCCCCGAGAGCGATCGTGCCAGACGAACCGCTGGTGATGCGGCTCAGGAAAGCCTGGTTGATGGCAAAGCCGGCCGCAAGCGCGGCGCCCGAGCTGACGGTCAAGTTAGCGCCGGTCCCGGCGATGGCCGCCGCACTATTGAAATTCAACACGCCCGCGTTCACCGTGGTGCTTCCGGTGTAGGTATTGATGCCAGTCAAAAACAAAGTTCCGGTGTTCGAGCCGGCGCCGGCGCCGTTAAGGATAAGGTTGCCGTTTCCGGTGATGTTGCCGGCGTAGGTCGACGTGCTGGACACAACAACCGTCAATGTGCCGCCGCTTCCAGCACCGCCGTTGCCGAGCCCCAGAAGAATGTTTCCACCTCCCGTGCCACCGCCTTGGATCGGGCCGACGGTCGCGTTGAAATTGTTGAGATCGAACGTCGCCCCGGCGGTATTCGCCAAAGTGACGGCGGTCGCCGTGGTCCCGTTGCTTAGGACGCCATTGGCGCCCATTTGCAGCGTGCCGCCGCTGATTGTCGTAGGGCCCGTATAAGTGTTGGCCCCGGTCAGCATCAAGGTTTTCGTGTTGCTGGGACTCAAGGTAATGCCGCCCGCCCCGGAGATGATGCCCGAAAATGTGGTGGGGACACTGGTATTGTTGACGGTCAAAATGCCGCCGGTGCCCGTACCCGTGCCGATCGCACCGGCGCCGGCGAGAGAGGCAACAGTCTGGTTGTTATTGTTGAGATTGAACGTCCCGGCGCTCAACGTCAAGGGAGTGGTGGCGGGCAGCGCATTGGTGACGTGTAGTTGAACTACGCCGCCGTTGATAGTCGTGCTGCCGGTATAGGTGCTGTTGCCCGACAACTGCAAGGTGCTATTGCTCGTGTCGCTCAGAACCAGACTGCCGCCGCCGACGATGTTCCCTTGAAACGTTCCGGCTGCCGTCTGATTCACTGTCAGGGTCGTCGCGGGGCCCAACAGGATGCTGGCCGTATTGCCGGAAGCCTGATTCGTAATCGTGCCCGACAGCGGACCGACCGTCTGAGTGGAATTGGACAAGATCAGCTCGGCTTGAGTTCCGGAGCCCGTCGTGCTGGCATTGTTGACGATCAGCGCTCCACTGCCGAGGTTGCTGGTGTTGCTAACCGATAGAGTGCCGGCATTTACGGTTGTAGAGCCGACGTAGGTGTTCGCGTTGGTCAAGGTCAAAAGACCAGTTCCATTCATTATGAAATTACTGTTCGTGGGGCTGGAACCTGAGATGACGCCATTAATGGTGGCGTTGTTGCCGTTGGTGTCGAACGCCCCGCCGCCCAGCACGATATTGCGCGAATTGTTCAATGTCACGCTGCTGCCCGCCGCAAATTGCAGGGTGCCCCCGTTCAAATTGACCGCCCCCGCGGCACCGCCCAGAGCGCCGTCGCTGTTGATGTTCAGGATGCCGCTCGAGATCGTGGTTCCACCGGAATAGTTGTTCGTGCCGGAGAGCGTCACCGTACCGGTTCCCGTTATCGCTAGGGCCACCATTCCTCCGGGTGTCGCATCGTTAATTGCGCCGCTAAATGAACCGTGGCCGTTATTGGAGCCAAGGGTGAGGACGGCGGTCGTCGATGATTGGCTGTTGGTAATGTTTCCAGCGCCGTTCAAGACCCCAAAGGCCTCGGCATGGCCGTTGAGGTCGAAAACGCCGCCGCCGAGGTTAACGGTCGTCGTGGTGGGAATCACATTGGCGGCGCCGAATTGCACCGTTCCGGCGGTGCCTAAGTTGACGCCCAGGTTCGTCTGCCCGGACGCGGGGTCATTTGCAGTGAACGTGTTGACGGCGACCGTGCCGCCGGTGCCCGTTACACCGGCCGGATCGGTAATGGTATAAGAACCGCCACTGATGTTCAGGATCGCCGTTTCGCCCCCAGGCACCATAATCACTATTGAAGTTGGAGTGCTGTTGATCGAAGTCGAAGGCACTTCACGATCTTCCAATCGCTCCAGATTCAGGATCGTACGGCGCCGAAGCGCCGCCTTCTGACACGGTTGCGAAGCTCTGTATGCAGATGGGACTCTCGACGTCCTTCTCAGCCAGTGAAGCATCATGGGAGGGTGTCCTTCGGTACGAAATTGGGAGTAAATACAACGAACACGCCGAGCGATCATTGGGCGCCAAGGCGAATCAGTGTATCGTCAACGCCGATTGCAGAGAATCAGCGAATCCCAGCGCGCGTTTCGAGTTCGTTTGCTGCGCGAGCCAATCGGACAAATCAGCAGGGCTGTCGCCCAACGTTGCGGAGTTTGCGATAATGCGGGAGAAGTACGATAGCTTTTCATGAGACAAACTCGATGAAACTGGAGGCCGCGAACTGCTTCAGCAATCGAGCCAGGGATTAGCAATGCCCAAACCCGAGCGGAGAACGCAGCCTCTGCACCGAGGTCTGGAATGATAATGAGTGGCTTTAGGGTCGGACGACAACGACTGTTCAGCGATGAACGCCGCAACAAGTTAATTCTAAAATGCATTCGACCGATGTCAAGATGATTTGTCTACTATTGATGAATCCCAAAGCCCTTCCATGCCCATCCTTGAATCCGGCGTCAAGCCCAGCATTCGGTTTTGCCCAGCGAATGCGATGGCATAGATGCGAAATGCAACTGACGTGCCGAAATTCCTTCTTGGTTGTTTCGCCACCGATTCTCGATTTGCCTCACTTCCCTTTCATTTTTGCCTTTGCCGTTGTCGGTCCCTCGATCGGTTCCTCCCCTGCCTTGTCCTTCGTCGGCCTGCCCCGCGCTCCAGCGACGGTATCCGCGGCAGCCGGTTTCATGAACTCATCGCACTTCACACCAAGGGCATCGCAGAGCGCAACGACGGTCTCCCACGCGGGGGACGTTCGCCCCTGTTCCAGGTTTGCGATACCGGCCTTCCTCAATCCCGACCGGTCCGCAAGTTCCTGCTGAGTGAGCCCAGCCAATTCCCTTAATTCCTTGAGTTTCGGCGCAAAGTGTTCTGACTTGGACATTTTGGAATAACCCTGAAAAATACGCTAACTAGCGTTGACAGCTGTACGCTACTAAGCGTATATTATACTTGTCGAAGTGAAATGTCAACGAGTAAACGAAGTGGGCCGGAAGTGCTGTAACACTTCCGGCCCCGAACCCTCAACCCGGATTAGGAGCCAAAGGTTATGACTACTCTACGCATCACGGCCGCCCCTCGGCAAGCCAACCAATCCCGCACTTTCCGCATCATCAAGGCCCCGACGCAAAACGAACCCGGTTCGGTTCGCCTCACCGTCAACGGCGAGCAGAGCGATTATCAATTTTCATTCTGCCACGTTGCCGACGCGATGGGCTTGTGCGCCGTGGGCATCCTCAAGACGGCCGGCGAACAACCGTACCATGTCCGCGTCGATAAAGCAGGGCACGGCGAATGCGATTGCCTCGGGTTTCTGCGCTGGGGTCATTGCAGGCATGCCGATTTAGCGCCGATGCTAATCTGGCAGCTTGGGCGGATGGCTGCCGAGCAAGGCGCCATTGACTCGGCCACGACGATCGTCGTCCGCAACGGGGAAGGCGAACCTCTGGTTGAAATCGTCAGCCCATCGGGAATCGCCCGCTCTCATCGCAAGTTGGCGGAATGTTTGAGCATTCGCCCTCACCTGCTCTCGAACGCCGAGCAGATCGACGCGATGGCCCAAAGCATAACCGGCACACAGATTCGCGTCCTGCCACGGTCCAACGAGCAAGCCAGCAAGCTTCGCAATCGTATCGCCGCCTCGGAAGAGAACGGCACCCGGCCGGAGGACCTGCCGTTGGTCCGGGACTAGGCAGCAAACCATCGTCGCCGTGGGCATTTTGCTCCGCGGCGAGGTGTCCCGTCTGAAACGCGAACGGCCAGAGGACTAATCCTCTGGCCGTTCAATTTCTAAGTCAACGCGCCTTGAATGATCGTGGCAAAAAAGCTGCTATTCGCTCATTTTCACTGAGCCACTTTGCGAATTCGATGGAGCAAACGGGCTTCCCGAGGAACGACAAGCTGTACCAGGCCGTCAAATCAGCATGGGAAAGCGCTTATGCACTAAACGGTCCAAGAAAGCGCAGGAACACGCTGGCGCGAGCGCTAACGGCGCATAAATCGGTCTTGCCGGCCACAATAACTTCACGCGCCCTAATCTGCGCTATTCAAATCAAAATTGAACGGCGGATTGTCTCCTGATATGACTTCCATCACCAGGCCGCTGGTCTCGGGTCTCTGATATTTCAACGGGATGTTGGTGCGCGGTAATTCAGGCGCAGGAGTATTAGGATTCGAATTGATCCCTTGAGTGATTTTCAGCATTGCTCTATTTTGTTCGTCTGAAGAAGCGTAAAATGCTCCCGATGATCGCATCGTCACCGTGTAGGTCCCAGGAGGAAGGCCCGGGCCCTCATGCATGCGAACTTCGTATTCGCCGTCGTCGTTCGTGATCGTGTGAATCCCGAAAGGAGGATCGGACCGGGATATGGCTACCGCGACTCTCGCCATTGGGACGCCATCGAGCGTCACTCGACCGCGAACAATCCCATTGGGCACTTTTTGGTCGCCACTACCTCCGTCGGTTGATGAACAGCCGGGCAGTCCGGCAGCCGCCAACAGCAAAAACGGACTTAAGCAAGCAAGATTGCCGAATGTCTTCACGATTTGCTTCCTCCCGCCAGCCACAAACTGACTCGATCACTGCCTAATGCACACCAACTAGATCAAAAGACGTCGAATTTCCAGCGAGAAAAGGCGGCCTTATTTCGAGCCGCCAGCCCCGGTCTTAATAAGGAGTTATCTCTTGTCCATCGTCGCGATCGCATAACAAATACAGCAGATTGATATTGATGTTTTGTGACAGAAACCGAACCGAGCCGTCGGCGAACGCCACATTGGCGCCGCCGCCCGTGTGAGGCGAGATAATCGGCCTGTTCAGGGGGCCTGAAGTATCGATCCCTGGCGAACTCCACGTTTTATAGTTGATTGGATAGCGGACGGTGGTGGAATTGGTTGTTGCCCAGTAATTCCAAGGGCATCCGCCGTAGAGCCAACCAAACCCAACATCAGATCGCGGATCCTGTTGCGCGCTGCCGTTGTACATCCAATCCGACTGTTCCGCCAGCAGCATGGTATTTGAAGTGCCGTCCACGATAGACTCGAAAGTCGACCCTGCTGGACCAATCCCCCAAAAATACCAAGATTGGTTTGCCCCTCCATTTGAGCTTCCGGGAGGATTCAATAAGCCAGACAACACGGGCCGATACTGGCTATCTGAAGTGAAACTGCCAGCATGCTGGGTAGATGCTGCAGGCGAGTGCATGACACCCCGAAACGACAGGATACCGTCTCCGGGCGCTCCGTCTGGAGTTGAGGCATAAGGGTTTCCATCGAGATCTAGCTCGCCGTTTATATTCGGAGGCGGGCCGGCGCTATAAATACCCATATAGCTCGCCTGATTCGCCGAGCCGTTAATGGCCGTATAAGTCGGCGAATACACTCCTAAAGGCAAATTGGTGAAACCAGGAGGATTCGTCGTCGGGGTCAATACGAACTCGGGAAGCGTTGTCGAGGGACAACGGAGAATCGGGATCTTGACCCCATTGACCAAGCCAGCGTTATAACTGTTGTCATAAATCCCGCCCGTATAGGAGTTCGCTGCCCCAGGAGCGCGAATCGCTGCATTGGTGTCGAGTTCGTTTGCGAGGGCGTTCTGTTCGAAATATGGCAGAATATGCAATATCCACGACTCGCCGGCGCCATACGGCCCATTAATCGTCGGGACTCCGAATCCTCTGAATGTTCCCACGCTCGATAATGGGAACGCATCGCCGTTCTCGCCCGCAAAAGAGTGGCAAGCAAGCGCCAATTGCTTGAGATTGTTCTGGCATTTGACTCTCGCCGCCGACTCGCGAACCTTTTGCACGGCGGGCAACAGCAGGCCGATCAGCACGGCGATGATGGCAATCACCACCAATAGCTCAACTAGGGTGAAGGCACGGCGGCGAGGACGATAAGTGAACATGAGGCCACTCCCTTCGTGAGATCCGAATGCGATGCCCGTTTATCTTACCACATCGGTCGAATTCAGAAGATCAAGAACGACATTTTTCGTGCAATAGCAGTCGTCCCTAAGGTTAAAACGGTCAAACTTGGGAACGCTACGCTCCTTATGTCCTGAATCTTGTTTGCTCGCGGTCGGCCATGGCGCCTTCAGGCGAGCCCCATTTTCAGACGACTGAGGCTGCCGAACGTTCTCGCCAGCGCCGCCGAACGGCCAGTCCTGTCAATAACACCCCAACGCACAGCAGCATAATGTGCTCCGGTTCGGGCACGGCCGTAAACGTCAGTTGCAAATAAGCACCCGTCGAATCGAGGGCCAGCGAACTATTGCTGATTAGGAGCGTCGGCGAGTTGACCGTATAATCGGTCGCCGGAACGATAAAACCCCTGGCCATTGGGCTGCCATTGAGCTGGATGCTGCCGCTGCCCGACATCTGGGCCAGGTTGATCGTATACGTCTCGCCGCCAACGAGCGCTGCGTCGTTCAGACCGCTGTTGAGCAAGCTGATAGCGAACGTTCCGTTGGTTGTCGGGTTGAGGTTGAAACTGCCGGCTGTCACGCTGATCATGCTGGCGTTGGCATTGCCCGTGCTGATGCGGCTCACTTCGGTTTGCAAAATGCTGCCTTGGCTCAACGTGACGTTGTTATTGCTCGGGTTCGTGACATTGATCGTCAGCGTGCCCGTATTATTGCTCGTCCCATCGGTAAAGCCGCCGCGAAGCGTGCCGCCCGATTGAACCGTAATGCTGGTGTGAATGGTGCCGGTGCCGGCTACAATGCCGCCGTTGCCGACCGTCAAGCTGCCGGCGCCGCCATTAGTGCCATCATCGCCCAACTTGCCGGTGACAATCAGAGTGCTTATGGCACTGCTCGTAGCGTTGAAGTTGCCGACCTTAAAATTGCCGGTCGTGGGGCTGTTGCCGGACATCGTCATGACCTGGGACAAATTGCTGAAGCTGCTGTCCAGCGTCAAACTCACGTCGTTAAAGATGCCGCCGCCGAAGTTAAAGCTTGATGGATAGCTGTTCGTCACCGCCACGGTGAGAGTCGGAGCCACGTTGGAGCTGTCGATCACGCCGTTGCCAGTGAATTGCAGATTGTTGCCGCTGGAATCGCCGCCTGTGAGGGAGGCAATCTGTTGCGAGCCCATTTTCATATCGAGGCCGTTGCCCGTTCCCAGGGGAACAAAAACCTGGGCGTTGGTCCCCACGTTGCCTGCGACGTACGAATCGGCACTAATGCTGCCGTTGATGTTGTTGTTGCCCGTCAGGATCAGGGTGGTCCCGGAACCGGACAGGATGAGGTTGCCGTTGCCGGTGATGTTGCCGGCGAAGGTCGAGGTGAAGGGCAGCTTGATGGTCAGGGTGCCGCCGCTGCCGGTGGCGCCGGTGCCGAGGCCCAAGAGAATGCCGCCGCCGAGCACGCCGCCGCCTTGGATCGGGCCGGTCGTCACGTTAAAGTTGTTAAGATCGAAAGTCGCCCCGGCCGTATTGGCCGTGGTGAGGACGGTCGCCGTGGCCCCGTTGCTGAGGACGCCGTTGGCGCCCATTTGCAGCGTGCCGCCGTTTATGTTGGTGGGACCCGTATAGCTATTGGCCCCGGTCAACTGCTGAATCGACCCAGCAGTCAAGTTCACGTTCAGGCCGCCCGTACCGGACATGACGCCCGAGTAGACAAAGGTGAGGTCGTTGTTGTTCTTGACGGTTAAAATACCACCGGCACCCGAACCCGTGTTGATCGAACCAGCGCCGGATAGAGAGAAGACCGTCTGGTAAAAATTATTGAGGTTGAGGGTTCCCGCCGCGCCCAAGGTCAAGGCCGTGCTGGTGGGCAACGCGTTGGTGACGTTCAGTTGAACCGTACCACCGTTAATCGTCGTGCTGCCGGCGTAAGTGCTGTTGCCCGACAACTGCAAGGTCGAATTGCTCGAACTGCTCACGATCAGGTTGCCACTGCCGTATAGGATGCCTGGGAAAGTTCCGGGCGCCGTCTGATTCACTGTCAGCGAGGTCGCATTCGTCGGCCCGCCCAAGTAGATGACTGCCAAATTGCCGTCGCCTGCGTCGGCAATCGTACCGGACAGCGGTCCAACCGTCTGAGCGCCGTTGTACAAGTATAGGCCGCCCACCGTACCGGGCGCCGAGGCGTTCGTGTTGTTGACGTTCAACGGTCCAGTGCCAAGGCTGCCGCTCGGAACATACAAAATGCCCGCGTTGACGGTGGTAGAGCCGGCGTAGGTATTCGTGTTGGTAACGGTCAATACCCCAGCGCCGTTCTTAATGAGGTTGCTGTTCGTCGGGCTAGCGCCGGAAATCACGCCGTTGACGATATCGTTGCCGCCGTTCGTGTCGAACGCTCCCCCGTTGAGGATGACATTGCGAGAGAGATTCAACGCGACGCCGCCGCTCAACGCGAACTGTAACGTGCCGCCGTTCATATTGACGACACCCGCGGCAGCGCCCAATGCATTGTCGCTGCTCACGTTCAACGTGCCGTTGACGATGGTAGTGCCGCCGCTATAGGTGTTATTGCCAGTCAAGAACAGCGTGCCGAGACTGAGCTTAGTCAACGATCCGCCGCTGCTGGTCAACGCCGAAGCCCAAATGACGGACTGTTTGTTGGTATCGACTCTATACAATTGACCTGCCGCCGTACTGAATCGGCTCGAGTAGTCGAACTGGTTGTTGGCGGAATATTGGAGCGTGCCGCCGCTGAAGACGATGGAACCGCCAATGCCGAGCGGACCACCGGCGCCTTCCGCAACCCCAACGTTGAGGATGCCTGCGCTGAGCGTCGTCACGCCTGTGTAGGTGTTCGCGCCAAGCAAGGTCCAGATGCCCGTGCCGTTCATCGTCAGGGCTCCAGCGCCCGTGGCGATGACGTTTGATATGCTGCCGTTGCCGGCGCCGGCCAACGTCAACTTGAAACCCGCTCCAGTGACATTGGTTCCAGTCAAGCTCAACGTACTGTTAAGGTCCGATGCGATGGTGGCGTTAGCGCCCAGGGTCAACGGCCCTGCATATCCGTTGGCGCCGCTCACGCTCTCAAAGGCGCCCGTCGTTCCCGCAGCCCCCGTGCCGGATATGGTCAGCGCTAGATTGCCGCCGACCGTATTGTTTTGCACTTGCGCCGTTCCACCGGACGCTACTGTGATGGGGCTAGTGGCGCCGAAGGCCGCATTGTTCTGATAGTTGATAATGCCGCCGTTATTGATCGTCGTAGCGCCCGTGAATGTATTCGATCCCATCAAGGTCAATGTTCCGGGGCCGCTTGTGGAAAGCGTGATGACTCCCGCACCCAGCGCTCCGGTGCTGGAAATTGTCACGTTGCCGCTCGTGGTCAAGTTGCCCGAGCCGCCCACGGGACCGGCGATTGTGAGTGCATTCGTCGTGGAAGCATTGGCCCAGGTCTGGTCTCCATTGAGAGCGATAGGAGTGGCGATTGTCACCGCGCCCGCCCCGTTGGCCACGCTGATGCCGCCGGTGCCAATGGTCAGGGTGTTGCTGTCGTTGGCGATCGTGAGCTGCGTGGTGTTGGTAGCCGCGACGACCAGGCCGAAGATCGAGAAAGACTGCCCGAGAGTCGTTACGGGAAGCGTTCCGATTCCCGCGAAGTTATACACGACGCCTTGAGGCGGCACCAAAGGTTGCCCGGCGGCGACACCGCCGTTGTAACTTCCCTGCCAGTTGCTGGTTGTGCCATTAGTTGAGTTCCAGAGCCCGTTTCCGGTAAGCCCATTCCAAAAAGCTGACGTTAGTCCGCCGTTGCTCACGTAATCCAACTCGATTGCGGAGGCCGTCACCGCAATCGTAAAGTTGCCCGTAATGCCGTTAATAAAACCTTGGGCGGTAAACGCGCTCGCATTGATGGCAATGCCGGCCGGATTACCGGTCAAGGCGCCCGCGAAGGTGGCCATTTGCCAACTGTAATTCTTGCTGGGGTCCCAATGAGCGCCGAGCGTATTGTCGGCGCCCGAGATCACGTTGATGGTTACGGCGGTTGCAGCCGTAGTTCCAGTCCCATTGAGGTTCAAGGACGAACCGCTTCCCGCTGACACCAAGAGGTTGTTGCCTGTGGTGCTGGATTGCGTCGCGCTGCTGCTGCCGTCGGCGATAGCAGTCGTACTTCCCGCGTTGGTTGTGGCGATGAAGAAGTTGTAACCGCCGCCGGCATTGAACGTGAGGGAGGTGCCGACCAAGGTGGAACCGAAGGTCAGAGTTCCCGGCGAACTGTTGCCCGGCGAAACGAGGCCGCCGCTGGTGACGACGGTCGTGCCCGTTACCGTCAGGGTTCCTTTCAAAGTGCCGCCGCCATAGATCGTCACCGGCCCAACGATTGAACCAGTGCCGCTCACTGATCCCGTGCTGAAAATGTTCACGGCCCCGTAGCCCGTGCCGGAACCGGTCGTGTTGTTGACGAGCAGGGTGCCACCGAAAACTGAGGTTGTGCCCGAATAAGTGTTGGCAGCGGTCAACAGCATGGTGCCTGCACCGAACTTGCTGAACGAACCAATGGCAGCATTGCCGGTGCCGCTAAAACCGTCGCCCGAAACGCCAGCGCCTTGCGATGCGGTCTGGTTAGTCAAGACCGCGCTGACGACCAGATCAGCGCCGGTTACTGCTTGCGGCGTCGCGGTCTGATCGACATCGAAGGCCACGTTTGGTCCCAAGTTGACGGCGCCCGTTCCCGTTATTTGGGAAAACGAGGCGCCCGCTACAGTTCCGTTGCCGACAACAGAAAACGTTGCGTTGTCGCCGTTCACTCCAACGCCGCTCGCCGAATTTGGGGTCGTTCCGAGATAGATCGAACCGAATCCGGAGCCGGCACTGGCGCCAAGTGAGATGGTGCCGCCCTGCAGCCAAACGTTTCCTAGCCGATTGAAGGTGCCGGCCGCCGTCGAGAGGGTGCCGCTCGTGACGTAGATGTTTCTCAAATCGGGCGCCACGGCGCCAAAGCTGATCGCGCCGCTTGCTCCAAGAGCCAAGGTCGACGTGCTGCCGTTGACCGCGATGGATTGAGTTATCGGGTTGCCGTTGCTGCTGTTCAATGGGATTGAACCGAGGCTTGAGCTATCGCCGGTCGACGTGAGTGCGTAGCCGGCGGTCAGCGTACCATTGTTAACAATCCATGAGCCCGTGTACGCCGATGATGGCGACGCGAGCGTTAAATTGCCAAGCCCAGTTTTGACAAGCGTTCCATTGGCCGCAGCGGTGCCGGCTACCACGTTGCCGCTAGTGAACAAGCTGCCGGAACCGACGCTCAGCGTTATGTTGTTGCCGTTCGTGTCGAAGATGCCTGTGGAAAAAACTGTAACGGTGCGTCCGTTTGTGACGTTTCCTAGATCGCCAACAGGCGCGTTGGCCAGGTAATTCGCCGCGAATTGAAGAGTGGCCCCTCCGCTGACCGCTAACGTCGAAGGATTAACCGCGACGCCGCCGCCGAAATTGAGGGGGGCGCTAGAAGAACCAAGCTGAATCAGGCTGGAAATCTGGACGATGCCGCCATTGATGTTCATGGCCCCCGAGCGGGCGCTCTGGTCTGAAGTGATGATCGTGGTTCCGGTTCCGGCGAAGGTCACGATGCTGGATCCGTTGCCAAGTGGCACGTTAATCGTGAGGGCGCCGGTCGCGTAGTTATGGACGATCACTTCGGGGCTGGCAAGCCCGCTAGCAAGCTGGCCGCCGCCGACGGTGTCCACGATCGAATACGGGTTCGTACCGGTAAATAAGATAGCACCTGTCGTCAGTGTTACAGTGTTGCCATTAATGTCGTACGACTGTCCCTGGCCCGTCGGAGTGATCTTGAGGGCGTTGTAAGACGGCGTTAGGGCAGAAGTTAGCTGAGTTCCGCCGCTCAGGCTGAAGTTGGTCGTCGAGTTATTGCTGCTGTCCGTCGGAGTCGTCAGTGCGGTATACCCCGTGAAACCGGCGATGGTGGTCCCACTAACGGTCGCGAAATTCAAACCATTGCTGTCTTTAGCGATAGCGTAGCCAAACAACCCATTCGTCATGGCGGCGGCCGGCGCAGTGACCGATCCGCCCGCCGATATATCGACTAACAAGGTAGCGCCGACCGCTCGATTCCAAGTGGTGGTTGTCAGGTTCATGGAACCGCCCGAGCCGGGAGCGGTTAAGATAGTGGAACCGCCCGGTTGGAAATTCATGGTGCCAAGCGCCTGCGAATTTGTTGCGCCCGCAGCTCCTGTCAGCAGCAAGACGCCGCCACCCAGCGCCACTTGCTGGTTCGCCAGAAGAATGTTCGTCGTCGGAGTGGTTGCGGTGCTGGCATTTCCTACGAACGAAAAGTCGAGTTGCAACACGCCGTCTTTAACGATCGTCGAATTGGTCGTCGTAGATCCGTATATGTTCGGGCCCGTCAATGACAGGATGCCCATTCCGGCTTTGCTGAGAGTCGAAACGCCGGCGCCACTTTCGTTGTACATCAATGCTGATATGCGCACGCCTATGCCTGTCGCCGTGGATGACGGCAGCACGTCGTAGGTTATTCCCGACGCTTCCATGTCAATTCCCGAGTTGGGGATATTGGTGATCGTCGACATCTTGTTTCCCAAGACGTTCACGGTTGATCCGATGAACCAGGTGAAAGAGCCGGTTGTCGGGTAGAATGCGGTAGAATTGCTCTCAATGAGGCCGCCTGCCAACACCGTATTGCCCATCGCCAGAGTCGATGAAGGCCCTGCGTTGACGAGGATGGTCCCCAGGATCATCATGGGACCACCGGCATTTGAATCGATGATGTTGAAGGTGCCCGTCGCTCCGCCGCTGGTAATGGTTCCCTGACGCCCGATTACAAACTGAACGCCCGGGCTCTGGGAGGCAGAAACAACAGTGACGGTGCCTTGATAAACCGCGGTGGGCATCGGGAACGCCGAAGTGATAAACATGGTGCCCGCTCCGGTTTTTATAAACGCTTGGCTGCCCGCGATTCCGGAGTTAAGCGTGACCGTTTGTGTGGAAGGCCCCACGTAGAAAAACGGCGTCGTCGAGTTCGCACTAAAGGAGATCGCGCCTCCGGTAAGCGTCCAGTTGCCGGGCGAGGCGTTGGAAGCGCCGAAGGCTATTCCGCTGACGGTTTTGCCAGACGTGAGTGTAACCGTGTTCCCCGCCGACGGTACATTCACCTGGGTGAAGTCGACGATAATGTCAGTCGCGGCACCGATTCCCGGGTTGATGGCAACGGTGTTGGGCGACACGGCGGGCGGTCCGGCCGGGTTCCAGAAGCCGCCTGACTCCCAGCTGCCGCCGCCTGAGTTCGTCCAGACGTAGGTTTGAATAGTAGTCGTCGGCGAGTAGTTCAGGACGAGCGAGTTGCCGTTTTGGGTAAAAGTCAGGAGGCCCGCCGGGTTGGGCGAGAAGGTGGTCGTGTTGAAAATGATATTGGCCGGGTTCCCCCCAATTGTTGGGTTTTGCAGCGTGGCCAGTGTCCAACTATAAAACAAGGAAGGATTAAAGGTTCCGCCAAGGGTGGTATTACTTACGGTGACGTTAAAGGTGACGGCGGTCGCGGGTGTGGCTCCCGTTCCGTTAAGCGACAGCGTTGAACCGTTGATCAACGACAGCAGATTATTGGTCAGAGAGCCTGGCGTGAGATTGGAGCTGCTGCCGTCCGAGAAAGCAAAGCTATTGCCGGGGTTCGTCGTGGCGATGAAGAAGTTGTAACTGCTGCCGCCATTGAAGGAGAGGGCGGTATTGATGGAATTGGAACCAAACGTCAAAATGCCGGGCGTCGTGGTGCTTCCTGGCGCTACAACAGCGCCTGTGTTGATGGTTGTGGTTCCGGTGATCGTCAAGTTTCCTCTTAGGGCGCCGCCGCCATTGATGGTCACGGGACCACTGATGGTGCCGGTTCCGCTCAAAGTCGCCGTGTTGTATACGTTTACCAGGCCCGTGCCAGTGCCCGAACCCGTCGTGTTATTAACGAGCAGGGTGCCGCCGTAGATGGCGGTTGTGCCCGAATAGGTGCTGGCAGCGGAAAGCAACATGGTGCCCGCACCGAATTTGCTGAACGCACCAGTGGCCGCGTTGCCCACGCCGCTGAAGCCGTCGCCGGAAATGCCTGTGCCTTGAGTGACTGTCTGATTGGTGAACGGGACATTGACAACTAAATCTGCGCCGGTGCCCGACTGGGGGTTGGCAGTCTGATCGATGTCGAAAGCGACATTCGGCCCGAGGTTGATAACGCCGGTTCCGTTGATCTGGGAGAATGAAGTTCCGGTTGTGGTGCCGTTGCCTACAACTGAAAAGGTGGCATTATCTCCATTCATGCCGACGCCGTTCGGGGTGAGTGAATTTGCAGTCGTTCCGAGATAAATCGAGCCGAAGCCATTGCCCGGGCTTAGGCCGATTGTAATAGAACCGCCCTGCAACCAAATGTTCCCCAAACGATTAAAAGTATTATCCGCCGTGGAGAGCGTGCCGCCGTTCTGGACGTAGATGTTTCTTAAATTAGACTGGGCGGCGCCAAAGGCCATCGTGTTGCTGACGCCGAGGGCCAAAGTCGCTCCGCTGCCGTTGACCAATACCGGCTGCGTTGACAGGGCGCCGCCATTGTCAAATCCATATCGGCCGAGGCTCGACCAGTCGGATAAGCCCGTCATGCTGTATCCCAGCGTCAGCGTCCCATTTTGAACGATCCAGGTGCCCGTGTAACCGTTAAGAGCATTTGAAAGGCCGCTTGCTGAAGTCGAAGCAAGAGTCAAATTGCCCAAGCCGGTTTTGACGATCGTCCCATTCTCCACGCTGAAGTTGGGAGAAACATTGGAAACGTTACCACTGGTGAATAGGGGGCCAGAGGCAACGCTCAGGGTTACATTGTTGCCGTTGGTGTCGAAAATAGCCGTGGAAAAAATGCTGACGGTGCGGCCAGTCGTGACGTTTCCCGAAAAGCCGGTGGCCCATTGCAACGTGGCGCCGCCGCTGACGGCCAGTGTCGACGCATTAACGGCAACGCCGCCGCCAAAATTGAGCGCTGCGCTGGCGGAGCCGAGCTGGTTCAAGTTGGAAATCTGAACGATGCCGCCGTCAATGTTCATGGCGCCTGTGCGGGCGGCCTGGCTAGCGGTAATCATCGTCGTCCCAAAGCCGGCGAAGGTCGCCTGACTGGCGCCGCTGCCCAACGCAACGTTGACCGTGAGGGCGCCCGCTGCACCGCCGGTTCCATAGTTTTGCACAATCACTTCGGCAGCGGCGGCTCCAAGCTGCCCCCCGCCGACCGAGTCCGTGATTGTGTAGGGGTTCGCGCCCGTGAAGAGGATCGCGCCTTGCGTCAATGTCACCGTGTGAGTGTTCAAGTCGTAGGATTGCCCTGCGGCCGTCGGAGCGATTTTGAGCACATTGTACGACGGTGAAACGGTCAGCTGAGTCGTGCCGTTCAGGCTGTAATTGGTAGTGGCGCCCGTGTCGTTGCTCGTGGGCGTCGCAATAGCCGTATAGGCGTTGTATCCGGCGAGGGTGGTGCCTGTTGCGAAGTTGTATCCATTGACGTCGTTAACGACGGCGTAGCCGAACACTCCCCCCGTGGGAGCGGCGGTGGTGGTAGTGACCGTGCTGCTGCCCGTAGATATGTCGATCAACAAAGCGGCGCCGGCATTTCGCGTCCAGGCGCCGGTTGATAGTGCCATGCTGCCGCCCGTACCAGGCGCGAGCAGGAACGTTGAACCGCCGAGCTGAAAAGTAGTAGCGGAAACCGTCTGCGAATTGGCTTTGCCCGCGGCCCCAGTCAAAAGCAGGTCGCCGCCGGAAAGAGCGATGGGCACGGTGGGCGCCAAGATATTCGTCGTAGGCGTCGTGGCCGTACCAAAGGGCGCTGTTGCACCCGTGCTGGAATTGCCCACGAACGAGAAATCAAGTTGCAAAACGCCGTCTTTGACAACGGTCGCAAGGCTTCCTGCGGTTCCATAGGTGTTCGGCGCTGTGAACGACAAGATTCCTTGGCCTGCTTTATTGATCTGATCGTTGGTGGTTCCACTCTCGCTTGCGAGAACGCCCGTAATTCGCAGTCCCACTCCGGCGGAGTTAGGCATCACCACATCGGTCAACCCTTGCGCAAAAACGAGTATTTTGGTTCCCGAGATTGCAGTCATCGACGAAGTCTTGTTTCCCATGGCGGTCAGGGTGGAGGCGATGCTCAAACCGAACGCTCCCAAAGGGTTAGAAGTAAAGGCCGTGGAATTGCTTGCAACTGTGCCCCCGACCAACGTAGTATTCCCCAACGTGGCCACCGAGTTAGTGCCCTGATTGATGAAAATGAGCCCTTCATCGAGCACCGCGGTGCCGCCGGCAAGAAGGTTGAAGGTGCCCCCGCCGCCCAGCTGAAGAGCGCCTTGACGGCCAATTACAAGCTGAGTAGCGGATCCGCCGTTGGCGGACTGCGTACCCAATGTCCCTTGGTAGACCGCGGTCGGGATGTTAATCGGCGTTCCTACATTGAGAGTTCCGAACCCGGTTTTCATGTAACCGGCGCCCGCAGCACCAACCGGGCCCGAAGAGCCCGCAATATTCGCTAGGCCCGTTGTGAGCGTGATAGTCTGAGTTGGGGCGCCGACGTAAACAAATGCCGTGTTCGCGTTCGCGTTAAGAGTGATCGCACCGCCGGTGAGCGTGTAGTTGGCAGGACTGGCATTGCTGCCGCCGAAAATCATTCCGCTGACGGTCTCCGCTGTAACGGTGATGGTGGTCGGCGCTGTCACGGGTATTTGGCTGAAGTCCACGATAATGTCTTGTCCCGTGGCTGGACCGATGACCACGTTGTTCGGTGATGTGCTCGGCGCTGTGGTGATTGGCGCTCCTGAGAGCAGCCAATTAGTCGCCGTGTTCCAAGTGTTACTCGTTGCACCAGTCCAGGCATACACGTTGGTGGTGATCTGCGCTGACGCAGGTCGGGCATCGACCAGCCCGAAGATTAGGAGGCCCAGGAAGGCCAACCAACCAACCGAAATAGACCCCTGCATCGTGTTGCTCCGGAGTGGCATTTTGAAGTTGTTCGGCATGTGGACTCTTTACTCGTTGATTCAATTAATCCATTAATGACGGTCAAATGACCGATAGATTACTCGATGTCCCTATCGAGCCGTGTGCAATAGCCGCCAGGAGTGAATCAAATTCATTCCCGGATTTGCTTAGTTTTCACTTTTCAAAAAATCACCCGCGGACGAAAGCGTCCTTTCTTGAAGGCCATGCACGGCGGCTTATACATACGTGCAGACTTCTCAGACCTTGGCACCAACTTCCAGAAAAGAGCCGAAAGCACGAGTGCTTGGTGGCAAAGGCTCTCAAGGAGGGCCGCTAAAACATCAAAACTTAACGGCCATCGGAACAGGTTGCATCGAGTCAAACGGGGGGAGTGTAACGTAGGAATTATCATCAATCATCCAGTAACCTTCATCACGCGTTCACGGGAAAATCAAAAAGTGGGTGAAATAGATAGATTCACAGCTCTCGGACGATAAGTCGAACTGTGGCGATTGTTTAGGACGGAGATATAGACGATTAGGCGGGAAAGTAATGGTACGCGGATTTTTTTTGTGACGACCGATCTGCAAAAACGAACTGCGTCCCAATGTGTCGATTGGCCACGGTTAGATATTGCACGTTAAAAAGCGTTTGCTCATCCATCCAGAATCGACACCTGTTTTCGCACCGAAGACTCCGTTTCGCAGTTCTTACCAAGAAACATCGGTGTTTTCACAAGGGCGCGGCCGCCAATTCCCCGCTATGATGCTAAAGTCTCTTATTATTTCAGGTTAAAAAGCGGAAGACATCGTAGGAAGTGCGACACAAGCACTCCACGCCTGGAAGAAAAAATTCGAGGAAGATCGGCTTCACGTTCGCCTGTCGGGTTCAGGCGAACCGCCAGCACGGTTGCGTCGGCGCCACGTTGTACCGGGCCGGGGCACCGAGTGGCAGCACGACGCCGAACGCATCAGCGATACGGCTTGCGCGCGCGGTGAGTGTGTAGCGTGCGCACATGTCATATCCCGTTTGCTATTACACCGAGATTCTAATCGAAATGTTGATAACGGCAAACTGGCCCAAACATCTTCACCGATCATCTGACCGCCGAGGGACACGAGACACACCGAGGCCGGCCGTGGAACGCCATTCGGGTCATGCGATTGCTTCAACGAGCGAAGGCGGCTAGAATGAGTCAAATAATTCAATCGCGCAATTAAACATAGGGGTGAGCAGAAATGGCTAATACAATCACCGATGAAGAATTCTTTCGCGAAGCGATCGTTCAGTTTCCCATCGACCGAGATAACGACGATTTCGAGCGTTTCGTTGACAGCGTCTCCAAGAGAATGTCGATTTTATAGGGGCGATGAACCCTGGAGACGAAATCACGAGGGAGATCAAGAATGATCTGCCCAAAATTCACTGCATCAACTATTGCGACGGCTCGTCCTCGTTTTCGAATGGCACGGAATTCGAGCATCTCCCGCGCCTGTTTCTATTACCATCGATACGACGCGAACAAGGCCAAAGGGAGTGCTTAATGGCATTGTCGGTTCTGCCGAAGCGCGGCGCGAGTCGCCGAGGTTTTACATTGGTCGAATTACTGGTGGTGATCGCCATCATCGCCGTGCTGATCGGCCTGCTGCTGCCGGCCGTGCAGAAGGTCCGCGCTTCGGCGGCCCGAATCGCGTGCGCGAACAACGTCAAGCAGATCGGCCTGGCGACCCACAACCTCTATGCGACAAACGGCGTGTTGCCGCCACTGACGGCAATCGACGAATGGCACCAGATAACCGTAAGCGGCCCTTACCAGGGCGCTTGGGGATTCACCGTCTTCGGCTGGCTGCTTCCGTATCTGGAACAGGAACCCATCTACAATTTGGCGATCAATGCGACGCACGGCCCAAATAACTGGCCTAACGATGGTTTATGCTATCCGATAAAAACCTTCGTGTGTCCGGCCGAGGCGGTCCCAAACGGCCCGGACGGCTACGGCATGGGCACCTATAGCAATGCCACCATTGGCAGTGGCGGCGTCACCGAATGGTGGGGAATTGGAAACTATGCGGCGAATTACTTTGTCTTTGGCAATCCGCCAGCCTACGACGAACAAGGGGCCAACCATTTTGAGACTTCCTTTCCCGACGGCCTTTCCAGCACGGTCATGTATGCGGAGCGCTATGCAAACTGTAGTTCGGCGGGCGCCACGGAAGTCTACACGCCGCTCTGGGGAGAATCGACGAGCTACTGGCGACCTACTTTCTGCATGAACAACTTGACGCAGACGCCGGACCCGAATATCCCGCCCTACCCAAGGTGCGGCATGTTCCAGGTCCAACCGAACTGGCTATCGGATTGCAACGCCAGCTTTGCGCAGACGCCGCACATTGCGATGCAGGCCGGCATGTGCGACGGCAGCGTTCGCTCTGTCGCCGGAAGCGTCTCGCCCACGACTTGGGCCGAGATATGCGACCCGCGCGACGGCAGTTCACCCAGCGACTATTAGACTGTCACCGCAACCCCTGGTTCGCCTTCTGATACCTGCGGATCAAGCAATTCGTCGAACTGTCGTGGCCGACCTTTGGCTCCGTCTCGCTCTCCAGTTCCGGAACGATGCGCTGGGCCAACACTTTGCCCAGTTCGACGCCCCATTACGTCCCCAACTATTTCACCGTTCGGAACGGCACCCAAGACGATCCGAGGTATTGAACTCGGTAAACCGAACGACTGACCCCTACAAAATCGGGGTATTCGGGTAATTACCCGATAACTCTTCAAGAATAGCCATTTTTGCAATTGTTCTTGCATTACTCTCTTACTATTATCTATCGAAGAAAAGGAGGTTTTTCATTGGGAGACGTGCTGCAAACAGGCTATTCGAGTATCGCTTGACATTGTAGGGGTCACTGGTTCAAGTCCAGTAGCGCCCATTGCGAAACTCGCCCTGTTTTCCGGCATTTTTGCTTACCTTCCGATGGCCGGAAGCGTGGACGAATACTTGAGTTTCCGGGTAATTGCCCGAAAACCCTGGGGCTCGTACGCATGGCACGTCCGACAAATGGTTTAGAAAATCTTCGCACGGTGCAAAGAATCGAAACGCCCGCAGATTAAAGGGTTCGGAATGCGTTTGCAAGCACGGTTGGGCGTGATGGCCTGGTCATGCTTCTCGGATTCGCTGGCTGCGGCGCCAAAGAGTTCACACCGGACGATTTCAAGAAGATCACGAAGGACATGCCTGAAGATAAGGTCCGCGAGATCTAGGGGAAACCGAATGAGAAACTAGAGGCGTTGGGAGCTTGCTCGCTCTTCTGGGAATCGCAAGGCAAATACTACAGCGTCTCTTTCGAGAACGGGAAGGTGATTGAGCCACTCGCCCACGCCGACAAAAATGACTATGAAGTAATGAAAGGATTTATAAAGAGCGCCAAGGAAATAAAATAGAAACGCCGCGCTCGGACGATCAATGCGAATCAATCATGGCGAAACGCAATAACCGGATTCAAAACGGGCCGGACCTTTTCGCCGAACAAGAATCACATCTCGAATGGCGCCTCCGTCGACAGCGGGCCCTGTTCATTCCACGGTTTTTGCAAGAAGCCGCCGCCAAAAATGTTGAAGAGCGCGGCACAGGATAAAGCCTACGAAATCGCGGTGCCGCTGGGCCGACCTCGAAACCAGCGGACATCTCCCGCAATATAAAGAAACGTCGATCGACACGCAGTTCCTGGATCAGCTGTTCGGCGAAGGGCTTGGCTATCGGGTCAAGACAACCAGCCCCGACGAATGGCAACTGGAACACAAGATTACCGTCAAAGGCGTCGGCACCGCTGATGCAGCCCTCGGCGAGTTTCCGAAAGCGATCGTCCCGTCGGTCGTGATCGAACTCAAGGGGGCGATAACCGATCTCGACCGCGACCGCTCGCAGGATCGCACCGCCGTCCAGCAATGCTGGGACTATCTCAACGCCCTGCCCGACTGTCCCTGGGGAATCGTTTCCAATTTTCGGACGATCCGCTTGTTTCACCGCAAAAAGGGAACGCTTTCGTATAAGGAATTCACCCTCCAAGAACTGTGCAGGCGCGATCGATTCGACGAGTTTCACTGCCTGTTCGAGCGCGGCGGGCTCCTCCTATCGCTTATCGGGCAGCAGCCGCGCGCCCTGCTATCGCTTCGCAAGACGGCGGAGCGCCAAAAAGAAATCGGCGACGATCTGTACAAAGTCTATAAATGGCGGCGGCTCGAATTGATCGAACACCTTTGCCGCAAGGAAGGTAAGAACCTCAATGAGGCGATCCGCATCGCCCAAAAGCTGCTCGACCGCATCATCTTCATCGCCTTCTGCGAGGATCGCGATTTACTGCCCGAAAAAACACTCGCAACGACACATGAGGAAATTTGGGTGTATAGCCGGACGAGGAACCCGGCTTGGGAGACGTTCCTCGATCTCTTTGCCGCCGTCAACAAAGGCGCCAAGGGCAAACGCGAGATCACCGCGTTCAACGGCGGCCTTTTCGCGGACGATCCTGCAATTAATTCTCTTGAGCTGGAAGAGTCCAAGTGGACCAATGCCTTTGTCGGATTCGGCAAATACGATTTCTCCGAAGAAGTGAACGTCGAGGTGTTGGGCCACATACATTTTCGAGCGCTCCATTATGGAATTGGAAAAACTCCGGGTCGGCGGCCTCTTTGCCATGAAGGCCAGCGCGGAAGCGGCAAACGGGGCCGAGAACGGCAGCCAAACGGTTGCACGCGGCAAGAAAAAGAAATCTAAGCCCGAGTCGCCACAAGACGAGTCGCCGCTCTCGAAAATGCCCAAGAGCGCTCAGCGAAAACGCTTCGGCATCTATTACACGCCGCCGGCGTTTACCGGCCTGATCGTGGAACGCACCATCGACGCGCTGGTAACGGAACGTTTCGACGCCTTGGCCAAAAAACAAAAGGTCAATTCCGAAGCCCGCACGAACCAAAAATCGGAGAAATTGCTCGCCTATTGGAACGCCTGTCTCGAAGAATTGAAATCCTTGACGGTCTGCGATCCCGCTTGCGGTTCGGGCGCGTTCCTTATTCGCGCCTACGAATCTTTGCTCACTATAAGACCGTTGTTCACGCTCTGGCCGGCGCTGGCCTGCACGCCGTCGAAGTAGGCAAGCTCGAAGACTCTATCCCCGACCTTATACTCAGCCGCAATCTCTACGGCGTTGACCTATCGCATGAGGCAGTTGAGATTACGCAGCTGGCGCTATGGATCCGCTCGGCGCGTCGCGGCAAGACGCTCGCCGACTTGTTGCACAATATTGTGCGCGGCAGCAGCCTCGTTTCCGACGCAACGGCGCACCCGCACGCGCTCGACTGGCAAACGAAGTTTCCGGAGATTTTTGGCGACGGCGCACCGGGCGGATTTTCGTGTGTTATCGGCAATCCGCCGTGGGAGCGAGTGAAAGTACAAGATCGCGAGTTCTTCTCGTTGACCGATCCGGTTACCGCAGGCGCGGTCAGCGCCGACGACCGCAAGAAGCGCATTGCTGCAATGCCGACAGCCAACCCGGAATTGCACAAATCGTACCTCGTGGCCAGGGAGCATGCTCAACGGATGCTCGACTATGCGCGAGGTTCGGGCCGCTATCCGCTCACCGGCAAAGGCGACGTGAATCTCTACATGCTTTTTGCGGAACTGGCTCACACTTTGGTGGCGCCGGAGGGATTGGTCGGATTGCTCGTTCCTTCGGGCATTGCCACGGACGACACGACCAAAGAGTTTTTCAACGGGTTGATGAACGAGAAACGGCTCGTTTCGCTCTACGACTTCGAGAACCGCAATAAAGTATTCGAGGATGTCGACGGTCGGTTCAAGTTTTCGGCGCTAGTCTTTGCCGGCGAGGCCAAGAAGACGGAACGTGCGGACTTTGTGTTTTTCGCCCATGCAGTAGAGGATACTGCGGAGCAAAATAAGCAACGCCATATTCGGCTGAGCGCCGCCGATATGGCGCTTCTCAACCCCAACACCCAAACCTGCCCGATCTTTCGAACGCGGCGCGACGCCGACCTGACGAAGGCAATATACAAGCGTATTCCAATCCTCGTCGACTACAACCGCAAACAAGGCGGTAATCCGTGGGGAATCAAGTTCTTCACGATGTTCCACCAGACCAACGACGCGGAACATTTTCACGATTCTAAGTTCTGGGAGAAGAAGGGATATAAGCTCGACGGCAATGTTTATGCGAAGGTGACGAAGCGCGCCTTGCCGCTTTACGAGGCCAAGATGGTGCAAGCCTTCGACCACCGAGCCGCGA
>Ga0206953_1022_pt1 | contig 37162 bp, 21 predicted proteins | sample Alteio_BWOrgHeat_36_FD_152977 | JGI IMG/M metagenome (GOLD analysis project Ga0206953, IMG submission 152977) | Enriched cells from forest soil in Barre Woods Harvard Forest LTER site, Petersham, Massachusetts, United States -... | ecosystem: Environmental > Terrestrial > Soil > Temperate forest >...
TGTTAGACGTATTGCCGTCCTGGCCGCCGACCGCCCCGGAACCAATCAGAATGGATGTGGTACCATTAAGCACATTGTTCCCCGATCCGAGCTGGATCAGAGTGTTGGAGTGGCCCGCGCCCGCGGTGTTGCCGCCGCCTTGTGAAATATCGATTGTCGCCGCGTTGATTGTCAACGATGCATTACCTAGTCCGGTAATCTTAGTGCCGATCGCCGTGGCGACCGTATTGCCGGAATTGTTGCCGATGTTCACCGTTCCCGTGCCGGCGCTGATCGTCAACGACGAATTGTTGGCCATGATCAACTGGCTGCTCGTGCCCGCCGTTGTCGCCGCCGCTGCCGGCCCCATGAGAAGCCCTGTCGCCGTGACCGCCCCATCGATCGTCAGCAAACCGCCGGTGACCGTGAATGGATAAAGTTGCGAGTTTGGCTGGTTCAGCGTGCCGCCGCCGATAGTGAGCGTTCCTGTAATCGTCGTTGCACCAACCAAGGTAATGCTTCCCGTGGCATTGACGGTGAGATTATTGAAGGCGATGCTGGCTTGGCTGAAGGTGACATTGCCCGTCCCCGTGCCGCCGAGGGTAAAGCTGTTCGAATTTGTGACGTAGTTGCCAAAGGTCATGTTGTTCGCGGCGTTGGTATTGAGAATCAAGTCCGCGGCTTGGTTCACGGCGGTCGTTCCGAGATTGAAATTCTGACTGCCACCGTACCCAAAACTACCACTCCAGTTAATCACGCTGGGATAAGTGATCGTGGCCACATTGCTGTTAATGGCTCCGCCGGTGACTGTCCATGTCCCGGTCCCCAACGCCGTGGCGCTGTTGATGTTCAGCGTGCCGCCGTTCACCGTGACGCCGCCGGCCAGGCCCGAGTTGTTCCCGCTCAAGGTCAGGGCGCCGGAAGTAACTTGGGTAAGGCCGCTGTAGCTATTGTTCCCGCTCAGGATTACCGTTCCCAAACCGGATTGAGTCAAACCATTGGCACCGATAATATTGCCGGCGTACGTCGTGGTGCTAAGGGCGTTGGTTCCCGTGAAGGTAAGAAGTCCTGCCGTGCCACCGCTGGCCAAGATGAGATTGCCGTTGAACGTGAGCCCGCCGGTTCCGCTATTGCTGATCGTCAACGGTCCCAGCGGTTCGATCGCCGCATTGAAGGTCTGCAACGTGGTGACCGTCGACGTTACGGTGACGCCGCCAGACCCAGCGAACTGCAAGGCGTCGCCGTTGCCGACCGCGGCGCCAATCGTGTATGCCGAGGCGCTAGCCGTATCGAACTCGACGAAGTTGATGGACTGAAGGCCTCCAAGGCTCACCGCGGTTACGGTGGGGCTGCCCTGATTGAAAAGCGCCACATTGAACTGAGTCGGCACCGGGCCGGCGCCGGAGTTCCAGTTGCTTGAGGTCGTCCAGGCACTGGTGGTTCCCGTCCAGGTTCGCGAAAGCAACGGGAAGTTCAAGTTAAGGTAGACGCCCGTGCCGGATACGGTCAGCGACTCGCTGGTGGGAAGGGTGCCCGCGCCAAAACTGAAATTGAAGTTGCTCGCGTTGGTGACGCTGCCCGTGCTGCCGGTCGGCACCGTGCCGATCCGATAGCTAAACAGTCCCTGGGTCGCGAAATCGGTCGCGGCATTGCTGTCGTTCACGTTCACAGTCGTGGTCGGGTCCAACGTGAATATGCCGGAGCCGCCGCCGTTATTGATGACAAAGCTGCTGGCGTTGCCGCCGAACGTCGTGGTGCTTGCCCCAGAGTTCGCGCTCCCGTTCACCGCTGGAGTGCCGATATTCAACGTGATGATTGAGCCCACCACATTGGTCGGGCTGACGCCGTTTCCGTATTGGAGCCCGGCTGCCGTGAGACTCCCCGGGTTTGTCTGCGGTGTTGCTGTTGCCACGTTGCCGGACGTCGTGATGATGGTTGTAATACCGCTGGCTAGGCCATTGTTGCCGGGAGCAAACACGGCGCCCGGGCCGAACGTCACGTTGTTGGCGCCGCTGTTGATGGTGCCGGCGCCGGTGAGCGTGGCCCCATTGTTGATATTCACGGCGCCCGAGCCCGTCGCCGAGCCGGAAGTATTGGCGATCTTCAGCGTACCGCCGTTGATATTGACCACACCAGCAATATTGTTGCCGGTCGGGCTGCTCAACGTCAGCGTTCCAGGGCCAAAGATGGTCAAGCTGCCGGCATTAATCTGCGATGAGATTGTGCCGTTTTTGTAGGTAGTGTAGATCGTTGCCTCACCACTATTGGCGCCAAAGTTGAGCCCGCCCTTGGCGGCGATACTGCCGCCGTCCAGGATCAAGCCACCCTGGCCGCCGGGTGTGCTGTTGATCGTGAGCGAATTCGTGGCGTTATCGGTGACGGCATTGGTAAGTTTAAGAGCGTAAACGGTCGGACTGGTGGCCAAGACCGTTGCCTGCGACGGGTTGGCCACATCGTTGCCGCTTGCGTTTGCACTATTCAGGCCGCTGGCGCCGTAGGTGGCATAGCCGGCAAAGGAAACAACGTTGCTGCCCGACAACGTAGTAAAGTCTGCGGTCATGCCTGCAGGCGTCGTCGCGCCGCTCGATCTCGCGACGACCCACGGTGCGATGATTCCGTTCGCCAATGTTGGGAGTGTTCCGGAAATCGTAAACAGTTCGTGCGTGCCTAAGCTTGAGGTTGCGGGAATGATGTCGAGCGTGCCGACCATGGTGCCGGCCGCGAAACCTCCGAATCCTGAGAAGCCGCCGCTAAAGGTTCCGACTGCGGGCGTCAGGCTACCCGTCGTGCTTCGAGTCAAGGACGGGGTCGTCAAAGTGACGGTTCCGCTGCCAGCGTTGAATTGCAGCGTTGCGCCGCCCGCAATTGTGTAACTGCCTTCGAGCGTGGTTGTCAACCCAGTAACCTGGCTCGTCGAATCCACCAGGACCGTTCCGCCTGTCTGGATGAAACCAGGAGTAGCTACAGTGCCCACGTAGACGGTGAGCGCGTTTTGGAGTGTGCCGCCCGCGATATTGAAAAAGGCGACCGGGTCCGTCGCCGTCCCGATCGGCAATCCATTCATATTTAGGGCGCCGCCGTTCAGGTTGATGACGCTATTCGCGACTGATGCCGTTACATTTCCGACTGTGATGCCGGTGCCTGAAGTTGTATTAAACTTCACCGTTCCGCCATTCAGGCTGAAAACGCCGATATTGGTTCCCGAAGTCGCCGCAGGTGAATCTGCCAGGATTAGCGTATTGAGCGTTACGTTGTTGTTTGTGGAAGGCGACGTGCCAATTCCCGTGCCCAGCACCCAGCTGCCACTAGCGCCCGCCAACCCCGCCGTATTATTTGCGCTCTGGGTAAAACTACCTACCGTCACGGTTCCCAAGGTCGCGTTCAAGACGCCGCCTGTGGTGTCCAGAACGCCTATCGTCGAGTTTCCGGTAGTGCCGGTAGCGGCGTTCAGGCCGATGACGATGTTCGCCGTTCCCGAGTTGCCCGGCCCGGCGATATTGAGAACGGCCCCGCTTACCGGGCTTTCCTGGCTGGGGAGATTAAAGCTGGTAGCGGTGGAAATGTTGCCCGGGTTCGCCAAATAAATCGTTCCGGGGGTGCCTTTGCCTCCGCCGATGTTGAGAGTCGCTGTAAAAACGTTGTTTGTGCCGGCGCCGAAATTCAAAAACGCTAGTCCCAAACTACTGGCTTGAGTGCCTCCGTGAGCGTTTTCGTTGCCGTCCTGACCGTTTAAGCTGGGATTGTCGCCGAGCCAAATAATGCCCGCTCCCGTAGTGGATAAAGTGTTTGTCCCAGAACCCAGAGTTACTTGTGTCCGACTATTGATGCCGGAAGCGCTGGTATTGCCGCCGCCGATGATCAAATTCGCGCCGCCGGTTACCGTGATGTTCAAAGACGAGCCCGCCGCACCGCTAATAATAGCACCTTGGTTTGTCGTCTGGGCGCCGGTAGTCGTGTTGTAGCCGATCGAGACTGCTGCCGCGGTTGTAACGGCGAGAGACGCATTGGCGCCGAGGAAAAGCTGGCCGCTGTTGTTGGCGGAGCCAATATTGAGACCGCCGGCAGCCGTGTCCGTCACAACAGCCCCGGCGCCGAGTATGAGAGCGCCGCCGGTAATGGTGAATGGAGAAGCGGACACGCTTGGTTGAGCATAGGTTCCGCCGCCGATGGTGATCGTGGTGGCGATAGTGACATTCCCGTTCAACGTCATGTTGCCCACGCCAGCCACGGTTAAAGCAGCTCCGAGCGTGGTCGTTGATCCAGGCGCGCCAACGACGAAGTTTCCGGGGCCGTTGTTCGTCAGATTATTGAAACTCAGAGTCGTGCCGCTGAAAGTCAGCGTACCCGTGCCGGCGCCCGCCAAGACGATGCTGTGCGGTCCGCCAACTCCGGTGACATTGCCGCCGAAGGTCAAGTTGCCCGTACCGCTGGTGGTGATCGTAAATGGACCGTTGAGTTGCGACACGGAGCCAGTGCCGAGGTTGATCGATTGCGTGCCCAGAAAAGCGAAATTGCCGTTGAAGTTAATACTGCTGGTTGTCAACGTAATCGGCGAGCCCGAGGTATTGTCGATCGTGCCGCCCGCGATGGTGAGCGGGCCGCCAACTCCCAGGGCCGTGGCGTTGCCGAGGAGCAGGGTGCCGGAGTTTAACGTGGTCCCGCCGGCATAACTGTTGGCGCCGTTCAATATCAAGGTGCCTGACCCGGACTGAGACAGGCCATTGGCCCCGGTTGTGATATTGCCGGAGACTGTTGTAACGCTAAGTGCGTTCGTGCCATTGAAGGTAAGCAGCCCGGCCGTACCACCAGACGCGACGACGATATTGCCATTGAGTTTGAGACCGCCCGTTCCGCTGTTGGAGATCAACAAGCTCCCCTGAGTCTGGATGTCGGCGTTAATCGTCTGCAAGGTGGTGACCGTCGAGCTAACCGTGATGGCGCCGCCCTGATCAAATTTGAGCGCATCGCCGTTTAGGGGCGCCGCACCAATGGTATAAGAGGGCACGTTAGCCGTATCGAATGCCACCTTGTTGATCGGCACTGCTCCGCCCAATATGACCGTCGTATTCGGGCTTGGGCCCGAGAAGAGGGCGATGTTGGCACTTACGGGCGTAGTTCCCTGATTCCAGTTGCTCCCCGTGTTCCAGGCCGATGTCGTTCCGTTCCAAATAAAGGGAACTTCGAAGTTAAGGTAAAGGTTGTTGGCACTTGTCGTGAATACGAACGCGCCCCCGAGACCGGTGAATGTTCCGCTGGCGGTTCCCACTACCGCCGGTATGCCGATGATTCCGCCCGTGGCCGTCGCGATTTCCCAACTGTAGAGCTGAGTGCCCGTAAATGTCGCGGTGGACGATATGTTGACGGTCGAACCAGCCAAGGACAACGTGCCGTTGACGACGAGCTGACTTAAAGTAGCGCCCGCGTTGCTTCCGCCAGGCGAGCTGGACGGCGTGCCTAGCACCGTTATCAGGAAATTCTGAGCGCCTGTGATCACCACCGTCGCGTTGGCGGCGGCCGAACCAATCGTTAAAGTGCCGGGCGTGGTGGCGCTTCCCGGGACGATCGTGCCGGCAATGTTTACTTGGTTGCCCGCGACGGTTCCCGTGTTCGGGACGATAAAGCCCGTGCCGCTTAGAGTAGCGCCTGCACTGACCGTTACGGTTCCGACGCCCGTGGCAGACCCAGTCGAATTGGCAACGACCAACGTTCCTGCTTGCACCGCCGTCGGCCCGACATAGGTATTGGCGTTCGTTAGCGTTTGGGTCCCCGTATTGCCGGTGGCCAGCGTCAGGCCGCCGTTGCCCGAGATTACGCCGCCGTAGCTCGTGAGGGCGCTGCCATTAATCGACAAAGTTCCGCCGGCGCCCGTGCCCGTCGTCACAATTCCGCCGGATGTCCCACCGCCGGCCAGCGAGGCGATTGTCTGATTGAAGTTGTTCAGGTCAAGCGTTGCGCCCGCCACGTTGGCGAGCGAAACGGCCGAGCCGGCCGACAGGGCATTCACTAAGCCAGCTTGCAGGATGCCTCCATTGATCGTCGTGGCGCCGCTATAGGTGCTGGCTCCCGTCAGTGTCAGCATACCCGTATTGCCGGTGGCCAAGGTGAGGCCGCCGAGACCGGAAATCACGCCGGCGTAAGTGGTGGTCGCTGAGCCAAGGATCGACAAAGTGCCGCCGGTCGTTGAACCGGTTGTCACGTTGCCGCCAGCGGCGCCGCCGCCGGAGAGCGAAGCGATCGTCTGGTTGATCCCATTCAGGTCAAATGCCACGCCGGCGGTGTTTGCCAGAGTGACAGCGGCTGCCGACGGGAGATGTCCGCCCGTGCCTAACTGGAGAATGCCGCCGTTGATGGTTGTTAGGCCGCCATAGGTATTCGTGTTGGTGAGGGTCACCGTGCCCGTATTCGCCGCGTCCAAGGTCAGGTTGCTGCCGGCGCCGGCAATGGCAGCCCCGAAGACGCCGCCGCTGGCGCTGTTGATGTCGACGTTGCCGGTGATGATCGAAGTAGCGTCGACCCCCGTGACGCTGCCGCCTGTAACGATCAATCCTCCGCTGGCCGTGAGGTTCGCGCCGCTAGCGATGGCAAACGTGCCGGACGAGGCAGTGACCAAACCGCTGACGCTGCCGGCGCCGTTCCAAGCGCCGCCGGTCACTGAGAGCGTGCCGACGATATTGCCCGGGTTCGTCAAATTGATGCCGCCGGAGCCGCTTAGAGCGACGTTGCCCGTGATCGTGCCTGAACCGGCCAACGACCCGCTGCTGACGGCAAGACTCGTGCTGGCGGTAAGCGCGCCATTGATTGCCAGGGTCCCGCCCTGTACGCTCACTGTGGGAGAAATAAGCGATCCCGTTGAGCTAACGGTAATCGTGCCGCCATTGACAATTGTGCCCGCGGTGCTCAGCGATCCCGTGAAGATGACGTTGCCCGATTGGTTTTTCGTAAGACTGGTTGCGACAGTAATCGCAGCGCCGCCGATCGTGTAGTTCGTTGTGGATGCCTGGATGGTGAGCGAATTGGCGGCAACTCCCCCCGCCGCAACCGTCACGTTGGGCGCAGACGAGCCGGTGTCATCGAAGATTACGTTATCGCCGTTGGCAAAAGCTGCAGCCGGCGGTATAGTCCAATTGGTTGGTCCGCCGATTTGCCAGGTGCTGCTGCCGCTGCCGGTCCAAGTCAAGGTCGGGTTCCCGGCCGTAACGGACAGAACCACTGATTGGCCCGATGTGGCAACCGCGTAGTTGAATGCGGTGCTGCCGTGGACTGTAAACGTGGCCGTATTTGTCAATGTGCCTGCCGCGGTCAATAGGTTGTAGTTACCAATACCGAAGCCCGATAGGGCATTGATGTTTAGAATGTCAGATCCCGAAAGCGAGATGGTGCCCGTCCCCGTTGTTTGCACGAGGTCGCCGCTGCCCGGCGAACTGAAGTTATAATTGAAGGTCGCCCCGCTGCTAATGGTCAGGTTATTGTTGATCGTTAGGGTATTGAAGGTGGAGGAACTCATGGCGGGTGCAAGCGTACCGCCTGTGCTTACGGCAACCGTGCCATTTATTGTTCCGTTGCCGCCGAGCGTGCCTCCATTGCCGACTGTAACCGGGGAAAGTCCCTTGAGGAGCGCCGTGCTCGTGGTAGAGGTGCCGGACCCGATCAAGAGCGTGCCGCCATTGATTGTGGTTGAGCCGGAATAATTATTAATGCCGCTGAAGGTCTGGATGCCCGTTCCGACTTTGGTCACCCCTCCGGTACCGACAGCGTTAACGGTCCAATTGCCGAGCGTCGTATTGGTGATCGTCGATGAAAGGCTGCCAGAGAACACCGCATTGAGATTGTTGTTGCCAATGGTCAAGGCGACGCCTGCGTTATTGAAACCCGTGACTGCGGCGTTGCCGGACAAAGAGCCGGCCACTTGAGTAAATCCGCCCCAGCCGATCACGCCGACGCCAGTGCCCGGAAAACTGCCTGGATTTGTGACTACTCCGCTGCTATTTGTAAAAAACAAATTGAGGGCCGCGGAAACGCCATTGACTAGCGGAATCTGATTGCTGGCGCCGAACGACGCTGTACCAGCGCCGGCTGTACCGCTGCCCGTGCTCTGAGAAACTTGCAGAGTCAACGCACCGGTGAAGGTATTCGGGTGCGATCCCGTGTTGCTGAGCACGATGGTTTCGGCATTGGATGCAGTTCCGGTTGGATTGGCAAAGAGGGTCAACCCGCCACTTCCAGTAATCGGGGCAGCGAGAGTGAACGTGGAGCCTCCGTCGTAGCTCACTATGCCGCCGGCATTTCCAAGAGTGATGCCGCGGTTCGCGTTCAGAGCTACACCGGCTGTTGACAGGATCTCGCCGCCATTGAGAACGATGCTATTCGTTACGAGCGAACTCGCGGGCGTACCAAGGTTTTGATCGGCCGCGATCAGCAAGATGCCGCCGTTGACAATGGTCGACCCGGTGTAGGTGTTATTGAGCCCCTTGGTGCCGTTATTGCTCGTGTTGTTGCCGTCGGAGAAATCGAGGAGGCCGCTGCCGTTTTTCGTCACGCTGATGCTGCCGGTGATGTTCGCCAGAAGCTGAATGCTGCTCGCCGCTGTAAACACCAAGTCGCCCGTGCTCGATGTGATCGTCGCAGTATTGGTTACAGTGGCGGTGCCGGTAAAAGCGGCGCCGCCAATAAGCGCGGCATTCGTTTGCGTAAAGTTGCCATCGACTGTATAGCTCCCCGTCGCCCCATTGGATATGACGCCGCCATTGCCGATGGTTATAACAGTAGCGCTCGCCGAGCCTAAGATGCCGGCGCTCGTCATATACAACGAGTTAACGTTGACGGCAACCGCGCCCGGACTTTGGGTGCCGCTTACTTGGGCATTGCTCGAGGTTGTCCAGGTCCCAAAGGCGCCCGTATTGTAAGTGGAGTTTGCGACAACGTTGCCTCCGCTGACAGTGGCGAAATTGAGGCTGCTGAGCGTGCCGGTAGCGGTATTGATGTTGCCGACCGTGGCCCAACCGCCGATAAGACCGCCGGCGTCGAGTGTGACCTTCGGCGCTGCAATGTTTGCCCCCGACTGAATGGTAAAGTTCAGCCCGGTGCCTGTAGACCGGGCGAAACTGGCGACCGAAGCGGTGCCAAAGGTCAAACTCGCCCCCGTGCCGCCCGACGCATAGGACACATTGACGTTCGACTGTCCTGAAAATTGCGGGAGCGTCAGAGTGCCGACCGTCTGGGCCGTTGTTGTGCCGGCATTGCCAATGAGGTTAAAGGTGGCGCCATTGGACGTGATGCCCAGGGTGCTGGCAATACGGCTCGAATTATTGCCGGCCGTACTATCGAGGGTCAGTGTCGTCGCGCCGCCCAAGGTGATGCTTGCGGTATTCAAGATGCTGCCGTTGAGGCCGCTCAATGTCAAATTAGTGCCGAGTGTCGAAAGGGTGGTCGCGCCGGTGTACGTGTTGGCGCCCGAGAAGACGTATCCGCCGGTCCCGGTGACGCCGGCGAGCGCCAGCGAGAAACCTGAAGTTCCAGAAATAATTCCATTAAAGGTTAGGGCGTTTGTCGTGCTGTTGTTCGTCCAGGTTTGGCTCGCGCCGAGGGCGACTGCGGTGTTGAAAATATTGGCTGCGGCGCCGGATTGCTCGGTGATGCCGCCGGTTCCGACGGTGAGTATGGCGCCCCCGCTGTTTCCGATCGTCACGACGCTCGTCGACCCGGACATGAAAGTGAGGCCGAGGATCGAAGTATTGACGGTCACCACGTTGCTCAGCTGTGTGGCTGACTCGTAAAAGAAAACGTTAGCGGTCGTTAGAGAGTTGGGGGTAGTAAGAGTGCCCTGTTCGCTATTCGGAGAGGACGACCAGTTCGTGCCGCCCAAGCCGGTCGTGATATTCCAGGCATTGCTGCCGGCGCCGCTGGCATTATTACCGGACCAGTAATAATTGGTGACCTGGGCCTTCGCCGAGCCGGCGAAAACCAGCGCGATCACGGCAACCGCGAAGCTGCGCGTTGCACATTGCGACAGACGACGTAGCATTGACGAGAAGTGAAGGAAGTTTTTCATAACTGGTGCCTGGTGAAAAGGATAATCGAGTCGACCCTTTTTAGCCCGATCTTGGCACCTGCGTAAGCCGCCGCGTCTGAAATGAAGAGCGAGCATCAACGCGGGAGAGTCACGCAGAATGCAGAGTCTTTAGCGAGTAAGCTATCTTCGCTGTTTGAAGTGTAAAGACAGTAGGGGTTAATTACAACGACAATTCTTAATTTTTGAAACTTTTTTCTGTTCGGTCTTGACAAGACACTTTTGATCCAGCTGTCAGCAGCTGCACCTCATCCGACGAAATTCACCGCATAAACTCGATTACCGAAGTCTTGAAGGTGGGAAATTCGGCGGGCGCGATCTAGCCGTTTGGAGGAGACCAGGTACGCGAGCGCTGTGATGCCGAATTCTTTTATTATGTATAGTTTTGTACACATTTTGACAGCCCGCCGCCCACTCATTTCGCCGTGCAGGCCGCCAAGCACTCGCCGCAATTCAGGCTCCCGTCGTTTCCTCGATCCGCCCGCGCCGCCAGGCGCGGCGTTCGCTGTACTGGAAAAACCAGACGGCGAACATTCCCAGGACGGTCGTACTACTGAGCAGAGCCAGGGCGATTTCGCCGTGTGTCCATGCCGACAGCGGCCCGTGCAACATAATTTCAGGCGAAGAGCCGAGCAGCGCGCGCCGCATTCCTTCGAGCCAATAGGTCGGCGGCAGCGTTAAACTGACGTATTGCAGAATCATCGGCAGAGCTGCCAACGGGAAAACCACCCCACACAGCAGGTAAAGAATTCCAGAAATCCCTTCGCTGAGATACATGCCCTGCCGCGCCATGTTGAGAACCGTCGCCGCGAGAATCAGGCCGAGCGAGACGAGCAGCACGGTGCCAAGGAGCAGGTAAATGACCAACCAGCCCCATTCGACCGGATGTCGAGTTAGGGCCTCGCGTACCTGGGGAAACGCCAGGGCGCCGATGCCCAGATTGAGAATGCCGCCCAGAAGCGCCTGAGCTGCCCCGGCGAGCGCCCGGCCCACGAAGTAAGTCTGCAAGTGCGCGGGGCTGATGTAGATGTACTTGAGCATGCGAAAGTGTTCGCGGTCGGAAATGACGGCGTAGCTCATGCCGAACATAACGGCGCCGACGAGCATGTAACAAGCGTTGCTGACGTACATATAGGGGAGAAACTCGACCGGAACCCGTCCCTGCGTCGCCGTGCGGGCCGCGTAGTACATGCAAACCAGCAGCAGCGAACTCGTCAGCGGCTTGACGAGAACGTAGATGAGGAACAGCCACGGCTCGGTCCAGTTGCTTTCGAGCTGCCAGCCGAGCCAGGTCGCCCAGCGGAAGGTTTTGCGGTGTTTATTCATGAGTGTTCGAGATTTACTGCCATTTAATCGTCAACCGCCCCTCTTCACGCGAAAGCCGTTCGAGATAGGCGAGGCATCGCTTCGCCAAAAAAATGAATAGCACTGACAACCCGGCCAGCAGCGACACTTCGACCCAAACCGGCCAGAACCCTTCGGCGCTAAAGAGCAGTTGCCGCATCGCGTCCATTCCCGCCGTCAACGGAATCACGGCGGCGAAGCTGGCCAACAAGGTCGGAAACACCTTCAGCGGGAAATTCATGCCCGTCAGCAAGTAAACCGGTTCTTGCAATAGGTTGACGATATGCCAAGCCTCGCGCCCCCATAGGAGGAAAACCGAGGCGAACATCATGCCCAGACCGTAGAGTGAAAGCAATGTCAGCAAGAACGTCAAAATAAGCAACGACCACGAACTAGGCGCAAACGGCACCTGAAAGATCAGAATGCCGACGCTCATGATGACAGTTGCCCGCACGAACGTCAGAATCATGCCGCCGAGGGCCATGCCCGCCAGCACGGCCATCATCGAACCGGGCGCCATGATGTAGATTTCCAGGTTTCCGCCGGAGCGTTCCCAATATAGCTGAGCCCCCATCGACCAGAGGACGTTCAACCAGAACGCGGTCATGGCGCCGCCGAGAATCACAAAGCCGACATACGCCTCGGGCGCCTGCATGGCCCGGTAAACGTAGGCGAAGGACGCCACGGAGAGGATGGGCAATATTGCCTCGTGGATGACCCACGAGGGTTGTCGGCGCATGCCGATGATGCGCGGATATGCGCGCGCCGCCATCGTTCGCAGGAACAGGGAGAGCGCGTTCAGGTTGCCTCTCCTTCTGCTTCGAGGCCGTGGCCGACCAGTTCGATGAACACGGCTTCCAAGGTCGGTTCCACTTTTTTGAGGCTCAGGATGCGCGAGCCGCTTTCGACGATCCGCTGCACGACCGCGCCGATGACCGAGTCTTCGGCCAGAGATAATTTCAAGTCGATCGCAGTCGGCCCAGCCGTTTCGGTCGCCTGATGTACGCCCGGAATCGTATCGAGTTGCATCGGCCCGTTGGCGCCGGGCGTGACGCCGATCTCGAATAGCGGATGTTGCTGAATGCGCCGTTTCAAGTTAGCGGGCGTGTCGCAGGCGAGAACTTTTCCTTTGTCGATGATGGCCAGCCGGTCGCATAACTCGTCGGCTTCCATCATGTAATGGGTCGTCAGCAACAGAGTTCGCCCCGCCCGCTCGGCGAGCCATTCGCGGACGAACTTGCGAATCGAACGAGCGGCATTTACATCGAGGCCGAGCGTCGGCTCGTCGAGGAAGAGGATCTTCGCGTCGGTGATAAAGCCCCGGCAAAAGTTCATCTTCTGGCGCTGGCCGGTGGAGAGATGGGAAACGCGCGTCGATGCCTTGTCGGCGAGGTCGACGATTTGCAGCATCTGATCGATCCGCTTTTTGGCGTCGGCATTCGAGACGCCGTAGATTTGGGTGAACAGCCAAAGATTTTCGCGGACGTTAAGGACGCCGTAGCCGCACGATTCGCCGCCGGAAACCATGTTGATCAGCGGGCGCAGGGCGCGGGCATCCTTCACCACGTCCTTGCCGTCGACCCAGGCCGAGCCCGAAGTGGGAGCGAGCAGCGTCGTCAGGATCTTGATCAGGGTGGTCTTGCCCGCCCCGTTCGGGCCGAGCAGGCCAAACAGCTCGCCTTCGCGGATTTCAAGCGAGACGTTGTCGAGCGCGATCAAGTCGCCGGCCGCTTTGTCCTTCTTCTTACGCGAACGCCGATAGGTGCGCGTGAGGTTCTCGGTGCGAATTGCGGATGCAGTGCCCATCAATGGCATTATAGGGTGCAGTTTTCAGTTTTCAGTTTTCAGTTCCGGGATTTATCAAGCACAACTGACAACTGAGAACTGACAACTGACAAAAGCTAAACTCGTCTCGGCTGTGTCTTGCGTATGTAGATTTCCAGCGCGATCGCGCCGAGCAGCGTGAGCACGCTGATATTTTGCGCGAGCGTCAAACCGAAGGCCTCGATCGGCTCGGTGCGCAAGCTTTCATTAAGGAAACGGTGGATGGAATAGGCGATCATGAAGAGAACCCAGACTTGGCCGTCGTGCCGCCGGAATGGGTAGAAAGCAAGGAGGAGGAATGTCAGGAGAATCATGCTGATCGATTCATAAGTTTGCGTCGGGTGCAAACCGAGACCGCGCGGCGTACACGCGGGAAGTTCGACTTCCTGGCCGTCGCGTTCGACCATGAATTGCACAGAGTTTCTGCCGCGCGGCCAGTTGTTGAGCAAGTCGGTGAACAAGTCGATGACGTCCGGCCTGTTTGCGACCCGATTGGCGATCTCCTGGGCGGCCTTGAAATTCTCCGGCTTTTCAATGGTGATCTTGAAAATTCTCACGTCTTTTTGATCTTTTTGAGCAATGACGAGATCTGTGGTTGGATGGAGGTCCTTGAATGCCGTCTCAATTGTTTTTTCTTGTTCCGGATTCGTATTGTTAAAGATCAGAACTTCGCCATTGAGTTGCCATTCGCCAGTCAAATTGATTTTGTCGATCCGATCGCCTTCTTTTACACCTGCTTTGGCCGCGTTCGAATCCGGTTCAACCTTGCCGACGATAGTTCGCGGATCGTCCGACAGCGAGCGGTCGCGCAAAAAACCGGCGAACGTTTGTAAGTGCTCCTTGTCCACCAGCATTTCGCGGGATGGACTTGTCAGCAGTGGAAACTCGAGCGATGGACAAGAAGGACCGGCCACGTTTCCCCAGCAACACCCGTTAAGAAGACAACCGACTCGCCCGATGGCAATGCCGATGCAAAGCGCCGGCGCCACCAAGTCGCCCGCCTGCCAAATGGTGACGTCGAACCGCCGCAACACATAACGATGGAAAAGTATAAACGCAATCGCTCCGCCGATGATGCCGCCTTGGAGAACGATGCCGCCTTCCCAGATGCGGAAGAATTTGTACCACGGCGTGCCAAACTGCCACATATAAGTGATGCGGGCGCCCGCCAGACCCGCGATAAACAGCGCGATCGCCAGGTCTTGCACCTTTTCGCTGGGCAGCTTCATTCCCAGCTTCTTTGCCCGCCGACTGGTGAACCAAACGACGATGACGAAACACAGAAACAGCATGGCCCCGTAAGCGTAAAGCGGGATGCCGTCCGGAAACCAGCTAAACTTGACGGGGATCCAAAAGAGGACTTGTTGCATGATTGTCAGTTTTCAGTTGATAAGAAACAGATATGTCACGTTGATGATAGAATACATCGCTTCCGAATTTCGCGAAACCCCGACTTGGCGGCCCCTCTTCCTAGCCCCTAGTCCCCAACTCCTAGCGCCTGCTCAAGGCACCGGCAAACCTTCCAGTATCCGCTTGATTAGGTCTTCCGCTTTCAATTCCTCCGCCTCGGCTTCGTAGGAAACGATCACGCGGTGACGCATTACATCCATCACCGACGATTTGATGTCTTGCGGCGTGACATAGCCGCGGCCGTCGAGGAACGCTTGCGCCCTGGCGGCTCGCGCCAAAGCAATTGTCGCGCGTGGGCTGGCGCCGAATTGGATGAGGCCGGTCATCTCCAGGTTGTAATCGGACGGCTTGCGCGTCGCCTGGACAATGTCAACCACATAGTTTTTGATCTTTTCGTCCATGTAGATGCGGTCGACCGCCTCGCGCAGCGCCCAAAGCTCATCCGCTTCCAGAACCGGATCGACGTGGAGTTTTGGCTCGATGCCGCCCATGCGATCGAGAATGGCAAGTTCTTCCTCTTTGCTCGGATAGCCGAGTTGCACCTTCATCATAAAACGATCGACCTGCGCTTCGGGCAGCGGGTAAGTCCCTTCCTGCTCGATCGGGTTCTGCGTCGCCAAGACGAGGAACGGTTGCGGGAGGGGAAATGTCGTCTCGCCGATGGTGACTTGCTTCTCCTGCATCGCTTCGAGCAAGGCGCTTTGGACCTTGGCCGGGGCGCGGTTGATCTCGTCGGCCAAGACCACGTTGGCGAAGACGGGGCCTTTCTTGACCGAGAATTCGCCAGTGCGCGGGTTGTAAATCTGCGTGCCGATGACGTCGGCGGGCAGCAGATCGGGTGTAAACTGAATGCGTTTGAAGTCGAGCCGCAGCGTCTTGGCCACGGTGCGAATGGCGAGCGTCTTCGCCAAGCCGGGCACGCCTTCGAGTAGAATGTGCCCGTCGGTCAACAAGCCGATCAGCAGCCGTTCCACCAGCGTCCGCTGGCCGACGATGACCTTGGCGACCTCGCGGAAAAACGGCTCGAGCCGATCGCGCTGCTCGCGCACTTTTTGGTTGATTGCGTCGACGGAAGAGGTATTCATGCGGTATTAAGGGGCCGATGGCGCCCGCGACAGGCAGGTTACCGGAGAGGAGCGCATGCGCCTCAAACGTTTTCGCGTACTGTATAGTTACGCCAGCGACGTTGCGCGGGCAAGTCGAAAGGGTTGCTAGAGGCTTGGTGGGATAGGTTTCCAACCTGTCCGATCCGGCAGGACGGGTTGAAAAACTATCGTTCTGCGCCTTTTGCCGACCATATCGAGATAGCTATACTAACTCGACGCGAAAGCGAGGAAAGGTTCAACAATGGCATCCCGTCTCGTTTGTTTGGCGTTTGTTTGGTGCTTGGGCTGCTCACACTCGGCCCCTACAGCCCCGATCGTGCTCGGCCATTTGCAATCCGGCCAGAACGACGACGAGATGCACGGCATCGCCTTGGCCGTCGAGACAATCAATGCGGATGCCGGCAACAACGTCATTGCACGCAAGCTCAAAGTTATCCATTCCGATGCGGGCGCCACGCCCGACGAAACACAGGGCCAAGCGGTTCGCTTATTGACCATTGACAAGGTAGAAGGTTTAATCGGCGCCGACCGCTGGCCGCAGGCGGAAAAGATGGCGCTCGCGGCACAATCGCCCGCGACCATTGCAATGTCGCTAAACGGCTACGCAGGCTCGCCTGCGGTTGCTTCACTCTTTCCGGTTGGAATCGCTCCCGACGAACAGGGCCGCGCCCTGGCGCGTTACGTCAAGGAAACACTAAAAAGCGCCAAGGTGGTCGTTCTGGTGGAAGCGGACGCTACCATTCCACGACTTATCGCTAAGTCATTCATCGAGCATTTCGGCAGCGGGGCTGAACACACCATCAAGGCGGGCGAAGCCCCCGATTCCTTAAAGGATCTTGGTAAACCGGATGCGATCGTGATGTGCGGTTCGGCCAAATCGGTTCTGGCCTGGCGGTCCAAATTGCCCTCCGTTTCGTTGCTTTTCGGGGGCGAGGAAGCGGATGTGCCGACATTACAGGCCGAAGCCGATTCGATGAAGCCGATCGTTGCCGCCGTGTCGTTCCATCCGGACGATGAAACGCCGGCTGCGAAGGAATTCGTCCGCCAGTATCAAGAAAAGCATCTCAAGCCGCCGACGATCGCGGCGGCTCTTGCACACGACGCGGTCGGCGTTTGGGCGGAAGCGGCCCGCCGGTCGAATTCGCTACAGGCAGATAAGATTCGCGAACAGTTGATGAAAAACGATGCTACGTTCAACGTCCTGACGGGCCAACTTTCCTTTGCCGCGAACCATTCGCCGAGACGGGCGATCTTTCTCATCAAAACTGAAGGAAATCAAATGCCAAAATTGCTCGCGCGCGAACCGTGAGGCGACCTGCCTGACGCCAAAGGAGTGTACTCCTCTCGCTCCGCGAGAGGAAACTTCCTCTCGCGGAGCGAGAGGAGTACACTGCTAATTCTTCACAAAAACCTCATTGATCCCGTAGCTTGTCGGAGAAAAAAGGCTCCGTAGATTGCCCCCACACGACTTCCGCTCGCATCAATGAGTATGCCGCTCATGTTTCGACGCTCCTTAATGCTGCAATCGCTTGTCTTGACGGCCGTGCTCACGGCTGGGTGCAGCAATGCGACCCGCATCAACGGCGGCGGCGCTTCCTTTATTTATCCGCTCATGCTGATGTGGACGAAGGTTTACGACGACCAATTCCACGTGCAGATCGACTACCAATCGACCGGTTCCGGCAACGGGCAGCAACAAACGATCGCCAAGACAATCGACTTCGGCTGTTCCGACATGCCGCTCAGCGACGCCAATCTGAAAAAGTCCGAAGGCACGGGGAACGGCATCGTTCATATACCGCTGGTTATGGGAGCGGTCGTGCCGATCTACAATATCGAAGGCGTCGGCGACGACTTGCGCTTTAGCGGCGAAATCATCGCGGGAATGTATCTCGGCACGATCGTTTACTGGGACGATCCGTCAATCCAGTCGATCAACACCGGCGTCAAGCTGCCGCACGAGAAGATCAACCTGGTGCGGCGGGCCGATTCGAGCGGCACCACGGCCATCTTCACCGATTTTCTCGCCAAAGCAGCCCCGAACGAATGGACCGGGGAGATGACCGGCGCCTCGCCCAGCTGGCCCAAAGCAGTACAAATCGTCGGCGTGCGCGGCAACGAGGGCGTTGCAGGTTTTGTGCTGCGAACGTCGAATAGCTTCGGCTACGTCGAATTGATTTATGCCCGGCAGAACAAGTTGACCTGCGGCACAGTAAAGAACCGGAGCGGCCGGTTTATTCAAGCCGGGTTGGAAACAGTAACCGCCGCCGCGGAGTCGTCCCACGAAGAAATCTTGAAGGAACATCCCGATTTGCGTTATTCGCTGACGAACGCTCCCGGCGAAAACGCCTATCCCATTAGCGGAACGAATTGGGCAATCCTTTGCGTCAAGCAGCCATCGCATCCGGGCAAGGAGCTCGTCGTGTTTCTGCGCTGGGCGACGAAATACGGCGGCGAAGGGCAGGAATACGCTCGAAAACTCGGTTATGCCCCTTTGCCCGAATGGTTGACCAAGGAAGTGGGCAAGAAATTCGACGCCATTGAATTCGTGGATTAACGGCAAACACTTATGCGTGAAACCGCTTCCGTCGCGCCGGCCGTTGCCGCACCGAGCTCGCGCTCGAACGATGGTGCATTTGGCCTGGTCGCTCGAGGGTCGGCCTGGCTGGTGATTGTCGTGGCCGCCGCTCTCGTCGGCGTCCTCATCTGGCAATCGTGGCCGATCCTTCAGCAAGCCCATGAGTTCTTCACGCTCAGCGAATTCAACGTTGCTCAACATCGATTCGGAGCGTTGGCGTACATCTACGGCACCCTCGTCACCTCACTAATTGCTATGGCGATAGCCGTGCCGCTTGGCATCGGCGCCGCGGCTTACTTGGCCGAGATCGCGCCCGGCGGCATCCGGCGTGCGGGATCGTTCCTCATCGAATTGCTGGCGGCTATACCGAGCGTTGTCTACGGTTTCTGGGGGCTGTTTTTTATCGTCCCGATCGTGCGCTGGGTCTTTCAGATCACGGGCGCTCCGAACACGAGCGGGATCGGCATTCTGTCGGCGGGCCTGATTCTGGCCATCATGATCCTCCCCTATATCACGGCGATCGCCTTCGACGTTTGCCGGGCCGTGCCGCGTTCCCAGCGCGAAGGGGCGCTGGCGCTCGGTTCGACGCGCTGGCAGATGATCCGCACCGTCGTATTGCCTTACGCACGCCCTGGGATAATCGCCGCGTGTTTTCTCGCCCTGGGCCGGGCGCTCGGCGAGACAATGGCCGTCACCATGCTCGTCGGCAACTCGGCCACGCTGCCCGCAAGTTGGAAGGACACTCTGTCGAGCCCCTTTGCCCTCGGCGATTCGATCGCCAGCGTCATCGCCAATCAATTGAACGAGACCACCGACGACCTTCATCGGTCGGCCTTGGTGGGACTTGGGTTGGTGCTGATGCTGGTGACGGTCGTCGTCAACGTCTTTGCTCGCATTTTGATTTCGCGCATGGGCCGATCCGCGCCGAGCCGCTTTCGCCCGCTGTTAACCCGTTTGCTCTACCGTTCGCCTGGGATGAATGGAAAGCCGCTCCGAGCAAACGACCCGGCCGAAATAGCTGCGGCCGATCGGGCCCGCGACCGGGCTATCCGCAAGGACCGCATCATGACGCGCGTTTTGGCTGCATGCCTGATCGCGGTCATTATTCCCCTCTTTCTGATTCTGGGCTATATCGTCTATCGCGGCACGGGTGCGTTATCGGTGGAATTCTTCACGGAAAGACCGAATCCGCCCGGCATTCCCGGCGGCGGCATGGCCCACGCCATCGGCGGCAGTTTTCTGCTCGTCGGGCTTGCGACAATCTTGGCCGTGCCATTCGGAATACTGGCGGCGGTGTTTCTGGCGGAATTCAAGGCAACACGTTTGACTGCCGCAGTCCGATTCGTCGCCGAGCAACTCGGCGGTGTGCCGTCGATCGTTATCGGCATTTTCGCTTACGCCGTGGTGGTGCGCACCACCGGAAGTTTCTCAGGATGGGCCGGGGCTTTCGCTCTGGCTGTGATGATGATCCCCATTGTCGTGCGCTCGACCGAAGTGTCGTTGAAGTTAGTACCGACCACCTTGCGTTCGGCGAGTCTCGCCCTCGGAGCGTCGCACCGGCAGACCGTCTGGCGGATTACGCTGCCCGCCGCGCTGCCGGCGATCATCACTGGGGTTTTCTTGGCAGTCGGCCGAATTGCAGGCGAGACAGCTCCGCTGCTTTTAACCACGTACGGCAGCAATTTCTGGCCGCGTTCTCCGAGCGACCGCACTCCGTTTCTTCCCAAGTACATCTATAATTATTCGACCAGCGGTTACGCCGACTGGGAAAGACAAGCGTGGGCGGCCGCTCTTGTCTTAGTGGGCGTTATCATGTGCTTGAATATTGGCATTCGTGTCTTGGCTGGAAAGCGCATTGTGGCAGCTAGCGGAGCAGATTGAAGACGGTCGCGCCGATCCTTGCTCAATTGATTGTTGTCCGGATACCAACTAAATGTTCTGGCGCCTCCTGATTGCGTTCGCGGCCTTCGCGGTGATTGCCGCGTTTGCAGCGGCGTTGCTGCACTCGTTATTGGGCAGGTCCACTGCCTCGGACGTCTTCGTGCCTATCTTGCTTAGTCTCGTGGCATTCTTACCCGCCTGGCTCTTGGCCCGTCGGTTCGTCAAGCCGTTTCAAGAACTCACCAATGCGACCTACCGGATCGCTCAGGGGGAATACAGCCATCGAATTCCCGGTGGGGTTTGGGGAGAGAGCCGGTCGCTGGCCACGACCTTTAACACGATGAGCAAAAGGCTGGAGGCGCAATTCCAGCAGCTGGAAGCCGATCGCCAGCAATTGCGCACGATCCTCGGCGGCATGGTTGAAGGAGTTGTCGCTCTAGGCCCCGAACAGCGCGTGCTCTTCGCCAACGAGGCGGCGGGACAGATGCTCCAGTTCGATCCGCAGATCGCCGTGGGGCGGCCCATTTGGGAAGTGACGCGTTTGCCGCAAATCCAGGAAGTGCTCACGAAAGCCTTGCGCGAAATCGCTCCCCGTCGCGAGGAGTTTAATTGGAAAGGCCCAACCGCGCGTCAGCTGGCCATCTATGTCGCGCCTTTGCCGGGCGATCGCGCTCCGGGAGCTGTCCTGGTGCTGCACGACATCACCGAATTGCGCCGGCTCGAACGGTTGCGACAAGATTTCGTCGCGAACGTTTCTCATGAGCTGAAAACGCCGCTATCCGTCATCAAGGCTTGCATCGAGGCACTCATTGACGGCGCTGTCGAAGAACCCGACGTGCGCAAACCGTTTCTCGAACAGATTTCCGATCAAGGCGAACGCTTGCATTTGCTGATCCTTGACCTGATTAGCCTGGCGCGGATCGAATCGGGTGAGGAAGCAATGGATTTCCAGGCCGTCAGCCTCAATCAAGTGGTGGCCGACTGCCTCGACCGCCATCAACCGCGCGCGGAAGCCAAGAACCTTCGTATGGCAGCAATCCCTCCCGACGCGGGATCGCCGAACCTTACCGTTTGGGCCGACGAGGAAGCGCTCGGCCAGATTCTCGACAATCTGGTCGACAACGCCGTCAAATACACGCCGGATAGCGGGTTGATTCAAGTCCTGTGGCAAGCGAATGGAACGACAGTCAGCTTGAAGGTCGAGGACACCGGTCCGGGCATCCCCGAACGGGACCTGCCGCGGATTTTTGAGCGATTCTACCGGGTCGACAAGGCACGCTCCCGCGAGCTGGGCGGCACCGGTCTCGGCTTGGCGATTGTCAAGCATCTCGTGCAAACGATGAAGGGGACGGTCAAGGCGAACAGCGAGGTGGGTAAAGGGACAACGTTTACGGTTACCCTGCCGAAGGCGGGATAAGCGGCTCATAGGTCTTGGTCGGTCAATCCCGCGTCGCGCATGATGCTGCGCTGCGTTCTCGGCTTGAGATCGTCATTTCCATGCACGGGCACGTTGGTTCGCCGTCTGGTTGTTGAATGACGGTAAATATGATGACTGCCCGTTATGCGAATCAGAATCCACCCTCTTGATTCCAGGATTTGACACATCCGTTTGCCGGAAATTATCTTCATTCACGCTGCTCCTTCCACACTCGGCGCAGACGTGCCCTCCTCGTGTAACGAGTCCAACCATCCCTGAGCTGCTTCTTTGACGCGAGCCTGAACTTCTTCCAGAGTTTCTCCTTGCGTATAGCAACCAGGTAAGGCCGGCACCTCGACGGAAAAGCCGCCGGCTTCTGGCTCCGGATAAACTAAAGCCGTCAGCGTGACCGTAAAATTGATGGCGAGAGGCTTGGCGATCAAAACAGAATTATTTTGCATGGTTTGCTTCCTGTGCGGATACCAATGTTTTCGGCAGTGTTTGCGAAAACGGAAAACCGCCGCTTCATAGTATCTGATTGCTTAATTCTACTGTATCGGCTTTTTGATCGAAATTGCCATCGCGCGTCGATTAACGTGTGCAGCTGTTACTGGAGCAAGGTTTTTGCTGCGAACCTCGCGTCATCAACGTCGCAAGAAATTCCTACCGAGAAACAGAAAAAACTTGCATAAACAACGCCCAGTCGCTTATCATCTTCCCCTTACCAACGATTCCATATTCCTCAAAAAAGTGAACTTTCGCCATGAACTCCGATGACCCTCGCTATGATGACGGGGACGATCGCGACAGAGAACGGTGGCGTCGGCGTGAACGCGATCGCGACGACGATTACGATCTGGACCACGAATGACGCCATCGGGAACGTAACGAGTCGGACTCTGATCTAACGGCCGGCGAATGGGTGTTAGCCATTTTATGCTCCGGAATCGGCTGCATTCTCGGCTTGATTTGGGTAATCCAAGGAAACCCAAAGGGCAGTAAGATGCTCGGAATTTCGTTCCTTTTTGTGGTTCTTTGGAATCTCATCCGCTTCGCGATTTTGGGCGTTGAGAATAAGCCGTAATGGCGGGGCGAGGCGCGAAAATGTCATCGCAATCTTCCAGCAGCGATCGATTGCGGCAACGGCATCGGTTTATGCTGATCCTATGTTCGTTGGCGATCGGCGCGTCGCCTATGCTGACTGTTGTTTCGAACGAAAGAGTGGCAGTGCGGGGGGTGAATCGCCTGGTTTTGCCTCCCTCGTGCCCTTCCCGAGAATTCTTCGGAACCAGCTGCCCAGGATGCGGCTTGACGCGCAGTTTCGTGTATCTCGCGCACGGCGAGTGGGACGCCTCTTTACGGGTCAACCGCGTCGGCTGGATCTTGATGGCGATTGCCGTTCTACAAATTCCTTATCGAGCTCACGCTCTATGGGGCTCCGGACGAATGGTATGGGGGCCCGTTGTGTCGTGGTGGTTCGGCATGGCCATTGTCGCCTTGCTCATCGGCAGTTGGCTCTTGCGGTTAGTCGTAGAATACATGATGTAAACCGGAAATGCCCTTCAACCGCCTTCTACACAAATCTCGCCTCTTCTACACGAATTCTTCACAATAAGACCGTACAACGTTCCTTGCCCTGCCTCGACTCTCTCGACTCGCGGTCAACGGGGGACGCCGTGTCCAGGCTTTACACAGACATCATGATTCAGCGCTCTTCCGAAGGGCGCGGTTCGATCGACACCAGCAACGTTCGGGCCAAGTTCAACGTCGAGAACGTTGATTTTTGGTACATGTCCAAACAAGCGCTGTTTGGCATCACGCTGGCAATCCCCGAGCGCTCGGTGCTGGCATTGATTGGGCCGTCGGGTTGCGGCAAATCGACTTTCTTGCGGCAACTAAATCGGATGAACGACCTGATCGACGGCGTTCGCCATAAGGGAAAAATCGAACTCGACGGCAAGGACATTTGCAGCCACGAAGTCAACCTGGTTGATCTGCGCCGGCGAATCGGTATGGTTTTTCAGAAGTCGAACCCGTTTCCGAAATCGATCTACGAAAACGTGGTCTATGGCCCGCGCGTGGCCGGCATCAAAGACGTAGGCAAATTGGACTACACAGTGGAGCGCTGTTTGAAGCAGGCGGCGCTCTGGCCGGAGGTCAAGGACCGCCTGCATTCCTCGGCGCTAGAGCTATCCGGCGGTCAGCAGCAGCGGCTGTGCATCGCCCGCTCGCTGGCCACCGACCCGGAGGTCTTGCTCATGGACGAACCGGCCTCGGCCCTCGACCCGCAATCGACTTCTCGAATCGAAGACCTCATCTTTGAATTGAAGAAAGATTACACCATCGTTATTGTGACCCACAACATGCAACAAGCGGCCCGCGTTTCGGACTCGACCGCTTTCTTTTACGAAGGCAAACTTATCGAAACCGGCCCGACCAACCAGATTTTTACACGCCCGACCATTAAGCAAACGGAAGACTATATCACCGGACGATTTGGTTAAACGTTACGGCTCCGTGGGGCAGACATTCCTGTCTGCCGTCGCCGCTATGGACGGAATGGCCGACAGGAATGTCTGCCCCACGGAGCTAGCATTCAACGACTTGAAGGATCGGTAATGTCGAAACATCTGGTTCGCGATTTGGAATCCTTGCAGCGGCAGATTCTGGTTATGGCCGGGTCTGTCGAAGAGTCGATTTACAAGTCGATCCAGGCCCTTCAGGAACATGACAAGGCCATTGCCCAGGAAGTAATCGCGGGCGACAACAAGATCGATGAACTCGACAATGTCGTCACCGAGGAATGCCTGAAGCTGCTGGCCTTACATCAACCCGTGGCCAAGGACTTACGGCGAATTGTCACGGTGTTCATGATCGCCACCGATCTGGAGCGCATGGGCGACCTGGCGGCGGACATCGCGGAACGCGCCATCACGCTGGCGGCGCCGAACACCATTCCCATCCCAAATAAACTGCCGCGCATGACCGACTTGACGACCTCGATGGTCCGGCAAAGCCTCGATTCGTTCGTCAACCTCGACAGCAAACAGGCTCGCCGGGTGATCAGGTTGGACGATGAGGTCGACCGCTTTAACGACGAAATCATCGACGAACTGATGGGCCGCATGAAGACCTCGCCCTCGATGATCGAGCCGAGCCTGTCGCTGTTCTCGGCGGTCCGCCATCTCGAACGGATCGCCGACCATGCAACCAACATCGCCGAGGACGTTCTGTATCTTGTGGACGGAGAAATCGTACGCCATCGCCATCAAGCGATTGGGGATGATTAGTCATTAGTTTTCAGTTTTCAGTTTTCAGTAACGGACTGAAAACTGAAAACTGAACGCTGAACACTGAGGACTCACTTGTCATGATGCTGCATCCCAAGCTCCTAAATGGCGACGCGAGAAGCGTCGTGGAACCTATGTCGCAACCGCGCATCCTGATTATCGAAGACGAACGCGGGTTGATCGACTCGCTGAGCTGGTACTTCAAACGCGAAGGCTACGAAACCATCGTGGCCGGTGACGGCCAGGAAGGCCTGCGCAAGGCGCAGAACCAGATTCCCGACGTCATCCTGCTCGATCTGATGCTCCCCGGCTTGAGCGGCCTCGACGTCTGCCGGGAACTGCGCTCCAGCGATCGCACCCGCGAGATCCCGATCATCATCATTACCGCCCGCGCGGAGGAAACCGACCAGGTCGTCGGATTCTCGATGGGGGCGGACGACTACGTGACTAAACCGTTCAGCAACAAGGTCCTTTTGCAGCGAGTTAAAGCCCTGCTGCGCCGGATCGAGGGCGGAACGGAACAGAACGACCTGGTCGAATATATGGGCGTGCGCATCGACCGCATCCGCCATCAAGTGACAGTCGGCAAAGAGAAACTGGACCTGACTCCGACCGAGTTCAAGTTGTTGGAGGTGATGCTCCGCCAACCGGGCAGAGCGTTCTCGCGCCATCAACTCATGGACGCCGCCATCGGCGAAGGCTCGATCGTCCTGGAACGGACCATCGACGTACACGTCAAGACATTGCGGCGAAAACTCGCCGCGATGGGAACCGAGGGCGAGTTAATCGAAACGGTGCGCGGGGTTGGATATCGCTTTCGGGAGACACAGTAATTTGCTGGGTGTCGGAAGGTGGAATAAAACGGTGTTCATGAGGGCAGTGTGGCGAGCGATCTTGCTGGTGGGCATGATGCCCACAAAACTTAGGCGATAATTACACTTTTTGCTATTTGGATTGGACAGTTGTACGAGCGCCACTGTCCTTCGAGGATAGTCACCTTGTATTGCCAATGTCCAATCGGGCGCCCGGTGCGCGAAGATCGGTAGGTTGACTGTAAGAATATTACAGTCGGCCCCGCGAGTCGACTTCGCATAACGCGAAGTCAATGTAATGACACGTCTGGAACGGTTGTACGAGCGCCACTGTGCTTCGAGCACAGTCAACTCGAATCGGCAACCGGTTTTAGCTGGCGGATTGATTATCGGAAGCCGCTTCCGAAAATGGCCGCCCCGTGTCAGGCTGGAAAGCGCGATGCACGTGAGTCGCGCTCAATTTTCGGAAGCCGCTTCCGATATTGGTTGCGATAATCGATGACGGCAGGCTTATGGTTGACTCTCCTCAACAAATTGCGGAGAATCAACCGATAACTTTGTCGTTCGTCGGCGGAGGCGGGCAGATGGAGACGGTGCCGGGCGAGAACTTTTTGCAGTGGGCTGCCGAGGGTGGCATTGGCTTCGACCCGCGCTTCCCGGAATCTCGATGCCTCAGCTTCCTTCCGCCCCGAGAACACGCTCGTTTCTGGGTGCTGCCGCCTGATCCCGCGACATGGCCCTATTTCGCTGCCTCATTGCTAAACGGTCTGGACCAGTGGGCTAGTGGGCTCCTCTGGCCCCGCTCCGGCCGTTGGCCCGACCCAGCGCAATCGCAGTCTTACAATGAGGGCGTGCGCGATGTCCTTTTGCGGGGCGCGGGCATTCCCGGCGGGTGGGCCGGTGCGGTGCGGTGCGGCCACGATGAGGAAGATGCATTGCTCGCCGTGCTGTATGCCTACCTTGCGTTCGGCTGGTGCGTAGATGACGATGTGTTTTTCGTCCCCGACCACGGACGGCAGCTACTGCAGACAGACCACCACGACGTCATCCACGTCCAATGCGCGTCAGAAGAGCGGGTGCAAATGTTGGTAGACCACATGACCAAGGCAGGGTATGAGTTGCCCGTTGAGCCGCCGGACTGGACATTCAAGCGTCCGGCTTGGATGGACAAACTTGAATGGCGGGGTTGATAAGCGTAGGATTCAGGCAATGGTGCTTTCGAATTCCAATTTCGCCAGCACGTCTTCTATCTTCGAACGGTGCTTGTCTCGCTCGGCGAGAATTCTTTTGCTTTCTTTCTCGATTTCTTCGAGTCGGTCTTCTTGCCCATTGAGCGTCCGCACGAACCGTTCTCGCAGTTCTTTTTCGGAAGCGCGATCGCCCAAAGAATTCAAGTTTTCTCGAATGCGTTTCTGCTCCGCGTGGATCCGGTCGCGTTCGCTTTGCAATTGGCCAAATTGCTCGTCGCACTCCGCCGCTTTGTGACGGAGAGAAACTACTTCATTCAAGACCGTCGCAGTCTTCTTATCGAAGTACTTCTGTTCCATCCAAAGACCAAGTTGTCGCTCGCCGAGATCGGCAAGCGACTGATTCGTTTGCAATGGCCGGCGCTGCCTAACGATGAATTTAGTGGTTTGGTTCGCGGGCAACATGAAACGGAATCGCCAATAATTGTCGGTCGTCTCGTGCGGCGCGAGTGTATCATCGAGTTCGGAGTCGTTTCCGCCGCGAGGATGGTCGAGATAAACGATGTATTCACGTTCCGACTTGTTAATGAGGGTGTAGGTCGTCAATTGCAATTGCGCATAGTCGGCCCGAAAAGTTCCCTTGCGAATGACGATCCGGCGGACATTTTCCTGGTGTGAATCGATGCTGTCCATCACGCGGACGCTTAATTCGACGGCGTAGGGAACAAGCCGCTGCTCCTTTGGTTTTATCGTTTCCAGCATCGCCTCGCCGACGTATCTGCCTTCTTCAAGAACCGTAACCGGCCCTCCCTCGAGCGTCAGGCCAGTGGTGTTCTCGAACTCGACTGACCGCATCGGGTTCTCGGCGCGGGCTGCTTTCTGATAGAACAGAACCGATTTTCCGTTAAACGGTTTCAGAACGATCGGCACAAGCCCGGACTGATTTCGGCGAATTGTAACTGGCCGTTCGATCTCGTATTCGAAAAGATCGCCGATCTGCCTCTCGCGGACCTGCGTTTGAACCGAACTGGCGGCTGAACGGGTGGTTGACCTACTGCCGCCGACTCCCGCTTTTACCTTCGCCATTCTCATTCTTGCCACGGGAGCAGCCGCCGGCGCCAATAATTCTTCATTGACAACATCGTCGAAGTCCGTCGTCATCAACGCGTCGAATGCGCCCGCCTCGATTTCCGGCGGAAGCACTCCAGTGGTCTCCCTTACGGCAACGACGGGTCGGCGAATGTACCGTGGCGTGTAAAGGTCGTGGACAAAAGAAACCGGCAGTCCGGAGATCAGTGAGAGGGCGACCTCGTTCCAATCCTCATCTTGGGTGTTGTCGATGACTGCCCAGCCTTGGATTAATGCCGGCTCAGGAGACTCATTCAGTAGGATTCGGTAAGTTGCCTTCCAGACAGGAGCTTCGAGAACGTAGCTGAGCCGCACTCGGCGCTTGCCTTGCCCCTGCGCAAATAGCGTGAATGCGCGAGCGTCCTTCTTCTTGCTCGAAAGCTGGGTACGGAGATAAAACTCCAAGTCTTTGCGAATCCCATCGTCAATCAGGTGCAAGCCGCATTCCAGCAGCGGGAAGGTTCGCACATCTCCGGTATCGGTGACCAAAGATGCATGAACAACCTTGGCCACGCCGGAGGAAGTCTTATCCTCTGCGGTGTCGATCCCAAGAAGAACGCCTTCGAATACACCGTCGCCCTGACGAACGCTGACTCGAGCTCCCTTCAGTTGCGGGACAAGTGCCGTAAGACTTCCCTGATCTGGAATCGTAATGGCAATCTCGGAAAGGAGCTGTTCGATCGGCTTAGTGGAGTCGTATGACACCGCCGTCACATGGCCGCCGTCAAGATCAAGGACGGTTAGAGACTTTAGGACGTCGCTAACTTCACCTTGCTTAAAGGTGAGGGACAAAATGGCATCGTTTTCGACTTCGCCTTCGCCTTCGCGTTCGAAATAACCGACACCGTGTTTATAGAGGACTACGGATGTGATGGGGAGCATGCGGGAAATCCAATGCTAGCGGATTTAGAACCACGCTGAAATAGCCAGGCGTGGATAGTTGCGAACCCTACGAAAATCATTGTCCGCGCAACAAGTTGATACCCAGTGTACGCAAAGCGTGACTCAGATCCACGAAGCGACCGGCCTTCGTTGCGTTTTAGTATGCACCGGCAACATCGATTTCTCACTTCGCTCTTTCGACTGTCATCGCAAACTGATGACCCAACCCTCCATGATGCCATCGCGCGATTCAGCGGTTCCGCGATTCCCCGCAAGATCGCGTAAACCGGACATGACCACAACATAGTCGCCATTCGGGAATGTCGACTGCATTTCCTGCCGAACGTGGGCGCTTTTGACTTCCAAGCCATCCGCGAGATTATTATTTAGATCTTCCTCCACAATCTCCGAAAATTGCGGCAGTGCGAGTGCATAGACTATTGCACTCTTTTCAGCACCCTTCGGAATGAGCCCGACCTGAAGGTGTTCCGGGCTCGTTGGATCGAGAGCCGGCCGGTAAAGTCCGCTGGAAATCTCGTCCGGGGATGGCTTGCTTTTGTCCAGGTCACCCTGCAGAACCAAAAGCGTATTCACAGTAACGACATTAATTTGAATTTGACTTGCGGCTGAACTGGCTGCCTCGGCGGCAGCAGTCACTTGAATCGAATAGGGCCCATTCGCCGGGTTCGCCAACGATCCGATATAGGGTCCTTGATTCCATTTCCCTTTGGGCCAAACCACCGTCTGGTTCCCAGAGATTCCCGAAAGACCCGTTTCGCTGAAAACCAGTTCGCCGTTCTCGTTCGTGATTCGAACTTGCACGTTGCCCAAGGGTACACTTCTCTGAAACTGGTAATTGATCGTCAGATCTTCGCCGAGGATCAATCCAGTGGAAGGGGAAATCGAAACTAAAATGGCGCTCTTGGCCACTGATCGGTGGCTGCTGAGGAGCCCCAGCGAGAAAGCCATTCCCCCCACCAATAGGAAGGCTATGCTATACGCGACGACGAGAGCGCCTTTCCCTGAGTTTATTTTGGGATAGCCGGCGGGGCGATCAGAGCTGCTGTCGCCTGAACTGCCTTGCGGTTCATTAGGATTGACGGACATAACAAATAGGCCTTTTTTTCGTCTGGTCGCAGGATGAATGCAGGCTTTTGCGGAACCCACCTCTTCCGCATGGTGGTGGGTTCCGCAAAGCCTCCACCCACCCTACAAATCATTCGTCGCGCAGCAAGCAATCACGCCCCAACCCTTATCTCCCCTTTAATCTTCCCATTCCCATTCACAATCCCCGCCTCATAAGTCCGCCCACTTCCATTGCTGCCGTTCGCGTTATCTCTCAGTGATAACTGATAAAGCTGTTCGCCGGCCGGCGTGGGATACTCGCCGGTGATGCAGGCCCGGCAAAGGCGGTCGGCGTCCAAGCCGATGCAGCGCGCCACGGCTTCGAGCGGGAGATAGAGAAGACTGTCGGCGTTCAATTCCTTCGCCATCGCATCCTGTTCGGCTTCCGTCGGGCGGCGGCCTTTCATGAAGCGCGGAGCGAATAGTTCCTTCACGGTCGACATGTCGATGCCGTAGAAACAGGGGGCGATGATCGGCGGGCAGGCGACGCGCACGTGGATCTCCTTGGCGCCGCCTCGTTCGCGTAAGTGGTGCAGCAGCGATTGCATGGTGGTGCTGCGGACGATCGAGTCTTCCACCAGCAAGACGCGCTTTCCTTTCAATACCTCGGGCAGTGGCGTGTATTTCAAGCGAACGCGATCGGCGCGGTCGTTGCCTTCGATGAAGGTGCGGCCGACGGCCCGGTTGCGCATCAGTCCTTCCAGACACGGCATGCCGAGAGCGTGGGCCATGGCGTCGGCAGCGGCTTTGGCGGTGTCCGGAACCGGGACAATGATCGTGTCCTCGTCGAGCGGCACTTTGGCAAGCTTGCGCTCTTGCGCGGCCAATTCTTTGCCAAGCGCCGAGCGCGATAGATAAACGCTGTGGTTGTCGAGCGAGCTGGCCACGTTGGCGAAGTAGATCCACTCGAAGAAACAGTGCGACGGCTTCTGTTTCGGGGCGAAGCGTTCGTGACGCACCACGCCGTCTTCGATGACGATCATCTCGCCCGGCTCAAGGTTTTTGATGTCGCGCAGGCCGAGGTTAAACAACGGGACGCTCTCGCTGGCGGCGGCGAACAGGTTATTTTCCAGCGAATAACAGAGCGGCCGAATTCCTTTTGGATCGCGCAGTACTACCATGTCGCCCATCGCGTTCAGGAAGACGAGGTTGTAGGCGCCGTCGAACTTTTCGCTCAGTTCGCGAAAGACCTTGACGAGATCGGGCCGTTCATCGCCGCGAAGGGCGTGCGCGATGAAGTGCATGATGACTTCGGTGTCGTTTTCGCGAGTCAGGTGATACTCGGAAAGCGACAGGAGCTCTTTGCGAAGTTCCTGAAAATTGGCGAGTTGGCCGTTAAATGCGAAGGCGAACCACTTCCATTTGCAACCGTGGCGGCGTTCAAAAGGCTGCGCATACGAACGGGTGTTCGCCCCGCAAGTGGCGTAGCGGACGTGGCCGATGGCGGCTTGGCCCGCGTATTCCTTCATGATGGTTTCGAGCTTGCCCTTGTGATTTAGTCGAAAGGCCTCGATCACCGAGCCGATCTCTTTGTACGTTTGCACGATCTGGTCGCGATCGGGATTGTACGTGCTGAAACCGGCGGCTAACTGGCCGCGGTTTTGCAGGTCGAGAAGCATGCGCGGCATCAATCGCGACGTGTGGCGTGGATCGCCGTCCGGAAGCAACGGAGAAGCGCCCCCCGGCAAGTGATAAAGCGCCGCGACCCCACATTCGTGCTGTAAATCGGCCATGATTTTTTGAATCTCAAGGGTGTCAAGTGCATTCCATCCTAATGCCGTTTCCAGTCTCGACCCCTGCCGGCTTGTCCGGCAGGGGTCGCCAAATCGATGCGCCATTGCCCGCTAGCCATAGAACTGCTTCACCTGCCGGACAAGCCGGCAGGGGTCGAACCAATCGCGAAACATGTCGACTGGAAGCAGCAGGGGTTAGAATACGAGGATTTCGCCGACCGCCAGCGGGGGCTCGATGCGCGACTGGAAAAGTAGTTCCGATTGTAACTTCTTTTCCGTTTATTCCTCGCAATACGCCGTCTCGTGACTGTCACGATGACTTCAGCTGATGCGCCCGCCTATTCCTCCGAACATTCGGAAGTTTCTACCCGATCATTGCACTCGTTCCAAATATCCCATCCCTAGCGATTGTAACGCCGAACGCCCCTTCATTTCTCCCAATCGGCAAGATTTAGCGCTTGAGGGGATCGGCTGAATCGGATTCGATGGATTTAAGGCGAATTCCCGATCGTCCAAGAGTTCGGCATTTCCCGATCGAGGCAGGTTCCCATGCGTACCGTCCGTTCATCGCCGCGGCGCGGCGCCGCCGCCGTTGAATTGGCGGTCATTCTGCCGTTGCTGCTGCTCCTGCTTGTCGGGGTATGGGAAATCGGCCGGCTCATCCAATTGCAACAGATCATGAGCAACGCCGCCCGAACCGGGGCACGGGTAGCTTCGCAAGGCGTCATTATCAATGCCGACAGCTCGACCACCGAGGTGGGCACAAGCACCGGCACTCCCAACGTGACGACTGCCGTCAGCAATTACCTGCTGGGGGCGGGCATTACGAACCAGACCGGGCTGCAGGTCACCTTCCAGTTCATCGACGGCGATACCTCGTTCACTGATCCGTACCAGGGAACGAAGAACCAACATTTCATTGTTAACGTCACGATGCCCTACGCCAATTTGCGCTGGACGAACCTGAGTCTGATTAACCCGACAACTCTTGGCGGACAATGCACGTGGCAGATGCTGGTGGATGCGCCGTTCAGCGTGAACCCGACGTTGCCGGGGTGGACGCCTTGAGCAGGGGCCAGGGAAAAGGCAAAAGGCAAAAAGGGAATAGCGAACAGTATTTCCCCTCTCCGCTTCGGGAAGGAGCAGGGGAGGGGTTTTTCGCACTGAGGCAAAGCCATGATTATACTGCAAACGAAAACTGGTAAGCGGCGTGGGGCGGCGGCGGTAGAGATGGCGTTCGTGAGCGTGCTTTTGTTCATGATGCTGTTCGGCATTTTCGAATATGGCCGGCTATTGTATGTGATGCATGTTGCCAACAACGCGGCGCGCGATACCGCTCGCTTCGCGGTCGTGCATACCAGCGGCGGCACCATGCCAGGTGAGCCGGCCACGATCGCCACGAGCGATCTCATCAATATTTGTCTCACCGGCCAACTCGGGTCGCTCGTCGAGGGCAGCGGCATGTGCGGCATGGATCGAAACATCCAAAACTTCGCTGTGAGTATTTTCGCCGTCGATCCGGCGGGCTTGGCCCAGACGCCGCCGGTCATTCAGCCGATGCCGAATAGTTCGTGGAGCGATGCCGGCTTTTGCCAGAACATCGCAGTGCAAATCACCGGCAATTACCAGCCGGTATTGCCGTCCCTGCTGTTCATGAATTCGACGATTCCCATCCAAATCACGGTGATGTCGACCAGTGAGGCAAACTGAAAATGCGTGGTGCGTGGAGCGTGGAGCGTGAAGCGTGGAGCGTGAAATCGGAGGTATCACATGATTCAGCAAAATAATCGACGCCGAGATGGGGCAATAGTGCCGCTTGTCGCCGTAAGTTTGATCGCCTTGATGGGGTTCGTGGCGCTCGCCATCGATATTGGAATGATGGTGGTGGCGCGAACGCAGTGCCAGAATGCCGCCGACATTGCCGCCCTGGCCGGGGCGCGCACGCTCGACGGCAGCATCAATAACAACGTCTCGGGCGCAACGGCCGCAGCCAGTCAATCGGCTCAGAACAACTCCATCCTGAACACACCCATCACCGCCGCTCAGGTGACGAGCGTGCTGCCCGGCATTTACCGTTACAGCACGAGCGCTCAGCGCTTTCAAGCAGTCTTCGGCCAGTCACCGGCGAGCAACGAAGGTTACGGAGTAATGCAGGTCTCGATTTTGAGCCAGCAACCGACCATTTTTGCGCGAGTGTTGGGCATTCAGTCGGTCAACGTCGGCGCCATCGCGACGGCGGTCCATCGGCCGGTCGACCTCGACGTGGTTCTCGATTTCTCCGGCTCGATGGCCTATTGCAGTCAATTCGGCTATCCGGGAACAGCGGGCTACGCCGCCGTCAGCGGTTCGCTCAATCCCGACCCGAGTTTCCCGCAGTTCGGCCCCTGGTCGATTTTTGGCGGCGCCGGCATGGTGCTCGACCCGAGCAATCCCGGCGCGACGCCCGCCAACTTGAATACTTACGTGCCGCCGACTCCCATGCAGCGAGTCTTTTCGTTCGTCGATACCGACGGGCAAGCCTATGCGGCCAATAACCTGACCATCGATACGCGAAACGGGCCGGCCGTCGTCGGCAACTTCGTGCTCAGCGACAACGTCACGAACGCCTTTGTCTCGAATACCGCGGCCGGATCGTTCCCGACGTTCACCAACGTCAATGTGTCGACGAGCGGCAACCCGACGACCGTCGTCACGCCCGCCCCGGCAACATTCGTCAATCAGAACGCCAGTAACTTCGTCGGCGATAAATTCCCGCTGCGTTACGGCATCACGGTGAGCGGCACAACGGCGCCAACACCGGACCAATATGCCCAAACCGTTGCCGATATTCTCAACCTTACCCGGTCGACCGTGACAAGCGCAACCCGAAATGCAGCTTGGGAGGCGGTCGGTTACGACTACACTTACAGCAACGCTCAAGGAACAATTGCCGGAATTTCGGCCGTTCAGAAGGCTGCGACACTACGATACCAAGGCTTCACGATGGGGCCCGGCTATTACGGCAAAACGTTTTACATGTGGCCGCCCGACCCGCGCGCGCCCGCCGGACAGATCGGCGGTTCCGGCTATGTAGCCGGCGATTGGCGGCAGCGCTTCTTCTCGCCGCGATCCGGTTCGGGCCAGAGCATGCAGGATAACTCAGTGTTCTGGGACACCACCGGCCGTTGGAAGCCGCAAAATCCGGGCTCGACCGCCAATTATCTGGTGAACTACACGAACGTGCTGGCCTGGCTGGCAGCCGGCCCGCAGGTGCTTCCTCCAAGCCTGCGCGCCGGGCGAGTCGACTATTACGACTCCATTCCCACAACGATTCCGGTCGATCCCACGACCGGCTTAATCTCGAGCAGTGCCACCGCGCAGCAGGCTTTCTGGAAAGACTACATCGATTTCGTGCTCGGCGCTGGCCGATACACGGATGCCTGGACGCTCTACGGCGCCAATTCCAGCAACAGCAATACCAGCGCTGGGGCCAACCTCAGTTACAACAATCCGGCAACCAGCAAGTTGGCGCCGCAGATCACGGCCCGAGCCGCTCTCGTCGCCGCCGGGAGCAACCCCGTGCCCTATATGAACTACACCGACAATCCGGTCCATCCGCGTTGCCAGTTCTGGTTCGGCCCGTTGACGATGCTCGGCTATTTGCAGGCACGCACTTATCTTCCGGGGAATTGTTACGAAGCTCCTTGCTGGCAATTGAAAGTCGGCATCGGCGCTGCGCTGACCGACATCCAGAACAATCACCCGAACGACATGGCCTCGCTGATCTTCTTCTCGAGTTCGTCCGGCTACAACACGTCGCGGGTCAGCATGGGGAAAAACTATACGATGATGCAAAACGCTCTGTTCTACCCTTATCCGCTGCTTAACAGCCTGAGCACCCCGACGGCGACCGTTCAGCCTTACCTTCAAGGAAGCATTGCCGCGACAAATCCCGCCGGTCTCGTGGACAATACCGACACCATTGTCCCGAACTCCGGCACCGAAACCAGTCCGCAGACGGCCTTCATGGTCGCCTACAACGAATTCGGCTGGGCCTCGACCGGGACGACGACCTATACGGGCCGTCAGGGCGCGGCGAAAGTGGTCATTTTCGAGACCGACGGCGTTCCCAACTACGGTTATCAAGCGTCCCTGACTTCGACCGGTAGCGGCGGACCAGGAACCTGGACCTACAACAACATCGGCTCAAAGACTTATTACGGCACGAGTTTGGAACTGCACGTGCCGCCAAAGGACAACGCCCGCACCGTCGTCAAGCAGATCGTCGCCTTGAACACGGCGAGTCCCCCGGGCTTCTCGACGACGCGCCAGCCGGCGCGAGTCCACGCCCTCGCTTTCGGGGAACTATTCGAGCCCACCACGCCTTCCAGCCAGAAACCGGCTGCTTTGCAATTCCTGACGGCCGTGCAGATCGACGGCAACACCACGCCGAAGCCAGCCGGTACGTGGGACAACGACAACCTCGATTACCAGACTCTCTACGTCAACGCGGAGCCATACAAAATAATCACGGGCACCTATCAGCAGCGCATTGCTAAGATTTCGCAGGCGATGCGAATAATCATGCAGAGCGGAATTCAGGTGTCGCTTATCCAGTAGTCACCATCAAACGAGCGCCCATGCAGCGGCATGGGACGTATAAGTCTTATAGGGCCTATACGTCCCATGCCGCACGAAATCGCACCTACAGACGGCACATTCAGCCAAGTCATTGAACAGGTTCCGGCTTTCTCGCCGTGCCGGGCGGGCGGCACTTGCGAGTTGTCGTCCCGACCTGTACTGTTGAAGATCGTCGCCGCGATTCATGGACCGGAACCATCATGTCCTCCGTCGCCGTCTTCGAAAATGTCGGAAAGTTCTACCCGACCGGCACGTTCGGCCGCAGCGGCGTCCAGGCCGTCAAGGGGATCAATCTAAACATCCCGCGCGGCGTGGTCTTCGGCCTGCTCGGGCCCAATCGTGCGGGCAAGACGACGCTGGTCAAACTGCTGCTGTCGCTGTGCCGTCCGAGCGAAGGAACGATCAGCCGACTGGAGAAGCCGGCCCGCGATATCTCCACTCTGGCCCGCATTGGCTACATGCACGAAAACCAGCACTTTCCGCGCTATCTGACGGCCTGGGAGTTGCTGAACTATTACGGCGGCCTGACGCTGATTCGAGCTGAAAAAATCAAGCCGCGCGTAGACGTCCTTCTTCATCAAGTCGGCCTGGCCGACCGCAAGAACGAACCGATCTCGCAGTTCAGCAAAGGAATGGTCCAGCGGTTGGGATTGGCGCAAGCGCTTCTCAACGAGCCGGACCTGCTCATCCTCGACGAGCCGACGGAAGGGCTCGATTTGCTCGGCCGCAAACTCCTCCGCGAAGTCATTGCCCAGCAGAAAGCACGAGGGGCAACGGTGC
>Ga0206953_1023_pt1 | contig 36917 bp, 32 predicted proteins | sample Alteio_BWOrgHeat_36_FD_152977 | JGI IMG/M metagenome (GOLD analysis project Ga0206953, IMG submission 152977) | Enriched cells from forest soil in Barre Woods Harvard Forest LTER site, Petersham, Massachusetts, United States -... | ecosystem: Environmental > Terrestrial > Soil > Temperate forest >...
AGTACAGGCGAATACCATCATGACGCAAATTTTCATCCAACTCTTTTGGACAACATCATCACACAATGGAGAAATGATCCAACCGTGTCGAAGTTGCGAGTGCATTATCCAGTGGAATGGAGTAGAGATGATACATCAACTTCAGGCAATCTCGAAATCCTCCTTGAGTTGACACCAACCACGAATTTCGTGAAACAAGTCGAAGGATTGCTGATATAAAGAATTTAATCCTCGCCTTGCCGCTATCCGCCACATCGTGTTGGCGGGCTTACCGCGCGGGGAAGTGGTGTGGCCCGCCGCGGCAAGCACGGCACGAAGCACTATAACAACGTGTTAAATTACCATGGCAGCATTAGTCGTAGAAGCAAAAGATAAATCGGAACTTAAGCTTGTCATGGACATGCTCAAAAAAATGCGTGTTCGTTCGAAGCTTCTTTCGGAATCGGATAAAGAAGATTTCGCGCTTGGCTATCTTATCGATCAAGCCGACCGCACGAAAAAAGTATCACGCGAGCGAATTATGAAACAACTCGGCCGGTCATGAAGGTCGAGTTTTTAGAGCAATTCGAGCGTGATCTCAAGGCGGTTCGCGACCAGCCGCTCCGTGATGAGGTGTTCAAAGTTATCACCAGGTTGGAAGCGGCGGGTTCTCTGCGCGAAGTTCCAAACGTAAAGAAGTTAAAAGGATACCGAACGAGCTATAGAATTCGAGTCCGCAATTATCGAATCGGTTTCAAGCTCGAACATGGTGTCATCGAATTAGCTCGATTTCTTGACCGCAAAGAGATTTACCACTTTTTCCCCTAACTATCAAGTCAAAGTTAATCCTCGCATTGCCGCTATCCGCCGCAGCAGGTTGGCGGGCTTACCGCGCGGGGGAGTCGTGTGGTCTGCCGCGGCGGAACCAAGCTCAGCGCAATAGCCTTTTGAGAATATGAGCACAACATTCCGCCTCAACGCTGATGAATTAGAACCTTCCTTCGTGGAAAAGATCAAAACACTTTTCGCGCACAAGGATATTGCTGTCACGATATACGAGGAAGACGAAACTGATCGCATTCGAGCTAATCCGGAGTTGCATCAGCGGCTTATGGAAGCAATCGATCGCGTAGATCGAGGGGAAGGCCTAATCAAGGTCGATCTCGACTCTATGAAATGAGACGGATTTCGTTCGATGGCCCCGCCTTCGATGATTTCAATGAATGGAGTCGTTTAGATAAGTCGGTGCATAAACGGATCATCGAATTGCTGCGAGATATTCGAAGAGACCCGTTTAGCGGAATCGGAAAACCGGAGCTCTTAAAGCATGAATTGAGTGGCCATTGGTCACGCCGCATCAATCAAGAGCACCGCCTGATCTATCGAGTTTTCGAGAACGAAATTGTAGTGACTTCTTGCCGCGACCATCCGTAGGATCGGACTAATCCTGAATCCTTGCAGTCAGATCAGCCTTGATTTCCTGCATCGTTTTCTCACCCCAATACTTCCTCGGATTTCCACACATCCAGCAGGAGCAGCTTGCTAAGTGATTTGCGAGCTTCGCATCTTTGTGCCATGGATAGATTTTGAGCGATTCTCGCTTCTTCTTTGCCAAAGCAATGCGGCGTTCAGCACGTAACATGGATTTCATCATCATAAATAAAACCCCAAATTTATAAAGAAAGATCGCAGAAGTGCGCGATCTTTCTCACTCTATCCTCTTTCATTCCCTAAAATGGAGACCGTACCCCGACGGTCATAATGACCGACGTATTGCGAGGCCCGTCGCCATAGGGCTGGTAACTTTGATCGAAGATGTGCGAGAGACCGTAATCGTAATCCAGATCGAAGGTCAGGAATAAGAAATCGAATCCCCCGCCAATGACCCCGCCCCAAAACGGACTATTATACTGGCTGCTCTGGAGCGCCGCGTTGTTGCTGGTGACGCTCGTTACGATATCTGCAGAAATTCCAAGATGGAAATTAAGGTTGACCGGGCTTTCGGTCCGGAAAAATCTGAAGCCAACGAGCATCGGTATTCGAAGTACATTAATATCCGTTTCCAAATTATTTGGATAGTTCACGTTGACGCTCGAAGTCGATTGCAATTGGCTATTAATTCCCATGAATTCGATCCCAGGCTGGAAGAAGAATCGGTGTCCCATTCGGAAATTGCACCCGATAAGCCATCCCACTCGTGCCGAAGATGAGTAATCTGGGGGGCGCTGTACATAGATGAGAAGCTCATACCGATGACTGGATTGATCTCCGTACGATGCGGGTATCCATCTCCGTATTCATCATCATAATCCGCAGGCTGCCTGTCTGAAGCAGGATTGGTTGTACTGAATACTGACAGGTAGTTATTGTTAGATATGGTGGTGAAATCCGCCGGCATGGTCTGGCATCGCGGTGATGAACCTGAAAGAACCGAAAAACAAAAGATTAAAGCAATGATCGTTTTCATAATGTCTTAATGATTATGTGAAATGAAATCAAGAGCTTCTTTCATAAATATCAAACATAATGCCAGAAAACCCTCACAGAGCGGAATTATTAGCTATGGGTTCGTTTTCAGGACGTCTGCGTTTTGGAACAGCGTATGGGGGTGTCTGATAATTAATACTGCAATTTTATGCATTGCGGCATCGGCCCCGATTTTGCATGTTCATTGTGCTCAAAATTCGATAATTTTTTATTCATACATTTATTATTCGAGATCGAGACGAAAGATTGTTATTATGGAACAACGACTTAGCGTTATCACTTTCGGAGTAAATAGTCTTGAAGATTCCCTCAAATTCTATCGTGATGGGTTAGGATGGCAAGCCCAAACCGAGAATGAAGGCATCGTCTTCTTCCAGCTAAATGGAATGATCTTCGCTCTCTTTCCAAAAGATGATTTAGCGAAAGACGCCACCGTTGATCCGAACGGAAGTGGCTTTCCTGGTTTCACTGTTGCGTATTGTGCGCGAAGCGAAAAAGAGGTCGATGAAATTATGACTAAAGCTAAGAGCATTAGTGCGAAGATCGTCAAACCGGCTGAAAAAGTATTCTGGGGCGGATACTCAGGCTATTTTGCCGACCCAGATGGATATTTATGGGAAGTGGCGTTCAACCCATTCTGGAAATAGGATGAGAACGGGAATGTAAGTTTACGTTGATATGATCGTGAGACTGCTAAATCCTGGTGACGAGGCCATTCATGGCGAAGCTATCCGCTTACTGAACGATGGCGCGCAGATCACACGCGAACGCTCAGCGGCATTGCTCGCTGAACCGACGTATATTTTTATCGTAGCCACTAATGACTCAGGTGAGGTCATGGGTAGAATTTATGGGCATGTGCTCCACCGCTTTGCGCAGACAGATCTGCTGCTTTATGAAGTCGATGTCCTGGAGGTGCACCAACGAAAGGGCGTGGGAAAGGCGATGCTTGAATTTATCAAGCAGCTTTGTGCAGAACGTGGCTTTAGGGAAGCATGGGTATTAACAGAGGGAGATAATAAGCCAGCCCGCGCGCTGTATGAGTCTGCAGGCGGGATGGAAGAGGGTTATCCGACCGCAATGTATGTATTTTACCCCTTTTGAATCTTCTTTGACCCTCCTGTGTTGCTTATCCCACTGAAACTGCCCGCTTCTGGACAACCGGGAGACGGGCTTTTTAATTAGGAATTTTGAGCAAAATTCGCCGAAATATGAAATCTGAAGTGGTTTCATAGATGACAAGGCCAAGATTAGCTCGTAATTCTCAATTCTTAACTTTTACTTGATTTGAATCCACTTATTGTAGAATCCTTCGCGGATATGGTCCGCGAAAAAGGCATCGATCGGGACATCCTCATGTCCGTGATCGAGGAGACCTTTGCCATGATGATCCGTAAAAAATACGGCATGGACGCAAAGTTCGACCTTGTTATGAATATGGACAAGGGCGATATCGAGATCTATCTCGAAAAAACGGTCGCCGAGAAAGTGGAAAACCCCGCACTCGAGATTACCCCGGCCGATGCCTTTGCAAAATCCGGCGAGGAACTTGAAGCTGGCGACGAATACGTTGAGATCATTAACATGGGGAAGGATTTTGGCCGCCGATTGATCGTTACGGCCAAGCAAAATCTGAATCAGCGAATCCGCGACATCGAGAAGGATAACCTGTTCAACGAATACTCCCAGCTTATTGGAGAGATCATTGTTGGTGAAGTGTATCAGATCCGTCAGGGCGATCTGTTCATCATTCACAACCGCCGAGAATTGTTGCTTCCCAAGATGGAGCAGATCCAGCGCGAGCGTTGGCGCAAAGGCGATACTATCCGCGCTATCGTGAAAGATGTGCGCCGTGGCGGCCCGACGGCGACACCCGTTGTCATTCTATCCCGTACCGACCCTCGCTTCCTCGAGCGCTTAATGGAGATCGAAATTCCTGAAATCTTTGATGGGATTATTCTCATTAAGGGCGTGGCTCGCGAACCGGGCGAACGCGCAAAAGTTGCTGTCGAAACGACGGACGACCGTGTCGATCCCGTTGGCGCGTGCGTGGGAATGAAAGGTGTTCGTATACATTCTATCGTGCGTGAGCTGGCCAATGAGAATATCGATATTATTCCCTGGACATCCGATCCAGTGCAGTTCTTAGGGCGCGCACTTTCGCCGGCAAAGCTTATTGAAGTAGAATTGAACGAAGAGTCGAAGACGGCGACGGTGCTTGTCAGCGACGATCAGGTTTCGCTTGCTATTGGCAAGCAAGGGCAGAATGTCCGCCTTGCCTCGAAGCTGACGGGTTACCAGATCAATCTTGTCAAGGAAGCCCGCGATGAGGAAGACATTGAACTCATTGACTTCCGCGATGAAATTGGTGCAGAACTTTATAGCGAACTTATTCGCGCTCGCATCGATACCGCGAAGGAATTCCTTTCAACCCCACGCGAGACCTTGTTGCGTGTCGAAGGAATGACGCCGCAGCGATTGGAAGATATTCGCCGAATTCTCGAACAAGAATTTGCTCAGGCGGATGAACTTCTTTCAAGCTCAGCAGAAAAAGCTGGTGTTTCCCTTACAACGCTCCGTACCGGCCAAACGGCCGACCGGACCGGCGAAGAGGGAACGGAACCAGCACTGGAAATGGAAATTAATGCGGATGCACAAGCAGCTACAACGGCTGCGGAGCCTGCCGCTCAAGAAAGTGTGAACAATGGATAAGACGGTACGCAGATGATCCGGCATCGTAACAGCCGGTCAGTCGCGGGGCTATGTGCCAATGGTAGGCCATTACGAAATGGCGCTGATCATGCAGATAGTTTATTCGCATCGGTCGAGATGAGTTAACTCATTCCTGGGGCATTGTGCCCGCGATGAATGGGTCAGCTCACCGGCCATTCATCGCAGAGCGCAAATTGTGCATTGTGCATAATGGTGTGTTTTGCCCACAGGAACGTAATGACAGAAACTGGAACAACGACAGCCTCCGGAGCAACTTCGGAGGGAGCGAAAAAAATAACGGTTCGAACGCTTGCGACCGAGATCAACGTCTCGCATGATACACTGATCGAATTCCTCCAAAAGAAGGGATTCACGTCGGTCAAGTCGATCATGTCGAAGATCGAGGCCGATGCGCTCGATGCCGTGATGAAGCAATTTGGCAAAGAGAAGGACGTTGCCCAAAAACGCCAGAAGAAAGTTGCAGCCTTCAAAGAGAAGCGCGCGAAAACTCAGGAAGATTATTTAGAAGATCATCCCGATCAGCGCGGCCATTCGGAACCACATGCGAAAGAGGAACCTCGTGTGGAGGTTATCGCTCCTGTTGCGCCGATCGCTGTTCCTGCGCCCGTTGAGGCAGCACCAATTGTTGCTGAAGTAGAAGCCGTTGCCCCCGTTGTAACTCCCAGCGAGATAACAGACGCCGCTCTCGTTGTCGAGAAGGAATCGAAGACTGCCGAAGAACAGGAATCCTCTGAGCCAGAAGTGCCCGCCGTGCTCGCGGAAGAGCCTCCACAGGTTGTAAGTCCGAGCGTTGTAGAAACAGAACACAAACATGGCCTGAAACGAAAATATAAACGCAAGACAGTCGTTGCGACGGGCGAATCGGTCGATCTACGCGTTGCATTGCCAGGTCTTAAGATCAAAGGTAAGATCGATCTTGCTCCGATGTCGTCACCGCAGCAGGAGGGAAGGCCACAAACGGGAGATGGTAAGTTAAAAACGCGCATTCAGGGACTGGTCGCAAAACACGACCGCGACAAAAAGCCCGGCGAGCCGGATCTGGAACTTAAGCCACGGCGCGGAAAAGAGAAGAATGTCGATGTCAAGGGTGTTAAGGACGCCGTCCGCCGCACACTCGCCGGTATTGAAGAATCCAGCACCACAGCTCGGCGCGCAAAATCGCGGCGTATGCGCCGAAGCGAACGCGCGGAGGAAACGGAGCGGAAGACCGCAGAGGCAGTTGAGCGCGAAAAGGCGATTATTCGTGCTACCGAGTTCCTTACCGCAAATGAGCTCGCCAACCTGATGAATGTATCGGTTGGGGAGATCATTTCAAAATGTATCGCGCTTGGCCTGATGGTCTCGATCAATCAGAGACTTGAAAAGGATACCATCCAGCTTGTCGCAGATGAATTTGGATTTGCCGTCGAGTTCCAAGAGGAATTCACGACGGATTCGCTTCAGGATACTCCGGATGACCCATCTACATTAATTTCCCGCGCTCCCGTCGTAACCATCATGGGGCATGTCGATCATGGCAAAACCTCTTTGCTCGATTATATTCGCAAGGCGAATGTCGTTGCAGGGGAATCGGGCGGTATCACTCAGCATATTGGCGCGTATGAAGTAAATTCCCCAGGCAGAAGGCCCATTACCTTCCTCGATACGCCAGGCCACGAAGCGTTCACTGCCATGCGCGCGCGCGGCGCGCAGGTGACGGATATTGCCGTGGTTGTTATTGCAGCCGATGACAGCGTGATGCCGCAAACTTGGGAAGCCATTGCTCATGCTCAGGCTGCCAGCGTACCGATCATTTTTGCTCTGAACAAAGTGGATCGCTCGGAAGCAAATCCCGACCGTATTCGCCAACAGCTTGCCGATAGGAATATCCTTGTCGAAGAGTGGGGTGGGAAATATGGTTCCGTCGAAGTTTCTGCCAGAACGGGAAAGAATGTCGATGGCTTGCTCGACCGCATTGCGCTCGAAGCGGAAATTTTAGAACTTAAAGCAAATCCCGATCGTGTTGCGCGTGGCGTTATCATCGAAGCCGAAGTCGATCGTGGTCGTGGAATTCAAGCAACCCTGCTTGTTCAAAAGGGCACGTTGCGGCTTGGCGATCCATTCCTTGCCGGCGTGTATTCTGGCCGCGTGCGAGCGATGTTCGATGAGCGCGGACACAAAGTAGAAGTTGCCGGGCCATCCGCACCCGTACAGATACTTGGGTTCGATGGCATTCCGGCAGCAGGAGATCATTTCATTGTGCTGGCTTCGGATTCCGAGGCAAAGGAAATATCTTCACGCCGCCAACAATTGAAACGCGAGCAGGATTTCAAACAAGTTCGGTTTATTACGCTCGATGACATCAGCGCACAGATCAAGCAAGGTGGTGTGCAGCATCTGCGCCTTATCTTGAAGGGCGATGTCGATGGCTCAGTCGAGGCGCTTGCCGATTCGCTGCTTCGCCTTTCGACGCCGGAAGTGAAGGTGGAAATGGTTCACCGCGCGGTGGGTGCAATAACGGAAAACGATGTGCAGCTTGCGGCGGCTTCCGGTGCGATCGTTCTCGGATTCCATGTCCATCCGAACTTGGCAGCGCGCAAATTGGCCGCAGTCGAGCGTGTGGAAATAAGACTATACAGCGTGATCTACGATTGCATCAATGACGTTCGCGATGCGCTCGAAGGATTGCTTTCGCCGGAAGAAAAAGAAGAGATCACTGCAACGGTCGAAGTGCGCGACATCTTCAAGGTTCCGAAAGCCGGTACGATCGCTGGATGTTATGTGGTCGATGGAAAGATCGCGCGTAATAATAAAGTGCGATTGCTCCGTGACGGCATCGAAGTATATTCCGGAGGCATTTCATCGCTCCGTCGCTTTAAGGACGATGTGCGCGAGGTAGAGACCGGCTACGAATGCGGTATCGGACTGGAAAACTTCAATGACCTCAAGGCCGGCGATGTGATCGAGGCATTTAAGATCGTTGAAATAAAACGAAAGCTGGGTGCAACGGCTGTAGCGAAGTAACTACAGCCTGAGCCATGAAAAACACGTACGATTACCGTGACGCTCTGCGAGCCGTGCTTGAAAAGCTGAGGAATGAGCAGGGGATGACGTGGGCGCAGATCGCAAAGCGTTCAGGGATTCGAGAGCAAATAATCGTTGGTGTGCTCCGCAAGGAACGCAATTTTTCAATGCCTTCCTTATCCACAATGCTGAACCGCCTCGGCTATACCGTGCGGTTCGAGGCAATTCCAGACAGTGAGATATCTGGAAAGGTTACTTCTCCAGCATCTTTGCCATCGGTTCCCAATAGAAGCTGATCCAGCCTTTCTTAACGTCCTCGTAATCCGATTCGGGAATTCCCGACTGGGTAAACGTCAGCTTCGTTTTCCCCTTTCCGGCGGACGTAAACGCGAAGGTTGCTCGCGAATAAACCCCAGGTTCCCAGTTTTTGGAACGCCACGATTGGACGATCTTCTTGTTTGGTATTAGCTCAAGGTTCTCGCCTTCCAGCTCTCCGCCAAAGGCTGAGAACGTTCCGCCAACCTTGGAACTGATCTTAGCCGGAGCGCCACCGGACAATTTCGAGTGCTTTCGAGAATCCATAAGCACTTCATACAGGTCTTTTGCCGGAGCATTAAAGGTGCGCGTCTGTTTGAGTACTTTTGTTGCCATAGAAAATAATAATTAAATAATGCATTGCAAATATACGCAAAAATGGATACTTTCCCAATGAACCTGTTGACACATGCATGGGTTTTATGTTTCATTACAAGAGGGGGACACTGCAATGCGGGAAATTAAAGTGAACGACCAAGTTTATCAACGAATCGAAGAAGAAGCCGCTCGGCTTCATCTTACTGTTGATACATACCTTTCAACCTTGTTGATGCGTGATGCTGGACACCATGGCGATATTTCAAAGGAGGTATCGGGGATCGGGCTTTTCGCTGACGCACCGGAACTCGTAGATGCCGTCATGGCAGACATTATGGAATTAAGGGCCAGGCGTTGGCAAAATACGGATGACGAAAGCCATTCTTGATACCGACATTCTTTCTGAGGTTATGAGAGCAAAGAATTCTCGTGTCGCCTGGAATGCCACTGAGTATCTTAAAGAACATAACCATTTTACGTTGAGCGCAATGACTGTTTCTGAAATGATCATGGGATGGCATAAGATTCAGGATGAGAAGCGCACAAACGCTTTATTGGATTTTTTTAAACTCCATGAAATTCTCCCTATTGGATTACAGGAAGCTACTGTTGCGGGAAAAATTCTTGGCGATTTGGAGCACCTCGGCATTTCTATTGGCCCGATCGATCCTTTTATTGCAGGTACTGCGATCGTTTCACAATTGCCATTGGTTTCTGGAAATATTCGACACTTTACCCGTATAGTGGACTTAGGCTATCCACTACAACTCCAAAATTGGCGCGAAGTTATTCCCAATGGCTGAAGTCCTACTCCAGAACCTCGAAAAACGTTATGAAAATGATGCACACGCCGTAAAAGGCGTGACGCTCACTGCGCGCGATGGCGAGTTCGTGGTGCTCGTCGGGCCATCGGGGTGCGGCAAGACGACAACGCTGCGTATGGTTGCAGGACTTGAAGAAATAACATCCGGCGACCTTTTTATCGACGGCGTTCGTATGAACGACAGGGAACCGAAGGATCGCGATGTGGCGATGGTGTTCCAAAATTACGCGCTGTATCCGCACATGACAGTTTTCGAGAACATGGCGTTTCCGCTGAAGATGCGAAAAGTGCCGAAAGCCGAGATCAAAACGCAAGTGGAGGCAGCTGCAAAACTGCTTGGCATCGACCATCATTTGAAAAAGAAACCGAAGGAACTGTCCGGAGGTGAGCGTCAGCGCGTAGCCGTGGGGCGAGCGATCGTTCGCAAACCAAAAGTATTTCTGTTCGACGAACCGCTTTCGAATCTTGATGCTGCACTCCGTACACAGATGCGTGCTGAACTTAAACGCATTCAGAGAAATCTTGGAGCAACCATGCTCTACGTTACACACGACCAAGTCGAAGCGATGACGATGGGTGATAAGATCGCTGTGATGAACAAAGGAGAGCTGGAGCAATTTGGCACGCCTTCGGAGATATACGAGCATCCCGCAAGTGTATTCGTGGCACGCTTCCTCGGTTCGCCCGCAATGAATGTGCAGCCCGGTGAAATTATTCAGGATCAGAATAGTTCTTATTTTACATCCGGCAAATTTAAAATAAAACTTTCTCGACAATATCAGAGCGGAAAAGTTGATGCAGGCATTCGCCCGGAATCTATCAGCTTGGTCGCAGACTCAAACGATAGGGACTGCGTTACAGGCAAGCTCATTCTTATCGAACCGATCGGGAGCGTTACTCATTATTATATCGAGCGCGAGGATGCTATTGGCGGCACGTTCGTTGCAAGCGTTCCGCATGGAAGGATACCCGACAACCATGCAATGTTAGGCGATTCCGTGATCTTTCGAATTCCAAGTGAAGCTATTCACCTTTTCGACAAAGAATCTGGGAAAAGAATATCCTGATTTGTTAGACTAAATATTTTTTAATAATTATTCAATTCAAAAATAGTAAATCAAAACTGATAAATGCAAATTCAAAATCCACTCATTAACAACTCACCGGAAGCTAATCGTATTTCAATTTTTGTCGATGGAGAGAATGCCTACTACGCGCAGCGATCGCTCGGCTGGTTTTTCGATCCTCGCAAGCTGCTTGATTTCTTTACTCAAGGGTGTGCCATCGGCGATGCCTTTTGGTATGCTTCCCAAAAAATGCCCCCTGATCCTCGCGAGACAAGTTTTTACGGTTATCTTAATCATGCAGGTTACACCGTTCGCGTAAAGACGATAAAGTCTTTTCGCGACGAAACGTCAGGGGAGCTTACGCGCAAAGCTAATCTCGACCTCGAACTTGCGATCGATCTCTTTACTACTATCGCGCAATATGACACAGCCGTTCTCGTGACCGGCGATGGTGATTTCGAACGAGCGGTCGAATTGCTCCGAAGCTATGGGAAGAGGGTGATCGTGGCATCCACGCAGGATACGGTTGCTCGTGAGCTTCGGAACGCCGTTGGCAAGCATTTCTTCGATCTTGCCACCATTCGCACGCATATCGAACGATTTACCTCGCATCCGGTCGAGAATTCGATCATCGATGAAGCATTGCTGGTGTGACAAAATTGCTGAAATTGCTTCAAATCGCTTCGTTGGTCGATATGGGCGATTTAATCCATTCTATGGCTCAATATGTAACATTTAGGCTCTATGGGGTGTCATTCTAAAATTAGTGTAACAAAATCAGAATTCCGAGATAGTTACATGTAGAGAATCCATTTGGAAACAGTTTTCATCCATTTCTAATCGTCAGTTCCTTATCGTTCAATTGCTTCAAAATCTTATGCAAAAAAATCGTCCTCGAACGAGAGCGGGTTTTATCTTCGGATCTTTTCTGCTTGTCGTTCTTTCGTTCATCGCCTGTCAGCACCCTAACTCCGCACCAGCACCACCGATCGCGGTGGCTCCTTCCCTCACATGGAAAATTCCCGGTGTAGGAAGTTTGTACGTCGAAACGCATTACCACGGGACTGTGGGAGCTAACCAGCAGGGCAGTTCGGATGCACATTATTTTGTAAGCACCGTTGGAAGCTTCGCGAATAAGCCGAATACGATCAAACTCGACAGCATTGAAGAATACATCGCGTATGAAAGCAATGGCGATTATTCTATTCTCGATAGTTCCTGGGGGTATTCGAGCGCCGATTGGCAGACCTATCCGACCGGCGGGGGGCTTCCGTCATGCAGACTGTCGATACGACCCACGCTCCAGATGGCATTCTTTTTTTAGATACAACTCACGTTTCCAAACGCGCGGTGCGAACATATATTGGCGTTGATACTTTTACAGATCCCGATAATGTAACGTATGCGACATTTAAGATCCACGAATTGTCGGTCGAGATAGATTCAGCCATGGTGTTTCAACATCCCTCGATTCCGCATACCATAACGATCAATGCGGATTACTGGATCGCCCCGACGATCGGATGGATCGTAAAAGATTCCGCCAGCGATGGAAGCAGCTGGACACGAAAATTGCTGAATGGATGTACTGTGTATTAATCTTATAAATTCCCGCGCAGATCCTGCTCGCGTTCGATAGATTCAAAAAGCGCCTTAAAATTGCCTTTACCGAACGAGCGCGCGCCACGCCGCTGAATGATCTCGAAAAAGAGCGTAGGCCGGTCTTCGGCAGGTTTCGTGAAGATTTGCAGCATATAACCGTCGTCATCGCTATCGACGAGGATGCCCAATTTCTCTAACTCATCGAGAGGCTCGTTTATTGCTCCAACACGATCCTGCAAGTCGTGGTAATAGGAACTCGGAACCCGAAGAAATTCGACGCCTTGCTCGGTGAGTTTGGTTACGGCTTCGATGATGTTTCCGGTCGCCATTGCGATATGCTGCACGCCGGGGCCGTTGTACCACTCGATATATTCTTCGATCTGCGATTTCTTGCGTCCGGTTGCCGGCTCGTTGATCGGGAATTTAATCTTTTCCGAGCCGGAAGCTACCACTTTTGACATCAATGCGGAATATTCGGTTGAAATATCTTTGTCATCGAACGAGACAAAAAGATGGAAACCCATTACTTCTTCATACCAGCGCACCCACTCATTCATCTGGTTCCACCCGACATTACCAACCACATGATCAATTGCTGCCAAGCCGACTGGACGAGCAACCTTATCTTCCGTCATAACTGCTCTGAAACCCGGTGCGAAACCTCGATATTGCTTTCGGTCGATAAAACTATGGATAGTATCGCCATAAGTTCGAATGGAAGCAGTGCGGTAAATGCCATTCTCATCGGAAATTTCGCGCGGCTCGCTCACGCCGGTCGCACCTCGCCTGGTGGTTTCGGCGTATGCGCGTTCCACATCATCAACTTCGAGCGATATATCTATTACGCCATCGCCATGTTTTCGGAGATGATCCTGATAGGGATGATCCGAAATGAGCGGGGTGGTCAGAATAAAGCGAATTTTGCCTTGCTCGAGGACGTAGCTCGCTCGGTCGCGCACTCCGGTTTCGAGACCGGCATAGCCGGTGATCTTGAACCCCATCGCCGAGCGATAGTAATAGGCCGATTGCTTGGCATTGCCGACGACAAATTCAAGATGGTCGATAGCCCGGATAGGAAAAAAAATCTTTTTCAGCGGTCTTTGCTGATTTTTGCGGGGCGGTCAAAATGTCCTGTGCCATAAGTGATAATTAGGTTGTTACATCGGCAAACAATCGCGCGCTTGATTCCATTTCAAAGATCATTGTTCCTGGCTTTTGGGATTTTTCTCTTCTGGGGAGTATCCTTACGCGCCCAAAACACTTCGGCGCTTTCAACCCCAGCTTTTACACCTGATCGAGGCCCGGAAGCCGATCTGGAGCGCGATCTTGCTGGTATCTTTAACGATCCGCATTTTTCAAACGCAATTTGGGGCGTATCGGTACAGTCTATGCAGACTGGCGAATACCTTTTCCGATCGAACGATGCAAAAAGCCTTTTGCCAGCCTCGAACCTCAAACTCTTCACGGCCGCCGAAGCCATCTCTCTTCTGGGATCGGATTATCACTATACCACCGATCTTCTTACGACTGGGCGTATTCTATCCGATGGAACCCTCAGAGGAGATATAGTCATTCGAGGAGCTGGCGATCCGACGTTTGGTTCGACGCTGTTTGCAACGGACTCTTCGCAATCCACTATTTATGATGCATGGGCCGATTCGCTCGCTCGGCTTGGCATCCATCGGATCAGCGGCTCCATTATTGGCGATGATTCTTATTTTACTTCGGACTATTTTCCCGAAGGATGGACCGTCGAAGACCTGCCTTATTATTTTGCGATGGAAAGTTCTGCGTTGGTTTTTAATGAGAACCAAATTTCTATTACTGTGTCGCCTGGAGTAGCCGTGGGATCGGCAATTAAATACGAACTGAACCCAAGCACCGATTATGTGACCGTTGAGAATTTGGGAACGACCCACGCTGATTCCCTCATTCAGAAACGACGCCATCAGGAGGATTCGGTCATTGCCGCGGGAACCTCCAGTATTGATATTACACGAGAACTGGGCGGCGATGCCATTACAATAAGAGGTGAGATTCCTCTTCATGGAACAGCGACTAATCAGCAGCTTTCCGTCGAAGATCCTACGCTCTATGCTGCAACGCTTCTGCGTGAAACGCTGGAAGAGCACGATATTGAAGTTACGGGATCGGTGCGAACATCACGAGAGTCAGCGAAACCATATCCATTCCTGAAAGCTCGCGTTCTTGCACGTTATACAAGCCCGCCGCTTTCACAGATCGTGCGAGCAATGGACAAACAGTCCGACAATTTATATGCCGAGGAACTGTTCCGAACGGTGGGGAAGGAGATCGGTGGAAAAGGGGATTGGACAACCGGAGCTGCGGTGATGAATCGGTATATGGCTTCCATTGGGATCGATTCCTCCCGCGTTGCGATCGCGGACGGTTCCGGTCTTTCGCGCATGGATCTTGTTAGCGCGAATGATCTTACAAAACTTTTGCGCACCATGCATGACAATCCTAAATTATCCGATGTATTTTACGCTTCGTTGCCGGTCATGGGAACAGATGGGACGCTTGCCTCACGACTGAAGGGTACCGCCGCCGAGGGAAATGTTCACGCAAAAACGGGTTTTTTAACTGGCGACCGATCCATCTCGGGCTATCTTACTACCCTGGATGGGGAATTGCTTGCCTTTTCGATTATCGGTAATAATTTTACAGTGCCTGTCCGCGAAGCAAACAATGTACAGAATCTTGCTTTGCTGCGACTTGTCAACTTTTCGCGTAAATAGGCAGTCCGTGGGGCGGTCGAATCACTCGTATTCTACTCTTGTTACATTTATCCTGCCACACCGTACCCGAAAACCTATATGAACCGTTTAACATTTCTCAGTGGATTGCTTGCCATTTTGCTCCTATTTTTGGATCCCACCTCCGGTTATGCCCAGCTTCCGCCCTGGACACGTTTTACGCTCGATAATGGACTCGAAGTCCTCGTCGTTGAAAATCACCTGACCCCGATCGCCACGATCGAGATCGCGGTCAAGAACGGCTCCTTTACCGAGCCGCCGGAGTATAATGGCCTCTCGCATCTCTACGAGCACATGTTCTTTACTTCAAATACAAGGGATACCACGGAAGATGATTTTCTGAACCGAGTGGAAGATCTTGGAATTGTGTATAATGGTGAAACGCATGAAGAGCAAGTAGAATACTATTTTACGCTTCCTAAAGATAATCTTGAACCTGGCCTTGATTTTATGGCGACTGCCATTACCTCTCCTTTATTCAAACTAGACGAACTGCATAAACAAAAGGAGGTTGTTTTAGGTGAGTTCGACCGCGACGAAGCAAGCCCTTTCTTTAAATTCATTCGAAAAGAAGATAGCGCGCTTTGGGGCAATTGGATGTCGCGCAAAGAGCCGCTTGGTGAGCGCCCTGCGATCCATGCAGCAACTCGTGAGAAAATGCTTTTCATAAAGGGGAAGTATTATCTTCCAAATAATTCGCTGCTGATAGTTTCAGGCGATGTAAAGACAGACGATGTTCGCAAACTTGCGCCCAAATATTTCCTTCGCTGGGAACGCGGCCCTGATCCATTCGCTATAAATCCTCCTCAGCGCGTGCCGCCGCTCGAACAATCGCTGTTCATTCTCGATACCATCGATGACCCACGCGCATTTGTGAAAGTGTATTGGCACGGCCCATCGATCGGTCTGGATGATAAGGGCACGTATGTTGCTGATGTTTTCAGTAGCATCATCACCCAGCCTGAACATCAATTCAGCAAATCACTTGAAGAAAGCGGACTTGCACAGAGCTTATCGTTCTGGTATTACACTCAGCGATATGTAGGCGATATAAAGACCGACATTGCAACCACGCCGGAACATCTCGATCAAACGATGAAGGTGTTCTGGCAGCAAGTAGCACAATTCGACGATACTAATTATTTCAGTGATGAGGAACTGGAGACCGCTAAGAATGTACTTCGTTCTCAGACGCTTCTTCGGAGTGAGAAGTTAAGCACCTTCTCGCATGACCTCGCTTTTTGGTGGGCTGCTGCGGGGCTTGATTATTATCAGCATTATCTCGATGACTTGAGCAAAGTAACGAAAAAGGATATTGTCGATTATGTCCATCGTTACATTCAGACCAAGCCGTATGTCCTCGGTGTGGCAATGAGTAAGGGCGCATTTCAAGCAATGCCACCAAACGCTGAAAAGCTTGGAAACCCCCGATTGCAAACCCGCCCATAATTGCTCTCAATTTCAATTTTCAATTGTATTCGCATGAATATTGGATGAAGCTAGCGCTCGCCGAAGCTGAAAAAGCTTTCGAGCAGGATGAAGTCCCTATTGGATGTATCATCGTCCGCGATGAGAAGGTCATCGCCAAAGGGCACAACCTTACCGAGCAGCTAAAGGATGCGACTGCTCATGCTGAAATGATGGCGATAACATCGGCAAGCGCCGCATTGGAATCGCGGTATCTCACTGAGACTACTCTATACGTCACGATCGAGCCATGCGCGATGTGCGCGGGCGCAATAGTTCTTGCACGTATTCCGAGACTCGTATTTGGAGGTTATGATCCCAAAGCGGGGGCTTGCGGAACATTATATAACATCACAGAAGACAATAGACTTAATCATCAAGTCCATACTATTGGCGGAGTAATGGATAATGAGTGCGCCAAAATCATACAGGAATACTTTAGGAAGAGTCGTTAAAAGTGTTCATGTTGCCACATGTCATTCCTTTTTTTACTTATTGATTGTTGTTTCATATCTCAAAATTGTGTTATAGAATGTGCTTAAGACTCCAGCATTTCAAATTGTTTTAAGTATTTTATTACATTTCTGTTATATCTCAGTGTGAGTGGAGTTACACCCTCACCTCTGTATTCGCGTTCCACAACTTAACCTCTTTATGCTATGCGAATACTCCGTTATGATGGTCTGATATTGTCGTTGGTATTGTTTATTGTTCTGACTGGCTCGACGAAAACCCTTGCACATTCCGAAGATGGTCGCATTGTGCTATGTAGATACCCAATGTCGTCAGCGGTGGAGGTTTCCACTGCCACAGCGATTGGCGTTACTCTCAATGAGGTATTTTCTCAAGGGATTGCAAGTTTTGCCGTGAGTGGTTCCCATTCTGGCCTTCACAAAGGCAGTGTGAAATACTCGGTGGATCGCTCTACCATTATCTTCAAGCCCGAGACATCGTTCGATCTCAATGAGCACATTCAAGTGACGCTTACAGCAACTACGGGAGATGGAGGTCCCGTCCTGGATACATTTTCATTCCAGACGGTCAGGACAATGATCGATCCTCGCCTTGCCGTTTTAACCGATGATCCTGTGACGTCTGGAATTGGCAGCAGCACTCACCATAAGCCTACGCCGAATGCGCCGCTCGATGGGTGGTCGGGATTGGTGAATATTTTCAACTCGAACCCCACACCTGGAAAGGTATTTTTTTCGTTATCCGCCGGCCCATTGTCTGGGCTTATAATACTCGATGAGCTTGGTGGCCTTATCACGTTAGCACCAATCACGGGAACGGACTTCCTTTTACAGCCTAATGGTGAAATGACTTATTTCGATGGAATAGGCACAGACTACGGACTTGACTCCTCGCTAAACGTTGTAGATTCGTTCACATGCACAAATGGATATGCATCGGATGCACATGAACTGATCGTTCAGAAAGACGGCGGCTATACCATTCTTGGCGTTACTCTTACCGATGCCGATTTGTCGAAAGAGCCGGGTGGTTCTTCCAATGCCATAGTACAAGGTAATGTTATTCAAACATTCGACAGTGGAAGAAATCTGGTGTTCGAATGGCGAGGGATCGATCATTACGATCCCACTGATGCTTTAGATATAAATTTCACCGTTCAACCCGTTGACTTCGAACACGCTAATTCTATTGACATCGACTCAGCAGGTAATTACTTACTTTCTAATCGCCACCTTTCCGAGGTAACAAAGATCAATGGTCATAGAGGCGACATGATCTGGAGATTCGGTGGAACGCACAATGAATTTACTTCGGTGAACGATACACTGGGAATTAGTTATCAACACTGCGCGAGATTCCTTCCAAATGATCATATTCTGCTTTTTGACAACGGCAATCTTCACGCCGTTCCACAAAGCAGGGCCGTGGAATTTAGTATTGATACTATAGCTCGGAAAGACTCGTTGGTCTGGCAATATCGGCACGATCCTCCGATCTCTTCAACAGCTTGCGGAAGTGTCCAACGCCTGCCAAATGGCAATACTTTTATAGGATGGGGCATTCAGATCGGTGGACCGCTTCTGCCCACTGAGGCTTCAACGGAAGTTCAGCCCAACGGAACGGTGGTATCGGACTGGAGTTTCGGCTCCATGGCGTTCTCATATAGAGCGATGAAGTACTATACTCCGCAGGTGAGTGCTAATGTCTCGACACGCATCACGCCATCAACGAATTTACAACTCACTGCGACACAATCGTCAGATGGGTATGTCGTATCATTCTCCATGGATCGCCCTTCGCAAGCATCTATTTCGCTATACAACATGATGGGTAGCAAGGTTGCGACTCTTTTCGACGGAATGGGTTCGACTCTTCTGCAATCCATATCTATTCTTTCAAATTCGCTCCCATCCGGCACTTATTTTGTTGTTCTATCAACTTTGGAAGGAAAAGTTGTTCGGCCAATAGTGATCTTTAGGTAAATTGGAATTAAAATCGGCTTTTAAAACGGTCGCTGTAACCGAAACATAATGCGCGGGTCGGACTTGATGTCCGTTCGCCACGAGGCACCTACCTGAATGCCGTTTGTCCAGCCAATTCCTATGCCCACATTGTAGAGAATGGACGAAACGCCGCTGAATTGCCAACCTTGAACAATCGATTCGCCATCGGAGGCGATCCCCATTTTTGCGAAGTCGTTATAGATCACAATATCGAGATCCGGTGATCGAAAGAAAGAAGAAAGCATGTTGAGGCTTAACCGAACTTCTGTATTCAGCAGCAACATTCGATTCCCGGCAATATCCATCTGATAGAATGCCGGTAGGGAACTCGGCCCGCCGAGATATTCGAGCTTCTGCGGAAGCATGTCGCCAGTCGTGGCTTCAAATCGAAAACGAGTATCGATGCTAAGTCCGTGCAAGATCGGATGGAACTCGCGGGAATCGAGCAGATAGCGATTGAATCCAAAATCAGAACCGGGCATGTGTCCAAGCTCTACTTGAATTAAATTGCTCTTTCCCTTCAATTGTTGGATCTCGACACTGTCTCCAAATATATTTCGGACGGTCACATATCGTGTATGCACCCGCTCTGCTTGTGCTGTAATGGCAAGGGAATTCATAGTACCAACAGAAACCGGAGGATTCGTAGGTAACACTTTGTTTCCACCAAATCGGCCATAAAAAACATTTTGCGATAGCGAATCGTAATGGTCACTTCGCCAATCGAACCGGAGTTCCGTGTTCTGTATGGGGCGTAAAGCGAGATAGGCATCCCAGCCGGCAAGTTTGTAATAATCGCGGAAATCTTCTCGCGCGAAAAATGCATCGAGTGCGTTTTCCAAGCGTCCCACTCGCCATGCATCGTCGGTGGAAGTGATATTGTGAAATCCCGCACCAACAGCGAGCGTCGGCGGCGAATAAATGTGACGTTTGAAAGTGGTGTCGTGTTCGAATTTTTCTACATCGGCAAGCGGCAGCCGGAACTCGCCCCCGAGGCGGTATTCCCATCGTTTCGAAGCAAAGCCATAACCAAAACTCCCATCGGCGCCAAGTTCGTCATGCGGACCGAGATCGACTTGCCCCGGACTACCCAAGCCAAGAAAAAATCCTGTAACACGGTTGAAGTCCATTACTGAAAAGTTCTCAAGATAGGGTACTTGACGGTTATTATTGATTCCAGAAATGCTGAAAATATGAGCGTTGTGATGTTTGCGCGTGAAGCCACTATTCAGATCGAATTGCAAGGTATCTTTAGCAGTCGTGTCATCCACCCTCGGCGTATCTACAATGGAAACGAAAAGTTCCGGAAGTTTTAGTGAATCACGAACAAAAATCGAATTGGCATCGGTTGGGGTCGCTTCGTAGGAGAGATGCGAAAATAAAAGAAGTGTGCTAAGTGCGACTATCATAGTAGATTTTGATACGAGGCCGTCCAAGATATAACAGCATCTGAACGCCTCAAACGCCAATTCAACGAGCGCCTGTGAACTTATGTTTCAATCGGCAAAGGGCTGTTGTTGAGACCATGCCATCGCCGAGCGTTCGCAGGGAATGCGAATGAGCAGTAACATCATGGCATTGAGTACGCTGAATAACAAGCATGTAAAATATAAACCGAAAATTAATGGGAGCGAGAAAAGTTCGAGTGAAACAGCGATATAAATAGGATGTGGAACGAATCGAAAGGGGCCATCGGTAATAAATGTCTCCGACGGAACAACAATAACGCGAGTGGTCCAGCGATTTCCCATTGTTCGGCGCACCCAAAATCGGAGAAGCTGTGCAGCCACAAGCAAGGCTAAAGGGAAAACGAAGAATGGCACAAGCTGGGCACCCCGAAGAATGAACTCGATCACGAGGCAGACAAAGAATACTGCATGCATTATCACAATGACCGGATAGTGAGCGCGACCAAATTCACGGCCGCCTTGTGCAAGGAGTATTCGTGAATTATTGTTTGCAGAGCGGATTTCATCCAACCGTTCTACAACAAATAAAGCCAATATAATTGCGAACAGGATCGAATTACTTAATTCCATTTCAAGAGCACTAATTCCGAGCTAAAACCAGGGCCGAGAGCTGATACGAGTCCGTAGGCATTTGACTCACTTCCAGTCTCGCGCAAAACGCGGTCTAAAATGAAGAAAACGGTAGCGCTTGACATATTTCCGAATTCCCGAAGTACATCGAGAGAATGATGAAGCTCTCCGTTCGAAAGAGAAAGGGCTTCCGCATACGCATCCATAACCTTTGCTCCGCCGGGATGAGCAGCGTAGTGAGAAATATTCTGAATTGATATTCCGTGCAGAGTTAGGAGTTCCTCGACATTTTGTTTTACGAGCGAAGTTACGATGGATGGAATGTTTTTTGAAAGTACAATCTTAAATCCTTCGGTTGTTATACGCCAGCCCATGACATCGAGCGTGTCGGGGTAGGTGGTCGAAAGACTTCCAATGATCGATGGCTGTGAATAGTCCCTGTGCTGGTTAGGAACTTCATCACCTGCGATCAGACAGGCCGCTGCGCCATCGGCAAACAATGCCGAAGCAACAATGTTGCTCTTCGAGTGATCGTTCAGTTGAAATGCAAGACTGCAAAGCTCTACACTGACAACAAGCGCGCGATGTTTTGGGAATGCCTGCACATATTCACTCGCTCGTGCAATCCCTCCAACACCTGCCGCGCAACCAAGCCCCCATATCGGGATGCGTTTGATATGGCTATTGAAAGAAATTCGATTGAAGAGGCGTGCGTCGATGGATGGCGTAGAAAGTCCTGTTGTCGAAACAAAGAATATCGCATCGAAATCTTCCGTGTTAATACCGCATTGATCGGCTAATTTTAGAACAACTTCTTCAGCGAGAGCAAGAGCCGTTTCGATGTAACGATCGTTCGTTTCGGTAAAAGTGTGGGGATGAAAAAACCATTCCGTCTCCATAGCAAAATGCCGCCGGTCGATCAAGGCATTATCGAAGACCGGCATCAAATGCTCGGCCTGCGGACCAAATAGTTGCTTTGCAAAATACTTGGCATCCTTCTGTTCCAGTATGTTAGAAGGATTTGCAGTGGTTATTCCAGCGATATACGGCATGATCTATTTCAATTAATTTATTTAATATAATAGACACAAATATGCGCCTTTCAAAGTCATGGGAACAGCGAGCTAATTTTTGCTAATGCTTTTTGAGCCTCCGGAACTCGGAATACAGTGTATCCTCCGATGGTAAGCACCATCATAATAATTCCGGCACACAGCAGCTTGAACAGTGGTGTAATATTTGTTGGTAAAAACTCAGTAGCGTAATAGGTAGTAAGCACGCTAACGCCTACAATAGCAACTATAATAATAGAGCGCATCGGTTGCAAGCTCGGTCCGATCCATCGAGTCGTAAAATAACTTTCCGTCGCACAGGCCCCTGCATTTGCACATTGGGTTCCGATCATCGCGCCAAGGCCGCCATAGCTTTGAATAAGGAAATAGTTAACAATGAGATTCAGTAAGCCCCAACTTAGCCTATTTAGAAAAACAACTCGTTCTTTGCCTATAGCAACAAGCGTTGTGACATGCATTCCGCCGCCGAACACGACGACTGTGATCATTTGAAGTATTAGGCTTGCCAAAAGTAGTTGGTTGGCTCCGGCAAATTTATGTCCATACAGAACTTCGACCACTAGGGGAGAAAACACCATCATAAAAGCAAAGAGCGGTGTGGTGCTTACCGTCTGATAGCCTGCGATCTCGAGCCTCGCATTCATAAGTCGCGGATAATGTAATCGGAACCCTTTTTTAGGTTTTTGTAGCGGGGCATGTTGTTCATCGTCATGTGCTAATTCGCTGAAGACGCTGACGAGCGCTCCACCAAGTCCAAAAAGCAACACATATTCCGACATTTGTGCAAGTCGCGCGGCAGCGTCGTAAAGACCAATATCGCGGGCATTTTCGCCAAGCAACGCTCGCATCATAAGGATATCAGGCTGTCTCCCCAAAACCGTACTTAGAATATCATTCCCCCAAGTCGTGAGGCCATAGAGCATAAATGGCAGAAGAATGAACAATCGAATGCGGTTCGGACTGCTGGCATATCCTGCAATACGTTTACGGAAATGATCGAACTCTTTTTTCAGTCCACGGCTGGATTCCCGTTCGACATGCCGGTTGACCCAATAAAGAAGGATCGCACCGTTCAGCACCGCTGAGAATGAAAATAGTGAGATAGCACCTTCGAGCGAGAAATTTCCCCAATAGATCCATAGCAATCCAGCGCCAAGCAAAGCACCTCTCGAAAAAAGACTGGCATAAAATACCCACTTGACCTGCAATATCCCTATTAGCGTATAGGTCGAGAATGCTACACAAGCCTGCCCTAAAAGATAGACAACAAAATATGGCCAAAGATGCGGGATATTACCAAGTGTTGATGATAAGGATGGAAAATAACTTGGAAAAATAGCGAGGACGATGATAACAAGGGAGATTAATACAAGCGTGACGAACAATCGGAATGCAAACAGTTCGATAAGAAAGTGGCGTATGCCTTGCACCTTGACTTCACCGAAGGAAAGTTCACCGCGCAAAATGCGAGGAAGATATCGAAGAAGTACACCGTCGACTGCAAAAGCTCCAACAATTGCAAGTGTCCCGCAGATCGAAAGAAAAACGGCGTAGCTGCCGTTCAATTCAGGTCCAAATTTCCTCGCAACAAGAATTGCATAAAGACTTACACCGCCAAACTCGATCATCTTGTAGAGATGATTCCATGCAAAACCCCGAGTGATACGGTGCGCGCTCATGCGGTGATCGCCTTCATTTTTCGATGTTTATAGCAATACGTGATCGCTTCGAACGCATCGGAGGCAAATCGCCGCCAACTAAAATACTCAGCTCGTGCATACGCGCGCTTTTGAAGTGAGGAACGCTCGTCCGAAGAAAGCATCATCGAGTTGAATAATATTTCCGACAAAGCATCGGAATTATTCTCTGGAAAAACAAACCCGCCATCACCAATGACTTCTGGGATTGCGCCCGAAGAGGATCCAATCACAATTTTCCCGGCAGCCATCGCCTCGACAAGTACGCGCCCAAATTGCTCAGCCCACATCGCTTTCCTGCGGCTGGGAAGTACAAGAATATCTAATGCATGCATATAGTCCGGAACTTCTTGATGGGGAACGGAGGGTATATGCCTAACATCGGATGCAATGTTTCGGTCGCGAGCCAATCGAAGAAGCGATTGCTCTGCTTCACCGCTGCCAATGAGCAATAGTCGAACTTTCAAATTCGGATGATCGGATTTCAGTTTGGAATATGCATCAATCAGGAGATCGACCCCTTTCATTTCCAACATTCTTCCAACATAACCGATAACCGTATCATCCGCAGCAATGTTGAGTGAGTTCCGAAAGTCTCTGATACGATCTGCACGAGGAGTTTCGTACATCGAAGTATCCACTCCGTAGCCTATCATTTTAATGGGATCATTGAATCCGGCCTCACGCAACACATTAATTCCATCCGTGTTTGCAGTTAGCGCATACTGCATTCGTGAAATTGTCTGGCGGGCAACGTTCCGGTATAAGAAAGACGGACGGTAATCGAATTGTGTCAGTGACAGATTATTCCATGTAAAAAATACGACGGGAATGTGGGGAGCAAAAATAGCTTTTGCAAGAAGGATCTGTGCAGCGAAAACAGAGAACGGCTCTTCCATCAAAAACAAAACTTCCGGTTTCGATATTTGAAATGCGCGGCGAAGCCCTGAAATATAAAACCCGCGATTTTCGAACCCACGCCAACCTGCTTTTCCGATTACTGTGGCATAGGGTGAAGATGTTGAAACTCCATCGAATACCATCGGGCGGTCATTCATGCGCCAGGAATCCACGGTAAGAACCGTCAAGGCTATTCCCGGCACAGATCCCAATTCCTCCGCGCATCTGCGATAGACTGAGCTTGCGAACATCGAGTTCACGATCAATACTCGCATGATGGAAAAATAAATTTTGTCTATGTGTGTTTACCTTGGCGCATGGCGCGGAACACGTTCAGAAGGCGGTAATGCACATCCGGTCTGGCGCGAACATCTGCCCTAAACCTCTGAACCATTACTGTACCGAATCCCAAAAGGAGTCCGACAAGAAGCCCAATACCTGTAAATAGCGACCGGCTTGGGGAGGAAGGCCCCTCCGGAATCTGGGCTGCGTCGAGCACTTGAAGGGAAGGGAGGTCGCGCTGTTCCGAGATCTTTTCCTGTTCGAGTTCCTGCCGTAGGAACCCTGTCACCTGCTCGAGAACCTTTACTTCGCGGAGATACCCCGCAAGTTCTCGAGAAAGTTCGGGTGCGCTCTTTAAAGCGAGAATATATTCACCGGCTCCGCCACTATCGTACTTATTCAGTTCTTGTTGTGCAGCATCCACTTCGGCGCCAAGTGCTCGAATTTGTGGTGAGTTCGGGCCAAGCTCATGGGACTCGACCTCTCGCTGCATTTCTAATTGCTGCTTCTGGCTCGTCAACTTTGCCGCTGCAGAAACAGTAGCAGCAAGCTGCTCGGGCAGGGAGATCGCTTCATGGACTTCTTGAAAGCGTTGAAGCAATCCGTAGGCACTATCAAGTTCTACCTTTTTATCACTATATTCTTGCTCGACAAAAATGCGTGTGTTCTTCGCACTGGTCATTAAGCGATCTCGGTTAAAACGATCGAGTGTGGTGACGAAGGCATTGGTGATATACCCGGACATCCTTCGAGCGCTATCCTTTGCTGCACCCGAAGCAAATCGCGGAGCGCTTACTTTCACGGTCACGGTGAGCATACCGGTTCGCAATGCATCGCTCTGAATGCTTCCTTGAAGCGCATCGACAGTTGACTTGAAGGTCGTATCGCGCTGGCGAAAATAGTTACGAATAACAGGATCTGCCGCAACTTCTTCTGAAATAGTACGGGACTCAATAATGGTTTTGAAAATTTCGAGCGTAGGGTTGCTTCCCAAATCTCCCTTAAGAAGATCCAAAGCTGATGATGAGTTCGCCAAAAAGGCCAGCATTCCTCCTGCGCCTTCGTGTTCCGGAGGAAGAACCGTTGTGGTGGCCATGAATATCTCAGGCCGCGTGTAGGAGAAAAGCAGGAGGAGGACAGCTCCGCAAAAACCAAATAACAGAATGCGCCGCCAATGCCGGGCAAGGCTCGTTAGAAATTCTGCCTCGTTAGAGGTGACTCCGCGGGGAGTTGTCGTCTTGTTCACGTTTTGGTCCATTGGGTTTGTCATAGACCGTTCTTCACGAAAAATAATATGCCGGCAATGATCGTCAATACCTGGGCCGTTACGGCAGTGACGGATGCAAAATCCTTCCAAAAATGTGGCTCCTCGCGCGGCACAATGATCATGTCGCCCGGTGCAATGAAGTAATGTGAATCCGAGCGCGGGTCGATGTATGAACCAGTCTGAGGATTGACGACTCGTATCGCTCCTCGATCCGCTGTCGTGGAAAAGCCGCCCGCTTTATCAACATAATCCTGCCAGGTTCCGCCTTCAATGTATTCTACATTCCCTTGTTTATTGACGCTTCCAGATACGGTAACATAGCCCATCGATCGTGGGATATAGATCGAATCAAATTCTCGAAGAACTAAATTCTGTGATTGATCACCATTCATCAGTGCTTTGAAATCGACGACCATCGCAAACTGCAAATAGTGGGATGAAAAATAGTCATACTGTTCATCAGAAAGTCCTTCTTTTCGAAGCTGCGACATCGTTTGTAATCGTTGAAATTCAAGATCGTTGCTATAGCTGGAAAGGCCGGTTCGACGAATCAGCCGTGCTTCGTTCAGCGATCCATTCGGAAGAATGTCCCCAGCGCGATCGATAATATCTTTCAACCGTGTCACACCCGGCTCGATAGGATACTGGCCCGGATAAGGAACTTGCCCATCGATACCCACAAGCCGTGGAACATGGTATTGCGAAAATGCCCGAACAAAAATTTGATCGCCATCGTGAAGTGTCGGATTCTGCCCGCGTCCATAATTTACCCAGATCCATTGCGCATGAACGGGATCGTTATCCGGAAACCGCGCGATCTCGATGGAATCTTTATCCGCCGGCGGCAGCAGCCCTCGGCATAGCGCAAGTACCGTTGAAAGCGAATCGCCCTGGACGAATTCGATCCGTTGCGGCTGTGCCACGCTTCCGGAGACCAGCAGATACGTTTTGGCGCTGGGAACTTGGATCACATCCCCGGCCTCCACCGTCGGATTGGCAGTCAAATCGCCAAGCGCGTAATAGCGTACAAGATCCGCATGGGCGCGCACGGCTCCCGTTGCGCTTCGGATCACAATATTTCGGAGCGAAGAACTCGATTTAAATCCTCCGGAATGATCGATGATCTCGCTCACGCGCTGAAGCGCGGTCGTCGTCTGCATTCCCGGCGATAAAACATCGCCGACCACATTGATCTTCATCGAACGCAAATGCCGAAGCGATAGCGATACATCCGGAGATTTGTAATCCCTCGCGAGCGCTTGACGTACCTTCTTTTGCGCTTCGACGATCGAAATTCCTGCTACATCCACTCCACCAATGCCAGGAATAAGCAAGCGGCCTTCCGGCGTCACTGTCAAGTCCTGATCGAAGCCGTGGATGGCATAGACCACCAGATACACCCCATCGCCAGGACCAAGCAGATACTTCGCTGGATCGACCGGCTGCTCCAGCGCCTGAGCATCCGCCGGGCCTTGGCGCCGTGCTAAGATCTTTTCCGTAGCGGTATCGGCAACACCAAGGCTGTTTTGGAACGAGCGATAAAGCTCACCGGAGGTCATTTGGGCGCTCGTCGAGGCAGAAAAAGCACTAATTCCTGCTAAAACGACTGCAAAAACAGCAAAATGGAGCTTAATTCTATGTACCAAAAGAATACGTCGTGTGGAATGCAAAGGTAGTTTATCCCGGATTGTGGAGGAAATAGCGGCAACGCATATAGCGTTGCCATATAGGTGATTTCCGCCGCCTTCGGTTCCGAAAACTTGCCTCCAAACAAGGGCAATTAGGAATGACTATATTTGCAGACTTCAGCCGTTTTACCTTTCCCTAAGAAACAGGTGCCATTTTTCTTTCTTGTGAGTTCCCGACACTTCTTCGTTTCCGAGCCAATTTCGCCATGTGTTGCAACAAATGGTTTTCTCAGAGAACTCGTTCATATAGAAAACTACCGTTGGCTCGGTTTTCAATGAACCATGACGCAGGCATCGCCGACGATGCGTCCTACTCTTAATTCTGAACTCTTATCTCAAAACTGATATAGGTGCCCATTAAAGTAGATACTAATATAACGATTTAATTTAACAAAGTCAAGCGTTTCCGAAAAAATCATTGTCGAATGTCACAAAAGCAATCAGCAGCGACATTTCCCACGCGTTACTCGTTATTCATCCACCCGTTACTAAAAATGGACATTTTCATTTCCTACTCCCGCAAGGATTCGGAGCAAGCACTGGCGCTTGCCGAGCGGTTACGCTCGTCCGGAATGGGCGTGTGGATCGATCAGCGGGGGATCGAGGCTGCGACCAGTTGGTCGGGTGAGATCGCGGACGCCATCCGCGCGGCGAAGGCCTTCATACTGCTACTCTCGGCAGCATCGACGGAATCGCCGAATGTCAAAAAAGAGCTTGGCGTAGCTACGGAAGTGGGGTGCTCCTTAGTTCCGATCGAGATTGAAACGATAGAATTGAACCGCGATTTTCTCTATCATCTTGCCGGATTGCAACGTGTGGCAATCGGGGATTTCGATGGGATCGTGCGGGCGCTGACCAAATTGGGAATTAATTCGGGTGGCGGGGACGCCACCCTCCACGCGAATACCAGTGTTGCACACCCACGCGTGGGTGGTGGCGTCCTCGCCACCACACCCATTATTGACGATCGGAAATCTTTGATGATCCTCCCATTCGAAGATCTCTCCCCAACGGCCGATAACCAGTGGTTTGCGGATGGTATCGTCAGCGAAATGATAAGCGCACTTTCGAATGTCAAGGCGCTGCGCATTGCCGACAACCAAGCTACGAAAGAGTTCCGCAATTATCACGGGCAACTCACGACCTACGCGCAGACGATGAACATCCGCTACTTCGTCACGGGCGATGTCCGCAAATTCGGCGATCAAATAAAGATCAGTTCCCGCCTGCTCGACATCGAAACCGGAGACCATCTCTGGCAAGACTCGATGAAAGGCACGATGAACGACATCTTCGATATTCAGGAAAAAGTTGCTGAGAAAGTTGTCGAAGGACTGAAAGTGCATCTCGCCTCCGACGAAAAGAAAAAGCTCGCTGAGCGTGGAACGGAGAATGCCGAGGCGTATGAGCTGTATCTGAAGGCAAATGAGTATTTCTATCGCCAAACGAAGGAAGGCTACCAGCTTGCCGTTCAACTCATAACAGAAGCCACTAAGCTTGATACGGGTTACGCGCAGGCATATCGGTTCAAGGCACTTGCGCTGACGGAACTCTATCACAACTACGATCGTGATTCGGCGCTATTGGATCAAGCGGAAACACTATGCAAGGAGGCGCTAAGGCTGAAGCCCGATCTGTTCGAGGTCTATAACCCTCTCTCGCAGATCTACATGCATCGCGGCATGCTCGCCGAAGCGGAGGAAGTCGCGAAGGAATACATTCGGAAAGACCCGCAGAACTTTCTTAGTCATTTCACGCTCGGATTTTTCCATGGCAATACCGGCCACTATGCTAAAGCGATCGCTCCATATGAGGAATCGATCCGTCTGAAGTCGGATCATCTTACAATCTTGTCGAATCTTGTAATATCGTGTGATGCTGCTGGCGAGCGAGAGAAATGTGCTCACTGGTCTGCGGTTACGCTTCCGCTTATCGAGCGGCATCTCAAGCTCCATCCCGATGATGAGACCAGGTTGGTTTATCATGCAGTCCTACTCATGATGAGCGGCAGAACCGAGGCTGCTCATGCGGCTGCTATAGTGTTAAAGAGCCTGAAGGATGGCAGTTCACTCTACAATACTGCCTGCCTCTTCGGCAGGCTTGGTGACAGGGCGGAATCGCTCGCGACACTGCGCAAGGCGATCGAGGCGGGATTTAAGAATACCCCGCTTCTGAAGGAATTTCTGACCGATGAGAAAGAGGGCATCGCCGCCCTTGCGGGTACGCCCGAATATGAGATCGTAAGACAGATGGTGGATGCGCTGTCTGAACAATGATTTTTCTGCCTTAACAGTGTTATGACGGTATGATAAAATCCATAGTTCTTTGCCTCGCCCTTCTTTTCTGTATTAATGAAGCGGTTCATGCTCAAGTAAGCATCACGCTGGATAGTACCACAAAATTCCAGACCATCGAAGGATGGGGGCATGGCGGCGATCTTTTCAGCATGTTGAATTACGGCCTCGATCCCTCGATCAAGGATTCTTTTAATTACCAGACGCTGAATTATCTTATTGACGATCTCGGCCTTACCGGCTCGCGTATATGGGAGGTTGGTCCGCGCATCGATGGAACCCCTACCGACGATGGCGATTGCGATTCCGTCGATTGGAAGAAATTTCAAGTTGGCGTACTCGATACAACGATCGCGAAGTACATGGTCTATTTCAAGAACCGGGTGAATGCCGAAGGGTATCAGACAAACTTCTATTCCAGTCCCGGTTACCCGACCCACGCCTCCGATGCAAAACCGTGGGTGATGTATGATCCCGGCGAACGCGCACAACAGATCTGGGCCAACTCATTGTGGTGGAAGCAGAATTACGGGATCGATATTAATTACGATGTGATCTATAATGAACCTGGTAGCCCCATCACATCCGCGATCCTTGCAGATGACATCAAAGCGCTTGCTCCGCGCGCTACCGCGCATGGATTGGTAACTAAAACCCAGTATGCAGAAGCCGTCGCTCCAGAAACCGATTGGGGATTTATCACTCCAGAGCAAAACGATGCCGCGCTCTGGCCACTCGTTGGGCGCATTTCTTACCACACCTATGGAACCGCCGATCCGTACCGTTCTTATCTTCACCATTTTGCGGACTCGCTTGGCATTACTACTGCGCAGACAGAAATGGGGAACCCGACCATTGATGATATTTATCACGACATGCTCTTCGGAGGCACCTCCTATTGGGAAGTAGCATTTAGCGGTTCGAATACGCTTACGAATACAGCTGGCAACACCGGATTCACACCCTCTGGAACGTATTTCCGTATGCGGCAGGTGATCCATTATGTCAGGCCGGGAATGGTGCGTATCGCTGCAACATCCAGCGATTCGAACATTCATGTTCTATCGTTTCTGAAGAATGGAAAATTCACGACGGTGTTCGAAAATTTTGGCGCTGATACGACGATTACACTGACTGGATTACCGCCGGGTCAATATGGTATATCGCAATGTCCTTCCGGTGCAAGTGCATACGCGGAACTTGGAATTAAAACGGTTGGAGCGAACGGCACATTAAGCTTTAATTCCGGCGTATCCGGCTATGCTTCTACGGTATATCCGTATTCTGGACCGAATCATGCGCCAGACATCACAAGCTGGAGTATAAACCCGGGCTATCTCGTGGCACCGACAACGGCAGCTACGCTTTCCGTCACTGCTAACGATGCAGAGCTTGATTCGTTAAGGTATAATTGGTCAGTTGCATCTCAGCCTTCCGGAGCAAATGCCGTTATTGCAAATCCCACCAAAACCAGCACGGCAGTAAATGGACTCTCAGTTGCCGGTACTTACATTTTTGCTGTGAACGTTTCGGATGGAACGAATATCTCTACGAGGAAAGTGTATGTAGTTGTGTATGCTTCAAATCCACCGCCTATGATGGGTCAGGCTGGGTTTAGAATTAATCAGCCGTATGGACTTGTGTTCACCAATCCCGGAGATACAACGCACGCGAATATCGAATTGCCAACTTCGACTGTCACAACACAAGTCGGGATTGGCGATCTTGCTAACGATGCCTTTGACGGACGCGGCAAGTGGACAATTGTAAGTCAGCCGCCTGGAGGAGTAGCAATCGTTGATACAACATACTATATCTATATCAGCATTCGCGGCACGGTAACCGGAATGACCGTTCCCGGTGATTATGTATTTCAATGTAACGTAACCAATCCCGGTCATCCCGATCTCACATGCCGCGTGATATGTACAGTGCATGCTGCAAGTGCGGGACCGATCATCAATTCTATCACGGCAACTCCACCAAATCCAACACTTCCAGCGGATTCGACGACCCTTTCGGCCAGCACTACCGACACGAGCGGACAACAAATGCGGTATTGGTGGGAAATTAAAACGGTTCCTGCCGGAGCAAATCCAGTCTTTACTCATCAGGGACTTGCCATCTCAAATGTCGGCAGACTAAGCATTCCAGGAACCTATACATTTACACTTCGTGCCTTCGATGACATCCATGAGACGACAAAAGATGTTACCGTACAAGTCGGTAAAGGTTCCAGAATTTTCGACACGGTGATGAGCCTGACTCCATCGACATGGAATGCTGGTTCACTTGCTGCTGGTCTTTCCGATACGGCTACGTTTACGATCATGAACAGATCGTCGGGTGGAGTCACTATTTCAGGGAATGTTGGAACTCCAACGGATCCGGCTTTTTCTGTTATTTCAGGGAACGGTCCGTTTACTCTCGGCGAGGGTGAGCAAGTGGTGTTCCGTGTCCGTTATGCATCGGACGGCAAATTGCATAACGCCGATCTCATTGTTAATGGCGCCAACGTGCGGGATACGGCCCTGCTATCCTCCGGCGTAGCGATCAGCGACACGGCGATGACCCTGCTGCCGGCTGTGTGGGATGCCAGTGCGCTTACATCTGGTCTTTCCGATACGGCTACGTTTACGATCACAAACAAATCGTCCGTCGGTGTCACTATTTCCGGGAACGTAGGCAATCCAACGGATCCGGCTTTTTCTATTCTATCAGGGAGCGGTCCTTACACGCTTGGTAACGAAGGAGGGACGAGCGTTTTTCGCGTGAGGTATCTATCGGATGGTAAGGCACATAATGGGAATATCACCGTTACCGGATTGCGCCTACAAGATAAAGTTGTAGTTAATCTATCCTCAGAGGCAGCAACCGGGGGGGCTGATGTTTCGGCAGCGGATGCTTCGGAAGGGGTTATGATCGAACCGAATCCTGTGACCAGTGAATTGAATATTCAATGTGTTACGAAGGGGAGCACGATCGTGTATGTAACGTTAGCGAATCTTCTCGGCCAGATCGTTCGACACGAAAGTACCTCAGATAATTCTCGTGTGGAAATGACTTTACCAATGGAAGGGTTACCATCCGGGATATATCTTTTGACCATTCAGACCAAGGATCAGATCATAACGAGAAAAATAATTAAACAGTAGAATAATTCAGGAGCATGTCTATTTCACCCCTCACGAACACAGCGGCAATAGACATCTCCAGGCTTGAATTTACGCTCCGTTCGCGCGTCTCCGGCGAGGTTCGTTTCGATGCAGGCTCAAAAGCACTGTATGCAACGGATGCATCGAATTACCGCCAGGTTCCCATTGGGGTTGTCATTCCGCGAACGATCGACGATGTCATTGCCACGGTAGCCACAGCGAAAGAATTCGGCGCGCCCATCCTTTCACGCGGGGCGGGGACAAGCATCGCCGGACAGTGTTGCAATACTGCTATTGTCATGGATTTCTCGAAGTATCTGAACAAGATCATCGAGATCGATCCAGAAAAAAGAACAGCGCGGGTGCAGCCGGGAGTTGTTCTCGATGATCTTCGTAATGCTGCTGAGAAACACGGACTTACCTTTGGTCCTGATCCTGCAACGCATAAATGGTGTACGATTGGCGGGATGATCGGGAATAATTCCTGCGGCGTACATTCCATTATGGCCGGAAGGACGGTCGATAATATCGAATCGCTTGACGTGTTGCTGTATGATGGTTCAAGAATGCAAGTAGGGAAGGGTGTTGGGGACGCCACCCACCACGCGGTATATTCGAGGCTCCAAACACTCGCCGATTCTTACGCTGACGAAATTCGCCGCACCTTCCCCGATATTCCTCGCCGTGTTTCTGGTTACAGCATCGATCAGCTTTTGCCGGAAAACGGTTTCAATGTTGCTCGCTCGCTGGTTGGATCGGAAGGAACGCTTGTAACTATTCTCGAAGCGACCGTTCAGCTTGTTTCATCGCCGAAATGCCGCGTGCTTCTTGTTGCCGGATTCGACGACCTCGCAGTCGCTGGAGATCATGTTCCATTAGTGCTCGAACATAATCCGATCGGTCTCGAAGGTTTCGATGAGCGATTTCTTCTTGCCGTTAAAACAAAAGGCTTGCGCGGTAAGAGATTCCCAGAATTTCCCATGGGCAGAGGATGGCTCATTGTAGAGTTTGGCGGGAACACTAGCGATGAAGCTCGTCACATTGCAGAGGAATGTTCCAGTGCAATCAAAAATGTTGCTCTCGAATCACACATTTATGCAGGCGAAGATCAGCGGGCGATCTGGGCTGTGCGTGATTCTGCGCTGGGAGCTATTTCCCGTGTACCAGGTCAGCCGGATAATTGGGAGGGATGGGAAGATTCTGCGGTGTCGCCAGCGAAGATCGGGCCTTATATCCGAGATCTCCAAACGTTACTTACAAAACATGGATACAGTGCGGCAATGTACGGGCATATCGGCGATGGGTGTTTGCATAACCGCATTAACTGGGATCCGAAAAGTAAAGAGGGAATCGCGCAGTGGATGAAATTTGTCAAGGATGCTGCCGATCTCGTGATAAGCTATGGCGGCTCGCTATCGGGTGAGCATGGCGATGGTCAGGCGCGTGGCGCGTTGCTTCCGAAAATGTATGGGCCGCGCGTCATGCAGGCTTTCGAGGAATTCAAGCAGATCTGGGATCCCGATTGGAAAATGAATCCCGGCAAACTTATTCGCCCATACCGCATTGATGAAAATTTGCATTACGGAGCAGATTATCATCCCTTGCAGGTCAAAACCCATTTCGCATTTCCCGACGATGAGGGAAGTTTCTCCAGAGCTGTTGAACGCTGTGTGGGAGCAGGCGTTTGCCGAAAGGATGATGGCGTAATGTGCCCAAGCTATGTTGCAACCCACGATGAGAATGATGTGACTCGTGGCCGAGCGCACGCGCTCTTTGAAATGATGCGCGGTGATCATCTTACGAATGGTTGGAAAAGTGAAGAAGTGAAGGAATCGCTTGATCTCTGCCTCGCCTGCAAGGCATGCAAGAACGAGTGCCCGGTGCGCGTAGATATGGCAATGTATAAATCTGAATTTCTCGCTCACTATTACGAAGGAAAGTTACGGCCCCGTGCTGCCTATTCGATGGGAATGATCTATTGGGCAACGCGAGTAGCTTCGTTGGCTCCATCCGTTGTAAATTGGCTGACACACTCTAAGCTCAGCAGCGAATTGGTAAAATGGGTGGGCGGTATTCATCCAAACCGCGAAATTCCGCGCTTTGCAAAAAAGACATTCAAAAAATGGTTTTTCGATCGCGCAATGTTACCCAAGAACAGTTTACCACAAGTTATCCTTTGGGCTGATACTTTCAACAATCATTTCCGCACTGATACTGCAATTGCAGCTACGAAAGTATTGGAAGCCGCCGGATTTGAAGTGAAAGTGCACAAACAATCGATGTGCTGTGGCCGTCCCCTTTACGACTGGGGAATGCTAAAGCAGGCACGGAAGCAGTTAGAGCAGATTCTCAGTGTCGTCGGAGAGGATATTGTAAAAGGTACTCCGATCGTCGTCATTGAACCAAGTTGTGCATCCGTATTTCGGGACGAATTGAGAAATCTTATGCCTGATCGAGAGGATGCCAACCGATTGGCAGAAAATATCTATCTCTTATCTGAATTTCTTGAGAAATTTGCCCCTCAATTTTCCTATAACACTAAGTCTGGTTCTGCCATTGTCCAATTCCATTGTCACCATACCTCCATTCTTGGCAGGGATGCAGAAGAATCCATCTTGAAAAAGAGTGGGATAAATGCCGAGATCCTCGATGTCGGGTGCTGCGGCATGGCTGGAGCATTTGGGTTCGAGAAGGAGCATTATGGTGTCTCTATGAAAATAGGTGAGCACAAGTTATTCCCCAAACTCCGTGAGTCTTCAGGAGATTGCGTTATCATAACCGATGGCTTTAGCTGCCGCGAGCAAATCGAGCAATCATTGGGGCTTAAGACGCATCACCTCGCGGAAATTCTATGCTAATCACGATCAATTAATTAACATTTTTCAGAAAAATTGAAGATTTTTTTGTAACCCGAGCGACCTTGTGCGTTCTTGTCTGTATGCGAGACTCTCTCGCTGAAAGTGTTCTCCCACAGAAATGCGCGATCTCTCGTTCAATAATAGAGATTAATCGCGCCAGCGGAAAAACGATCATTTGCACGGATGAGCAAACATCCATGCAAATATCGGATGATTGATCCGCTTTGAATGCAGGATAAGGGGCTGCCCCGTTCGGATAGACCGAGCGGGGCATCTTTTTTATAAAAGAACTGAGGTGGGACTGGAAGTGTGGACTCGAGGGGACTCGAACCCCTTACCTATAGAATGCAAATCTATCGCTCTACCAGATGAGCTACGAGCCCTTTCTGGATCAAGTATGAAGTATGAAGTATGAAGTATGAAAAAGGAGAAAACCAATTTCATACTTCATACTTCATACTTCATACTTTCCCCGTGGGCCTAAGTGGAGTTGAACCACTGACCTCCCGCTTATCAGGCGGACGCTCTAACCAACTGAGCTATAGGCCCCTGTTTCAATTAAGAGTTAAGAATTGAGAATAATTACCCGCTTCTCCCCCTTCTAATTGAGCGGCGG
>Ga0206953_1024_pt1 | contig 36067 bp, 35 predicted proteins | sample Alteio_BWOrgHeat_36_FD_152977 | JGI IMG/M metagenome (GOLD analysis project Ga0206953, IMG submission 152977) | Enriched cells from forest soil in Barre Woods Harvard Forest LTER site, Petersham, Massachusetts, United States -... | ecosystem: Environmental > Terrestrial > Soil > Temperate forest >...
TCGAGCGTCTGGGCAGCTTCGAGATGCCGCGCGGCTTGCTCGATCTCGCCTTTCATAATGGCGAGCGGGGTTTTTAGTTCATGGGAAGCATCGGAAGTGAATTGCGTGATCTGCTGGAATCCACTTTCGAGACGCGCGAACATGGAGTTCAGCGTTTCGATGAGCGTGACAAGTTCCCGATCGGTACGGTCGGGCAGCTCGATGCGCTGGGAAAGATTTTTTGCGCCGATCTCGCGGGCGGTATCTGCGATCTGCTCCATCGGGCGGAGTGCTTTGCGTGCCAACCATAATCCGCCGAAAATGGAAATAGCAAGTGCGAGCGGAATGCCGATATAGAACGAGGATCGCACGCGGGCAAGGCTTTCCTCGATGTCGGTGATCGGATAGCCGACATAGACATCAAACCGCTCGTTGCGGGCGCGGGCCACACGCACGGGTTCCTCTTTGATGCGGATGGTGTGATAGGCCGAGGTGGTATCGGACTCGGTGCGTATTCGTACGCCACGCACGAGTCGCATCATGGTATCCGAGCCAAGATTTGGCGTCCGGAAGAATTGCGCGTCGTGATGAATGCCTGCGCTGTCTTTCGTGATGGCATAGATCTCGACGAAATTATTTCTGCGGCTGGAAACGGAGCGCTCGACGATGGCATCGAGTGGGTCGGCGGTCTTGCCGGAGGAGTCCTGAAAGGAAAGTTCCGTCAGCACCTGATCGATGATCTCGCTGACGACGCGATCGGCGAGCGCAGTGCCTTTCAGGGAATCGGGAACTTCGGTAAGGGCGCGGTCGATCAACTCGCGGAGGGAATAGGAAGAATGGGTCTCGCCATGAAGCGCCATCTCGCGGGGGTTCGTGGCCGGCGGGAGGGTGGAGATGAGCGAAAGGGTGATGCGGGCATCTTCGATGAGCGAAGTATCGAGTGCGCTGAACAGAGATTGCTGGATCTTAAAATATTGGAACAGCCCGATCGCCCCGATCGTGAGCACGACGAGGAGGGAGTACCAGAGAATCAGGCGCAGGCGCAGCATCGGGGTTCTTGAAAAGACTCATCAACATAATAGTGCCCCGAAGCAATGGTTAATTAGAAATAACGTATCAAAAAGATCGAAAATAGAATAAAAATAGATGTTATGAACAGGGCTGGGCGGAGTTGTATTCATGGTAGTTCTCCGCTTGTTAGCTTTTTCTTCCTTTGGGAAAGCTACTGTTTCCTCTCCGGCTCGTTTACCTTTGACGCACCAGAGACAGAGTGGCGATCGTGTTCGATCTCCATTTTGGTCATTTGGTCATTTGGTCATTTGTTCATTCGTTGATCGGGGTTAATCCCCCCGTGCGGCCATGGTCTTTTTACTATTGCTTGCGTCGCTTGCGATGCCAGTATTGCCCTCGAATCCGGTCGATCCCACTCCACCGGCCCCTCGGCGTTTCCAAGAACTTTCGCGGCTTTTGCACGAAGCCGGAGTTGCGTACGGTCACCATGATGTTCGAGGCGCACGTACATCATTTCAGGAGATCGTTACATATTGCAACGGCCAGAATACCGGAATGTCGCGATGGTACTCCGGTTTTGCGGAGTATGGAATTGCAAGTACCTCTGCGAGATTAGCGGATACGGCACAAGCTCGCGTCGCGATCTTAGCTTCGCTGCAAAGCGATTATTGGAGTACGGATGTCATTAGCAGTGATGAAGTGCTTCGGCATGTCGTTGGCGTGAGGTGGCTCGATTCGCTTACGACATGTTATGAGACGCTGCGGCAGCTTTCCGCGTCATCGTGGCCTCGTCAAGCGCCGTTTTTATACCTCCCGCATTGTCTTGTCAAGGATTCTTTGTCATTGAATCCGGTTGGAAAACCGAGGCGCATGATCTCATTCGATTCCATTACGCCGAGGCTTCATGATTCAATGGCAGTTCATCGCCCACTGATCCTTGCGCTGCATGGCGGCAACGCATCGTATCTGGAATTTGCCCTGCATTGGAGAGCAGTAGCCGATTCGTTAAACGTGGCAGTGCTGATTCCGCCGGGCTGCATCCGATATTCCGCCAATGACAATAGCTGGGACGATATTTATAACGTCTGCGATGGTTATCTCACAAGTTTGCTCGATCGGTACACGGAGCAATGCGGCTATACTCCAGAAGTTTATGTTGCCGGGTTCTCGCAAGGAGCGAATACAGCGATAAAGTATGGCTTTGTCCACTCTGACAGAGTTCGAGGGGTGATCGCTGTTGCAGGCCTTCTCGATCAGCCGCTGTTGCCGGAAATGGTAGCGAATTCCGCAGGATCAGGGCTTCGGATCTATGCTATGAGCGGGGAATACGAAACGCCTGGTTTTTTGCAGACTATGAAGCAAGCAGAAAAAGCATGTAAGTCCGGTAATTTGCCATTCGAGTTCGAAATGGTGCCGGGTATGTCCCATGAAGTGCCGACGGATCTTGTTAATCGGCTTGGAAAAGAGTGGGCATGGCTGAGCGGGGCAGGTTCATCTTCTGTCTCTTCCACCACGATCGGTGGGGCTATTAAGTAGTAGTGTTCGGTGTGATAGGTCAGCAATAAATGATCAGTTTAAAAACGGCGAAGTCTTTCCTTCGATTTAATGTGTTAGGAAATAGTTATTATTTCTACATATCCAAAACGTTACTTAATGAATCCTGAAGCTGAAAAACATCGTGCATACTGGGTCGCTGAATTGGCAAAACTCAGCGGATCCTTTAGCGATGATTCTACTAAGCTCGAGGATGAGCTTCGGTCCGAAGTAAGTCGTGATGGTCTTGAATCTTTAGTTCAACACTTGCATCTGTGTGGTGCTATTCCGGAACAATACGAACATGATTCATCCGCCGAAAAACTTTATTCCAAATACACGGATGCCGTAGTAAGTGAAACGCTTTCGGCGATTGGCCTTTCAAGTTCCCTCATATTAACGAGAGCAGACGCAGCAGATGTCCAAGCCAATTGTTCCGATTTCTCGCTTGTTGCAGATGCTAAAGCATTTCGTTTAAGTCGGACAGCGAAGAACCAAAAAGATTTTAAAGTCCAAGCAATGGACGGCTGGCGAGGCGGTCGTGATTACGCGATGGTTATTTGTCCCATTTATCAACTACCCGGACAAACCAGTCAAATCTATCAGCAGGCAATCGCAAGAAATGTTTGCATTTTGAGCTATACTCACTTAGCAACGCTATTAAGGCTTGTGATGCGACGCAGTACAAGCGTTGGCAAAAAAGGACTTCATGCGATGCTCAAAAGCGTCTCTTTACTCCATCCGAGCAAATCCGCCACGGATTACTGGGTTGGAATTAATCAGGCTCTATTAAAATCATTAGGGTCAAATGTCGATCTTTGGACTGATGAAAAAACAGCTTCATTTGAGGCTCTCGAAATTGCAAAGAAGGAGTCCCTGACCTTTCTTCGATTCGAATTAGACAGATTATTGCGCCTATCTCATAAGCAAGCCATTGAGGAACTGGTGCGATCTTCAGGGATTAGCTCGCGCATTCGCTTTGTTGAGAATATTGAAATAGGACAACTCCTCAATGTTACCCCAAATGAATAACTCTGCATTGATAGACACTGTAACGATTGCGGATGGAATTTCTACAATTCGAGAAATCGAGTCAGAAAGCATTCATCTTATTCTAAGTGATATTCCTTATGGTATTAGCATCGATGAATGGGATGTGCTTCATTCCAATTCAAATTCCGCCCTTCTCGGGAGTAGTCCAGCGCAATTGAAAGCAGGCGCCGTTTTCAAACGCCGAGGGAAACCACTGAACGGTTGGTCCGAAGCAGACCGGAGAATTCCTCTTGAATATCAACAATGGTGCGAGTCATTTGCCGATCAATGGCTAAGAGTGCTTAAGCCCGGAGGATCTGCAATTTTATTTGCAGGCAGAAGGCTCTCGCATCGGTGCATTGTCGCTTTCGAGAACTGTGGCTTTACATTTAAGGATTCTTTGGCATGGCTGAGAGAAGCTGCGCCACATCGAGCTCAAAGATTAAGCGTCGTGTTCGAGCGGCGAGGCGATAGTTATAATGCGAGCGAATGGGAAGGATGGCGGATTGGTAATTTACGACCTACTTTTGAACCGGTATTGTGGTTCACAAAGCCGTATCCTATCGGTTCGACTATTGCTGATAACGTTTTGAATTACGGTGTAGGAGCTTTTAACGAGAAGGCGTTTAGAACCTACGAACACTTACCTGATAACGTACTTCGCTCGGGATTTTCTTCTAGGGAGGGTGGCCTTCACATTGCTCAGAAACCTGTCAAGTTATTAAAGGCGTTGATCGAACTCACGACCATGCCGGACCAAATGGTACTTGATCCATTTTGTGGTAGCGGCTCGACATTAATAGCTGCCAAGAGCACTGGAAGGCACTACATCGGGTTTGACAATGATCGGGAGAGCGTAAGAATTGCTCAAGAAAGGCTTACAACAGGGATATTTGATTTAATTCCTTCAACCATAGAGGCGTTTGCATAATTATGAAGATTCCCTTTTATTGAAGCCTTCTTGCTTCAACCTATGTTATCCGCCCTCTCGTTGCCCCGGATGCACCATCGTCTTGGCTTGTTCGGAGAGCGGTTTCTCGAAATACTTGATCAAACGTTATGATGGCTCGTTTAGCGAAATTACAAAAGACGGTTAAGGACATTGGGCTCGATGCATTGCTCGTTACGCATCTGCCGCATATTCAGTATCTTATCAATTATTCCGGCTCGAACGGTCTCCTCATCGTTCCGGCGCAGGGAAAGCCGCATTTTTTTACGGATTTTAGGTATAAGGCGCAGGTCAAGACCGAAGTGGTCGGCGCAAAAATCTCCATTGTCGATCGCGACCGGACCATTCCCGAGGCCCTCGTCGAAAAGCAGCTTTTTTCAGATTACGATCATCTTGGATTTGAGAAAAATCATATTAGTTATTCGCTGTATGATTTCCTTCGCACGAAATTCCGGCATGTCAAGCTCGATCCGCAAACGGAGGTCGTCGAAAAACTTATCCTTATCAAATCCGAAGATGAGATCGACGCGATACGAAAAGCCGGCCAGATCGCCGATGCCGTTTACGATAAGATCATTCCCGAGATCAAGCCCGGCGTGACCGAGCGCGACATTGCCGCAGAGATCGCCTATCAAACTCGTAAATGCGGTGGTGAGCGCGAAGCATTCGATATTATCGTTGCAAGCGGAGAACGTTCCGCGCTCCCACATGGCGCCGCCAGCGATAAAAAGTTACGCAAAGGCGAGCTTATCACGCTGGATTTTGGATGCGTCTATAAAGGATTTAATTCCGACATGACACGCACCGTCGCGCTGGGGAAAGTTTCGACCGAGCTGCAGAAGATCTATGAGATCGTCCGTGCCGCGCAGCAGCGGGCGATCGATAAAGTCATGGCCGGAATGAGCGCGCGCGACCTGGATACGGTCGCGCGTGATTATATCACGCTTCATGGATATGGCTCGAAGTTCGGCCATTCGACGGGACACGGTTTGGGCATTGAAGTTCACGAGCTGCCGAAAGTTTCCCAGCGCGGCGAGCGTTACAAATTGGAACCGAATATGGTCATTACCATCGAGCCAGGAATCTATCTCGATGGTATGGGCGGCGCACGCATCGAGGACGATGTGGTTATTCGTCGCGAAGGTTGTGAAGTGCTGACGACGTCGCCGAAGGAACTGCGGGTGCTGTAATTTTACTCGTCCAAATCCTTTGCGATCGCTCCGCGCTGATCATTGTTCAGCTGAGTAAAATGATTATAATTCGGATGACGGATGAGAATGCCAACTTCCGTTTGTGCTGATCGAAAATGCTCAACAGCGTTCTGATCTAATTTCCAACGAACATATTGCACGGCTGAAATTCTGCCTTCTTCAGATTGCTCTTCATCGAAGGTCGCCTCAATTTCCTTCCCACCAATTACGAGAAACACAGATTTTTTCGTTAGTCCCACAAGCGAATCGAGCGTGGAACGGATCTTTTCCTGCTCGGTGATTTCAATCAACATCGTAGCGGAAAGTTCATTATGCGTGGGAAGCAATCGGCTGTATGTATCGATCTCATGTTGAATATCTTTATCATGCACGAGCCGTTCCGTTCGCACCATTTCCTGAATTTGGAATAGAACGGTTTCGCGGTTCTCGAACACGAACGTCATGAGTGGGCCAACGTGAATGCGGCGGTTCTTTTTTGCCTCGATGATACGCCGCCGAAATTCCGGACGCTGCTTTTCGTATTCGGCGATATTAAGGACTGTGATTCCCAATTGATTAAAATGATATGACATGATATTCTGATGTATGCTGGCGGATGATATGCGCTGATGTTAGACGTTACGCTTGAATTTTAAATTTGTGAGTCGATGATATTGTAGTTTTCTCGATCCAAAGTTTATTAGTAGTCCCGTTTGCAGATTATATGCTTCGAGGTAATTGATCGCTTGGGCAAGATGTCCGTTGTCAATTTCGATCACTGCCTTGAGTTCAACGGCAATTCTTTCTTCGACTAAAAAATCAACACGCCGTCTCCCGACGATTTGGCCTTTGTAATGAATAGGCATATCATATTCGCGTGTAAAATTTACGGTCTGATCGCGCATTTCAATTTCCAACGATCGTTGATAGATGCTTTCCGCAAAGCCATTGCCTAATGCGTTGTGAACGAGCATTGCGCATCCAATGATGCGACCAGTAAGATCGCTGTCAATGTATTCCGGCTTGACAAAAGAATTACTCATTACTTACAAACAAATGTTTTTACGAATCCACCATTGCCTAATCATCCTTATCATACGGGCATCACAGTCCCATTGCTTTGTATAATATCTCGATCGGATGCTTTGCGTGTTCGCCGGTTCCTTCTTCGATATGCAGATGTGCAAGCGAGCAATCGCTGGCGACCGTTGCGGGCTTATCTTTGTCGATGGCTTTGAACAGCTTTTTGCCAACATCGAGCGAAATTTCGTAATATTCTTTTTTTGAAGACCACGATCCATCATGCCCGGAGCACTGCTGAACCATTGCAACCTGTACGCCAGGGATAAGCTTCATCAGGTCGCGGGAATTAAATCCAACATTCTGTACCCGCAGGTGGCAGGGAACATGATACGTTATCTTTTCTTCGACCTTTACCGGAAATTCCAGCACGATCTTTTTTTCGCGATGAAGCCGCATGAGATATTCGAGCGGGTCCATCACAGCGGCCATTACGTTGTTCGCCGCATCTTTATCGGTTGCGTAATGGGCGTAGTCCTGCCGGAGCATCATGGAGCAACTGGGGCTCATGGCAATAATTTTCATTCCCGCATCGACGTAAGGCAAGAGCCGCGCGATATTGCGATCGACGGTCTTTGTTACCTTTTCGATATTGCCGGTGCCAAGTTCCGGCATTCCGCAGCATTCCTGCTCGGGAACTGTGATCTCTATGTTGAATTTCTCCAATATCTTTACATACTGCTCACCGATCCAGGGTTTGTTCTGGTCGATCATGCAAGTGTAAAAGAGGGCTACTTTGTCAAGAGACGGAGATGGAGCACCTGTCGTTCGTTTTTTCCACCAAGCCTGAAAAGTCTCCTTTTGATAGATTGGGAGCTTTTTTCTATGATCGATCCCTGCGACAACTTCCAGAGCTTTGCGACCCAGCTTATTGTTCGCGGCCCAATTCATTACGCCGGGAATAGTGGCAGCGATTTTTCCGGAGCGATCGGTATCGCCGGTTATTTCATCGCGCAGTTTTTGCTGGAGGGTCTTACCATGCTCTTTCGTCTTGATGGCATCGGCGCGCAAAAGCAAGCGTGGGAAATCCAGCATGTACTCATGAGGCGGAGTGTATGGGCACTTCGGATAGCACAGCTTGCACTGATAGCAGGTATCGACGGTGTGGTCGTAGTCCGCTTTTGTAAGTTCCAATACCGGATTCCCCGCGTGGAGCATGGCGCCCTCGCCATGCTGGGCTGTTAGCTTATCATCCTCGGCATCGATGCGATCGAAAATATCGGAGAACGGCGGACACATCCCGTCGCACAATCGGCAGCCGTGGCACACTTCGAGCACCCGCGTGAACTCCGCCTGCAGATCGGCGGAGTTCCAATATTGTGGATTATTTACATCAAAGATCATCATAGGCAATCAGGTTTGTTGCGTTCCCATGCGACCTATGGGTCGAATGAGTCCTATGAATGATTACGTTCGAGGAAGTTTTCAAGCGACAATGCTATCACTTGCCTTCTGGAACCTTCCCGCATGCGATTTCTCGGCGCGCGCGAGCGTTTCGAACCACTCTGCAATTTCATCGAAGCCTTCGGTGCGGGCGGTTTTGGCAAAGCCGGGATACATCTCTGTGTATTCGTAGGTCTCACCAGCGATCGCGGCCTGGAGATTCGTTTTGGTATCGCCGACGGGAAGCCCCGTGGCGGGATCGCCCACTTCGGAAATATATTCCATGTGGCCGAAGGCGTGTCCGGTTTCGCCTTCGGCGGTATCGCGGAACACACCGGCTACATCGGGCTGGCCTTCGATATCCGCCTGACGCGCGAAATAGAGATAACGGCGGTTCGCCTGGGACTCGCCCGCGAAGCCCTCTTTGAGATTATGAAATGTCTTGCTGTCTTTGAGTTCTGCCATGGTAGTATTTGAAAAATGAGTTTGTGAATAGAGTATTTGCAAGCATGTTACGACTTGCGAGATTTACACTTTTTGCAAAGGCCGTAATAATCGAGTGCGTACCGCTCGATGGTCACGCCTAATTTATTTGTGAGCGATGAGAGCGCGGTCGCCGGAAGTTTTGAAGGAAGGTCTTCTATCGCGCCACACGAGGTGCAATAAAAATGTTCGTGCGCTTCGAGCATTCCATCATAACGAATACTATCGCCCTTAAATTGTACTTCGCGAATTTTTCCCTCTTCGGCGAGCAAATGGAGATTGCGATAGACCGTTGCAAGCGACACGTTGCGTATCTTTTTCCGCACAACCCGATAGACTTCCTCTGCCGACGGGTGGGTATGCACACCCTCAACAGCAGCGAGCACGGCTGCTCGCTGTTTGGTCGATCGGTGGCGTTGTGTATCGGTTTCGTTCGAAGTAGTCATTCTTATTAGGAATGATTATTGTTAAGATAAGTCATTAAACCCGACGGACGTATGTTAGATTCCGAGCACGCAATTTTCGCTGACGAACCCTCCCATGCTTCCCTAATGTTGCTGTGCGATATGCGATGCTGGAAATACATCATTCTTCTTTTGGTTCTTGCTGGATGCGGGCAGATAGTGATTCCTCTTGGAGGCGGCGGAAAAAATAAGCGATGCCCAAATCACATTTTTTGCTCAAGGCCGCAAGTTTGTGATAGGTGATTACGCACGGGAAGGAGGGCCAAATAGTATGATTGCATCCTATAGCCCTCCTGATTCTACAATCGGATTATTCGGATCAGGTTTTGGAGACTCCAACACTTACAGCGGTTGGCTTATTTTCCGTTTTCGGTGTTCGCCCAATCAAACGCATTCTGGGTACATATTCCCAGACACTGGTACCCACTTACTCGACTTGCCAACAATGGGAGCCGGGGAAGTTTATGATTCTGTAAAATTCGATCTTTCACGATTTGAAGGTAATGCAACTATTAGTTGGACTAGCTTAACTAATAACCGTTTTTATGATACTACCTATTCCACCGACTCTTTTCATTCAGGCAGCTTGAGGATCACAGAAATTGATACGATCAATAATCTTCTAAGTGGTACCTTCAATTTTCTGGCCATTGATACAGTGAAAGGAAGTTCCATGGGTGACACGGTGCGAATAGATAGCGGAGTCATCTACAAAATGAGATTAAATAGGTACTAATGCCCATTTCCCTCTCGACCTGGAAGCATGGCTTCCAACCAAACCAAATTACGTACGATGCTATCCTGAACGGCAAGAGTGCCCTCGATGCCGTGGAACTTGGCGCTCGCTATTGCGAAGCTGATCTGACCTGCATGTCCGTAGGCCGCGGCGGCTTGCCGGATGCGGTGGGCGAAGTAACGCTCGATGCCTCCATCATGGATGACGATGGCAATTGCGGAGCCGTGGCATTCGTGCGGAATTACGAGCATGTCGTATCGATCGCGCGGCGCGTGATGGAAAAAACGCCGCATGTTATGCTCGTCGGCGAAGGCGCCGAGCGGTTTGCTGCTTCGGAAGGATTTGAAAGAACCGACCTACTCACTGAAAAAGCGAAAGCACTCTGGGAGCAATGGAGCGCTCAGCCGGACAAATTGCAAGTTCGGCTCCGCCGCGCTGAAGAAGGCGATCATGAATATGTTTTTGTAAAAGTAGATGAGCAAGGAGCAGAATCCGAAATTAGCCGTGATGGAGTTGGGCGTCCTCAGAATGAATCCCACGATACCATCGGCATCCTTGCAATGGATAAAGCCGGACATCTCGCCGGTACCTGCACCACAAGCGGACTTGCCTTCAAAATGCAAGGCCGTGTTGGGGACTCTCCCATCATCGGTGCAGGATTACATGTTGCTGGAGGAATAGCTGCCGCAGTTGCTACCGGCAATGGGGAATTAATGATGCGCGCATCTTCTGCATTTCATATAGTAGAAATGATCCGGCAGGGAATCGAGCCGGATGAAGCCTGCGAACGTGCTATTGCACGCATTTTATTGGATAAACATCTCACCGATGATATGCAAGCGGGCCTGATGGTCATTCGTGCTGACGGTGCGTGGGCCGCGCGTTCGCTTCGTCCGGGGTTTCAGCTTGCCGCCGCGAGCGATCAGACGAAAGGCGAAAACATTCTTTATGACATCACCTCGAATTCTATAAGCGCAATTAAGCAATATCTTTGAGCTAAATGTGTTAGGCCTCGCATCATGCTAAAGAAAATTGTCCCTAAGATCCTTTTGCGCAAGGGAGGCACACTCTTAGAATGGATGGGGCCAGGGATGGTTACCGGCGCGGCGGATGACGACCCGAGCGGAATCGCCACGTATTCCCAAGCCGGCGCGCAGCTCGGGAACCCGATTTTGTGGACGATGGTCTTCACCTGGCCGCTGATGTCAGCGATCCAAATGATCTGTGGTCAGATCGGGCGCGTGACCGGGCGTGGCGTCGCCGCAAACATGCGGAAATTTTATGGGCGAAAAGTTGTGCTGCCGATGGTTTTGCTATTACTCATTTCGAATGTGTTCAATCTTGGCGCGGATATTGGCGCGATGGGATCAGCTGCGAAATTATTATTCGGTGGAAGTGAACATATTTATGCGGTGGGTTTTACGATCCTCTCGATTGTTCTTCAAGTATTCATTCCCTATCGCAAATATTCGAACGTGCTGAAATGGCTGACGTTCGTGCTGCTTGCATACATCGGCGTTATATTTTTCGTGCATGTACCCTGGCGAGAAGTGATCGAGGCAACTTTTATTCCCAAGATGGCTTGGAATAAATCCTATATGTCAACGTTCGTTGCGCTGTTGGGAACTACGATCAGCCCGTATCTCTTTTTTTGGCAGTCGTCTCAGGAGGTTCAGGAGATCGGGACGCACGATGAGCAACATGCGCTGATAGATCATCCGGAAGAAGCTCCGGCCGCGCTTCGATGGATCCGCCGCGATACCATGCTTGGTATGGCCTTTTCCAATCTCATCGCTTACTTTATTATTCTTGCCACAGCGGCAACATTGCATGCGAATGGAATAACACAGATCGAAACGGCATCGCAGGCTGCCGAGGCGTTGCGTCCACTTGCGGGGTCGCTTTGTTTTTTGCTTTTTTCGGTCGGCATTATCGGGACGGGATTACTTGCGGTGCCGGTGCTCGCTGGCTCGGCGGCGTTTGCTGTCGGCGAAGCCTTAGATTTTCATGGGAGTTTAGAAGATAAACCATCTCGTGCTAAACGGTTTTATGGCGTGCTTATTTTTGCCACATTGCTTGGAATGGGGCTTATCTATATCGGTTTGAATCCCATTCGTGCCCTTTTTTGGTCGGCAGTGATAAATGGCATTATTTCGGCCCCCATCATGGTCGTTATTATGCTGATGGTGTCGCGCCCGAAGATCATGGGCGCTTTCACGATTTCTCGCTTTTGGCAATGGTTCGGCTGGGCCGCGACCGCCGTGATGCTGGTGGCGGTGATCCTATTTTTTCTGACATTATAGGTGAGGATTCGGCGAACTTTTCACGCGGTCTCAGGGGTTCAAAATCCGTTATAAACACTGAAGGAGAGAACTATGAACGGTAACGGCATGTCTCGCGATTCTTACTCCGATTCCCCGGTGCTTACGCCGGCGCTTTCTCCGGTGCATAGCGGCCCGGAACTTGCCTCGTGTGTCCCCGATTCCCGCCTTGCACAGCTTCTTGCCCAGGAACTCCTCTCGAATAATTTTGAACTAACTCGATGCAATAACCACGCATCGAGCGGGATCGCCGTTGGCTTTACGATCGGGCTTGCGCGAAGATAATCGTCACACCTCTGCGATTGTCGTATTTTTGTAAATATGAATATCGCACTCCTCGGTTATGGTAAGATGGGTCACGAGATCGAAGCCGCTGCTTTGGCTGCCGGACATCACATCGTTGCCACATTCGATATAGATCGACAAGGTACACTCAATGCACTTCGGAATTCCGGCGCGGATGTAGCGATCGATTTCAGTCAGCCCAATGCAGTCGAGTCCAACGTAAAACATTGCGCTGATGCGGCGTTGCCCATCGTTATCGGCACGACCGGATGGGATAACGCATTTGAAAAAGTCCGAAAAATGGTGGATGATGCGGGAATTGGCGGCGTGATTGGTTCGAATTTTTCTATTGGTGTCAATCTTTTTTTGCAGATCGTGCGCGAGGCATCGAAGGTGGTGAGTGATGCGGGTTACGACGCTTATATTGTTGAAGCGCACCATCGCGGTAAAAAAGATTTTCCAAGTGGGACGGCGCTTCGAATTGGCGAGGCTGTGCTTTCGGGACTAAAATCAAAAACAAAAACAGCTTCCGAATTACCGCGCGGCGAAGCACCAGCGGCCGATACTCTTTACATCAGTTCCATTAGAGCAGGAGCGATCACCGGTACGCATACCGTTGGTTTTGATTCGGATGAAGATTCTATCGAGCTAACACACCAAGCAAAAAACCGCCGAGGGTTTGCATCGGGAGCCGTCGTTGCAGCGGAATGGATTGTCGGTAAAAAAGGATTATATCGATTCGAAGAACATATCAAAGATATTTTAGAGCGAACATGAATATGCACCACAAACTTCGAGGCACGGGAACCGCGATCGTTACGCCGTTCACTGCCGATGGCTCGGTCGATTTTACATCGCTCGCGCGTCTTGTCGATCATCAATTAGATGGCGGCGTGGAAATGCTTGTGCCACTCGGCTCGACGGGCGAGAATCCGACGATCACAGCCTCCGAGCGGCGGGAGATCATTCGATGGATCGTGGAATATGTAGATCATCGCGCGCTTATTATCGCAGGCACAGGGACGAACGATACTCGTTCTTCGATCGAAAACACGCTCGAGGCCAAAGTGCTTGGCGCAGATGCCGCGCTCGTAGTTACGCCCTATTACAATAAACCAACCCCGAACGGACTCTTCGCACATTTCAGCGCGGTTGCTGAGGTCGGTTTGCCTGTTGTGATGTATAACGTTCCCGGTCGCACGGGGCTGAACATGACTGCGGAAACGACGCTCCGATGCGCAGATATTGAAAATGTTGTTGCAATCAAAGAAGCCAGCGCAGATCTTGCGCAGTGTATGGAGATCATTCAGAATGCACCAGTTCGGTTCAATCTTCTTTCGGGCGAAGATAATTTGACGGTTCCGCTCATCTCACTTGGAGCGAAAGGCGTTATCAGCGTGACATCGAATGTGATGCCCGATGAATTTTCGCGGATGGTTCGTTTCGCTTTGGAAGGAAAGTTCGAGGAAGCCCGCGCCATTCATTACGAACTGTTCGACCTGATGAAAGTTAACTTTATCGAATCGAATCCGGGGCCAGTAAAAGCTGCGCTGGCCATGCGCGGGATCATCGAAGAGTATTACCGTTTGCCGCTCGTGCCGGTGAAGTATGAAAGCAAAAAGAGGATCAGGGAAGTATTAGCGCGTCTGGGTGCAGTGATGATGGAAGAAGCATCATAAATCCATTTGGTCGAAGACCATGAAAATTGTAGTGCTTTTCTCTTTCTTGATCCTCGGATCAGACATGTCGTTTGCACAGGTTGATGCATCATCGGAACTATACAAGATCATACGATCGAACGATAGTATCTTATTTAATGAAGGATTCAACAAGCGTGATGTCGCGCCCTTTGAAGAAATATTGAGCGATAATTTTGAGATGTACCATGATGAAGCTGGTTTGATAGGCTCCAAAGCCGAATTTATGAAAAGCATTGAAAATCTTCGGTCGTTAAACTATAAGCCGATCAGGAAATTGAACGAAAAATCGTTACGGGTTTATCCCTTGGAAAAGAATGGCGTGCTCTATGGTGCGATTGAGACCGGAACGCATCGATTCTTTGCACTTGAAAAGAATAAGCCGAAATACTTGACCAGCACGGCAACATTCACGCATGTGTGGATGCTCGAAGGGGATAAATGGAAATTGCGGAGGGTTTTAAGTTACGACCATCAAAAACCGTTTGTACCCAACAGGTGATGTAGGAGATTTTGCGTATGGAAGAAACAACTATCCAGCTTCCCAGCTTCGATAAACTTTGGGATTACAATAATCCAGCAGAGACGGAACGAAAATTCCGCTCGCTCTTGCAGCAAGCCGAATCCTCACAGGATTTCGATTATCTTGCTCAACTTTTGACACAGATCGCACGGTGCCAAGCATTGCAGGGACATTTCGATTCTGCTCATGCAACACTTGACAGCGCCGAGAGGATCATTACTTCTAATGATCTTAAGTTGGCGAATGTCCGGTATTTTTTAGAACGAGGCCGGACGTTTAATTCTAACGGTCAGCCGGGAACGGCGATGCCGCTTTTTCACAAAACATACGAACTTGCAGACGAGCAAAGGCAGATGCGGTATGCCATCGATGCGGTGCACATGATTGCGATTGCGGAAAAAGAACCCGGGGATCAGATCGCATGGAATCTCAAGGGAATTGCAATGGCGGAGTCCGACCCTGTGGAAAAGGTCTGGCTTCATGCTTTGCTCAATAATATCGGGGAGAGCTATCTTTTGGTCAATGATTATGAGAATGCCTATCAAAGTTTTCACCGCCTTGCAGAGTTACAAAAAGAAACCCGAAGCGAGGCCGATATGTACACGGTGAAAGATGAAGCGAAAGCACATCGGCTTTATGGAAAACCGGACGCATCGTTAGCGCTGATGGATCCAATCTTAACTAAACTCTTGTCAGAAAATAAAGACGACGGTTATATTAGGCAGGAGATGGCTGAAGCGCTCTATGCGCTCGGAAAAACAAATGAAGCAAAGCCACATTTTGCGCGAGCCTATGAATTACTCGCTAAGGACAATTGGGTTGTTCAGAATGAATCCGATAAGTTAGCTCGCATGAAGGAGCTAAGCGAATAAACTCGATCTGCGATTATTTTTTAGTATCGAATAATGCGCGGAGCATCTGAGTTTCTTCGGTACTGATAGCAACATTCCTTCTCGCCATTACCGCTTTTGCAACTTCGATGGCCTTCTCATAGCGGTACTGCGTTACTTCTTTTGCGATAACCCATGAAAAATTTGGAATCCATTTAGGCGGGAATCCTTCGCCAAAGATATTGCAGCTTACACCAACTGCTGTTCCAGTATTGAATTGCGTTCCGATCGCGCTCTTCGAATGATCTCCCATAAGCAGTCCAACAAAAAGGGAATCCGTGTTGAATTCTTCGCCTTCGATCGTGACACGAACGGGCGAATAATCATTCTTCAGATCGCTGGTGTTCGTCCCTGCGCCGAGGTTAACCCACGATCCCAGATAGCTGTGGCCGAGATATCCATCGTGCTGCTTGTTCGAATATCCCAGAATAATAGAATTTTCTATCTCTCCACTAACTTTGGAAACAGAACCGATGGAAGTTCCACCGTAGATTTTTGCGCCAATCTTTACGAGAGAATTTTTGCCGATAAATGCAGGGCCAATAATGGTCGAGTTCGGCATTATCCGGACGCCTTCTTCGATGATGATCGGGCCTTCGGAGCAATCGAGCACTACGCCGCTATCAATACGCGCGGTGGGATGAGCGAAAAGATTTTCTGGATTGACGATGGTGCAATTAGGAAACGACGGGCGTTCTACTTTTGAATGAGTTTTGCTCCAAAGTTCAGCGTCGGATTGGATCGTAGTGGAATTTGAATGAATAATGTCCCAAAGGGATTGAGGAGCATCGTTACTTTGAAGTTCGATCGGTTCGCCGGACATTAATTGTTTTGACACTTCGGGTGGCAATGTGTCATAAACATTCCAATTAGTAGTTGGCCTACAATTCAACGCCTCCCGAGCATTGATGAGAAGCGTCGTGCCTTTGGGAACCTCATTGACCGGAAGTGCATATCTCGCGGCGATAATGTTCTTTAGTTCAGATCGCGCATGAAGATAAAGATGCGCGTCAGGGAAACTTGCCTGAATCCGTTCTATGCCGGTGAATGCACCCGAGCGAAGTTCGGCGACAGAGTGAGTGTACGTGAGCGGAAGAAATTTCCGGCTTCGGGCGATAGCATCCTCATAAATGAGGATATTTTTGAAAGATGGAGCCACTCTTTAGTTAGGAGTTAAGAATGAAGAGTTAAGAGTAACGGAGGCAAAAATACTCCCTAAAAATGAAAAGGGACGCAATGTGCGTCCCCAATTCATATACGTAATTTTGAAAAGCATCGTCGGCGATGCGTTCGTAATTAAGCCGGTACAGCCGCCTGCTTTTCTTTTCGCTCGGCGATCTGCTTTGCGAATTTCTTCTGGAAGCGTTCTACGCGGCCTGCTGTATCGACCAGCTTTTGCTTGCCGGTGAAGAATGGATGGCAATTCGCGCATATTTCTACGCGAAGCGACTCCCCGGCAGTGGTCGAGCGGGTTTCAAACTCGTTTCCACAGCCACCGCAGTGGACTGTGACCGTATGGTAATTCGGATGGATTCCTTTTTTCATGTTTTCTCCTTTTGAGGCTGACGGATGTTGCCGTACCCCGATTAGTGTTGATTTTAGTGAATTGGCCGTGCTTAACAGCCTCGGTATGGTTAACGTTTCGGGGTTCCGAGTGTTACGCCATACTCCAGAAAAGCGTTATAAATTGCCAGAATTCGAGGGTCGAGAGCCTTTAGTGCTTTCTGATGCTTGCGGATGGTGGCTGAATCCTTGCGCGCGATCGGGCCGGAAAGAACCGAGCCGGCTGGTTTTGCTATCGCATTTTCCAGCGATTCTTTTGCTAACGGACGCAGTGCAGCTTTCAGCCGTTTCGGTGGTTGACCGAGTTCAGAGGCGATCCGTTCGATGCCCGAAAATAGAAGCGTGATAAAATTCGACCCCAACACGGTCATAGCATGATAGAGCGGCAGATCTTCACTTTTCAGTATAATGATACCGTTTCCACCCAGGTTTTTCGTAAACTCGTTCGCCCATCGGATGGCCTCGCGGCTGCTGGAGGAAGCCATCCAATAAATGCCACGGAAAAGATGACCGCTTGGCACCGGGAATGTTTGGATGGGATGAAGCGTGAGGCGAGCTACTCCGGAGCTGGCAGGTAAAACGGTGCTCGGCAGCGACCCGGCAAGATGCACGATAAGCCGAAGTTTTTTCGAGGCAACGGCCATCGCTTTTTTAGAGACAGCAGCGATCTCATCGTCTTTTGTAGCGATGACGATGACCTCGGAGTCGATCCTGGGATATTTTTTCTGCCGTGCCGGAATATGCGCCGAAAGTTTCATTCCCGCGCTCCTGCGGATGGCTATTGCGAGGGAGCTTCCGGTTTTGCTTTTGCCGATGATAGTGATGTGGTCCATAGGGTGAAAGAACGATACTTTGGGGGTTTTCGTGCAGGAATCAATTCCCTGAAAAGGGTGTACCTAATCTACTCATTCTTGTAAAAAGGAGTTGAACACTATGAAGCATCTTATTTGGGGATTTGGTCTTATTTTTTGTGTGGCAGGCGGTGCTCAGGCGCAGGGGCGGTGGGATTATTATAACTCATTTAACCATGTCGTCTCTATGGCTGACAATGGCGATTATTTTTGGGTTAGCACATGGGGCGGGTTGGTGCGGTTCAAAAAATCGGATGGGTCGTACCAAACTTTCAATGGTATTTCAGATTCGCTGCAAGGCTATGCAGGGGGATTGGTTACTTCTCCGAATGGAACCGTCTGGCGATGGTCCGATAACATGGTTGGCTGGTGGAATGGATCGAAGTGGAACACCACTTTTTTCTTCAACGATACAAATACGATCCAATTTGTTGTCCCTACAACGACGATTCGGCGATACGTCCAATGCTTCGCGTTCGATTCCACTGGCAATCCCAATGCGGTTTTAGGGGACGGTTACCATCCACAATTGCTCGCACGGTTCGATGGTTCGGCTTGGAATCTTTCTGTTCTCCCAACTTTCAATCCGCCGTTCACTGTGGCCGGAATGCTCTTCGATAAAACAGGTGCAATGTGGCTGACGGGAAATGAAACGTCGCTCGCGACATACGGCGATCTCATTGTGGCTCGTGTTCACGATACCAACGTAACCATCTGGACTTCGGCGGATAGCATCCCAACAGGAACCGGAAATACGTTTACTTCCATTGCGCTCGATTCGACCGGCAAGATTTGGACGGCAGTCGGGAGCGTGAGCGTATTCAATGGAACAAAATGGACTGAATACCATACCACTTGGGAAGGTGGCACTTTGAAGACGTATCCCTACAATATGCTGGTCGATCCACATAACTTTCTTACGTTCGGTTACAATGGAGTAGAGCAGTTCGAAGGAACCAATTTTATCTATTCTGCGCCTCCCGATGTTCCTGCATCCGTGAATGCACTTGGAATTTCCTCGTCCGGCGAATTATGGGCAACGGGTGATTCTGGTGCCTACCGCATCACGAACGGGAAGTGGATTCATTACATCACTGCCGATGGACTTCCATCGAATCATTGTTCGCTCGTCATTCGGGATGCCGAAGGCGACGTGCTGGTTGCAACCGACAAGGGTGTCGCGCGTTTTGCAAATGGTGCGTGGACAAGCTATGCCGTTACCAACGAAATCACCGGTAATCAAGTGAGCAAGCTCGCAACGGATTACAGCAACAATCTTTTTGTGTTGGGCATTGGAGATAATGCCGCAGTCAATCCTGGTGTGTTACATTACGACGGCACGAATTGGCGGACATTCACAACGGCTGATGGTCTTCTGAGCGATACGGTGGTCGATTTGGCCTGCGACCCATCGGGTAAAATGTGGTTCGCAAATCAGACTGGGATTTCCGTGTATGATAATGGGAACTGGCATTCCTACACATTGATCGAAGGCAGGAACAGCGACCGGGTCTATCAATGCATTGCTTCCGATTCGTCCGGCAACCTATGGGTCGGTTCCGTCCATAGTGATATAAAGGAAGTTGGGCCACCTTGGATTCGAATCGACTCCGTGCCGGAAATTTCTCGCGTAACAATCAGCAAAGAAGGGCAACCCCCGGTTTGGAAAACCTTTGGTCTTGCGGATATACCTTACTTTAATGGTTTCGGGCCAATAAGCATTGCAACAAGCAAAGCAGGAGATATTTGGGCGTTGGGCGAACAAGATAGTGGCTTAGGTGGCGGTGTTGGCGGTCTCTATCATTACGATGGAACAACGTGGAACACGATCGATCTAAATGACGGAAAACCTACGCCCCCAGTCAATGTTGGGGGTGGCGCAAGTACGTATATTCAGCCAAACGCTATTGCATGCGCTGACGATGGTGCGGTGTGGATGATGTGCAATTTTGAAGGGCTAAAGTCGAGTGATGGAACACTTCTCGGCCCTATCGTTCGCTACGACGGAAAGAGCTGGCAACATTTCGGCGGAAGCCCCGATACGCTTCCCGGTGTTTTACAATCCACATACGCATTATACGCCGAACCGGGTGGACGTATGCTCGCCTCGACAAATTTTGGGGTTGTCGAGTATAATGGTTCGACATGGTCCGTAAAATATGCAATTACGCCTGGTCCCGTACCGGGAGGTGTCACAGGAATTTCCATTGCTCCCGATAAAAGCACATGGCTTGGAACACAAGCTAATGGTATTGCTCATTTCATTCCGAATGCCAGTGGCGTAACGCCCACAAATTCCCCAAACAGCACCATCCAATGCTCCGTCTATCCGAATCCCATGATCCCAGATGCCGCCCACATCAGCTTGAACGGCGCGGAGAGTGGGGCGTATCAGATAACATTGTGCAATACGCTGGGAATCGTTCTCAAAACCGCTTCCGTGAATGCGGAGGCGCACGCAGCGTTGGAATGCGATCTCTCTACATCCGATCTTGCAGGCGGCGCATATCTCATCACGATTGCGAATGGTTCGGAGCGGGTAACGGTGCCAGTGATGAAGGAGTGATGCGCGGTTTTATTTCTCCGCTGCCCACCCAGTACGTTTGATCTTTTCGAGCACAAGGGAAACGGAGCCGATGGCGATGCTTACGTCAATACGGACGGGTACGGCTGCATCATCATCGGAAACGTAGGCCGTGAACGATCCATCGGCACCGAGCGGAGCAGAGCCACCTAGATCCATCATGCCTTGCAAAATGCGAGTGTGAACTTTCTTATCGTCTAAGGCAGGTACTTCCTCATCAGAGAATTGATTGGTGAAGTTTACCGTAACCGGCTTTGTGCCTGTTTTTGTGTGAATGAGGAACTGGTATTTGTGTCCGACTGCACCGCTCCAGGCGCGCATATTGTAAATAAGTCCGAGCGCATCGACGTAGGGTTCGATATTGTGCTTGACCACGTTCGTTTCCTTTTCGTCGGAATAGGTCAACGTCTTTGCGGTGCGGTCATAAGTGGAATACTTGTCATTTTTTTCGTCGCCAAATTCTGCATGTTCTTCGTATTTGTGGAGCGTAAGATCGTCAGTGTAAAACTGGTCGATGACGTTCGTCTTTGCGTGAAGAAGCGGGATATCGGCGGTCCAGAAACGCATGTGTGCGGAGAATGTGCCATCGGATGCGATCGCTCCTGTTTGGAGCACAGCGGTTCCGAGCTTGATAAAACCATATTTTGCCTTATAGACGAGTTCCTCGCCGGGCTGGAGAATATCTTTTCGGGTTTGGGCGAAACACGTTGTGACCGCGCACACGACAATTGTTACCGCAACTGCGGCGTGGAGCATCCCTTTGAAATATCGTTGCATTGGTCTATCAAAGGAAAGCGAGAAATGATTGGTGCCTGCCCTGATTTAGAATTAATCATAAAAAAAACGCGCCTGGTTCACCAAGCGCGCCTTGCTATTCCTTAAGTATTGTATTCCTTAAAGAGGTTCTATTGTGTTGGGAGAGAAAAAACTTTATTCGTTCGATGCCAGCTCGGAAGCCAGATCGTTCGTAAGCTTCAAGATCGTCTGTGCGATGAAATCATCGTCAAAATACTCCACCGCTTCTGCAAACTGCCGACTGATGGTGGGGCGGACGGCAGATCCGATACCACCAAAGACCGGCACGAGTTCAACGCGGATGTTCAGGATACCTCCGACCGGGCGAGCATCGTAGGTTACATGAACATTGACCGAATGCTGTTCGAGTGCGCTATGAACTCCGCCCATGGTGGTCGTAAGTTCGAGCACGTTTCCCGTTTTGAGCAGTTCGGTCGAACCGTTCGAGCGGTTGGCAACGAGCCTCGTAGTAGATTGGAGCAGGCTGTCAGCCATGATCCTATTTTCGGCGATTTTCGCTGCTTTTTCAATGGAAATCGCTCCTGGTGTCAGTTCTGCCACCGGAGTGGTGTATTCTGGCGTTCCAGCATAAGCGAGATCGGTTTGGGCACTCGCCCGTCCGGCGAGGCCCATCGAAATGGCAATGATCGCTATGAATGTTTTCATGCGGGTACTAAGCTATAATTCTCAACAAGCTAAACTATAATTCTCACCGGAATCGAGGAAATAAGCTATTAATTTATTTCGATCAATCCCTTCGCAGGTATAGACGTTAATTGCGACTGAGACATTACAGAAAATTACCCAAAACAGGCAAAAATCGTAATTATTTTGCTTTTTTCGATTCTCAGAATTATACACCTGTCGTAAAAAGAGACTGCAATATTACACTAAGTGTCACAATCATACATAATGGGAGCAGTTGTTTCATTTTAGGACATTTTCCCGGCTTTTGTGCCATTCCTGCACAAAGTGCATTTAGTCAAAATCTGACACGATAACGATCAAAATAAGGAGAAATCCGTCGCCGGACTGACGTGATCGGAATTGAAGTCGAACGAGGCGGCAGTTGAGTGCGCCGGGTACAAAAAAATACTGTAGAATATCCGGGTGCAAGACATGGAACTATTGCTAAAACGCGATCCTGCTCGGAGGAAACAGTTGGGAGCACATTGCGTAGGATGAAGTCCCTATAGCACCTGCATTACTCCACGCAATGCTCACCGTCATGCCGCGTCTGGAGCACCACCGGTGGCGCATCGTGAATCATTGCAACCTTAGATGGATTATATGTACCGTTTCATCGTTCGGTGAATTCACACCATGCGATGAACAGGAATTTGATGTAACCCAGACCATTCTGGTAATGGTGTTTGAACCCACCATCGGCGAGAGGATGAGCCAACGGTTCTTGGAGCTTTCTTTTCGCCGGATACAGTTTTTTGTCGCCGAAACTACATTTTTGAAAATCAACACTCATCAAGCGACTCATTGCGATGTCTGGCTGTTCGGGCCACTGCGAACCAATGGTTACGCCGTTCTGAACCATCCATGCGTTGCGTGCGTCGTGCCGTGAGCTTTTTACGTAACCAAATCACAGGACCCAAGCAGTATGGAACCTTATAGACCTCGCATCATCCCCGGACGATGGACGTCACGCCTTGCCTCTTCCGTGGCGGCCCTTGCTTTCCTCATCCTTTTTTTCTCAGCACGCAATGCATGTGCTCAGACGGGCGGCACATCTTCCGATACTGCTAACATCACTTGGCCGCACACGCTCACGCTCGGCTTTGGAGGTGGGATCAACGATAACTGGCAGCTATCTGGTACAGCTGGAACCGGGGACACCGCAGGCGGTCTTGACCCATTCGGAATGTACGGTTATACCCAAAGTTCACCGAAGATCGGCGCGGAATTCCACATCCTTGCGGAAATTCCGGTCGGCGGGAACTGGATGTTCGCGCCTCGAATCGCCTATAATAATCATAGCCTGAACTGGGATAATGCCTCCTCAACCAGCCCATCGCAAAGCCCGGCAGCGGCGCCAAGTCCTGCCATTCCGCTCACCCTTTCGATCGCAGATATTGGCGCCGACCTTCTTATGAAGTATGCGTTCAACAATTTTCATGTGATGGGTGGCTTCAATCTTTCTACACCGATCCAGGCTATATCGTATGGTCATGGTACCGGTACGCTCGTGACAGGCAGTGGCGGGAATCTTCCTAATTATTCCAAATTCCTTGCCGGGTTCAAAGTGGGAGCAGGTTATGATATTCCGGTCAATGCCGATAACACCATCTGGGTAACCCCGGAAGCATTTTTCACACTGCCTCTGACGGATTATGCCAGCAACAATGGATTCACCGTTACTCCTGCCACGATCTCACTCGGCGTTAGCTTGAAATTCGCGATGGGCGAATCGGGGCCACCGCCTCCGCCGCCCACTCCGATCACTGCGAAGATCACCGCGCATGGCGTGATGCCCGATGGCTCGCCGACGAACGACCTCGTTTCGCCGCAGCAGGCGACGCACAACCGGTCATCGGTTCCGCTCTTGCCGTATATCTTTTTCGATGAAGGCTCGGCCGTTATTCCTTCGCGATACACGCGCAGCGGCGCGACGGGGTTCAGCGAGCAATCGTCGCTCGATGGAAAAGATGCTATTCAGGCGAACCATGAGATCCTGGATGTGATCGGGTCGCGCATGAAAAACAATCCGAACATGCGCGTGAAGCTGACAGGAACGAATTCCAACACGAAGGACGAAAAGAACAACATTGAGCTTTCGAAGGCGCGCGCGCAAGCCGTTGCGGATTACATTGAAAACACCTGGGGTATCAGCCCAAGCCGCATTACCATTGACCAGCGTAATCTGCCGGAGGTTCCGACCAACCCGGTCACAAAAGCAGGCATGGCCGAGAACCGCCGCGTGGAGATCACTTCTACCAATCGCGATCTCACATCGCCCGTCAAGATCGAGAACCGGCAGAACCTGAGCGTTGGCGCAACGACCGTTCGGTATGATGTTTCACTTTCGCCCGATCCATCGGCGCATCCTTATAAGAGCTGGAGCATCGCACTCGATACAGGCAGCGTTCCGATCGTTCCGACGCTTTCCGGCAACGGCGCGCCGCCTGCCACCACCACGGAAGACATTCCGAACGCACAGCAATTGGTCGATAAGCCGGTGCATTATACACTAACCGTCACCGATGACAAAGGCCAGACGACACATGTGGACGGGTTTACGCAGATCAAAGCGAAAACGGTCGATCGGAATAATCTCGAAAAGTATGCGATGCTTTCGTTCGATTTCGACCGCGCCGACATCAACCCCCGCGCTCGGCAGATGCTCGACCTCATCGGTGAAAGCATCAGCGGTGGAGCAACCGGAGTGAAAATAGATGGATATTGCGACTCCACCGGAAGCGCAGAATACAATCAGGTGCTTTCCGAAGCCCGCGCGAACGGAGCGATCACTGCCCTTCGCCAGATGACCTCACTGCCCTCTAACCTTGCCGTAAAAGGTCATGGCATCCGCGACCCACGGTTCCCGAACGATCTCCCCGAAGGCCGCCAGCTTAACCGCCGCGTGGAGTTCACCATCGAGAAATCCGGGCAGTAACATAACGCAAAAGGTAGCGCAAATTGTAGCGCAAACTTTAGTTTGCGAAAAAGAGGCCAGCGATGGCCTCTTTTTTATTTCCTCGGTCTTACCGAATACGTTCTCGAATGGCGTTACAAATTCGTTCCGATGCCGCGACGGCCAGCCGAGCAGACGACTCATCATAAATGCCTTCGAATTCCGGGTATCTCGAATCGACCGAGAAAAAGGACAAATGCCCACAGTCGGTGATAAGCACGGTTAGCGACGGATCGAATGCACAACATTCCTTGAGGAGTTCCGTCATCTCATGCGTTCTTTCCGGAGGATTTCCGTTCCACGCAAGAAATGCTTTTAAATATTTTTCTGCAGCCGATTGCGCGAGGAATACAATGACTCGCCACACCTTCTCCGGCGCGGCAAATTCATTTCGAATAACCGTTCGGTCTTCCTCTGCAATTCGAATCCAATAGCTGTAATCACGCATTTGCTTGATACAGAGTTCTTCCTTCGCGCTCAATAATGGGAATGATGGAAACAAGCGACCCGCGCCGGTCGCGGACCTCTTCAGGAGTCATGACGATAAGATCCATGGGAACTCTAACACCCCATAACAGTCCACGAACCTTGATGTGCCGCTCAACCGGACTTCCGGGAGCTTCTAATTCGACAAACAGATCGATGTCGCTCTCGGGCAGAGCATTCCCTCGTGCACGGCTTCCAAAAAGGATCACCCGCTCGGGATGAACCCCTTCGACGATTCTGCGCGTTATTTCCTGAATCAGCGATTCGTCGATCTGAACGGTATCGCGTGTAATAGTTTTGCTCTGCATGATGGTGCAGAACGATTATTTTGGCCAGTTCGTCCCAGCTTAACCGCCGCGTGGAGTTCACCATCGAAAAATCCGAGCAATAATTGTAGCGCAAAATATAGCGCAAACTTTAGTTTGCGAAAGGGCAGGCGATAAGCCTGTCCTTTTTTTATTAGCAAACTCATCAGGCCAAGGTCATCCCGAGCGGAGTTCTTTCGAAGCGGAGCGAAGGAAGAACGCAGTCGAGGGATCTCATGTAATTCACCACTGAGCTAAACTGTCCGAGATCCCTCGACTACGCAAATCTCTGCTATCGCTTCGATTTGCTTCGCTCGGGATGACAGGTTTAAGTGGCATGTGTGGCGAAGAACCTATGCCCCAAATTTCCCGGCGTTGTAATCATCGAACGCCTGGAAGACCTCTTCGCGGGTATTCATCACGAACGGGCCGTAGCGTGCAACCGGTTCGTTGATCGGCTCCGCGCCGAGCACGAGGAGTTCCGCGATCTCATCGGACGTATTCGCAACAATGACCTTGTCACCATCCGAAAGAATTCCCAGTTGTCCTGCCTTTAACTCGCGTGCAGAATCGCCAACATTAATTCCGCCTTGAAATGCGTAAAGCATAATGTTCTGCGCATCGGCCACATCGAGTTCCGTTTTGCCGCCGGGTTGAACGGTATAATGCAAATAGAGGATCGGCCATGTGGTATTGATCGGGCCGCGAACGCCTTCGGCCAAACCGCCGAGCACTTTTAGTGTATAGCCGCTCTTTGCATTTGTTAAAACGGGGATCGAGGCAGCAACAATATGCTGCGATTGCGGTGGAATCATTTTTTTCGCTGCTGGAAGATTGACCCAGATCTGAAATCCGCGCATAGTTCCACCATGCACGCGGGTGTGTGCCGTTGGCCCGCCGCCGTGGATGATGCCGCGACCTGCGGTCGTCCATTCGACATCTCCGATGTGGAACTCCTCGGAGAAGCCGGTCGAATCGTGGCTTTCGGTTTCGCCTTCGAGGATGTAGGTTAGCGTTTCGAAGCCGCGATGGGGGTGATCGGGAAGGCCATCTTCGTCGCCGGGTTTATGCACGATCGGGCCGGCCTCGTCGAGCAGCAGGAATGGATCGACGTGGTCGAGCGCCCGCGTCGGGAATGGCCGCCGAACCTGAAATCCGCCGCCTTCGATGGTGATCTCGCCATTGATAATGCGCTCTATTTCTCTTGTTTTACGGTGTTTGGATGTACTCATATTTTTAGAATTTTCGTTTTTTCTTAGAAACGTGAGGACGATATATTTGTTTCAACAAGTAATTAACAGGGCAGATAGAACACCTTAGGAATAAAAGTATGAAGATGCGCAATGCGGAAATAAATTTTCAGTTGCTAACTCTTATAGCTATCTGGGACCAGCAGCAGATGCGGAGGAATTTTCAGGGCTTTCGCTATTTTTTCAATTGTCGCAAGTGAGGCAGCAACACCCTCCTCTCCACGTTCCATTCTAGCAAGGTGGTTTGAATGCATTTTGGCCTTTGAGGCTAAATTTTCTTGTGTTAGATTATGCTTCAAACGGTAGCCCTTGATATTTTTCGCGACAATTTCTTGGAGAATCACATAATAATCTATTATTAAGTTGGTTTAAGTCCATATCCAAAGTTGTATAGAGACCATATTTTTGTCGTATCTTTGTACCGAGAGCTTCAGTTTAAGCTCCTTCTTTTACGAATTCAGTATGACAAAAATCATTTTGTGTGCATCGTTTTCTTTGTTGTTTTATTCGTCCCTTCACGCCCAACAAGCGGCAAATGTGATCTCATATCAAGGATTGATACAGGGAGTAAATGGCGCTACCGTTAAGGACAGCACTTACCCAATCACGGTTTCGATTTGGACTGATGCCTCGTCCGGTCCCGAGCTATGGCGTGACATATTTCAAACTGAGGTAAAAAATGGAATTTTTAATATTATGCTCGGCTCTCAGAATCCATTACCGCCCTCCACGCAGATGGACAAACCACTCTGGGTCAGTGTTAGTGTTGGTGGCTCAATGCAGTTATCTTATAGAGCTCGTCTTTCGGCGGTGCCAATGGCAATAAATGTTGTTGATGGAGCTATAACAACTACGAAGCTCGCGCCCGGTTCCATTACACCGGATAAACTAAACATGGATTACATTTCTTCCGTGAGCGTGAATGGAGAGAAGATCACTTCAAAAGGAGCAAATCTTGACATCGTTGGTAATGGGGGAATCATGGTTTCTTACGAACCAGATTCGAATCGACTATTTCTAACCGGGACAGGCAGCAAAGGTCAGCAAGCTCCTGTGATTTTGTCAGATCCTTGCGCGGGAACCAATGGAATCGGTGGAGTCAACACGAATACCGTTGCAGGAGGTTGTAGCAATATTGCAAATCCATCCGTCGGATATGCGACGATCAGTGGAGGGTTGAGTAACACGGTCAATAGTCCATATGCCGCTATCGGAGGTGGGATGACGAATAAGGTCGCCACATTCTCGGATTATTCCTTTATCGGTGCAGGGACAATCAACCTGATTGACACAGGCAGTCTTTACTCTGCAATTGCAGGCGGTGATTCCAATGGTATTGCAGGAATGGACAACGATATTGCAGGAGGGCATTACAATGCAGTAGGAGTTCAACCTGCCTACTTAGGGCCTTATGCGGGTGGAATAATGGTGCCATCTAATTTTGCCTCAATTGGAGGGGGAAGGGATAACTTCATCTCAGGCAGCGATGGAGCGCATATTTCAGGTGGAACTTATAATGAGATTGGCTTATTCGGTAATCCTTCCCTCAATGCAGTCATCGGAGGAGGAGATACGAACCGAATTGAAATTAGCCGTTCAGCTGTCATTGCTGGAGGCTCGTCAAATACTATAAATCAAAGCACGAACAGCGTTATTGGTGGTGGACTTGGGAACCAAATAAGCGCAGCTCATTATTCGGTGATAGCAGGAGGAAATGGAAATAAGACACAACAGCCTTACTCGACGGTCTCGGGTGGGTTCATAAACCGCGCCGAGGCAAATGCAACGACAGTAGGCGGCGATATTGACAATATTGTATGTGTACCTTATGGAACCATTGGTGGAGGAGACACTAACTACGTTCGATCGTGGTTCGGAACCATTGGTGGGGGATGGCTGAACGGCGCTGGAATTGATCTTAATGATTCGGCAACGGTGGTAGCTGGCGGGTATTTTAATCACGCTAACAATAATTTTGCTGCGATTACTGGTGGTGAGCACAACACTTCTGCGGACACAGCAACTTTTGTAGGAGGTGGGTCATGGAATGCAGCTAATCAAGCATACTCCACTATTGGAGGTGGACGTATGAACAACATTGGAGATGACTTTCTAGATAATCACGCAGTAAGTTCTACCATTGTAGGCGGTGACACGAATTTTATTGACGCATTTTGCACAGATGGATTTATTGGTGGAGGCCGTGATAATGCAATCACTCTTGGATACCTCGATGACGGGAATCCTGGATACTTCCCTACGCCATTTGCAACAATAGCTGGAGGATACATTGATACAATATATGCTGGTGATACAGCCTCTTTCATTGGTGGCGGAGAGCATAATATCATTGATACAAATTCCTATTATTCAACACTCGCTGGTGGGTATTTAAACTCCATCCTCCAAAATTCGCAGGCATAATTTATTGGGGGTGGAGAAAAAAACGGAATAAGCTATAACTCTAACCACTCCACAATCGGCGGAGGGCAATATAACAGTATTTATTGGGACGCGGATCACTCGATGATAGGAGGCGGCTTACGAAATGGAATTGATACTGGAGCAAATTATTCCACGATTGGAGGTGGGTACGAGAATTATATTTCGAAATCGTATTGCTTCATAGGTGGTGGAGGTGGTCCATATGCTGGAGGGCCTCCTCTATCGGCTGCCTCTCCGAGTTCTTCGTTTTCCATGCGTGTCAGCAGGATGGCCATGCATAGTTCAAGTGTTATCACTTTCGCGCCTCGTTGGTCGAATATTGCAACAGCTCCTTGGACGACAATAGGCGGAGGATATAACAATCTTGTGGCAGATACCCTGGCCTCGATCCTTGGAGGTGGGTACAATATGAACTATGGTTACGCATCCTCGATCGGCGGCGGCGCGTATCATCAGATCTATTCTAACTTTGGTTCTATTGGCGGTGGAAACACAAACGCTATTGATGTTTTTTCCGATAATGCGACTATCGCGGGAGGCATCCTAAATTATGTTGGAGTAACGGGCAGCACTGTGGGAGGCGGATCAAATAATAATATACTCGATAGCAATGCCACAATTGCTGGGGGATTTTCGAATACAATTTTTCCAGGTGCGCCTTATGCATCCATCCCCGGAGGAAACAACCTCATTGCCCAAAGCTACGCGCAGACCGTAGTTGGCTATAATAATAATCGATTGGGATCGGTAACTCAGGGTACGTCGCACTTTTGGTCGCCAACAAACCTCGGAGTGGATGCTCCACTTTTCATAGTTGGGAACGGCGTTCAAGCAGATAGTCTATCGAACGCAGCCGAATTTTCCTATGACGGACATTTGCAATTATATGACGTAAATGGAAATACTCACCCGATTCCTCATACTTCTCCGCGAACGCCTTATTTAGGCGCGACATATCAGGATAATACGGTTATCGCATGGGGTGATGTACAGCCCAATAGTATTACTGGCCCACCAGCTGATGCTCAGATAAATTCAGATTTTGGCGTAGTAGAGGTTCAAAACCCTTACAATGGTGTCTATATCGTGAAGGTGGCTCTTAATCTTCCGGACGGCACTACACCTGTACCTGCCTTTGTGGATTGTTCAATCACGGCAACTATTCAGGAAAGTTTACCTACATATGACACAGTCGGCCCTTTTCCGATAAAGACGATAAGTTGCTCTGAATTCCAGTCAAATGTGGGCCCCACTGAGTTTGTCGTTCGAACGTATGTATCTCTACCTTCAGGAGCTGCTGGTTGCGAGCTCCAGGATCTGCCATTTTTTTTCAAAGTATGCGCACGGAAAGGCTCGCCATTTTCGCCGTAAGGCTTACCATCTTCAAAAGATGGTTTGGAACAAATTCAACATTCGAGTGTTAACTATTTCACATTGGAGTATTAATTATTAGGAGGAAATTATGAAGAAGAACTTATCAATCCCGAAGGTCTTTGCACTTGCTGTCACTCTAGCAATATATGTATTCACGAGCGGATGCAAAACCGTTTCTTCGCCTGGTACTACCGGCTCATTTGCGGGGGTGGTTATGCTTGCAGATACATCAGGAATAATCGCAAATTTTTCTGGTACAACCGTGAGCATTGATAGCACTTCGTTCAGTACAACGTCTAATTCCAATGGGCAATGGATGATTGGCGGCGTGCCCGAAGGGCAATACAATATTACGGCCTCGAAACCTGGCTTTGGAACATTTCATTGGTACCAACAGCAGTTGCTCGATGGCACTGTTTACCTTCAGCCCATTGAATTGGCACGTATGAATCTTTTCACTCCCGTTCTCTCAATTGTGGTTTGGAGTCAAGGTAGATTACATTTCAACGCATTATTACCACGCACTGACTCGGAACCAACTTTGCTTGTTTATTGCGATTTAGATTCAACTACTCAACCATCGGACTCGCACTTTGCAACTTCGCAGTATAGTTACACCCCCGATGGAAGCACATTCGTCGGGGATTTTTCCTATGAGGTTCTCCGTGAGGCTGGTGCACAGTCAGGGCAGGTGCTTTATTTGAGTGCTTCAACCATAGGTGGAACTGCTTTCATCGATCCGATGCATAATGAAACCCGCTGGTCAACGACGGGACCAAAATCGAATGTGATTAAAGTAACGATGCCATAACTCTCTTTGATCTAAGCATAAAGTATCTTACTTCAACAAAATCAAGGAAATCCAAAAATAATTTTGTATTTTCTTGATTTGCGTTTTAGATGTATTATATTAGGATGTGTTGTGATAAGCACCTATTTCTGAGGGACAGCATGAAATAAAAAGGGGGTGCTCGTGTTCATTGAAAATCGGCGGCAACTGTCCAAAAAACTCTACAGTTTATGAATTCTGAATTCAAAAAAAAATATTTATGAACAGCAACTGGCGAAATTGGCTCGGAATCGAGGGTGATTATGAAGTACAAATGCGTTTTTGCAAAAGGCACCCATTTCTATAGGAAACTGCACTTGACTTTTGCAAAATAAATGTTATATTGTGGAAGTGAATGGCGCCCGGCTGGCGTTCATTTTGACTGCATTCTCACAACACACACAGGAGAAACCTTATGCTCATTACATTTGAAGGGATTGATGGCTGCGGAAAATCATCGCAGGCGAAGCTCATAGCCGACCGGTTGTCGGATCAGGGGATCGAAACGCTGCTCGTTCGGGAACCGGGTGGAACGGAACTATCCGAGCAGATCAGAACGATGTTGCTCGATGCCAAGCACAAAGCGCCCGTATCGCATGCAACGGAACTGTTACTATTCGCTGCCAGCCGCGCGCAGTTGGTGCAGGAAGTGATCGAACCGGCGCTCAAGCGCAACGCCATTGTGATCTGCGATCGGTTTACCGATTCGACGATCGCGTATCAAGGCTACGGACGCGGATTGCCGCTCGCCTACATCACGAGCGTGAACGATCTTGCCACTGGCGGACTCATACCGGATATTACGTTCCTCATCGACATCCCGATCAACCTTGCGATTCATCGCCGCAAAGGAATGGGGGACGACCGGATGGAATCCGAGAGCCGCCTCTTTTTCAGCCACGTTGCCGATGGTTACATGGCGCTGGCACAAAAGCATCCCGACCGGATTCATGTCATTGATGGCTCTGACTCGATGGAGGACATTCATCACACGATCACCCGGCTTGTGGAGTACGAACTGGGAAACGACTTGCGGCACGCGCATCGCATTAGTAAAGGGTGGCGTGCCGAGAATATCCCCGCAGAATTGCTTGCCGCCGGCGGCGATTTTGCCTATTCGCTGGATGGGCAGGCGGAAGTGATGACGAATTAGTTTTTTTGTCATCCCGAGCGGAGTTCTTTTCGACGAAGGAGAAAAGAACGGAGTCGAAGGATCTCCGGCAGAACCGCAAAAGATCCTTCGACTTCGCAAAACTCCGCTATCGCTACGTTTTGCTACGCTCAGGATGACATGATAATAAAAAACGAGAGGCAAAATGCCTCTCGTTTTTTATGTGACATTTGAATTTTTATTTCGTTACCACAACCCGCTCCACATCACGCTCGCCGTTATCCGTGGTGGTGACGAGGAGATAGACGCCTGCCGGTAATTGCGAGAGATCGAGATTCATGTCGCCGACGGTTCCCGAAGTCGCACCGCCATTCAGCACTTCCTGGCCGAGCAGATTGCGCACGCTGAAATATGCCTTGGGCGCATCAGACAGTTGATAGTGAACCGTCGCCGGGCCGATCGTAGGATTCGGATAGACTGAGATCACAAGTTGCTTCGATTGCGGCGCTGGATTCGAATTCACCGAAGCAGGAAGCGTGGATGTTAACTCCGGCGTCGGCTCGTACCAGAAGATGAGTTCGTTCGGATGCGCTGCATTCTTTAGGTTGACGACGCGAATAGGGATGAGGTGATCGAGCTTGACGGAGTTGGCGACCGCTGCTTCTCTTATCCAAAAATCTGCACGGTCGGCTGAATCGGCTGTTTGTATGTTATTCTTGCTAAATGCTTTTGCAGTTTTCCGCAGTGCCTTTACTGCCATTTCGTATTCAGCTTCGGCAGTGCGAAGATTCATCTTAGCAGCGGTGTCGTACTTTCCGTTCAATTCTGATTGCGACAGAACCGAGTCTGCGCGATGCAATGCGTTAGATGCAGACGTAAGACTTGACATCGCATCGGATCCGTTATCACTAATAATAAGCCGATTTTCATGAGACTTGGTCGAGCCAGGTTTGCCTTCCAAAATTGAATCGAGACTTAAGTCAAATTTTGTGTCTTTCGATACGCTTGAATCATCAAAGATCTTTACAATCACCTTTACATTCTCATTTTGAAGTAAAGAGTCCGAGGGGTCTGGAATGAATTTCGCATTGGTTGTTGGATCATTGTCTCCAATCGTTTCAGTGATGGTTTTGTTAAGAAACACACGTGGTGATGAGTCCAGTGTATTAGGTGAAATGCTAAGACTATTGTGCATCTGAACCTTCGTTTTACGACCACCATCCAAATTCGTGAAGCTTGTATCGCTCTCGAAGGAGAAAAGCCTTTTTGCTCCATCCGGCTGAGTGACAAGCCTCGGGGGAGATTTCGGGATGGTAATTCTGGCAATGTCAGCTTTAGAAAATTTTTCTCCAAGATGAAGTCGCACGCCCCACGATGGCGGAAGCCCGAATTTATTTACCTCTCCGGTGGAATTGGATTTCGTATAAAAATCAATATCCCCATTATCTTCGAGGACAATGCCGAGCTTGGCAAGCTGATCCGGCGAAAGCTCGACGGGTTGCAGGCTGTCGGCAGTTGCAATGGGTGTTAGGGGAATTTTTGCGGTAGCTAAGGTAGCCACGTTTAATTTGCTAATAACAAAAGATGGTTTATTCGCTGGCAGGGTCGCAAAATGTTGTACGGCCCCATCCGTCCCATGGGACTGATAAGTCCTAGGAGACAATATGGGATTTTTAGTGACGGTGGCTGTGCGTTGCTGAGGTGTTTGCGGCCAAAAGGCGATCAGTCCGAGAGTGATACATGCTGCGGTAGTCATGGCGGTCATTCCTATTTTTAGTGGAGTAGAGAGCAGCCGCTCGAAGAGCTTCTGCTGTATGGATTGTGTGACCGGTACACTACGCTTGATGGGCTGAAGAAGCCGCTCGACTTCGCTCCGCGAGAGAACTTCCCCATCCGCTTCGGCGCTTGCCGAGCGGAAGAGATCGTTCAAAGATTTATTATTTAAATTTCTCCGACTGAGTCATCACGCTAATCCTTAAGATCCTGTAAATCGTGGTTCTATGCGTATATCAAAACTCATTCTTATTCTCATTCTGTTATCCTCAGGCTGCAAAATGAAAGCCGGGCAAAGCCAAACGAACGTATCCGCCGACACAATTTTAACAAAATCCAAAATGACCCTCACATCGACCGCATTCCGCAACGACTTCACCATTCCACAACAATTCACCTGCCAGGGCGAGGACATCTCGCCAGAGCTTGCATGGAGCGGCACGCCTGAAGGAACCCAATGCTTCGCCCTTCTCTGCGAAGACCCCGATGCTCCCGGCGGAACATATATTCATTGGGTGATCTATAACATTCCTGCAACCGAACGCGGGCTTGCAGAAAATTTCCCAAAGCGGGATAAACTCCCCAACGGCACACGTCAGGGCACTAATGATTTCAAGCAAATGGGCTACGGCGGCCCGTGTCCGCCGCCGGGGAAGGCGCACCGGTATTACTTCAAACTATACGCGCTGGATGCGATGATAAACATTCCCGGCGAAGCAACGCGCGATCTGCTGCAGAATGCCATGCACGGCCACATCCTCGCCGAAGGCGAAACGATGGGAACATACGCGAAGAAATAATTACGAATTTCAAATTACGAATGGTTTTACTGTCATTGCGAGGAGAATCGAACGATCAAAGGGAGTTCGATTCGACGAAGCAATCTCCGAATGCTGGACAAATAGATTGTTTCGTCGAGAATAAAAGGCTATCGCCTTTTATTCCCTCCTCGCAATGACATGGGGGATTTCATCAGATTTTCCCCATTCGTAATTTGAAATTCGTAATTCGTATTTACTCGTGCCACCTTTTCCCCGCTAATTACTCTTACCTATCGTGGACGTATCATTACAACGATGATCGCCACAACCGCGGTACACTTTACGCATGAACGAAACTGACGAGGCCGTGCGGCTATCTTCTATAGATAACCTCACGTTTGCGGAGCACATTAGCACCAAACAGCGCGAATTTCTCGCGTTGCTGATGCCTGTGCACCCAAAACTCTCGCGCTTTTGCCAGGCGATGTGCCGCGATAAACACGGCCCCGATGGCGACCGCGCAAAGGACCTCGTAAGCGAGACGATCCTAAAAGCCTACGAACACTTCGACAAGATCCGCGAACCAAATGCTTTTTTGAGCTATCTCTTTACGATCGCGACACGTACCAACCGGCACGAGCGTGTGAGAAGCAAAAAATGGCAGCCGATCTCGGAAATTGAAATCGAAGCATTCGCAGACGAACGGAATGCACCAGATGCAAACGCCGATGTCACTCATCT
>Ga0206953_1025_pt1 | contig 34809 bp, 28 predicted proteins | sample Alteio_BWOrgHeat_36_FD_152977 | JGI IMG/M metagenome (GOLD analysis project Ga0206953, IMG submission 152977) | Enriched cells from forest soil in Barre Woods Harvard Forest LTER site, Petersham, Massachusetts, United States -... | ecosystem: Environmental > Terrestrial > Soil > Temperate forest >...
CGTTTCAGCCCAATCGAGCGCGACTTTGATAAGATCGCGTTTCTCGCGAACGGAATTCCATTCTTTGGATGATATAAGGCCGTAAGTATGAGCTTTATCGGATAGACGCAGATCGGCATTATCCTGACGGAGTAATAATCGATGCTCGGCACTTGAAGTGAATAGCCGGTATGGTTCTTCCTGAACTTTATTGATTAGATCGTCGATCATCACGCCAATGTAGGCCTCGTCACGTCCGAGGACGAAATCCAGCTTTCCAGTCAGCTTTGCTGCAGCGTTGATTCCTGCAACAAGGCCTTGCGCGGCCGCCTCTTCGTATCCGGAAGTGCCATTTACTTGTCCAGCGAAATAGAGTCCTGATAACTGCTTGCTTTCAAGCGTATGATGTAGCTGGTATGCCGGGAAATAGTCATATTCAACTGCATAACCTGGGCGCAGCATCTCGACGTTCTCAAGGCCTGGCAATGTTCTAAGTGCGGCAAGCTGAACACCAGCAGGAAGGCTTGTAGAGAAGCCATTTACATAAACTATGTCGCCATCGGCCTCCTCTGGTTCGAGGAAGATATGGTGCTCCGTCTTTTCAGCAAAACGAACGATCTTATCCTCAATGGATGGACAATATCTTGGTCCTTTTCCTTGAATTCGGCCAGTGAACATAGGTGACTGTTCGAATCCGGTTGCAAGGATAGCATGAGTAGTTGGCGAGGTATGCGTTATCCAGCAGCAAATTGAGTTTTTGGGCAATTCCTTACTTCTCGATGAGAATGGAATCGGTGGCTCATCGCCAAATTGAGCTTCGAGATTGGAAACATCAATGGATCTAAGCGAAACGCGCGGCGGAGTGCCTGTCTTTAGGCGCGCTGTTTGTAATGTAAGCGCTCCATCCGGCTCAGTTTTAAGCTCTGATGCTTTTTCACCAAACCTTCCGCCGGATGATTGACTCAAGCCGGTGTGCATCACGCCGTTCAGGAAGGTGCCAGCGCAAATAATTACTGCGTTCGATCTAAGCCTTTCACCAGTTGCTAAGATAACGCCAACAGCTTTTGCATCCTCTATCCATATCTTCTCAACAGAACCTTCGTATATGATGTCCGGGTCAAGCTCTCTAAGCTTTCGTTGTGCAATTATTGGATATTGGCTTCTGCTTACCTGGCTTCGCGGAGACCACACCGCCGCTCCTTTTGACATATTCAGCATTCTGAACTGGAGGGAGCATTCATCGGTGATTTCGCCCATTAATCCTCCGAGGGCATCAATTTCCTTTACAACCTGGCCTTTTGCCGTTCCTCCAACTGCGGGATTGCAGGATAGCGTCCCAACCTTCTCGGCTGACATAGAGACGAGCCGAACCTTCAGCCCCATTTTCCATGCTGCATTAGCGGCCTCGATACCAGCGTGGCCGCCGCCAATTACTAATATGTCTGCAAAGTGTTCCACGTGGAACGTATGGTGATTATTAAGTGTAATGGAGTGAAATAATTATTTTCCTATGCACATTTTGCTAAAAATGTAGTTAAGACTGTCTTCACCTATGTTCATTCCTAGCAGTCCAGCTAAATCGGAAGTAGAAATACGAAGTTCTTCAGCGAGCAATGGCGGTTCTAATTCTAAATTCAAAGATTCTAATCTTTTTACTATAGATTCGAGCTTTACGATCTCGGCACTGCTAAGATTGATCTGATTGAACTCCGAAGACCGTACTTGAAGTTCGGCAGCAAGCCATTTATGCAGCTGTTCAATGCCATTACCAGTAAGAGCGGAAATACGAAGAGATTCATTCCATCCATCGAGATCGGTCTTATTATGGAGCAGAACGGCTCCATTCGAAAGTTGTGGGGTGCGGTTGGAAGGCTCTGTAACGCGAAGAGAAATGTCGGCATGACGCGCCGCGCCGCTGCCAAGCGCGATTCCACGCGCTTCGATGGATTCATTTGCATCGCGAATTCCTGCGGTGTCAATTAGCTTGACGCGGAAACCATCCAGATCAATGAACGCTTCGACATAATCGCGGGTCGTGCCAGGGATTTCGCTTACAATGCTTCGTTCGAAATTCAGTAATGCGTTGAAAATGCTGCTTTTACCAACATTCGGCGGGCCTGTTAGAGCAACAGTAAAATACCCGGCATTCTCGCGCCGGTTGGCGCTATCGCGCTGGAGCGTTGAGAGCGACTGAACGGCTTCATCCACGCGAGAACTAAAATCGTTGATCTGAATGTGATCGGAATCGCCGAAGTCGATCTCAGCATCGACCAATGCTATCAAGGCGATAAGCTTGTCATAGGCATTTCGCAACCGGTCGAATTTTTCATGCAGCGCAAGTTCGGCGCCGCGCAGTTCCCTCTCCGAAGTAGCGTTCGCTTTGATGGAAATAAGCTCGGCATCCTCGATCGCGATCTTGCCATTAAAGAATGCTCGGCGGGAAAACTCGCCCGGCTCGGCCTCGCGAGCGCCTTGCAGGACAAGCGCCGCAAGCACCTGCCGCATAATTACAGGCGAGCCGTGGGTGGTGATCTCGCAGAGATCCTCGCCTGTAAATGAGCGAGGAGTGCGGTAAATGTGGATGACGACATCGTCAATAAATGCTCCCTGTGTAGCGCTAACTTCAGTTTGCGATTCCGCCGCTGGGTCGCAAACTGAAGTTTGCGCTACATAAGGGTTCTGAATATTTGTATAGATCGAGCTTCCGCCATGCGCTACCCAGAGCAATTCTGGCTCGCTGACGATCTTCGAGACGATCTTAATGGCATCCGGCCCCGAAATACGGACGATGCCGAGCGCGGCACGGCCTTCGGCAGTGCTTGTGGCGGCGATCGTATCGTGGAAATGGGTTAGCGACATGGAACCTCTAAAGGGCGAAGCGCGAACTTTAGTTTACGCTTTGTCTTTTCCTTAACGGTCAATTTACTACTCGACTGCTTTTTTATGAAAACACACTATCTCGTCTTCGTCCTACTTCTCGCCCTTGGGGCGGGGTGTTCTCCCTCGACCAGCACAACTGCAACGACGAGTTTTACAAACACCGATGCCATGCAGATAAAGAACGTCTCCGGCATTTATGAACTCGCAGCCTACGGCACGGCTGGAACCTGGACGGGCATTAACATAAAATGGAAGGACTATCTTGGGATCGTTCGCACAATGTCCGCCTACGGCGATTCCGGAAAGCCGGTATTGCTCTCGTTCTGGAATACCACTCCCGCCGGTGCCGCGCTGGAAGAGCATTCCTTAGATTCCGTTCAGAACGATCTGGGCGATAGCGTGGGAATCGTTACCATTGCAGAAAATACTTTTCCAATCGTTTTGCAATACGACACATTAAACAAGATCGGCGTGCAGGTCGTTGTTGATAGCGCAGGATTAACGAACCTCCAATATGCAGAACTTGCCGATGGGAACATCGGGTGGCCGGAAACTTTTATTCTGAAACCGAATGGCTCTATCATGGCCTACGCCGAAGGCTTCGAGCCAAAGCGTGTGCTCGATAGTTTAGTGCGAGCAGCGTATCACTAAAAATTTATCGGCCTCACCCCCAACCCCCTCTCCCTGCTGGGAGAGGGGGCTTTTTACCACTCGCGTTTATGGCGTAGTTCCCATTGGTGCTTCAAAAGCGAAGCCTGTGTAGCTTTTAACGCTTGCTTCTGCTCCCGCCGCCGCCGCATGCGCGCAGTCGATGCGATGATCGAAAGTGTTGCAGCGATCCCTATAATGCTATACTCGATCCAGCGGTAGTTGTGCCGAAATAAATGAAGTCCGGTAAGAGCAATAACGATCGCGACAAGCATCAGCGATGTCGTACTCATCCATTTTATGGTTTTTTTTGAGATCATGGTACTGGATCGAATCCTCCTTTATGGAATGGATGGCAGCGCCCGATGCGCTTCGTTCCCATCCATCCTCCTTTGATCACACCATACTTCGCGACGGCTTGCGCAATGTACTCCGAGCATGTCGGCGTGTATCGGCACGACGCCGGGAACAGCGGCGATAGAAGCTGCTGATACATGCGAATGAAAAAAATAAATACTCGTCGCATTACCAATCGAATGAAACAATGCGAACCGTAGGGACGTGCTGTGCACGTCCTCCCCATCGAAGATCCAAAATGGGGAAAGGACGTGCGCAGCACGTCCCTACGAATGAAGGCGCTTGGCAAGTTGGCCTGCAATGACATGAACTTCATCTAAAATCTGCGCCCATTTCACATCGCGGATCGGCTTTGAGATACGCATCATCACAAGCACTTGCTCGTCGCGAGCGGTAAGTTCTGATTCGAGCGTGGAAAATTCAGGAACTTCCGCAATGGCTGCGCGGAGCCAGCGTTTTATTCTATTGCGGTCGTGTGCGCGTTTATAGGAGCGTTTGGGGGCGAGTAATAGAAAACGAATGCCGGCTTCTGTTTCCGGTAATGGGCGCTTGGCCCACGCACATTCAATAATAGAATTCTGACCCAGCCGGATCCACTTGCGGTTTGTGAAGAACCAATCGAGCGTGTCTCGTCCCGAGAGAGAATGGTGGCGATCTACGCTGAGGCGTTTCAAGTAAGAATTAAAAATTAAGAGTTAGGGATTGTATTCCCCGTCCTATAACTCTTAATTCTTACTTCTTAATTCTTAATTATTTCCCGCGTTCGTCGGAGACGGTCAGCTTATGCCGACCTTTGGCGCGGCGGGAGGCAAGAACGCGGCGGCCATTTTTTGTGCCCATACGCGAGCGAAATCCGTGTTTGTTGGCGCGCTTGCGGCGGCTGGGTTGGTAAGTACGTTTCATAGGGGTGTGTTCTAAGTGGCGCGGCTAACAGTTTTTGGACGGAGAATGGTTCTATTTATTAGGGCAAATTGAATTCGATGGTGTTGGAAGGGTGTCCCGCAAGGTAAGGATAAACCGATTTCTTCCCGGTTGAGTCCTGATAGCTGTAAAATGAGACATTGTTGCCAATATAAGAGGGGTTTGAACTAACATTAGGATATGCGAAAGCCTGGCAGTACACGTGTGTTCCGGCGGGTAGAGTGAATCCAGTCCAGGTGTGGAGAAATTCAGGAATTAGTTCAAAACGGTAGGTACTATCGTTCGGCCCAACGCCATAAGAATAGATTTCATCATACGTGGTTGGATCGGAAGGATCGATATTGCTAGTTGTTGAGATGTAGAGATAAGTAAGACTAGCATTGGAATTTCGATCCCCTCGCACTGAGACGTCGGACGCATCAATACGAAGATTCGTGGAATAAGATGTATCCGAATATAGAGTGCCGTAGTTCGTGGTATCTCCGTGTGAATTCACAACAACGCCAGACCGATGGCTGGAAATGATGGTGTCAGTGCCAACGTACGGAGCCGATATTGAGGATCGCAAGAATGTCGGAGGATATAGAAATGCATACGGAATGCCCGCTGAGCTTGATGGATCGACGCTATACAATTTCCAGGTTACATAACCTGGGTAGTTGATGAAAATAGTGTGCTTCCCATTGGAGACGGGGCCGAATGTATAGGTTCCTCCAACAGTCAGCGATGTTTTGTTTTCATCTACGAAAAGTGCGTTCGCTCCATCGACCCCGAATAACTGAACCCACGCATTTCCAAAATTGGAGCTGTCCGTTTCCAAAACGACGGTTCCCGATAGCGGTGTATCCGAAGGTGCAGAGGGATGGCTGCACGCGGAGAATAATAAGCAAGGGATGACTGCGAAAAAAATCTTATTTTTCATAAAGACTCCTTATCTGAAAATAAAATGCATTGAATGGACTGCTTCGTATTACATAACTTTTTACCCATTAATTCTGAATAATTACAATGCTGACTACTCAGTTTATACTCGTTTTCTCACAGAATACGAATGAATAATTGAAATCATTGATCCACTATAGCGGAAAGGCTCCATCCCCGTCGTATTTTTGTTGCGTCGAAGCCTCAGAGAGGCAATTTCTGCATGATAAAAGCAATTATTTTCGCAACAGTCCTTATTGCCGCGTTCGCCGGCATTCTAATTAATGCCAAACGGCTGACCGCGTTCCTGCGCCTCGGCAAGTGGACGAACCGTTTCGACCACCCCAACGAGCGCGTCAAGCGTGTGCTCGGCATTGCCATCGGCCAATCGAAGATATTCCGCGATCCCATAGCTGGGCCGATCCATGCGTTCATTTTCTGGGGATTTATGGTGCTGCTCTTCGCCGTCATCGAGTCCATTGGCGAGGGATTGACGGGCGGACATTTCTCGCTTTCGTTTTTGGGGCCGGTCTATGCCATTATTACAGCATCGCAGGATGCGTTCATTGTGCTTGTCGTCATTTCTGTAGTCGCGGCGCTTTGGCGAAGATTCATCACTCATGTTAAACGATTGGAAGGCGATAAGCACGAAAAATTAGATGCCACGCTTATCCTTGTTCTTATTCTCATCATCGTCTGCTCACTTACGATTGATAATGCCGCGCGGATCGCGATGAATGGCGCGTATCCGCATGAAGCTCACTGGCTTGCAGCGCTCATCGCGCCGATGTTTGTGGGAACTGCATTTACTTCTCTTATTTATGAGAGTGCGTGGTGGATCCATATCGTAACGGTGCTTGGCTTTATGAATTACCTGCCGTATTCGAAGCATCTGCATGTTATTACGTCATTGCCAAATGTGTATTTCTCCGATCTCCGCAAAAAGAATTATCTCAAGCCGATCGATTTTGCAGACGAGACCATCACCAAATATGGCGCAAGCGACATCGAAGACCTGACATGGAAGCAACTTCTCGATGGCGACACCTGCACCCATTGCGGCAGATGTACTGCCGTGTGTCCTGCGTATGCAACGGGCAAAATTCTCGATCCGAGAAAAATTATTATCGCTACGCATCAGCGGATGCTGGATAAAGCTCCCTATCTCACGGCACAAGGGGCTTATGGATTCAATTCCTGGTCAGGTGAAATTGTAAAAGCGCAAGTTGCAACGAATGGGAACCCCTCAGGCGATGAAGTGGTAACGCCGGAAGATCATTCGATCGATCATCCGCAGGGAATGCTTCTCTTCCAACAGCCGAAGATGAAGCGCGAGGAAGTGGAGTCCAGAAAATTCGTCGGCGATTACATTCCCGAAGAAATGCTCTGGCAATGCACCACCTGCCAGGCCTGCATGACCGAATGCCCCGTCACCATCGAGCATGTCGATGAGATCATTGATCTGCGCCGCAATCTGGTGATGATGGAATCGAGTTTTCCATCGGAGCTGCAGCCCGCCTTCAGTAACATGGAAAATAATTTTTCGCCGTGGGCTTTTTCACCCAGCGAGCGCGGGGATTGGGCGCATGATCTTGGTATTAAGACCATGGCAGAAGATGGTCGGGCTGGAAGCACCGACCTACGCGAACAACCTATTCTTTTTTGGGTTGGCTGCGCAGGTTCGTATGACCAACGAGCAAAAAAAATTACTAAGGCCTTTGCGGAGCTGATGCAATTAGCTGAAATTGATTTTCGGATTTTGGGCAATGAAGAAAAATGCACGGGCGACCCCGCGAGAAGAATGGGCAATGAATATCTCGCGCAAATGCTCATCAAAGAAAATGTCGAAACACTGAACCGCTATAAAGTTACGAAGGTCGTAACGACGTGCCCGCATTGTTTCAATGCCATCAAGAATGAATGGAAGGATTTCGATGGGCATTACGAAGTACAACATCACACGGAGTTCATCAAGGAGCTGTTAGATACCGGACGCATCAAGCCAACGAAAGAGCTGCTCGAGCGCGCGACATATCACGATTCCTGCTATCTTGGGCGATCGAACGATATTTACGATGCGCCGCGTAATGCGCTCGAGAGCATTCCCGGACTCGACATCATCGAAATGGATCGTTCCCGCTCGAAAGGTATGTGCTGCGGTGCCGGCGGCGGACAAATGTGGATGGAAGAGAAAGCCGGCAAGCGCATTAACATCGAACGCACCGAAGAAGCCTTAGCAACGGGAGCGAAAGTTGTAGCCAGCGCCTGCCCTTATTGCATGACAATGCTCACCGATGGCGTCAAAGCCAAAGGCGAAGGAGATAACGTGCAGGTACGCGATATTGCCGAGATCGTGTTGGATGCGGTGAGATAGTTAAAGACCGTTATACATCCTGATCAAGTTCTAAAAATAGACTCGGGCCACGATAGCTTCTTTGGTCTCAAAAGAATGACCGGTGATCGTCCCCGGAGTCCCACTTACCGTCGGGGTTATCGTTGTGGTTTGGTTACCAAGGCTTATGTATTCGAAGCCCGCGTCTGCGCCAAGTGAGAATGCGCTTGAAAAAAAGTATTCGCCACCTACGGTGAGGCCCACAAAAAAATCAGATCTCGACAGAGATTCGGTAGAAGGTTTTTGGAACTGCAATTCCGCAGGCGGCGGCGTGACATCGACTTCGGCACTATTCGTGATGATCCCCACACGAGGCCCAATAGACGCGGAAAGATTCCCCGATATTTGCTGGGTATAATAAAGCCCCACACCGATGCGGATACTGGTCGAGCTGATATTATCCGATGACCCTACGGTCGCGCCGGTCGAATCTTTCGATCCGTTTACCATATAGGAATAACTATACACACCGATCTCGGGTTCGATCTTGAAATGCGAGAATCGCATGGGGATCAGAACCGTAAGTGGAACCGTAGGATACAATAAGGGAATATCGATCGGCGGCCCACTCAAATTTGAATTCGAACCTGCTATCTGCGATTCCTGCGTGGAAGCTGCAGCACCAAGATCCAGCGAAACCCCTATACCAATACGAAAATCCGAGCCATTTGATGGAGTCGGTTCCTGCGCCAACAAAGGAGTGTTTGTAACAACAATGGAAAGAAGTACCAACAAAATAATTTTAATGTAGCTCATAAGCAACCTATCTTAGTTAGAACGTCAAAAGAAATCGAACGAATTATGGACACAAAGATACGAAGAATATTCAACAGAACCACAAAATATAAAATCCGAACCTCGAGAACCTTATTTACCGAATATAATACGCGCGCATATAGGATTTGGCCTTAAGCGTCGTAGCAGTACCACTGGATACTCCCTGTGCCCATTGTAATTGTATATTGCCCGCTGTTCCACCCGTGATGATTACACCCCAAAAATGAACGGGAATATCGCCGGCAAGGATCGTCATGGCGCCAGTCGAGGTGCCGCTTGTGTTAAGAATAAAGGTCTCCTGTGCTCCGCCATTGACGTTGTCGGTATAGTTACCAATGTCCATGGTAGCGCCAGCCGGAATGGTAAAGGCCATTTGGAGCTGGGGTGTTGACGATCCCGTGAAGACATGCAAGTATCCTTCGATCACCATGGAGTCATTCGCATTAATAGGAACGAACAGGTCGTTATCGTTCGTGAGCGTCGTTGAATTAGTAATGCTTTGATCCACCGGTTTTTTCTTGGTAATAACCCCGGTCGTGGATGTGGATACCGTCTGGGCCTCACTGATGACGAGCCATCGGCTGTCGAGTGTGGAATAGATCAGTTTCACACATCCTTTACCGCTGATAACAATATCGCCCGTGGAGTTCAGCGTCCAGATCCGGTTAGCAGCAGTGGAACTGGCGTTGTCATTGGAGATCGTGAACGATTGAGACGTCGAGTTATAGAGGATGACGATCTTGCCATCGACACCACCCGCGATACCGGTAATAGAGAATGCAGCCGTCGGCCCGGTGATGCGGACAAAGGTCCATCTACCGATGGAGATGTTATTATTCACGCCGTTCGCGGCTGTGTAGGAAGTATATTGGGTGGCAAAATCCCCGTTCATGTCAAGATAGGCTGCGGGTGCAGTCGTGTTCACACCCACATTGCCGCCCTGAAAGACCCCAGAAACATTCGTGGTGCCACCCGTTGCATTGACAAGCAGGCCGACGTTGGTATCCGAGGTTCCCGTCCACGAACCGGTCGATAGAAATTGCGCTCCATATTTGTCAATGGATGCCGTGGCGGATGTCGCGGTGTTCGTAAGAAGATTCCCAATATAATTGGCGGTCTGTACGCCGGAGGCAACGGTATGCAAACGCGAGGTCGGCGCGGCGGTACCGATACCAAGATTGCTCACTGCCGTAAGACGCATGCCTTCGATCGCGTGGGTCTTGAAGACAAGATCGACGCTATCGGTCGTACCCACAAAGTTCGTTCCAGCCGTCGTGCCGGCGTTGCCTAAGATGAGCCATGCAAGCGTGGTGAACGGAGTCCAGTAGGTGCCAGTATAATAATAGAATGTTGCAGGAAGCGCCGCGCTCAGCGCATCGGTGCAATAGACCAGCAGCCCCGTTGCCGGGGACGCGATCCCATTCATTTGTGCATGCAGCATACGCGGGATCAGGAGACCTCTCGAAACGCTTGTTAAGTCCAACAAGGCGCTGGCGTCCGGCGTAATGGTTCCGATGCCCGCATTCTGCGCTTGAACCGGAGCCACACGAAACGCGGTGCATAGCGCGCATACGACCATCGCGCCAACGAGCATCCGCAGCAGAACTGCGGAATGCGGTCGTACGCAATGGTTACGTTTGATCATGACTGGTGTGAAGGTTGATTGTTTATCGAATGTAATATCCCCGCATATAGGATTTCACTTTAAGCGTAGTGGCCGTAGCATTGGAAACTCCCTGCGCCCATTGTAACTGCACGGTTCCCGCCGTGCCGCCTGTGATCACGACGCCCCAAAAATGGATGGGAACGTTGCCAGCATTCGTGATAATAGATCCAGTGGATGTGCCACTGGTAACATTGGTAAACGTTTCGATCTGCCCGAGGGTCACGTCATCCACATACGTTCCGACATCCATCGTGGCTCCGGCAGGGATCGTCCAGGCAATCTGTATGTGAGGCGTCGCGGTGGCAGTAAAGCAATGCAGGTATCCTTCTATAACCATCGAATCGTTCGCATTGATGGGGAAATGCAGATCGTTATCGTTCGTGAGCGTGGTCGAATTGGTGATGCTTTGATCGGAGGGTTTTTTCACGATGATGATGCCGTTCGAGGATGTAGAAACGGTCGTGGAAGTTGCAAACACCACCCATCGGCTGTCGGCCGTGCTATAGACCATTCGGACGATTCCCTTTCCATTGATGACAATATCGCCTGTGCTGTTAAGCGTCGAGATGCGGTTAGCCGCCGTGGAACTGGCGCTCTCGTTGGAGACGGTGATCTGCTGTGTCGTCGCATTATAGAGAATAAGCCATTTACCATCAACGCCACCCGCAATACCGGTTATGGAAAATGCAGCCGTCGGACCGGTGATTCGAACAAAGCTCGATGACCCTATCGCAATGTTGTTGTTCGCTCCGTTCACTGCGGTATATGCGGAATAGCGAGTAGCAAAATCGCCGTTCACGTCGAGATACGTGTTCGGTGCGGCAGTATTAATTCCCACATTTCCGCCCTGAAAGATGCCGGAGATATTCGTGGTGCCGCCCGTCGCATTGACGAGCAAGCCGACGTTCGTATCTGTCGTGCCGGTCCACGCGCCGGTGGATTGCACTTGCGCGCCGTATTTATCGATCGAGGCCGTGGCGGAAGTCGCGGTATTCGTCAGAAGATTTCCGATGTACGCAGCCGTCTTTGCGCCGGACGCTACGGTGTGCAGGACGGAGGTTGGCGCCGCCGTGCCAATACCAAGATTGCTCCCCACCGACGTGAGCCGCATTCCCTCGGTGGCTTTGGTCTTGAACACGAGATCGGTATTATCGGTCGTGCCGACAAAGTTCGTTCCGGCAACGGTTCCTGCATTTCCCAGAAGCTGCCATGCCGATGAAATAATGGGAACCCACGCCACCCCATTGTAGTAATAGAACGTATTGGGGCTGGCGGCCGTAAGAAAGTCGGTACAATAGACAAGCAGTCCCGTTGCAGGAGCGCCAATGGCATTCATTTGAAAGTGCGTCATGCGCGGCGTAAGGACACCCTTCGCTGTGCTCGTCAGGTCGAGTATCGCACTGGCGTTCGGGGACACAGTTCCGATACCGACATTCCCCTGTGCATGAGCGGGCGAGCTATCCGCCATCGCGAGCAACAAGCCGCACACGACGACAAGATACATCCGCGCATGTTGTGCAGATGTCCGTCGAAGAATGTGAGTGTAGCTCATCGAATTCACAGTATATGTAATGATAGAATGGTCACCTGATCAAAGTACCTCGCATATATGATTTTTGCCGAAAGGTAGCCGGCGTAGCATTGGAAACGCCTTGCGCCCACTGTATCTGAACGTTACCCGCCGTCGCTCCGGTAATGACAATGCCATAAAAGTGAATAACAATATCGACTGCGTTCATCGCCATATTGCCGGTCGAAGTACCGCTCGTCGTGAGCGTCCAGGTTTCTGGCGGCGGCAGCACGACGTCATCCGTGTAAATGACAATATCCATCGTCGCGGCGGCTGGAACCGTCACAGCCATCTGCAGGCTGCTCGATCCGGTGTTATGATAATGGATATAGCCTTCGACGACCATCGAATCATTCGCGTTCATTGCCAAATGGAGATCGTTATCGTTCGTCAGCGTGGTCGAGCTTGCAATGCTCTGATCGATAGGTTTCTTTGAAAAAATAAGCCCGGTGCTGGAGATCGATACGGTAGAAGCGCTCATCACAAGCCATCGGCTATCGGCAACGCTATAGATCATTTTTATCACCGTTTTTCCTGCAATAACGATATCGCCAGTGCTGTTCAGCGTCCAGATACGGTTGGCGGCTGTGGAACTCGCGCTCTCGTTGGAGATCGTGATCGTCTGCGTGGTCGAGTTGAAGAGCGTTATATATTTGCCATCGACGCCTCCGGTAATTCCTGTGATGGAGAATGCGGCCGTCGGGCCGGTGACCCTTACAAACGTATATGAACCAATGGAAATATTGTTGTTCGCTCCATTGGATGCGGTATAGTTCGTGTAGTTGTTGGTGAAATCGCCATTGTCGTTGACATAGACTGCAGGCGCCGTCGTATTGATCGCGAGATCTCCTCCCTCGAAAATTCCCGAGATATTCGTCGTTCCACCCGTAGCATTGACAAGCAAGCCGAAGTTCGTATCCGTCGCGCCGGTCCATGCACCGGTGGAAAGAATTTCCGTGCCGTACTTATTAATGGAATTGGTGGAGGTCGTCGCGGTATTCGTCAGAAGATTCCCAATATAATTGCCCGTCTGTACGCCGGAGGCGACGGTCTGAAGGCGCGAGGTTGGCGTTGATGTGCCGACACCAAGATTGCTCAGCGCCGTGAGCCGCCATCCCTCGATGCTGTTCGTTTTTGCGACAAGATCGATACTATCGGTCGTCCCGAAAAAATTGGTTCCGGCAACGGTTCCGGCATTTCCCAGCAAAAGCCAGCCTGTTCCCATGATCGGAACCCATGCTACGCCATTGTAATAATAAAACGTTGCGGGGCTGGTAATACTGAGGGAGTCGGTGCAATACACCAGATCGCCGGTGGCAACAATAGGCGGGATCAGGTTCATTTGGGCGTGGAGCATGCGCGGCGCAAGAAATCCCTGGGTGGTCGATTCGAGATGCAGCAGTGCGGAATTATTCGCGGCGGCAGTACCGATGGAAACATTTTGCGCGCGGCTCGGTGACACAGCAGCCGCTACGATCGCAGCGATCGTGAGGATGAGATAAAACGGACGATATGTTCCGGTTCTGTTCATCGTTGTACTGCAACGCCCCGCATCAGGCGCTCATTCCCAGAAATGATAATAAGATTGTACGTGCCGGCCGCAAGTTTCGAAAGATCGATGGAAATTTGATGTGGGCCTGCCGTGAAATCCCCTTCCACACCATGCGCGACGATGCGCCCCAAAATATCATACAGATCGACGCGCACATGCCCGTCTGACGGCAGTGCGAATGTTACATCCGCGCTGCCTCTGGCAGGATTGGGATAGACAGCAACATCGAGCGCGTTGGGAATGGCGATCTTGCTAAAATCGAGCGTTTGGGTTCCCACACGAGTCCGCACGCCGTTCTTATCGATCTGATAGAGATCGTAGGTGTACGTGTTCGTCGAAAGACTATCGTTATCGAACGCTTCATAGCTCGCGCCATACGGACTCTTCGACCGCAGTGCGCTATCGTTCACATAACTTCCCAGTTCCATCGGCGTACTGCCTGCGGATCGCTGGAGTTCGAAGCCGAGGGATTCGATCTCGCTATACGTCTGCCAATCGAGCTGAACGTGATTTTCCACTTGCCGCACGATGAACGGCCCCATCTCGACCGGGAGGGAATTATCCGGCGTGAGCGAGCCGATCGTGAACGGGCGATTGACGGTTGCAGTACCATACTGCACGGCCGTCACAACAGCAGATTGGATCCAGCCGGAGTTATAGGTTGCGCCCGGCTGCAGCGCACTCACGCCGGCCGTCAGCCATGCAGGGCGCGGGCCCGGCACCAGCGGCGCAAGCGTATCCCAGCGCGCTACCACAATGTTCGATGGCGTGGACATATACGAGGAACTTGCGTAATCGCCCGGTATCCAGTAGAGCTTGATGATCGCGTTCGCGCTGCCGCTCACGATATTGCCGAACCAGTATTGCACTTTGCTGATGACCTGCAGCGGCGCCTGCATACTGGTCGTATTGGCATACGCAACATGGAAATACTGCGTGACATAGGAGGTTGCAGTGGCACTTTGTGGCGTGATCGACGCCGTATTCGCGCGACCGTTCGAACCGACCGGGAACCAGAAGAGATTCGTCGAGTTCATGTCCTTCTCGGCAGGACCATCGACATAGCTCACACAACCGGAGGTCGGCATTCCAGAGTTGTTGATCCAATTGCCCTGAAGATCGAAATGGAGAATGTCAACTGCTGTCGTGTAGCAAATGCCGTTGGTGAAATAACAATTACTATCGACAACCTCCTGCTGTGTCAGCGTTTTCGAACCGCCGTTCGTGAATTGCAGATTGTAGAACGTGGTGATCGTCGTTCCGCCGACATTCTGGTTCGATGCGCCATTCAGGTTCACGGTTCCCGTCTGCTTGACCCAGGTTCCGTTGTTCGTGAAGTTCCCAGCGATATTATAAAGTCCTGCACCGCCAGCCGTGGCTGCAGAGCTATTTGTAAAATCGGAGGTAATGGTTACCGTGCCGGAGTCGTCGATAGATCCGGTGTTATTTTGGTATGCGCCATTGACCTCCATGAAGGACGCGGGTTTTGTAACGATCGTCGCGCCGTTATTATACATAAGCTGCGCGCAAACCACCCGTGGCGATATAACGGGTAACGCCATCGAAACGATGGTGCAGAGAGCGAAAAGAAGTAGGCGCGTTCTTGGCATCACGGCTAAACTAAACGGCGGGAACCGGGGCATCGTGGACGATACGTTTTGCTGCAAGGCGGGGGCAACCCTCCGTCAGCAATCCGGCAACCCTGGTTGACAAAAAAGAACCTACCAAACTGCAGGAAAGTTCACTCTGCGACCACGAGTTTCCGCATTACCACCCCACCCTCGCCGCGATAGGAAATGAAGTAGAACCCAACCTGTAGCGCGACCGGCAACGACACGCTCCCCACATTACCACCTTGAAACGACTTTTGAAGCCTTGTCCGCCCGATAGCATCCACGACCGAAACCACCCCTTCCGGCGGCTGGTTGAACATAAGAATTAGTGATTCCGAGCTATATCGGGCACTTTCGAGCGTAGGCTGGCTCACAGAATCCGCAGAAAGCGCCACCCGCGTACCTAACCATTGGCGGATACCATCGTCGGTTATCTCATAGAGATCATACCGAGGATCGCCGGAAGGAGCGGAGGCATCCATATAATGGTAATTGGCGCCAGATAGTGAGCGGGCACGGAGCGAGTCATCGCTCCAATAGCTGGCGATGGCTTCGGAATCTCCGTAAGACTCCCGGTCAATTTCATAGCCGACGATATTGTTCTCGGAGCTCGTCTGCCATCGTAGCGCCACCCCTGACCCGGAACGGATCGCCGAAAAATCCTGAAGCACGGCAGGCAATGGCGAATCGGTGTAGCCATTGGCGAGCATCCATAAAAAGCTGCCGGTCGCGTTCGGCCAGCCGAGCACGGTCGTATCCCATGTGAACAGATCGCTTGAGAGGTTGTAACTCGTGAGTCCGCTAAAGGCCCAGGTATTGCCTTGATCGAGCGAGCGCCAAAAATGAATCGAGGCGGGAGCGGCGCCATTCAATTCATCGCAATGAAGTTGCATCGTCATTACATTTGGAGTTCCCAACTGCGGGCCATTGCCGGGCGTGACGCGGTAATACCGCAGCACGGGAACCACGCCAGAGGATGCGACCGTCACATTTGCGTTCGGCGGCATATACCCGCTTGTGCGGACAACGCGGGTAAGGCCGAGATAGGGATTCGTTCCAGACGCGATCGTTAAGCCAAGTCCAGAAAAGCTATCGATGGGATGCGTGGAGTCCAGCGTTACAGAAATTTCGGAGAAGGCGCGGCCGATGAGATGTCCGCCGCAGGGTTTCGCATCTTCTACAAGGGAAGTTAAAATATCGAGCGAGTCGCAATGGGTATCATCCACAAAACGGACGGCGAGCACAGTGTTCGGGCGCACAATAACATTCCCAAGCTGCGAGGGGCCGGACCAATGGATCGTATCTTTAACGGATGTGCCGCTCGGCAGCGCATCGAAGATCCAGGTATCATTCCCAAGCGAAAGCATTCCGCAGCCGGTATGCCCCGCACCGGGCGCACCGGACTGGCCTTGGTTATCGTTCACAACATCGCCCGAAAGCGTAACGCGCTGCGGCGTGTATTCGGCATGGGTTGCTGCGCCGAAGCCGATATGAAGCGTTCCCAATACCACAAGCGGATTCGCGCGGAACGACGCCACCATCCCGGTAAGCGTTACGTTCCGGTATGCATGGCCGATGATATTATTCATCAAATAGGAAACATCCGTGAGTGCGTTGCTGCCGGAATAATATTCGAACGTGCTTGCAACATCGAGCACAAAGAACGGGCTTGCGCTTGAATCGAACATGCTGGGCGATGGGAACGGAAACACGGCGGCAGTCCGAAACAGGCCGCCCGGAAGCACATGCACGATGGGGCGCACGCCTGCAATCCCGAACCAGCCGCTATCGGCATCCAGAGTTCCCTGCACCGTTACAAGCGTATCGAATGGCGCCGCCGTGGCTTTCAGGAATAACGTGTCTGCGCGGAAGGTAAGTACGCCTTGCACCACGAGCGCGCCGAGCGCAGGAGTGGAACGGTCGAGAACGACGGAATCCCCAATGCTGATGATGGCGGTGTCGCCCGTTTGTGGCACAAGGCCGCTCGCCCAGACCGAGGGCGTGCTCCATGCGCCGCTGTGCAGCGTGGTGCAGGTCGCAGCAGAAAGTTCCTGCGGCGACACCACCACCGACGATAGGAGTATCCCCAGAACGAACAATGGGCGAAGTGCGGAATAGCTCAAAGTTTTGGCAAACGTTGAAAGAAAGGGAACATTAATGGGAGGGGGAGTAATTCCGCTACAATGGGGGTGTACCCCCCGAACTTTTCCCCGCGTTGCCGCTTTTGCAAGGGCAGAACACCATGCGTCCGCTTCTTTTTCGTGTGCTTCGACTCGCCCACATGCAAGCCCGATCTAAGGGATTGCTTTAAGACGATCGCAAAACCACGGAATTTGCATGACATACTTTCAAACCGAAACGAACGGTAGTTGAATACAAAAATTTTGTTTGGCATGGCAATGGGGATTTTTGCGGGTCAGCACTTCTTCTATTTTTCAGCGAAGGACTTGCCTTCAGGAACCTATTTTTACACGATTGAATTCCCGAAGGGAGTTATAATCGCGAGCAAAACAATGTTAGTTGTTAAGTAACTTTAAGCAAAACCGTGCAAGGGAAACCTTGCGCGGTTTTCATTCAGTACTATGAAACATTTGCTGCGAATTTTCTTTTGCTTTGCGTCGCTGTCAACAACACCAAACCTCGCACATTCGCAGCACTGGAAGCAAATAGGTTCCCTATCCGGCTTTCCATCTTGTGGTTTCTTTTTTGATACACAGTCGGGCCTTGTTGCTACTTTCGCACGTTACAATTACTGGGGCGGCAAGGTCGCGCTTTTCAAAACAACCAATGGCGGCGCCACATGGAAAACCATAACCTTGCCTACGGAATTGCAAACAGCGAGAGGATACATTTCGTCCATCACAATGCGAGACCGAATGAACGGGTGGTTCTCGTTCCGCGAGGCAATCGATTCTCCTGGCCCCCCCCCCGTACCCCCCTGGAATTTACCAGACCGGGGATGGTGGTAACACTTGGGTTGCAATAGATTCACCTCAATGTAATTGCGTGAGATATAATGCAGGAGCACTCTATACCAGCAATGGCGGTATTGCACCGTTGAATGACAGCATCTGCGTAATCAGCGGCGCCTATACCTATAACTTGCCGGGACCGATTAACTATGCGAGTAACCAAACTTATGTAACCATGAATGCCGGGAAATTGTGGACTGCTGCACCTTTTGTAATAGACGCTTGGGGAATTTATGCTCAACTATCAACCGGTATATTTTTTATTTACCCGGAAGGGGACTCCGCAAACATCACGACGCCATCAGCAACATGTTGGTATTCACTGGATACGGGGAAACATTGGAAGCGAGGTGGTGGAATTCCTAATTCGTCAAATTTTTATTCTATTACAGGCGACATTGAGGGTGATAGCGTTGCTATCTACACACAGACTCAAGGCGCAGGAATGTTTCGGTCAACGGATGAGGGCCAAACATGGAATTCCGTCGGTGGTCCACAAGGCGGGCCAGAAACACGCTTTTGTGTGTTGTCACCATGTGATGGCGGGGCTGTGATAGCTTTCGATGGGGGTGGTGGAGTTTGGCTCACACAGGATGGAGGCGATGGCAAACTTGGGTTTCCAATTCCCACCGGTATTTTTCCATCACCCGATACAACGCGACTAACTTCGACTTGCGGCGATCGCCTCCTTATTCCGGTTCCCATGCACGGACAAAGTATCGATAGTATCACAATTCAAGGGACGATCATTTCGGATAGTCTTCATGAGTCCTACATTTCCGGTTCAAACAATTTTTTGCTTCAGAGCAGCGATAACGATACATTGTGGATCAATTATTTGCCACACAATGGACCCCATGTAAGCACCATAAATTTGAACTTCCAAAATGCGTGGCGTTGTGCCGATTGGGCCGATACACAGACTATTATCGTGACGACGCCCGCCACTGCAAATGTAATCGCTCCATCACCACTTGTGGGGGCATGCAACCCTGTAAACGGTTCCGGTTCTATCTTCTTAGATTCTTGCCAATCTTTAGTAATTACTAATGTAAGGGTTTTTTCACCTCTTGCAAATCGCTTAACCTTTCAAAGTACGCTTCCCGATACAATACGAGTTGGCTATCATAATCAACTTCACTTTCAGTTCGATCCACACGATACGATCGCGAATGATTCTGTCCGTGTAGAGATCAAGGGATTGTATCTCGGTTCTTCGGCACCGTTTGACACGATCATTACCATTCCGTTTACCGCGCTTGGCACCGCTCCGTATTTTAGCACAAAAACGGACACTCTTAATTTTAGAACGGTTGTAACATGTGTTGGCGCATACCACGATAGTGTTATTACCTTCACGAACTTGGGCTGTGCTCCGGATACGATCACGAACCTTACGCTTACTGGTGCGGGATTTACGAGTGGGAAGGATTCGCTGCCTATTATCGTGGCGCCGGGGGATTCGGTAACGTTCTATTATACGTTCACTCCGCCGGATTCGGGCGTGTTTACCGGACAGGTGAATCTGAATGTGGTTTCGATGGGACTGACGGCTAATCAAACCGTAAGCCTGACCGGAACGGGTGTGCAGGGGTTTGGAGTGCTCAGCGTGCCGCATACATCGTTACAAGCTGGGAGCTTTTCTTTCTGCGCGGGCGATACCACGCTTGCCGACACCATTTCCAACACGGGCTGCGATACCCTCGTTATTTCCAACCTCACGTTTGCGGGCGATACGACGTTCACGCTTGTTCCCTCGCCCACCGATTCGCTGCTATTGCCCGGAACTTCCCGCATCTTCCAGTTCCATTTTGCTCCGCGCGTGAAGGGCGCGCACGCGGCCACGCTCACGTTCCATTCCCGCAACATCGTGAACGATTCGGGCAAAACCACAACGGTCTCGCTCGCGGGCACGGGTCTCGGCGGTACAAAAGTTCTCTCTGCCGATGCGTCGGTTCGGGATTTTGGGGCGCTGTATGCCTGCCAGTCGCGGGATACTATTGTTATGCTTCGTAATATGGGGTGCGATACGCTGCGGATCGATAGTTCTCAACTTTCCAATGGGACGTATCGGACAGATGGGACGTATCCGCTAAGGATTCCGCCGGATTCTTCGGCAGCGGTGCAGGTTTTTCTTACTGCGGACAGTTTGGGGATGAATGGAACGCTCACGTTCTTTGCGGATTCGGGGACGGTCGGAACTCCGGTAACCATTCCGCTCACGGCGAGCATCATCCCGCCTGCACGGTTGGTGCTCGATCTCACGCCTTCGGATACGGCAGCCGATGGTGCGACCGTCACCTGTTATGTGCTGCTTGTTGGATCGGTTCCGTCTGGCGCGATCTCCTCGATGAATTTTTCGATCACGCATAATGACGATGTGCTAGAATATGAGAATGCAAGCGGCGTTACATTGTCGAAGACCGCGGGAACCTCGAAGCAACAGGTGCTGCAGTTCTCGGCGGACCACCCCCCGCCCCCTCCTTCTATAGGAGGGGGTGTCGATACGATGGGAACGATCACGTTCCGGGCGTATCTCAGCGATTCCGGCTCGACGCCGCTTACGCTTTCGAACGTGCAGTTCACGAACGCGCTTTCGCTTGCGGATAACTGCGTGGCCAGCATCATGGATTCGAGCGCGTCGTTCACGTATCTCTACAAATGCGGTGAACCGCTGATCCAGGATGCGCTGCGCGGCATGCTTCCGTTCACGATCACGTCCATCGTTCCGAATCCGGCGGGGGATGAGGTAGAAGTCCGCGTGGCGGGTGGCGACCCCGCCACCCTGCTTCACTTCGAAATGTACGATGCGTTGGGACGGAGTGCGCTCACACCGGCCTCACCCCAACCCCTCTCCCTGCTGGGAGAGGGGCTTTCTGTCGATGTGTCGCACGTGCCATCGGGAATTTATGTGGTGCGGGTGTCGTCAGGAGGGTATGTGCAGTCTCGGAGCGTGGCGGTGCAACACTAATTGTCTGAACCATGATTTATGAGATGTGTGGGATTTTTGAGATAAAGAATTGCCTCGATCCCATCTCATACATCTAAAAAATCTCATAAATCCTGGTTCAGACATTTTTTGTCGTATATTAGGTGTTGCTGTGATGGGCACCTGTTTTAGTTAAGAGGTACGAGTTTTGAATTAAGAGTACGGGTGCCGGTGTTCATTGAAAATCGGGGGTAACGATAGTTTTCTATATGAACGAGTTCTCTGAGAAAACATCTGTTGCAACAAATGGGCGAAATTGGCTTGAAATCGAGGATTCATCGGGAACTCACATGAAAGAAAAATGGCACCTGTTTCTGAGAGACAACTTCCGAATATGACTTTGAATCGAGGGTTATTATGAAATACCCGCCGCGGCGGACGTTTTTTACAAAAGGCACCAATTTCAGGGAGAAAACGATCTATATTATGTTGCAAATAAGAAATGGTTTTTGCGGGCACAATCCTTATAGGAAACGTGGTTTTAGGGAAATCTTGATTCTCGGATCATCATTATGCCCAGCATAGCACCCACCACATCCTCCACGATGCCACCCGTCGGCAATACGCTTTGGCTCCGTTCCAAGAAGTGGGATCTCGTGTGGATATCCGGTTCGGTGTTGCTAATGGTAAGCCCGTATGCGATGTATTACATTGCACAGTCGCTGGGATTTGCTCAGGATACGGCACGGAATATCGTGAACGGGATGATCGCGTTCTTCATCGGCGGTCCGCACATGTATGCTACGCATCTTCGGACGACGTTCGATCCGTCGTTTCGCAAACGGCATCCCTCGATCCTTCTTGCAGGGATCGTCATTCCGCTGGCGGTTATTTTTCTTGGCGTTAATTACTTCATTATTCTTCTGACGTTCTTCTTTTTCTGGGCGAGCATCCATGTGCTGCACCAGATCGTTTATCTTGTCGATTGTTACAATGGGCGTAAGCCAACGACGTTAACGTGGAAATCGAAGGCAGTCGATTACGCAGTGGTACTGACGGGGCTTTATCCCGTAGCGATGTACCGGTTCACGCATAATACGTTCAAGGTAGGCTCGAACCTGCTTTATTTTCCGGAGTTTTTGAAAGTCGATGCGGTGTGGTGGTTAGCGAGCGCAGCATTTGCCGGGGCACTTGCACTTTTTATCACCAAGACGATACGGGAATTCCGAAGCGGTGAAGGGAATGTCCCGAAGACGATCTTGATCTCCGTAACCGTCGTAGCGACGTTCATCACGCCATTTTTTCACGAACTCGATGTTGCGTTTCAGGGTCTGAACACCTGGCATTCGTTCCAGTATCTCGGTCTGACCTGGTACATCAACCGTTTGCGCTATGACCGCAATGAGCTTCCCGAGAAGGTCAGTGCATTCTCACGCCCGGGCGAGTGGTGGCGTTATTACGGCTTTACCGTAATGATGACGGTTATTGCGATCGGGCTTATTACCATCTTGATCTTTACGAGTTCCTACACAGGGCTTTCGTTCGATCAGTGCTACTATATTATCGTGCTGAGCTTCCTCTTGACGCATTATTATCACGACCACATCGTCTTTACGGAGCATCCGGATTTCAGCACTGTGCCGGCACGAACGAAGGGCCAGCAGTTCGCGCTGGATGGGTGAGCGGATAAAGTTCCACCAGAACGGCAATGCGCTCAAACCTTCTCCCTTCCAGCCGCGTTTGAGCGCCGGTTAAAATAGAGGGCGCGATCAAACGTCCTTATGCAGACACCCTCACTTTATAGCCTTTTTCGCTAAGCTTTTTCATGGATTCATCGAAGACGACGACGATCGGGATCGTGCTTATTATCGCGGTCTTTATTGGCTGGATGGTCTGGATGAACGCGGAGCAGGCCAAGCAACAGAAGCTGCATCCAGTTGCAACGGCTGAGACAACGAAAGTCATCATACCGCCTGCGACGCCGGTTCAGCCAAATGCTTCGAACACGGCTGGCGCACCTGCAGGAGACAGCGCATCACGATCGAGCGTCTTCACCATCGCCCACACGGAAGCGGTTGCAATCAAGACGGTTGAAACCCCGTATTTCACAGCACAGATCAATTCGAATGGCGCGGCTATTTCGAGCTTCGTTCTGAAGCAATATAAGACCTGGGATCACAAGCAGGTTGAATTGGTGAACCACGATCAAGGCAAAGGCGCTGACATCAATCTAAAATTTGTAGCCTCCGATGGCAAAGTGGTTGCCACCAATGATCTTCCATTTGTGATGGATGCAAAGCCAATTGTGATCGGTCCTGGCGATAGTTCCAGTTTCTCGGCACTGTATAAGCTGGATAGCAGCCGATCCATCGAAAAGATATTTCACTTTTCGGGCAAGGGGTATCTGATCGGCATCGAGTATAAGCTGCATGGTCTCGAAAATTCGGTGAGCGGGTATCATTACACGGCTTCGCTCGACGATCCGCTTCCGTATGTCGAGAAACGCAGCGCCGATGAAACCGCAGCCGCCAAAGCATTTGCCGGGCAAGCAGGCGAGATGGAAGACTTAACGGTATCGAAACCGGGAACTCCAGGGCATAAGTCCGTCAATGGGGACATCGCATATGCAGGAATGCGAAACCAGTACTTTGAGAAGGCCTTGATCCCCATCGGCGAAAAAACAGCCGGAGCTGAAATAGATGGCCATGCAATAGCCAATGGCGATGCCGGGATCGTAGCGATGTACTCAGCGGCGGTAACAATTCCCATCGGGCGCACACCGAATGAATTGCTCGGGTTCCAACTGTATTTTGGTCCGCTGGAATACGATCGCGTCGAGGCACTTGGCGTTGGCTTGGAGCAGTCGATGTACTTTGGCTGGACGTTCGTCGTTCGTCCCATTTCGATCCATGTGCTGCTGCCGTTCTTTTTGTGGCTGCATGGATTCTTTTCGAATTGGGGCATTGTCATCATTGTCTTTTCCATCGCGATCAAAGTGCTGACGATCCCGATCTCGACCGGCCAGATGCGCTCGATGCGCAAGATGCAGGTCGTGCAGCCGATGATGGTGGAACTCCGGGAAAAACACAAGGACGATCCGAAAAAGATGAACGAGGAGACGATGAAATTGTATCGGACCTATGGCGTGAATCCCGCCGGCGGATGCCTTCCGATGCTCTTGCAAATGCCGATCCTCTTTGCGCTGTATCAAGTGCTGAAAAATGTTATCCAGCTTCGGCAAGCGCCATTTGGATTGTGGATCAGCGATCTTTCGGTTCCCGATGCGCTGTTCCATTTCGGAACGAAACTGCCGCTCATCGGCGAATCCATGAGCGGGCTGACCCTTTTGCTCGTCATTACGATGTTCGTTCAGCAGATGTTCACCATCACCGACCCGCGCCAAAAGCAGATGGCATACATTATGCCGATCGTGTTCATCTTCATGTTCAATAATCTGCCGTCGGGCGTCGGGCTGTATTATTTCATGTTTAACATTTTCGGGCTGGTGCAGCAATTTTATCTGACCAAAATTGCTACTCCGCCCACGCTGGAAGAGCTAAAAGCGGCTCCGAAAAAGGGTGGTGGAATGATGGCGCGCCTTCAGGATATGGAAAAACAGCAACGCGAAACCCGAAAACAGCAATATGCCGGCAAAGGCCTTCCGGGCGGAAAGAAGAAGTAGTTGGTTTTCTGAGCGAATAGGGGGCTGAACCATCCCTCCAGCCGCGCAACTTTGCCCCGACATGCGTGTTCACTTAAGCAGATGGAAACCCTCGAAATCGGGCATCGGGCACGACCGACTGCCGGTAAGGACAGAGATCGGGAAAATGCTGAAGACATGGCGATCTTCCGCGAATTTCTCGCGGGGCTTTTGCTTGCCAAAAACGAGGATACCATGCGCCGCGCCGAGGGAAATCACGTCGCCCGCGAAGCCTTTACCAAACTGTATCTTCGCTACCGCGAGCGCGTTTATGCATACGCGCTGAGGGTGCTCTCGAATCCGGAAGACGCGGAAGACCTTTTTCAGGAAGTTTTTTTCCGGGTCTATGCGCGGGCAACTTCTTTTGAAGAAGAACGTAGCCTCGGAGGGTGGATCTTCACCATCGCACATAATTTGTGCATGAATAAGATCCGCGATCGCAAACCGCAGGATTCACTGGAAGGCGTGAGCCTTTATGTGGAACCTGCTCCGGATCTTGGCGAGGATATGCAGGCCGTGATCGCACATGCGATGTCGCTGCTTCCGATCGAATATCGCGAAGTGATCATTCTGCGAGAATACGAAGGAATGAGCTACACCGAGATCACCGAAATTTTACATACGACGATACCCTCGATCAAAAGCCGGCTCTACCGCGCGAAAGGAAAATTGAGAGAATTACTCGCACCCTATTATTTGCCTGAAACGTGACAGAAACAATTTTATGACACTGAACGAACGATTAATAGATTTCCTGGATGGCTCGCTTCCTGCCGATGATGAAGCGGAGCTGTTGCATACGCTTTCGGTCTCTCCCGAAAAACGCGAGATGATGCGCGGCTTCATGGAGCAGCGCTCGCTTTTTGTGCGCGACGCAAAGTCGCTTACAGTTCCTTACGAAGCCGAGCAGCGCCTCTGGGCACGCATGGATGCTGTGCTGCCCCTGCCGATGAGTGAAGAAGCCGCGACGGTCCTTGTGCCGGTCGCTACACCCAGTGTGGGATTTTTTGCACATGCCCTTAGTGGTGCATCTGCTACGCTGGGTGCGTTCACGCTTGTCGCGGGAATTGGCATCGGGTATTTTGCAGGGCATTCACAGACTGCGGTAGTTTCTGTTCCCAAAGTTGTAGCACAGACTGCTCCGGTAGAACCAACCAGTTCAGGTCGTGCGAGTTCCTATGGGTCGAATGAGTCCCATAAGACCTATCATTCCCATAGCCTTTACGGAATGAATGCAACAACTTCACGTCTTGCAACTGTACTGCCAGTAGAAACTCCTGTACAAAACATTGCAGCAATTCCGCCACCTGCTCCAGTGAACGATAGCAATATAGCTCCCATTACAACAGTGCCGCCAACAAGTACACCGGCTATCGCGCTTGCCGATATTGGCGGCGATGGCGAGGGCATCAAACCGATGCTTCACAAAACGCGAGCCATGCGAGAAGCAAGCTCCTCGCTGCTCAGCCGTTTTGAGTTCCGCATTGACGAAAGCTTTGGACGCCAATTTCCGAACAGCGTGGCTACAAATGTTTCGCTGCCGCTCATCACCAATACTTCGATCTCAACATTCTTTCAGGTGTTTCCTCATTCCAATTTGTTTTGGGCCGGAGCGTCGTATGGTTCTGCAAATATCACCAGGAAAGATCTTTTTACAAAAGTCGGTGACCCGGTCGATCCATCGCAGTATGTGCTTGCGAGCGATACCGCGCATTCGCAGACAAGCTATGTCGCTGCACTTGCCGAACTACGCCTGCCAGCCTTTGAAATGGCCGACCTAACCTTCACTGGCGGATACGGTTTTGCAACGCTGGGACAAATGATGTTCGGCGAGATCGGATTGCATTACGATCTTTCGAGCGAAGCAGGTATTCAGTTCGGACTTCGCGTTCTGAGATTCGCCTACGATCTAAGCGGAGAAAAAGCAGCAGCGATCGCATCCAATCCGACGGGTTCGCTTGCTATTTCGAATGCTACGGCGGCAGCCAGCCCAAGTTTTAATACTGAACTCAATGCGGGACTGTTCTTCCATTTTTAATCGCCTTGGTGTATTCGGCCTGATCGTCGGGATCGTACCCCTCATGCAAGGCTGCACCGTCAACGATGCCACGTCTGCACCGCAAGCGACGGTGCAGGGTAACTTTTTCCCGCTCGATAACGGGCTGCTTTATACCTATGGGCGTACGACGAATTTTACGAACTACGACACGATCACCTGTCGGATGGTCATTGCACAGCCGCCAATGAACAAGAACGAACTCAAAGACACGATAACAAATCTTCCCTTCTATTATATTAGCTATACCACCGATGCCGACGGAAATCCGGCCGGTATTCTTTCGACGGATACATCGTCGCTTATGGTGCTCGATGGCTCGCTTCAGGATAGCGCCACATGGGTAGCCGATGGAGTTCGAGGAATCCATGCAATCGTCGTAGCACAATATGATGACTATTTTTTACCAGGCCGACAAGAAGATTTTAAGGATGTGCTTGCAGTAGAATATCACCAGGATGGCCAGCCGACAGGCACGTACACGCTTCGCTTTTTTGCGCGTGGTTATGGCCTTATTCTTGAACGCGAATTCAGCCCATCGAGCGAGATCTCTCGTTTGCAACTTATCAGCGTGCAGTATCCTTCATAACCTTCGTGGTTATGTTTCGCAATTCGGCTAAAATAAAATATCGCGAGCGCGCCCGAGGACTTGCGGCGATGCTGCGCTCGGATTCACCGGCATTACGCATCCTTGTTTTCGTCGCAATGAGCGCGATCTTCTTTCTGTTCCTGAAAATTACCGAGAAGAAAGTCCCAACCGGTCTTGCGCCGGATTCTACCGCGCAGCAGGTGAGTGATGACACCGTTGCAACTCATGCTTCGAAATAGTATTACTACGAAACGATGAGCGCGGACATCTATCTCGGTATCATGTCAGGCACCAGCCTTGATGGGATCGATGTAGCAGCATGCCGATTTAAAGGACAACGCGTTGAACTTCTCGGTTTTCATTCTGCTGATTGGAAGTCCGGCTTGCGTGAGCAATTAATGGAATTTTCAACGGCCGAATGTATCAAGATGGATGATCTTGTTCGAGCCAATTTTGAACTCGCCAATGAGTATACAATGGCTGTCGAAACAACATTGCGCGAGATGGGTATTTCTCCTTCGCAGATTCGAGCGATCGGCTTGCATGGTCAGACGATCCGACATCTTCCCTCGCCACCAATTCCGGCAACATTACAGCTTGGATCGGGAGCAGCTTTAGCGGCAATTACAGAAATCGATGTCATAAGCGATTTTCGTTCAGCAGATATTGCGCTTGGCGGACAGGGCGCGCCACTTGTGCCGATGTTCGATCATTATTTTTTACAAAGTGATTCAACCGACCGGCTCATTGTAAATATCGGCGGAATTGCAAATGTAACGTGGCTTTCAGCGAATGCCGGAGATAGAGATGTGATCGCTTTCGATTGCGGACCGGGAAATATGCTCCTCGATTATATCACCCAGCGCTATTTCGGAAAATCTTTCGATGAGAATGGGGAAATTGCACGATCTGGAAAAATAGATCAGAAATTACTCGACGAATTTCTGTCGAATCCTTATTTTAAAATACCACCGCCAAAATCAACGGGGCGTGAGATGTTTTCTGAACATTTTTTGAGTAACGTCCATAATAGCATTGCCACAGGAAAACTTCTCGCAGAAGATGCACTTACAACGCTCACGGAATTAACGGCAATTGCCATCATTCAAAGTTTCGATGTTGTTCAGAGGAAAACCAAAACCGCAGAAATTATCGTAAGTGGAGGTGGTGCATTTAATAGCTATCTTCTCGAACGGATGAACGCGAATGCGTTTCCGAACACAAGCATTTCCTCATCCGATGCTTTCGACGTTCCCGCAAAAGCGAAAGAAGCAATAGCATTCGCTTTCTTTGCTCATGCGTTCGTTGAATCGATTACCATTCATCTTCCTGAAACTACTGGAGCGTCAGGACGAACGACATTAGGTAGTTTGAGCAAAGGAAAATAAATTATTTCCTATCGAGACATGAATTAAATTTCGTTACTGAAAAAATTTCTTTAAAAATTTTTTCGAAAACACTTGCTTTTACATCTGAGATGTATTATACTGTGTTACGAGAGAAATGCATTATGATGTTCAGAGATTGTGAATAAGTTAGCATCGCCCGACGTGAAGCGGCGATGATGCTTATCACCAAAACGATTCAGCGTAATATCCAAAAAGTGAAATCGGAATGGTTGCTTTTCTCCCGAAATTAGTTCAAAATTTAACATCCAAAATACCTGAACGTGACTCGCCACGGCGAGTGTTTGTTTCCTGTTACCATTATGACGAGAACGGAGTTCTCTTATGACAGCATCGTCGCAGATGCCCGGTCCATGTCTGTAAGAAACGGGCAATCGAGTGACCGAATGACCATGAAATCGGAAATTGTTTCTATGTTCCCGGCAGACGATCCAGCCGGAGTGCTAATCGACTTGAACGACACTATCGTAACCACCGTGGACGACCCCACCGCTTTGGAGGACACAACGCCTTCCTCGAGCGAGGATGAACGCGCCGATCTGCGAAATGCAGCAGAACGTATCTGGCGCCGATGCCTGGATGCGATCCGGCCGCAGCTTTCTGCGCAAACGATGCGTACCTGGTTCGAACCCCTCGAAGCCATCGCACTTGAAGGCACGGAAATAACGCTGCGCGCGCCCAGCAGTTTTTTCTGCGAGTGGATCGGCGAGCATTATCAGGATATTCTCGAACGGTCGCTGCAAGATGTGCTGGGCGCACAAGCAAAATTCCGTTTCGATACCGCAAGCGAGATCGAATCCGCTAATACCAGATTACAAGCGACGGCGGATGTTACAGCGCCAATTGCTCCAACACCTATCCCTGCAATCGAGCAACCCCAGCGAGAACAGCTTCGCCAGCAGCCGGTTGCCAGCGGATTCGGTACACCCGTAAATAATCCTTTTCAGCAACAAGCGCAGCGCCCCGGTTTTGCTCCGGCAACCACGAACGGTCAATCAGCATCAACAAAACGACCTGCAATCGAATCAAATTTGAATCCTCGATATACATTCGACACGTTCATTCGCGGAGAATCTAACAAGCTTGCGTTCGCGGCAGCAATGGCCGTTGCGAATAATCCAGGCGGCACACGATATAATCCGCTCGTCATTTATGGAAGTGTTGGCCTCGGGAAAACGCATCTCATTCAGGCGATCGGCAATGCCGCATTGCAGAAATTCCCTTCGGCGCGAGTTCTTTATACTTCGAGCGACAGGTTTACCGTCGAATTCGTCGATTCCATTCAAAATAATAAGAGCAACGAGTTTCAGGCGCTGTACCGCTCAATAGATCTGCTGATTATTGATGATGTTCAATTTTTCGCAGGTAAGGAAAAAACCCAGGACATTTTCTTCCATTCGTTCAACGCATTGCGCGAACTTGGAAAGCAGATCATCCTGACCTGCGACCGTCCCCCAAAAGAACTGAAAGATATTGACGACCGCCTGCTCAACCGCCTGCAATGGGGACTAACAGCAGATATCGGCGCGCCAGACCTCGAAACGCGCATTGCCATCTTGCGCCACAAAGCTATCGCCGATGGCATCGAGCTTTCCGGCGAAGTGATCGAGTACATTGCGACGAACATCACGGCAAATATCCGCGAGCTGGAAGGCTGCCTGATCTCCTTGCTCGCCATTTCCTCGCTCGAAGGCAAAGAACCGACGCTGGAATTGGCACGCGAAGTCCTTCGCAAAATTGCGAAGCGCTCTGCTCCGATCCTTTCCATCGAAAGTATTCAGCGGCTCGTCTCCCGCCGGTTTGGAATTGAAGAAGAAGCCTTACGCGCAAAAACCAGACGCCAGGAAGTGGTTATCGCGCGACAGGTGGCTATGTTCCTCTGCAAAGAGCTGACGAATCACTCCCTGAAATCCATTGGCTTGCATTTCGGCGGGCGCGATCACTCCACCGTCATTTATGCCGTCCAGACCATTCAGGAAGACATGAAGCGCGACCCCTCCATCGAGAAGAAGATCGAGGAACTGAGGCGGCAGTTGGAAATGATGCAGGGGTGATAGATAGTCCCAGCAAATCTCCGGCCACAATATGATTCCTGATTTTCAATCGGTTTATTTGCCATACCTACGACTACTGGCCGATGGTAAACCGCACTCTAACACTGATGTTGAGCGTGAACTAGCCGATCATTTCAAGTTGACTGAAGATGAGTGAAAGGAATTGCTCCCGAGCGGAAAGCAACTTCGTTTTAGCAATAGAGTCGGATGGGCAAAGTCCGAACTCAAACATGCTGGATTGATTTCGATGGAAACGTGGGGTATTTACAAAATCACTGATCGAGGAAAGGATTTACTAAAAGAGAATCCCAAGTTTTTGGATAAAAAATATCTGATGCGTTATCCGGAATTCCAAGAGTTTGTGAAACCAAAAGCGCCTCAGACAATCGGGGCAACCGAACAAGTTCCAATAGAACAATCTTCACAGACTCCGGAAGAGCAACTTGAAAACATCTCCCAATCTCTTCGAAATGTGCTTGCGAAAGATCTACTGGAGAAAGTGCGCGCGGCATCACCAATATTTTTTGAACGAGTTGTTATCGACTTATTAATTGCAATGGGCTATGGTGGTTCGCGGGCCGAAGCTGCAAGCCTCACAAAGCGGAGCGGTGATGAAGGCATTGATGGCATCATTAAAGAGGACAAGCTTGGCCTCGATACCATTTATGTTCAAGCCAAGCGTTGGGAAGGCCCGGTTGGCAGACCAACCGTGCAAGCTTTCTCCGGCAGCTTGGATGGTTTTCGCGCGCGAAAAGGTGTGATGCTTACCACTTCCCGATTCTCAGCCGAAGCACGAGACTATGTTGCGAAGATCGAAAAGAAGATCGTTCTTATTGATGGCGAAGAGCTATCGAAACTGATGATCGATTACAACATCGGTGTTGCCGAATCGCAAAATTATATCATCAAACGAATCGATGCGGATTATTTTGGGGAGGAGTAAAGATCGAAATTGTGTGTGCCGAAAGCACGCTACATCAAATATACCAAATTCCATTCGACATCGTTTCGGGCTTGCCATCGAGAAGGATAAGTAACTTTCGCACCAATGTTCGAACATCGTAGGCTTGTGATATTATGATACCACAATGTTCCCAGCCGTGATCCATATAATGCAGGTGCAATACTTCAAAATCAAGCCGGTCGTGTGTAAGTATCGCGCGATTTTCATCAACCGCCAGGCGCAATTGGGATTCGTCCGGTTCGCGTCGCCGCCCAATAATTGAAACATGCGTCGCATCGTAACCCGCTCGATTAAGACCGGCTGCGACTTCAACCGCAACATTCTCGTCACATAAGAGCTTAGGTTTTTCCAAACTCTTCGTCGAAAATTCTTACGCCGTTAGCTTTCAAATACTCAATATCTGTGCTTTGACGAATTTCCTCATCTATTTCCGTCTGATGGTCGAAATAATAGGTGAGCGCAGCATGGACTTCAGAAGCTTTTAAATGTGGCAACGCTTCAAGAATGCGATCAACGCTATTGTAAAGATGATAGTATTCAGCGATCACCTGCACAGAAATGCGGGTTCCGTCAATGCGCGGCCTTCCGCCACAGGTCCCTGGTGTGGAAACGATGTGTGGATAGGTTGCGGCTGTTGCGGGTATTTCTAACAGTGCCATAAATATACAATCGCTCAAAGAGCAGAATTAGTTCTCTACCCGGTTCACCGCCGCACAATCATACGCGAGCTATATACTCCAGCAGCCGACCGAACCCGAACCGTGTATATCCCGTCCACTTGTGGCAAAACAAGTTGTATGGGTGAGTTAACTGATAGAGTTAGTTCCGTTTGAGATCGCTCGATGCCGAGCATATCATAAATTTCAACGGTTGCGTTACCTAAATCTGAAGATGAAGAGATGATAAGGTCGCCTGTCGTTGGGTTTGGACTGAAACTAAGATTCGGTATATGTCCCGTTTTCATCAGCTCGGAAATAAGCGGAACTCCGCAGCCTTGAACGGGCGTAATCGTGCTCCAAACAGGTACTGGCAGTTGGTATTTGCAGCCTGCGGCTTGCACATGCACAGAATCGAACGTCACCACCGGCTTTTCAGATGAATCCGAGAACACATTGAATCTAGCATATCCCGCAATAATGCCGGACTGTGCATTCACCAAATGCAGCATCGAGCGTCCCTGCCATTGTTCTGACGGTATATCAATTTTCATTCCCAATAGGTCGACCGAACTATCGTAAACGAGATCTGCGCCCGTGTAATGCATCACAACATCGATATTTTCGGCACCAAGCAACCCATTGAATTGAACGGGAACATTTACTGTTGCGCCGATCGTATCTGTTCTCTGATCGGCGGTTGCCATACTTAGCGCAGAGTTCCCGCCAACGATCGTGCCGGCAAGCGCGATCGTATCGCTCGTGCCATCGCCAAGCGTGAGTACGAGATGTGCTTGGTATTGCCCCGCTTCCGGTGGATCGAACAGGACGGAAATAGAATCCGCATTAATTAATGCTGCACTATAACTTGCGGAATCAGCCCCAATAACACTCGCACGCACAACAAGTGCCGGTATGCAGCCACTTCGCTGCATCGTGATCGGTTCGGCAAGTGAATTACCGCATGAAAGGGTATCCTTCGTAAAAAGCGAATCGGTCGAAAGTGTGAGCGTGCCGAGACCGGGCATTAATTTTACGCTATCGCCGCCGCTGTTGAGGGTTCGCCAAATGTTTCCCTGAATATCTGCGGCGATAATGATATTATCGTCGATCGCAGCGATGAGTCTTGTATCATAAGTATTATTGGGGCCGCCAATGGATTTCCATGTCAAACCCCGATCGAGCGACCGAAAAATTCCATTCGCAAATGTCGGGCAATAGATCGCCTGCCTTCCGGCCGCAACCGAGCCGCAGAAAAATGGCTGGGGATTCGAAACAACAGCCTGCCAAGTATTTCCAAGATCGGTCGTGAGCAATATCTTCGAGAAAAGATCGGGAGCCGATTTCACTTTCACAGCACCCACATCTTCATGGCTAAGATAAATGCGATTGGGGTCGCAGGAGTCGGGAGCGAAAGAGTAAGAATCCCAATCAATACCACCTGTGCCGGAGTTCCATGTAGCGCCTTTGTCGGAAGTCCATGTAATAATAGCGCCCGGCGAGCTGCCGGAGAAAAATAACAAATTGCCGCTCGGCGATCGGCGAACACAGTAAGGAACTCCGCTCCTAAACGTTGACCATGTATTTCCGCCATCGCTTGTGGCCCTAAGATTCCCCACGTTGCCAACCGGTTCAGCAATGCCCATTGTAAGTGCATCCCTTCCAAAGCATGCAGAATACGATGCAATATTCAACTGCTGGATCGAAACACCGCCATCGGTAGTAAGATAGGTATTGTTGCCCGATGCAATGATGCCATGAAGCCCGTCAATAAAATCTACATCGTAGGGTACGCCCGGAATCCTGATCACTCCATTCCAAGTAATCCCTGAATCGAGAGACTTATAGAGGCTATCCGCGGCGATCCAGAGAATGCCATTATTAAAGCACATCGCGTGACCGGTAGCGTTATTCGGAACTAAACCTTTCACGACCTGCTTCCATTGCGAATACACTTCTTCGCTGGCAATAGCGAGAAGTATACATACGATCACGATAGATTTTCGAAACGACATGGATGGTAGCGTAGATCACATAACATCGCTAACGAGGAAGTCATTACGGCCTTGTCCAGCGCGTGTTTGGCAGAGTTTTCAGAATGCGTGGATAATAACTTTTGGAATCTATCGCTCATTCACACAAAAAATAATTTATTTTGTGATTTCGTGTGATGAGTCCTGCCAGGGGTGGTATTTCGCGTGAGTAGT
>Ga0206953_1026_pt1 | contig 34443 bp, 38 predicted proteins | sample Alteio_BWOrgHeat_36_FD_152977 | JGI IMG/M metagenome (GOLD analysis project Ga0206953, IMG submission 152977) | Enriched cells from forest soil in Barre Woods Harvard Forest LTER site, Petersham, Massachusetts, United States -... | ecosystem: Environmental > Terrestrial > Soil > Temperate forest >...
ACATGGCGTGGCTTTTGTACTAGTGAGCTCTAAAACAAAATCCATTGTTAGTGTAACGCATTTTTTACTCGTTGTCAAGTCATGTTGTCGCAATTTGACAACTTTTATGATATAGTAATAAAAATTACATTGGGAGAGTATTATTCTCTGAGAATAAAGAAAACAACACATACGATAATATTAGAATAGCCAGCCTTGTTGAACTAATTACTTCCCTATCGAGAAAATGTCAGCTTTCTCACAAGAGTGTATGCTATAATAGTTAGTTATGAACAACCTTGTTGACTATCTCAAACAACTAGATTTATCAGACGTTGAGGCAAAACTATACCTGACGCTTCTTAAGACTGGACCGACTAGTGTCCGAGATCTGGCACAGACAATCGATATAAAACGGACCACAGCCTATTTCTACATTGATCAACTCGTTGAGAAAGGTCTTATTATGAAGTTGGTTAAAGGTTCAAAAAAACTTGTTGCTGCCAATGAACCGGAAAATTTAAAAACACTTGTTGAGACAAAGTTGCAACAGGCAAATGAAATACAAAAAAGTTTTCCCGATATACTCAAAATGCTTAATAGCACAGTTTCACAGGGTACTAACTCTAATAATGCTGAAGTCAAGTATTATAAGGGAAAAAATGGCGTTAAAAAAATCTATGAGGAGGCGTTAAAAGCAACAGAATTGAGATCTTATGTAAATTTGACCGAGATAGAAAAAATTTTCCCAGAAAACTTTGCTCTATTCGATAATGCATTCAAAAATAATCAACAACTTATGATGTATGAAATTGTTGAAGACTCTCCTCTCGCATTGGAAAGATCAAAAAGCTCAAGCCAAAACAATAGATATTCATACAAAGTCTTTCCACAAGATGTAAAACTACAGTCAACAGATATTCTTATTTCAGACGGGAATATTAGTATCATTCATCTAAAAGATACAATCTATGGACTAGTATTGCACAATAATGAACTCTATAATAATTTCAAGATATTATTTGATTTCATTTGGGAAATTCTGCCAGAATTGCCAAATAAGAAAAATAATGATTCGTAATAATAGTTTGTATATACCTACTATGGCGGATATATCTACCTCTATGCTACACCCCTTATCACCCATTGAAGAAAAATTATTAACAATACCAGGAGTATCCCCTCTTACATATGAAGATGAGCAAATGTTAAGAGACTCTTTTTCAAAAAAATCTATTCAATATGCACACAGTTTTCTTTATTTTTTGAGAGCTTCCCATGGCAAACATGGTTCCCTCGGATATAAGTTTATCTCTAAAGAGATAAAAACAATTATTGGTTATAGGAACAATATAATATACATAACGCCTATTTGTGATACAACACAAGGAGAAAAGTTGGCCATATTTTGTGATAAAATTTTTCAAAAGACTGGCTCCTGTATTTTACTTAAAAAATTTTCAAAACGAAAGTACCCTAAGTTACATTTTGCTGACTCAATAAAATTAACTGCGGATGAATTAGAAGATGATACATGTCCTGAAACTGTCTTAAATCTTCCAACTCTGTTCGTTACGCCGGAAGGAGCAATAAACCGTAAGGCGAAACGATTTTTCAGAAAAGTAAAAAGATTTAAAAAATTAAACTTACATTTCGATATAATTGAAGATTTAACACAAATTCCTATAGAAAATGTAATAAAGTTTCTTAAAGAAGATGACGGAAAAAGCGAAAGTTTCCTTCCGATTGTTACCTATTTATATAGCCATGGACAAGATGATCGATATGAAACAACTATTTTTTTACATAAGGGCATCGTACAGGGACTGTATATCATAGAAAAATTTTCACCAAAAGAAGTTGGGTTATATACAGCAGTTACAACAAAAAACCAACCTGGTATAACAGAATGGATGGATCATCATGTTTTTCAAGAAATGTTTTTTGAGGGAATACAAAAAATCTATTTTGGTGGAGCAGAAAATGAAGGTATTGACTATTATATTAAAAAACTACTGCCAGAAAGAACAAAATATTTTGTTCAAACAGTAGCGTACAAAAATAAATAAGAACTATAACTCTTGCTTTCTATACTAGTCTCTCTAAGGCTCTATAACATCACGAAAAAACTTATAAAAAACTACTTGAGTGTCAAGCTTTCGTTAGGGAAAATTTGATATAATACCCATTAATCTACTATGACTACTCTTGTCGACTATCTTAAACTTTTGGATTTGTCAGATACCGAGGCAAAACTCTACCTGATGCTGTTAAAAAATGGGCCCACCAGTGTTCGAGATTTGTCTCAAACAGTTGCTATAAAACGGACAACCGCTTACTTTTATATAGACGCGTTGGTTGAAAAAGGTCTTATGATTAAACTCGTACGTGGGTCAAAAAAACTTGTTGCCGCCACTGAACCGAAAAATTTAATAATGCTTGTCGAAGAAAAATTAAAAAATGCTGAAGCAATACAACATGATTTTCCAAAAATGCTTAAAATGATTGCGAAATCAATCCCTCCTGAAAATAAAAACTTTGAATCAGGAATCAAATACTACAAAGGAAAAAACGGCGTAAAAAATATTTTTGAAGACATTTTACAAGCGAAAGAGATTCGCTCCTTTGCCAATATTACCGAATTTACCAATGTATTTCCTGAAGGTTTTCACTTAATTGATACAGCAATTAAAAAAAACACTGCTATTAAATTTACTGAAATACTTGAAGATACACCACAAACAAAACATATAGTTAATGATGCGTTACAAAATACAAATAATAGATATCAGTGTAAGTACTTTCCGGCAGGTATGAAGATTAGTTCAAGCGACATCACAATCTATGACGAAAAAGTAAGTTTCATCAATATGCGCGACAATATACATGGACTAATTATACCAAGTCCTTTATTATATGAGAACTTCAAAACATTATTCGACTTTATCTGGAAAGCCTTACCAAACACAAATTAACAAACTCCTTTATCTCTCTAATAAACAGCTCCTTTGAGAATTTCTCTGCATGTTTCTGACAAGCTTTGGGATCGAATTTCATCTTTTCAAATCGTTTAATTGCTTGAGCCAAAGCCGAGGCCGTTGCTTCTTTGAAAAAAATACCTGTCTTTCCTTCAATCACAGTCTCTTTATATCCTCCGCCGTAATAGGCAATAACAGGCGTCCCGCAGAGCATTGCCTCAACCGGCGTAATGCCAAAATCCTCATCGGTTGCCAATGCCAAAAAAGCTTTAGCACCTGAATATAATGTTACCAATTCTTCATCCGTTACCCGGCCAAGAAATTCAATAGTATCCCCTGCCTCTTTCTGTAATTGTTTATGTCCCGTATAGTATCCTGCAGGAGCTCCGGCAATTTTGAGTTTAATACCAAGTTTTGTTGCTGCTTCTACGGCTAAATCCAGCCCCTTCCCCCCCACAATTCTCGCAACGATAAAATAGTAATCTCTTGTTATTTGTTTCTTGTCACTTGTCACATTCAAACTCACCGGTGGGTAAACCACTGTCGAGTCTCTCCGATAAAATTTTTTAATTCTTGCCTGCACTTCTTTTGAATTTGCGATAAAAAAATCCACTTTTTGCGCGGCATTGAAATCATAGATCCTCATGAAATGCCCAACAATCATGCCATATACCCGAACCGGCCAGAATCGCTGCCACTCAACAGAAGTTTTATACCCATACAGCCATCGAGGCGGTGTATGACAATAACAAATTTCAATGGTTTTTTCGCCTTTTCGGAAACCCTTTGTGACATACCAGCTTGCGGATCCAATAACTACATCATATTGTGAAAAATCAAAACTTCCCCATATCATTGGAGCAAGGAATCGGAGTGGACTATGGAGTTTGGTAGAAAAAAAAGGAATATAGTGAACCCAGGAAGGAATAATTTTTTTGTTTTTGAAGCGTTCGTATGCTGCCGATCCTTTTTGATAAAACGCTGTATAAATCGGCGCATCAGGATATGCAACATGAAGCGCTTCCAATACTCTCTCTGCCCCGCCATATTCTTTGATGTAATCATGAACAAGAGCAACTTTTAACTTATTCATCAAATCCGATTATACTATAGTTTCTGCTTATCCTATACTGACAGTTCTTTAAGACTTCTGAATATTTCATCTGCTCCTGCTTCTTCAAGGTTCTTATAAAGCTCATCTTCTTTATTAATACCAAAAACAATCATTCCGGCAGCTTTGCCTGCTTTTACACCGTTTGGGGCATCTTCAAAGACCAAACAACGTCCCGGTTCTATCTGCAAAAATTCCGCAGCTTTCAGATAAATATCAGGTGCAGGCTTACCCTTCTCTACATCATCACCTGAGACAATAACTGAAAAATAGCTTTCTAAACCAACTTTGCCCAAAATCTCTCTCGCTTTCTCTCTTGTATGCCCCGTTGTTGCAATTGCCAAAAGAATATTTTTTTTATGAAGAGATATAACAATTTCTTTTACTCCGTCCAAAAGTTTCACAGTTGCAAGAAGAAATGCATACAACAATTTTTTTCTCTCGGTGATAAGTTCTTGAGTGTCTCCAGTTAAGCCAAATTCGTTTTTATAATATTCAATAATCTCCCTCTGCCCCATTCCCATTATGTGAAGATTAATCTGCGGAGTATATGGTATGGAATGGCCTTCAAGAAAGACCTCATCGGCTTTTGCCCAATAAGGCTCAGAATCAATCAGTAATCCATCCATGTCAAAAATTACTGCCTTAATATGTGAAGGGATTTTCATAAAAGCTCTAACTGATCTGTTTCTTTTCCAAACATCGTATCCACACGCGTGAGCAGGCTTTTAAAATCTTGTTTTTTGAATTCTTCACGCAGGGCTTTGATATTAAAATCGCTTACACTACATTTTGTAAGATCAAATTGAATCGGCGAATCAGTCACAATGGTTGCAAGCTTTTTGGCAAGCGCTGCCTGTTCCGCATCGGTTGCCAATTTTAAACCGATTTTTTCAGGAAGCAAACCGACTTCCTTATAAAGCTTTTCAAATGTTCCATGCTCCTGCAGTAATTTTGCAGCAGTTTTTGGACCAATTCCGCTCACTCCCGGATAGCCGTCAGACGCATCGCCAATCAGTGCTTTATAATCAACAAATTGCCTGGGATGCACTCCGTATTTTTCAATCACGGCTTCCTCATCAAAAAGCGCTGTCTTGGTAAACCCGAGAACTGGCATAAGGACTTTCACATGACCGTTGACCAGCTGCAGAAGATCACGGTCTCCGGTCACGATTACGACTTCTTCATGGAAATCATCAACAGCCTCTGTTGCAATTGTCCCAATCAAATCATCTGCTTCGTATCCATCTAGCTCAAAAATCTGAACCTGCATCTTTTCCAAAATTTCATGAACCATCCCAACCTGCGGGAAAAAATCATCTGCCATTTTCGGTCTATGTGCATGATAACCAGCATACATATTCATCCGAAATGTCGGAGCACCGCGGTCAAAACACACCACGAGATAATCCGGCTTCTGGTCAGCAAAAACCGTCAAAAGCATGGAGAAAAAACCAAAAACAGCATTGATCATCTCCCCTTTGGGATTGGTCAATGGCGGATATGCATGGTAGCCACGGTGCAGAATGGCATTGCCATCAATGAGGAGAAGCTTTTTCATAGGATTCATTTTATCACAGAATTAAGTTCAAACTTCAATTTAAACCTAAAAGCGAGTAACAAATAACTTTAGATTTTTGCTTTGACAGTGGCGAGGGCTTTTTTGGGGCCGATCAAACGGACAAAATCATCCGAGTCAATCGTTTCTTTTTTGAGCAACTCCTCAGCAATCACATCGAGCTTGGAACGGAGTTTGGTTAAAATCTTTGTTGCCTGAATGTATGCTTCATCGGTGATTTTCTTCACTTGTGCATCAATTTTGGCAGCCATTTCAGGAGATACTTCACTTTGTTCATAGACGCTTTTGTCTGTATCCAAATTGATCGGACCCAACTCACTCATCCCGAACTTCGTCACCATCGCTCGGGCAACTTGTGAAGCTTTTTCAATATCATTTGATGCACCTGTTGTAATATCATCAAATACCAAATCCTCAGCTGCCCGTCCACCCATCATCATCGCGATCTGCTCAAGAAGGCTTTGCTTTGTTTCATGAACCCTATCGATTGGCTCTGTCATCGTATGTCCCAAAGACATACCACGGGAAACAATTGAAATACGGTGAATCGGATCAATATGCGGCATCTCCCATCCGACCAGCGCATGTCCTGCTTCATGATATGCAGTCATCCGGCGGTCCTGCTCTGTCTGCAAACGCTTCTTTTCTGGCCCCAATTTGACTCGTGTTGCAGATTCTTCAAGGTCCGACATATCAATCGCTTTTTTATTCAGACGTGCAGCCATAATAGCCGCTTCATTAAGCATGTTCTCCAGATCGGCTCCCGAAAAACCAACCGTTCTCTTGGCAACTTTTTCCCAACTTACTTTTGGCTCAAATGGTTTGCCTTTGGCATGGATTGCCAAAATTTTTGTCCGTCCTTCAACATCAGGAAGATCAAGCATTACCCGTCTGTCAAACCGCCCCGGACGAACAAGTGCCGGATCAAGAACATCAGGTCTGTTGGTCGCTGCAATGACCACTACGTTCTCATTTGGGGTAAAGCCATCCATTTCTACCAAAATCTGATTTAATGTCTGCTCTCGCTCATCATGGCCCCCCATAATACCCACTCCACGTTGTCTCCCGATTGCATCAACTTCATCAATGAAAATAATCGCCGGTTGCGCTTTTTTCGCAGTATTAAACAAATCGCGAACACGGGATGCACCAACACCAACCAGCATTTCCATAAATTCGGATCCTGCCATTGAGAAGAAAGCAACATTTGCCTCTCCTGCTGTTGCTCGGGCAAGAAGCGTTTTCCCTGTTCCAGCAGGCCCCACCATCAGAACCCCTTTAGGAGTACGAGCACCCATCACGCGATACTTTACAGGATTTTTTAAAAAATCAACAATTTCCGTCAATTCTTGCTTTGCTTCATCAACACCGGCAACATTTGCAAATGTTACTTTTGGATTGTCACGGTTAAAAAGTTTGGCGCGTGACTGTCCAAAGGAAAAAATACTTTCCTGAGTCCCTCGTGCCTGACGGAAGATAAAATAGAAAAAGGCAATCATCAAAAGCACCGGAAGCAAAGCAGAAGTGATATTGATCCAATTTGCAACACCCGTCTCATCTTTTACCGTTACTTTGGTGTTATCAAGGGAAACGCCTGCATCTTTAAAAAGAGTATAAACATCTGTGGTCTGTTCTTTGTTTGCCTGAATTTTATTGCCGTTTTTTTCCGTCACAACAACATTACCGGACGTCACCTCTATTTGAGAAACATTTCCTTTCTTTACATCAGTAATGACTGTTGAAATTGGTACAGTCTGATTATTGTCATAGGGGCTGGTGAATGCTGAAAAGAAAAACAAAGCAAAAATAACAAGGATGAAGTAAAGCAATAAATTTTTCCAAGAAAATTTTTGCTTAAATCTTACTACTCGTTTTTTAGGATCTGAATGGGGTCGTTTGCCGTTTGTAGCCATAAATTTGTGTCAGTATAGCATAAAAAATGAGGCTATGCCAGCCCCAAAACTTCCTTTTTAAATTGGTCGCCGCGATCTTTATAATTCTTAAATGTGGCAAAACTCGCAGCAGCCGGAGAAAGCAAACAAATCCTCCCTGTTGTAGTCTCTTCAGAAGCCAGAAAAACTGCCTGATGCATGGATGTCACATCAAATTTTTTTATTTTATGCTCTCCTCCGGCCGCAACAACTGCCTGCCAAATTTTTTCGCCAGTTGCAGGAAAAAGAATTAATGTCTCAACAGAACTCTTCACCAGATATTCTGCCAATTGCTGATAGTCATTGCCCCGATCAAATCCTCCTGCGATTACTGTTCCCACTTCTCCTTCAAAAGCTTCAAGTGCTTCAATTGTCGCTTCTGGAATTGTTGCGAGTGAATCATTATAAAAACGAATGTCATACTTTTCACCAACATACTCCAGCCGATGCTCAAGTCCGGTAAAAGACTTCAACACAGCCTGGATATCACTGGTTCCGACTCCTGCAAGATTTGCAGCCATAACTGCTGCACAAACATTTTCCAAATTGTGTTTGCCGGGAAGCTTGATTTCTTCAGTTTTTATAATTTCATTGTCGCTTCCATTTTTTCTAATAATAACTTTCCCACCAAAAGCAAAACACGCATTCTCCGTTTCGCGCTCACGGGATATATAAAAAACTTTCCCGTCGGCATAAACATCAGATTCATTGCTTGCAGGATAATCACGATTAATAACTGCAAAGTCATCAGAAGTTTGAAAGCGCAGGATATTGCGCTTAGCGTTGACGTACTCTGCCTCATCTTTATGATAATCAAGATGCTCAGGTGCGATCATCAACAGAACAGCAATATGTGGACTTTTTGTTACATCCTGTAATTGAAAACTTGATAATTCAAGAACCGTCCATGAATGTTCAGTTAATGTATTCATAAATTCCAACGGAGGCTTTCCGATATTGCCACCTAAATATACATTTTTTTCGCTTTTTTTGAGCATTTCGTAAATAAGAGATGACGTTGTGCTCTTGCCTTTTGTACCGGTAACTCCAATGATTTTTCCTTTTGCATTAGAGAAAAAAATGTTTGTGGCGGTTGTGTATGGAATAGTAATCAGCTCCGGCCGAACTCCGGGAGATTTAATCGCCACGTCATACTCATGCTGTTTGGCAAGATAATCTTTGCCGTCTTTTTGATCCACGACCTTCACATGGACGTTGGGTACATGCTGTTTCAAAAACGCCTGCACAGCCTTGCCTTCCACTCCGTAGCCAACGATTAAAATGTTCTTTTTTGTGCGTAATTCTACAATCGTCATATACTTACTATTTTTTGAAACTCCTTAGGTATATTATGACTAGATGAAGCAACAAAAACTTCTGTTTTGAGCTTTCCTACGTCTGGAATCCCTGGCAACACTTCTTCTTTATAATATTTCATTACAGGATCATCCTTATACCCTTTCTCCATTGCCAAATAGAAAGCACCCTTGACTTCATCAGGCGTTCCGACACAATCAAATGGTTTGATCGCTACCGTACCAAGCAGTTCTTTATAGGTCTGCAATAAACTCTTTTTTTCAAACAGACTCTGACCGAAAATACTGATTACCTTCTCTGGGGGAAGAAATGCAGCAAGCATCACAAAAGCAAAGGCACATTTAGCACATTCTCCACACCATTTCCTCTCTGACTTCTCACCGGTTATCTTAAAGTTACGGTTACAGCTGGAAAAATGCGAAAAATACTGTGGATATTTGACAAACTCTTTCACAATGCCGATCTCTGTGAATTGCCGAAGCAGTGAAAAATATGTGACATCAGGAGTGATAAATATGTGGACATAGTTTTGGAACATTGCTTCAAACTCAAAGGATTTACTCCATTGATGGTTTATCTCCATATCATGATACGTCACGCTTCCGTAATTCGAACTGTGCTCATTTGAGACGATAATATATCGGTAATCATACAAAGCCGCACACAACAATCCGATAAACGCATAATGCGAGGAAACCGGAACATGACCGTTATAGCTGTCTTCTCTATCACTGAGCTGAAAAAGCTGGGGATCAAATATTCTTTTCACCGTTATAGAGGTACCGCCAACTAATTTAATCACTTCTTCACGGATCGGATGAGTATTAATGACAAAGTTTGTGAACGGCTTATTGTGTTTCTTTAATAATTCTGCGGTGACAATTGAATCCTTCCCTCCTCCGATGCCGACAAGCGAACGGTCTTTTCGCGGGAAAGAAACGGATTTCCAAGCTGCGTCACTTGAAAACGGAAAAGAGATTAATCCACGAAAATCGATCTTGTTTTTATAAAAAAATTCTCCGAGGCCTTTTGTATAAACCGTATTCCAGAAGTTTGCCTGTTCTTCTGTAAGCGTAAAATTAGTAATAATAAGCTCTTTGGGACAATAGATCTTGTAATAGCTTACTCCCAAAGACAATAAGATATTATTTAGAATAGTTTCCAGAAGCTCTTGAGGAATGCTGTTTATCTCTTCCACCTGAGGAAAAAGTAGTGTTTCGGTAAAAGTAAACGTCTCCTCTTTATAATGCAATTCGTAGGTGAAGGTCGCTTTACGCTCTGCTTGAGACCATGTGTGACCCGCAAAAATAAACTTCCCTGCTGTTACTGTCGTCATTGTAAACTGTAAATTCTCAATCTTGAATTCACCAAGTACCAGGGGTGGGAGTCGGACCCACGACCTTGGGTTTATGAATCCCATGCTCTAACCAACTGAGCTACCCTGGCGCGCAAACCTAAGTATACCATAAATTGCCTTCTATGGGCATAAATGGTATACTTACAGTCAACGCGCGGGGTAGTGTACGGTGCACGTGAGGCTCATAATCTCACAGGCTAGGTTCAACTCCTAGCCCCGCAACTGAGGCTAACGAGACTTGGACAGTTGAACCTACTTCTAACTATTTTTGACTAATTTCTGTATAATTCTGTTATGATTGAATTTGGTGATGCAGGAGGAATAAGAGTTAGACGCCATCCAGAACCTGGAGAACATAGTTCTTCGGTTCTAGAAAGAAAACCTAAACCTCCTGGATACACTAACCTTACTTATATAATACACCCCACTGCAGGAGAGGGGAGCGATCGACAAAGGCTTGTACAAACTTCTATACAAACAATGTTAGAGGCAACAGATCTGACAACGAGTAGAGCTATCGCCATCATCGACCCTAACGATTCTCATTATTTACAGCCAGGAACAGCTGTTACAGATATCAGATTGGACTCTTATGAAGGCGACTGGGTAAAATCAGGAGATGTAATATCGAATGTTACAGCAGTTACTCTTATAGGAGGAAATTTAGAACGCTGCCTTGGTGCTGTGGGACAAAATCTAATCAGTAAAGACGGAAAAAATGTAAAAGGTGTCGACTTTCAGCTCCCGCTGGAGGCAATTTATACTAAGGATGGTATTACAGCGCTTGATTCCTTAAGATATCTTTTTGCTCATGCAAGAAACCCGTTGGAAGCTGTTGCTGCTTTATTGTCTCATCGCCCATTACCAAATCCGGATTATCCAGGCAATAAGTCTTTTAGTTTAATCGATTCATATGGTAGGTATTCGTATGATATTCGTTTCAATGGTAAAGAGATAGGTCGCTTAACCTCAACTTCTCTACATGCCTCAGAGCAACATGAGTCCCATCCTGAGAACAGCGGCTTTATCATTAAATTGTCTCCCCCTCTACCAGACCCACCACCATTACATCCAATTAAACTTAGTCTAATAGGAGAAATTACTGCTGGAAAAGAGGTACCAGTTGCTCTTGACGAATCAACTTTCACAAGAAGATTGGAATATGCACGAGAGAGCGTTCTTCCTCACTATGTTTTATCAGCTCCTGAATAAAAAAATTTACAGCACTTACTTTCATAATGAATCCAAATCAGATAAGCTAGGAACACGTACGTCAGTATTTTCTAAAAACCAGGTTCTCATTTCCTCCAAGCCCCGCAACAAATACAAACAAACTTTTGAAGGGATAGAATTCTTAATCAAAAAAATAACTATGTTTTATTAACTGCTTCCTGTAATAGTTGTGTTCCATAATATCTCATATATTTCCCCACTTTTTTACTAGTAACGAGATTCATTCTCTCTATCGCTTTAAGATCAGCAATTGCTGTAGTTCTACTTATTCCACATAAAGCCTCATAAGAGGAAGGGTTCACATAAGAACCTTCTCCTTGTGCAAGTAAATAATGCAAAGCTTGAATTTGTCTTGGATTTAATGCGTATTTTGCATTAAATAGATTTTGTATATCCTTATTCTCTTCTATTCTTCTTTCCAGATATGCTTTAAAATTTTTTAAAGCTTGCATTAACTTCCGCATGTGAAAATCATAAAAGTAAGTTAAATCAAAATCGTCCTGCTCACTATATACGTAAGCCATGCCATATTTAATTGGTGCCTCAATAATAACCAAAGAAATAGGAAGATACTGCATAGTCCAATAACCTTCTCTTAACAAATACCAATAAAATATAGTTCTTGCAAGCCTACCATTGCCATCATAAAAAGGATGTAGAACGCCTATCCAAAAATGAAGAAATATTGCTTTTATAATTGGATGTAAAAACCCTCCTTCATCTTCGTTATTTGCAAATTTAATTAGCCTTTCCATTTCTTTAACAACAAATGCTTCTTTAGGTGGAACATAATAGATATACTGTAATTGATCGTTAACAGTAATATTATCCGAGTCTTTTCTATATCTACCTTGTTTATCTTGATCTAGTGTACCGTTTGTAATTAACCTATGTAACTCAAAGAGTATTTCATGAGATAGTTTTTTATCTTTATAATCTTGATTCAGTGCCTGCATTGTTTTGTAATTATTAACAATCATTCTTTCTGATCTATCTTTCGGCGTTCTCTTCTTGGAAAGCAACTTTTTAGCCATACTGGTAGGTGTTGCAGCTCCTTCAAGCTGACTTGATGCAATTGCTTCTTCCATTATGCTTTTTGTTAAAAATCTCTTTTTCTGTTCAGCATCAAATGAAGTTTTACTAAGCAAAGGCAAGTCGTTACTACCTAATGCCATGTCTAATTTATGCAAATACTCATCTGTATATACCAGCCGTAACCAAGAATAATACTCTCCACTTTCAGCTTTGATTACAGTTTTTCTTGAGGAATATTTGCGTACTTGTTTTATGAAAAACCAGAATTCTTCAGGAGTTAAGTTTTTAGGAATTTTTGTACTATAGCGTGCTTTGTCCCAATATAAGTAAAGAGACTCGCTTACTTTATACATCGCTTGTATAAAGTCATCATTTTTCTCATTTATTTTTTGTTAACTTCAGCCTCATTTATAGCTGAAAGGTCTGGTTTAATGAGTTTATAAGTAATTAACATGTTAAAAACGTGTTAAATTATGTTAAATTTAACATATACTTAAGTAACTGGCCTCTCTTTCCTTTCTACCCAATAACGAATATTACTCTCGTTTATAAAAAGATCTTGTATGTCCCTCTCTCAACCTATGTTAAAGTAATAAGTGCGGCAATTATGAATAAAACACTCCAATTTCCTCTTTTTGTACTGGCAATCTGCATATATTTGTTTTTTTATATCTCTGCTTTTGAAACGCACACACTTAATCCCTTTTTTGCACCAATTGTTGTGGGACAGGATTTTTTTCAAATCCCAAATGGCGCATATTCCTTTTTGCACGGAGGCAGCCTCAACGGCATCCTGCCAAATGGTATTCCTCCCTATACAGCCTGTTGTGCAGTAAATTATAATGTCTATCATCCGCTTTTTACCATTCTTATCGGTGTACCGCTACAATTGTTCCGACCATGGCCTGCATTTGCTGTCTGGATAGCCGTACATTTCGTGGTTATGACTGTTCTGGTGATTTTTTTGTGGAACAAATACAAAACAAACAAATATCTCTATCTTGCGCTTTCATTGCTTCTTCTCAATTCTTATCACTATTACGAAATCTGGCATGGACAATTTCATTTTCTTTTCAACTTTTTCACCATTCTCTTTTTATATGAAAGTGCTACCAAAGGTGATACCAAAAAAGCCGGTTTGTGGCTGTTTTTGAGTCTTCTGAGTAAGCCGATCGGTCTGCTGTGGATTATTCCCCTTTTGCTGTACAAGCGGTTTGTGACTGTCTGGCTGGGTTTTGGTTTATTTGTCGTAATTACACTCTTTTTTACCTTAACACCGTTTGGCAGCTATTATCTGCAAAACTTTTTTTTCGTTGCCGCAGCGACAGTTCCTACACATAATATATATGCGATTCATAATCTTATCCCTTCTTTTCCATTGGTTCTTATTAAACTTACCAGCATGCTGGTTGCAATTGGCCTTATCATTCTACAAATAACCAAAAAACCGCCTCTTTTTACCATAATTACCCTTTGGATTGGCTATCAATTACTCTTCTATACGCTGGTTTATCACTATCAATACACAATTCTTGCGGGGATTTTTTGTCTGGGAATGTTGTTGGATGTTTTCTCTCCAAGGAAGCTTATTATGATACCTATGGTGTTTCTGACACTACCGACACCGGTAATATTCTTTCATCTTTTTGGTGTGGCTACGCTTTCTTTGCGTCAGTATTCCATAATCTGGCTTTACAGTGCATGTTGGCTGATATGTTTTCTTATTATCCTTGTAAAAACCAGCTTAACAAAAGAAAAACGGTCTCAGCTTTTATCTTCCCGAAAAGAATAATAGGCTGTCTTACAGACAATTACATGATCAAAAAGTGGAATTCCCATGACTTCCCCCGCCTCATGAATTCTTCGGGTGAAATGAATATCATCATCCGAGGGACTAGGATCATTTGAGGGATGATTATGGACAACAATAATCGAAGCACTGGGTGTCTTAAGGGCGTGGCTAAAAATTTCTTTGGGAGTGATTTGCAAGCTATTTAAACTTCCCATGCCTACTACTTCTTTTGCCAACAATTCATGACGTGCATTAAGATATAAGGCAACCAAATATTCCTGCTTTTTATCGGCAATCTCTCTCACCGCTGAAACCACATCCTCAGCCTTTCTGACCACAACTTTGCTCACCGTTGCCGGTGCAAACAGCCGCTCTCCCAATTCCAGTGCAGCAGCAATGCGTGCGGCTTTTGCCTGTCCAACTCCAGGATAACTGACCATATGTTGCAGCTGCCCGTTAAGTTTTGCTAAAGGAAATTGCCGGAGAAGTTTGTCCCCTAGCGTCAGTGCATTTTGTTTTGCCGATCCGGTTCCTAATAGAATAGCCAAGAGTTCCGCATCAGAGAGGTTTTCTGCGCCTTGGGCAAAGAGTTTTTCCCTTGGACGAAGTTCTAACGGCATATCTTTTATCCTAACTTTTTTTCGAAGTTTTTTTGTTTTGGCAAAATCCCGCATGACTATAGTATAATTGGATTGATGAAACATGTCGACCCAAAAAAAGAATTAAGTGAGTTAGCAAGAAGAATCCGTACGGCCCGCGAAAACGCCCATCTGTCTCAACAGTCGTTGGGCAAAAGTATTGGATTATCTGATAAATCTATCTCAGCCTATGAAAAAGGCCGCAGTCAGCCGCCTCTTGAGAATTTGAGAAAAATCGCGGATGCAACTCGATATCCACTCACTTACTTTACTGAAGATAGTAACGATGAAATTGAAATTACAACCAAACTGCTTTCAATAGAGCGTGAACTGGCAGAAGTTAAACGTCTCTTAAAAAAGGCAAAATAAACTTCATCTTCTTGACATAATAGATATATCTCTAGTATCATGAGATATATGAAGGGGCGTTATGGGGTTGTACTTTTAGATGACGGAGAGGTAATCTTCAGAATTTACGAAGCAACCGATCACGAATGGAAATTGTTTCATTATCATAGTTCTGTTCTTCCCTCCACGCACGCTATAGAAGTGAGTACCATATTGGAAATAATCGGCAATTTTTTTTCAACTGAATTCGCGCAGCATATCGCGGAGTGGAAAATATGCAGCCGCCATCACCCGAAAAAACTCATTGAAGAAATCTCACGTACGCTAGCAATACCTATTGAAGACATTAGCCTGCATCGTGAACAAGAACTTCTCTGCAAAGGCATGTTCACTGAGCTTTGGTAGCCCGACATAAAATGTTATAATAGCGTCAATGGGCCAGTAGTTCAGTGGTAGAACAGGTGTCTTATACACACCATGTCGGGGGTTCGATCCCTCCCTGGCCCACTATGAAACTCCCGCCACTTGCCAAAAAAGTATTTCAAGGAAAAATTTTTTCCGTCTATCAATGGGAGCAACAATTGTATGATGGCACCACAGCAACGTTTGAAATGCTCAAACGGCCCGGCACCATTCAAATTATCCCCACAAGTGATGAAGTCGTTTATCTTTCTTATGAAGAACAGCCGACCAAGCCAAGAACGCTGACGCTTTTTGGCGGAAGACAAGAACCAAACGAAGAGCCGCTGGTAACGGCCAAACGTGAACTGCTTGAAGAAACCGGCCTTACGTCCGAGGATTGGGAGCTGTTGAAAACCTATGAATATGAAGGAAAAATCGAGTGGCCGATGTATCTTTTTGTGGCTAGAAACTGCAAAAAAATTGCAGAACAAAAACTTGATTCAGGAGAAAAAATTGAGGTAAAAAAAGTTTCCTTTAATGAGTTTGTTGAAAAAGTCTCCGATGAGAATTTTTTGAATCAAATAGTCGCAAATGACGTTCTCCGAATGCGATTAGATAAAACGAAGCTTGAGAAATTTAAAAAGAAACTCTTCAAATAAAATTAGAGTTCGCTGAGCGTTGAGGTGTCTTTTGCGCGGTCTTGGACGTAGGTAAGATACCGCTCTGTTGTTGAGAGTCTCTTATGTCCGAGAATCTTTGAGAGCAAAACAAGCGAGACACCATGCTTTAAATGATGCGCGACAAACGTGTGGCGCAAATCATTAACTTTTGCATTTTCAATACCTGCAATACGGAAATATCTCTCGATTGCTGTACGGATGTTTCGGACGAGGAAGGGTTTTCCTGATTTGGTGACGAAGACGTGATCGTCAACAATACTTGGTCTGATTGCCAAATAACGATTGAGTGCTTCTTTGGCGGATTTGTTCATAGGAACAACACGCTCTTCATGCTTTTCATGCGGGCGGATTTTTATATTTTCATCTTTCACGTCCTCCATACGGATATCTGCCAATTCCCCAATACGGATTCCTGTCTGCAGAAGAACTTCAATTATGGCATACATTCTTGCATCATTTCTTGCAGCATCCCGAAGCGCACGATATTCGGTAGGTTTGAGCATACGTGGTGCTGCCAATTCATACTGAGGATGTGATACGAGAAGAGATGGATCATCTGTTACATATTCGTTTACTTTGAGAAAACGGTAAAAGGTGCGGGTTGAGTTAAGCTTGCGGGAAAGAGACTTTGGTGTGTATCCTCTTTCAGCTAATTTACCCAAGAATGCTTGAATATCATCTTTTGTAACATCATGAATGTGTTCTTTATCAAGCTCTTCCAGAAAAGAAGCAAGCTGATCTATATCCTTGCCATAAGCAAGCACAGTTGCGCTCGAGTGCTTTTTTGTACGAAGAAAATCGATGAATTCTTTGTGGGCATCAGTAATTTTGACTGGTTTCATAAAATATTAAATCCCATAATATCATAAATACGCCGGGATTACAAGTATATTATTTGCAAAGCTTCTTAAAAGAGATTATATTATAATTCATTATGCCGTATAAAAAAATAGCCTTTTTCACAATAATACTTATTTTACTGCTGACTATTAATGATTTGGGGCATTCAATATATAGTATTTGGCAAAAACAAGATCTTATTGTACAAGCACAAAAAAATTTGGATGTTGAAAAAAGAGAAAACCAGAAGCTCAAAAAAGAGATTACACAAGTAAATCAGCCGCAATTTATTGAGTCCGAAGCACGCAATAACCTCCTGCTTACAAAGAAAGGTGAAGGCATTGTTATTATTCCTAGCGATAAATTAATTGCCAGTCCTTCTCCCTCACCCAAGCCGATTGATACTCGGCCAAATTGGCAAAAATGGTGGAATACATTTTTCAGTTCATAGCTCAAATAGTAGAGAACAAAAATTAATAGCTATTATCTAATAATAAAAATGAAATAAATATCTAAAACGTTATGCAGCCGGTTGTGTGGGATCTGTTGGAGTAGAAGCTGGTGCTGACGGATCTGCCGGTGCGACTGGAGGAACAGATCCTGGTGTTGGCGACATAGGTTCGCTTATTGATGGAGCTGCTGGTGCTTCAGGTGCGGCTGGTGGTTCGCTTGGTGCTGCCGGTACGTCACCTACTGATGGGACTGACACTGTTGGGTCTGCTGCTGGAGGCGTTGGTATTTGTCCACCGCCAAATGGATTTGTGGGTTCGGGCGCTGCTGGAGGAACAGATCCTGGTGTTGGAGCATCACCTACTGATGGGACTGACGCCGTTGGGTCTGCTGCTGGAGGTGTTGGTGTTTGTCCGTTGTTATCCATAATCTTTATCTACTTTCTCATAGATTACACCCTCTGTCAAGGGGGTAAATTAGATTTCTATAGCAGACCAAACAGAAATATAGTTGACAAAATAAAAAGAATCCTTTACGCTGTAAAATGTAAAGTTTTCTTGACATTTTCATGAACCATGACAGATCATATAAGGACAAATGCTTTTGCATTGAGAAAAAAACGTCATGTAACACAAGAGGAAGTGGCATCGGCAGTTGGGGTTACCAGACAAACAATTATTGCTATAGAAAAAGGCAATTATACGCCATCGGTTTTACTGGCAATTAAATTGGCACGATTTTTTAATACGTCTGTTGAAGACCTCTTCAAATATGAAAAATAATAGCTTTTTAAAAGAAACAGCGATAGCGATAATTCTTATCGTATTATTGGTGCTTGTTCTCAATCCGTTCAATTTCTTAATGCCTCCCCATTATCTTACAATGCTTATCATTTTTCTTATTGCTGTTTTTGGAATATTTGCTGCTGTTATCTGGAAGGAGCATGCACGCGATGAACGAGAGCAGCTGCATCGCATGCTTGCCGGACGTTACGCATTTTTAACGGGAAGCAGCCTTCTGGTTGTTGGAATTATTGTACAGTCACTTCAGCATATAATAGACCGATGGCTCATTTTTGCTTTAGTTGGGATGATTTTGGCAAAGCTTATTGCACTCGGATATAGTCAAAAAAACTTTTAATATGATCATTTTATTATTATTCGCATTTTTGGCAGGAATTGTTACGATTTTATCGCCTTGTATTTTGCCAATCCTTCCCATCGTTCTTTCAGGTGTGAGTGGAGACAAAAAACGCCCGTTAGGTATTATTTTCGGTTTTATTCTTAGCTTTACTTTCTTTACCCTTTTTCTGACGACGATTATTCGATTAACAGGCATTCCTTCAAACGCATTGAGAATTATCGCAGGGATTGTTCTGCTTGTATTTGGATTAAGCTTATTCGTTCCGCAATTTCAAGGTTTAATGGAAAAACTCTTTTCCAAACTTTCTGTGTTTGGACCAAAAGGAAACCCCCATGAAGGCTTTTGGGGAGGCTTTGTTATCGGACTTACTATTGGTATCGTTTGGACGCCATGCGTGGGACCGATTTTGGCATCAGTTATTGCGCTTGCTGCAACAAGCCAAATCACCACCGTTACTTTTTTAATAACACTCGCATACTCTATAGGCACGGCTATTCCAATGTTTCTTATTATGTATGGCGGGCGCAACTTACTAAACAAAACTCCGTGGCTTGTCAAAAATACACCAGCAATTCAAAAAGCATTTGGAATTCTCATGGTTCTTTTTGCTCTTTTGATCTTTATGAATGTTGATCAAACTATTGAAGGATACCTTGCTGCAACTCCGTATGGGGCAGACTTGACACAAATTGAAACTAATCAAGCAGTCACACAGCAGCTTCATACACTCAAAGGCTCTAACAACACTAATAGTATTGATACTGGCGGACTTTTTAATGCAAACTCACCTGCTCCAGACTTTGTTGGCATTACTCATTGGCTTAATACAGACAAACCAATATCGATCAAAGATCTCAAAGGGAAAGTGGTCCTTGTTGATTTCTGGACGTACACATGTATCAATTGTATACGCACGCTTCCCCATGTCACTAGGTGGTATGACAAATATCACAACCAAGGTTTTGTGGTAATCGGTGTACATACACCGGAGTTTCCTTTTGAACATGAAACGGCAAATGTTGAAAATGCGATCAAACAGTACAATATCCACTACCCTGTTGCGCAAGATAATAATTATGCCACCTGGAATAACTATAATAATGAATACTGGCCGGCAGAATATCTCATTGACGCAAGTGGGAATATAAGACGCACAGAGTTTGGCGAAGGCGAGTATGATCAAACAGAACTGGCAATTCAAACGCTTTTGAAAGAGGCAGGAAAAAAAGTGTCACAAAAACTGGATTCTATGCCCGATGCGACACCGCAAGATCAAATCTCTCCGGAAACATATCTTGGGTCAAGTCGCATGGAATACTATTACCCAAGCGTCACACTGGGAGACGGGACAAACACCTTTATATTGCCTTCATCTACCCCACAAAATATGTTTAGCCTAGGAGGTGAATGGACAATTAATGATGAAAATGCCGTTGCTGGAGATAAAGCAACACTTGTTTATAATTTTACTGCAAGCAATGTCTATCTAGTCCTCAGTCCCAGTACGACAAACAAAGCTTCACAAATAAAAGTTTTCATTGATAATAACCCTGCCAATGCAAGCAATGCCGGGAGTGATGTCAAAAATGGAGTCCTTACCGTACAAACCGACCGCTTATACAATCTTGTCAATCTTCACGGCAAGACAGAGAGTCATGTATTAAAACTCGAATTCCAAACTCCAGGAATTCAAGCCTTCGCATTTACGTTTGGGTAGAATGATAATCTTCCTTTGCATACCGAGAAATATAATATGCAGCCATAATCAGCCCCAAATGTGAAAATGCCTGAGGATAATTGCCTAGATACTTTCCCGTTTTACCGTCAATTTCTTCTGAGAGAAGTTTTGCGTCATTCATGTACCCCAACAGCTTATGAAAAAGATCATGTGCTTTTTTTGTTTCTTCCAAAATAGCGAGAGCTGAAATATACCAAAAACTGCATAGAATGAATGCCCCTTCACCGCGAGGTGTCCCATCAGGATTGAAGTAGCGATAAACAAATACATCTTTATATACAAGCTGTTCGCGTGTTTTATCAATAATTGTTGCTGTTTTAGGATTATGTTTGTCGAGAAACTGCAAAAGAACAAATAAAAAATTTGTTGCGTCTTGATTTTCCGTCAGCGGGTACTGCTTCATGATCCCCCGTTTGGCATCATAACAATTCTCCCAAATCCATTTTGCTATCTTTGTTTCCAGTGATCTAATCCATGCGATCTCGTCTTCTGTCATTTTCATTTTTTTTGCCATTCTCAGTGCCCGTTCCACTCCTACCCATGCCATTATTTTGCTGTAGGTAAAATGATGATCTCCAGTGCGCACTTCCCAAATACCGCGATCTTTTTCCTGCCAATGCGCTTCAATTTGTTTTACCAAGTTGAGGATCATCGGCTTTTCAACGACTAAGTTTTTAATGTCACGCTTATCCGCAAAATAATGAGCGTCTATCAATGCACCATAGACGTCAAGCTGAAATTGATGAGCCGCGTTATTACCAGTGCGCACCGGTTGAGAATCACGATAACCGCTCAAATGCGACAAAACTTTTTCATGAGGAACTGGTTTTCCTTCTATGGTATACATTAAAGACACGGCAAAATCTTTTTCTGCAGACTGCTGAGCAACTGTTTGTAAAAAAGCAAAGAATCTTTCTGCTTCTTCCTGAAATCCTAAAATATGCAGTGCGTATAGTGAGAATGTCGCATCTCTGATCCATACATAGCGATAATCCCAATTGCGCTTGCCTCCCTCTTCTTCCGGTAAAGACGTCGTCGGCGCCGCCACGATAGCACCGGTTGGGAAGAACTGGAGTAATTTCAATGTAATTGCCGAACGCTTTAATACATCTGCGCAAAACGGGAAAAAACTCCCTTGCGACAGCCACTTCTCCCAAAACCGTGCCGTATGATCTTCAAGCCCTGCTGCAAACTCTGTTTTTTTATATGACTCATCCAAACGCACGTACTCCAACCGCATTTCACTTATCTCCCCTTCAGAAACAGGAATACTGATATGTGCCGAGCCTTTTGTAGCCGCAATCTGTGCGTTTTCAGGCAAATACAAACGCAGCGTTGCATTCTCCTCCAGAGTAACTTCGATGCTGTGTGTTTCGCGGTCATAAAATAACGTAGGCGTTTCCTTGGCGTAATTTGGCTTGGGAGAAAAATGAAAATGAAGCGTAGCAAAACCTTTGATGCCAGTTATCTTTCTGACAAGATAATGTTCACGGCAAGGATATTTCGGCTGGGGCACCATAAAATCTTTTAAAGAAATTTCCACATGACCTTTTTGCAAAACAGTCTCAAGGATAGCAGTATCGTTTATATAATACGTAGACACTTCATAGTTTTCTGCATCAAGAGTGAAGCTGCCACCTTTTTCATCAAGAAGTTTTGCAAAGATGCTTGGACTATCAAAATGCGGAAGACAAAGCCAGTCAATTGATCCTGTTTTAGATATCAATGCGGCTGAGTGCAGATCACCAATAAGAAAATAATCCTCTATCGAAGGCGCAGATTTTGTCATACTTTATATTATTGTACAAAAATTGCAGAAAAGAAAAAATAATCCAGTTAATGAGCGTTTGACCATTTTCGATAGTGTTTTCATACTTAACAAATCACTAAATAGTATGCTAGCATAGGACAATGCCCAAAAAAATAGTAGGATACTTCCTGCTTTCTTTTGTTTCATTTTGTTTTTTTAGCGGAATATTTCTTATCTTCGCAAACACACAGGCGTCAGCACAACAGCCTGAGTTGCAATCACCTATTGTTGCAGAACCCACGCAACCTATTCCGACTCCAACAATTTATATGGATAACCTGCAGCAACTCACTATTCAACAAGCCAAACAATCAACAGCACCATCCCCCACACCTACTATTTATATGACTCAACAAAATACTACGAAAGCTTCTATTTCCACCGTTCAGCCTACATCCACACCTACAATTACACTGCCATCACCGACACTGATCCCACCAACAGCAACACCCAGTCCGACCCAAGCACCGACACCTCAGCCGACTATCGCGGCAACAACGACAGATTTGGGGACACTTTTTAATCAATATGCTAGCCAATATAATGTAAGTGCGGACGAATTAAGAAAAATTGCCGGGTGTGAATCAGGATTCAACACGTTATCTGATACAGGATTGTATGCCGGCATGTTCCAATTCTCAGCAGGGACATGGGCATCAGTACGAAATCTCATGGGACTAGATCCAAATCCGGATTTGAGAAAGAATGCCGAAGAAGCAATTAAAACAACCGCTTTTATGCTCTCCAAAGGCGAAGAAAGTGCTTGGCCGAACTGCCATTAATTACTTCTTAGTTAATATTTTGTAGCTTCAAAAAAATACCAGTTCCTATCAGCAGCAAAACAATAAATAACGCAAATAATATGTTTTTTACTCGCAATCTTTTCATTGTGCTTTTCATTCATTTTCGGCAGTAATATATGATTCATTATAATTATAGTTATACCCTCTCAAACGATTCATGCACAACCACAATAAATGCCTTCTTCCTAATGGTTTTTCACCATAAGACAAATCCCGCCTATTGTTGTTTCTCGCTGCCTTAGAAACAAGCTGGCGGGTTTGCCTATCTGTTGCTCTGCGTGCCATAAATTGCTTTTCTCAATGTTCTTTTCCATGATAAAAAACCAGTGTAAGAAATGCATATAAAAATATGTAAGAAGCAGGTAATACCAATTTGCCCGCCTTGCTCAAATTTGCTATACTTAAAAATACAATTTTGATGAAGCGCCCACTCCTCCATCAATTTGCGTTGTTCTGTGTCGCCGCCGGCGTATTTTTTTGTGCCGCGCCCTTTGCCAACGCAGACACCTTTAATGCCCCCCTGCAATTGAATTATCCCGGTCTCACCTTTTCTAATCCTTTAACCTATACAAAAAAACTAAACACCCAATCGACAACATCGCTTGCCTTTTCTTCTCAACACAAATTACTCCTTGCAAGCAATGAGAAAAAGCCTTTGGAATCAATTGTCCTTACCCCAACACTTTCTGTTCTTGCAGCAACAACACAAGATACTACCCCACAGCCGACACCAACTATTTATTTCCACCAGACAAACGACGAAACCCCCACTGCAACTCCCACTCCATCTTCCCAACCGACAGAACAAACAGCACCATCACAGGCACCTTTACCCAATTATTCACCTGTTCCGCAGTCAAATCCTGGCGGCTTAAATGCTGATATCTTATTCGGTATGGTAAATTCTTACCGTGCATCACAAGGATTGCCAGCATTTCAGGAAGATGCCAAGACATGCAGTTTGGCCCAAGTTCGTGCACCGGAAGTTGCAGGTGAAATTGCTGCTGGAGATATGCATGCAGGGCTTAAAGCAATGAATCTTCCTTATTGGAATACTGAAAATATTATTTCTATGAATTCAGAGCAAGCAGCATTTAATTGGTGGATCAATGATCCTATCCACCATGATGCAATAGTCAGTCACAATAGTTATAGTTGTGTTGCTTGTTCTGGCAACAGCTGTGCTGAAGAATTCACAAGCTACGTTGCAAAATAATCAGCCTCCTATAAAGCAAAAATACAGAAATCTTTTCTAAACTCAGTCGCATGATTCCCTCCCTTATCACGCAATTAAAATTTCTGCTGACAGGATTAGCAACTGTGGCAATAAGCATTACTCCTGCAGTACAGCAAAGCATACAACCAGCCACTGGCAATACAACTGCTGTCAATGTTGGATCAAATGGTAACTCACGCAACTGGTCAGGATATGTTGCAACAGGTAGTACTTATACTTCAGTAACAGGTACATGGACAGTCCCCCAAGCAACAGCAAGCGGACATACGGCAACCGATGCCACCTGGGTAGGCATTGGCGGTGTGAGCAGTAATGATTTGATCCAGAGCGGTACACAAAACATTGTCAGTCCGTCAGGACAAGTTACGACGACTGCTTTTTATGAACTTCTTCCTGACGCATCTATACAAATCCCTAACCTCTCCGTTAAACCCGGAGATTCTGTGACAGTAACTGTCAGTCAGCAATCCTCAGGCCAATGGCTTGTTAATTTTAATGACAACACAACCAATCAAAATTACCAAACAACAGTCAGCTATACTTCTTCTACTTCCTCTGCTGAATGGATTGAAGAGGCACCAAGCAATGGGACAAACGTCCTGCCTCTTGATAACTTTGGTACAGTACAATTTAGCGATGGTACGACAACGCAAAACGGAACACAAGTCTCCATTTCCGGAAGCAGCGCCCATGCCATTGCGATGGTAAATAATGGCGGCCAAGCACTTGCAACTCCTTCTCCACTTGGAACTGAGGGAGCAAGCTTTACTGTCACTAGATCTTCTGCAGTTTCAAATACACCAATTCCTGGGTTTGACAGAAATCCCGGAAGCTGGCGCCGTCGAGGGCGAGGAATTGGAATTACAATCCATTTTGTCCGGCCAAACAGTAATTATCCTACAACGCAACCAACAACAATTTCTACTCTATCACCTGTACCGAGTAACGCCTCACCAAGTGGTGTTCGGAGATTTCAATTTCGTCCACGTTTTGGACATTTCGGCTTCAGAAGATTCTAAAGATCTTATGAAGTAAAAAACACTATTTCTTCTTTTTTGCCAACTTAAATGCACAATATGACAAATACCATGCCACAATAACGCCAATAATACTACACCACAATGGCACGGAAAACCCCGCAATTACAATTCCCAATGCAAAAATCAAACGGATTGCATGTAAAAACCCGACAAAAAAAAAGATAACAGAAGTTATAAATAGATACTGCTTTAACGAGAGCATACTCATTTAGTATTACTCTCAGCAATAAAAGAAGTCAAGTAATTCTTTTACCACTGTATAAAACTATTAAGCAAGGCCAGGAAAAAAATCTTTCTTGATATGTTTTTCCGGGATTCCCATACTGCGCAGTACTTTTTCATAAGAAACTACCATCGAATGAGGGCCCGAAAGATAAAATACTCGCTCCGAGAAGTCAGGGACAACTTGACGGATCATTGCCGCATCAATTCTCCCTACTTTTCCCTGCCAAGAAGAGGACACTTCTGATTTTTCGGTCAATGTATACACTGTTTTTATCGCCAACTCCTTCTGGGCTTTATCAAAAATATCAGCGTATGCAATTTCATCGGCACGTTTATTTGCATAAAACATCACAATCGGACGTTTTTCTTTTGTATCAATGAGATAGCGGATCATACTGCGAAACGGTGTGATACCAATACCGCCTGCAATAAAGACTAATTTTTGATTTTTATTTTTGGGCAGAGTGAAGTCACCGCTGATCTGTCCACCAACTATGTTGCTCTTGGGCTTAAGTGTAAGTAATGCTTTTTTGAAACTGCTTCCTTTAGGGTAAAACCTGATGCCCAAAAGCACTTTATCCTCTGTTGGCGAAGATGCAATGGTAAAATACCGCCTGTTGCCCCTGCTATCGGTCTTGGAATGCTGCAATGTCCACTCCATATACTGACCCGGTGCAAAGGCAAACTTTTTACCGGGGGCAAAAAGAAAATCAACAATATCTGAGCTTATTTGTTTGCGCTCCAAAAGCGGGGCGATAATTTTGGTTTTTGGACTGACAAGATAAGAAAAAACATTGCCAATCACCAAGGCTATCTCAGGTGTCGTATAAAAAGTCCCTATGTGAAATTGAGGAGCAAAAAGAACCCCAACAAAAGCTCCATATATTCCCTGCAGTTTTTTCGTAGGCGGTGTTGTGAGCGGCTCAGTGAGCATAACAAATGCAAGAAAGAACAATGACGAAGCAACAACTACTTCCCTCAGCGTTGTAAGCACATCTCCGCCTTTTAGGATAGTAAAAAGAAACATTGATACAAAGGATGCAAGGAAAAAATAAAATACAAGATCGTACCGGCGCAATTTGCGTACAATCAATAGCCCGAGCAGTTCAAATGGCAGCATTGGCAAAGTCCCCACCCACCAGCTGGCCGAACCCACTCCGGCAAAAGCAGTCAGGGCAACAGCAATAGCAACAGGGTTAAAAATATGCTTTTTTCCAATCGCCAAAATATATTTTGATGCAATCGTCAATACCGCCGCCCAAAAAAGAAAGATGCCATCTTGCAGTGACCGAGCAGGGGTTAGAATCAAAGCAAGAATAAGCGCTGATATATATACAGATTCTACATTGGCGGGTGCGTTAAACGTATAAGCAAACACTTTGTTGGTTATCCAACTGACCGCAACAAGAAAAAGCGTAGAAAAAAGTAAGAGCAGCGGATTAAAAGAAAGTATTTTCAAGACGCTGAAAATGAATGCCACGACAAGAAGCAGAATGAGATAATAGAGTACCAATCGGTACATTGTTAGCTTATCCAAAAAATCATCAATAATTTTCATACTTCTATTTCACGTTATTTTGCTTAAGGGAAACTTAATGTATTATTTCGCGGAGCACATTACTATCTGTATGGTCCTTTTCTTATATTGGGATCTCCCCGTCCATAACCATCCGAATCCATCCCTCGGCCCTGAATCCAAATGTTGGGAATCGTAAAGCCGATATAGTCGGGTTTAAAATGCACCTCGCGGCGTGAAGGCTTGTCTACAAGGACAAAAGATCGCACTGTTGCAATTTTCTTCTCTTGTAAGAGTTCTGTCACTGCCAACAGCGTACTTCCGGTATCCGAAATATCGTCAACAAGAAGCACATGTCTCCCCCGAGGATTGAGTAATACATCATCCTTGATACGAGGTGGTTGCGTTACTTTATCACCTTTCCTGTAACTACTCACCTTCAAAAAGCTCAAATCAGCATCCGTTACGCCGTTTTCATGTAATCGATTCAACAAATCTACCGTAACCCATGCAGCACCGGTTAATAGACCAACAAGTAACACACGTTTGTTTTTATATTCCTCAACCAGTTGTGTAATCAACTCATCTAGTCTTTGGTCAATTTCTTCGGCAGCAATGAGAATATCACCTTGCTTGTAGTCGCCAGGATTTTTGAACTGCTTACCCACCGTTAGCTCTATTATAATCTACATTCTTTGCTTTCTTGCGTAGATGAAAATAGGCAAAGCAGCAAGCTGCAAAATGATAGACAAAATAACAAGCGTTGGAATTGAAACATCATACAGAAACCCCATTGCTGCACTTCCCAGAAACCATGCGACCCCAAAGATAGTATCAAACAAACCAAACGCGGTACTTCTCTTATCAACTGAAATAACGGGAGTTATGACTGCCTTGAGCATTGAATCCTGTGCACCCATTCCTAACCCCCACAACAGCATTCCCAAAAGTGCCGGCCAAAAGGTGCCGAAAAAAACAAACGGAGCAAATAATGAGGAAAAGAAAAAAGCAATAAGGACAATCACTATTCCCTTTTTATCATAAAGTTTCCCAAAAATAAGCGCCGTTATTGCACCCACCGCCATTGCAACTGCATAAAAAACCGGGATGACTTGTGGCAGGACAACCGTACTTTTTTGGAAATGAAATGCCACCAAGGAAAAATCAACAAATCCTGCTGCAATACAGGCACCAGCCAAAGAATATAGCCAAAAAGCGCGAGAAAATCCTTTTGTACTCATCGCCTTTGCTTGTTTTTTTTCTAATTCATGTGGTTTTGGATATAATATCCGGGCAACGATAAGAACACTCAGACATAAAATTGCTGCGATTGCTAAAACTGCATAGCCATACCGATATCCTCCATGCAAAAAAAGAACCCATGCAACAATAAGTGGACCAATAGTGGCACCTGTTTGATCCAAAGCCTCATTGAGTCCAAACACCCATCCGTTTCCCAAAGACTTTCCTGCATAAGAAAGCATCGCCTCCATTGATGGTTTTCGAAGTGCTTTTCCCGTCCGTTCGGCAATCATCAGCGCTGCCGCAACAGGCCAATTGCCAGCGAGTGCCAACGCCGGAACTGCAAATAAATTAATCGCATAGCCGAAAAACGCAAACCACCAGTACCTATGTGTTTTATCGGCAAAAAAGCCAGTCAATGAACGAAAACCGTAACCGATTAGTTCTCCAACTCCTGCAACAAGACCAACAACTGCACCTGTTGCACCAAGCGATCCAAGAAATGCGCCATTAATGCTTCGTGCGCCCTCATAGGTCATATCTGCAAAGAGACTAACAATCCCAATAATAAAGACAAATCGAAAAGCGAGATGAGCAAGTGTTTTTGAGGACATATATTAATTATAACAAGAAAAAATAACTCGTGAAATTTGAAAATGTATCTAAACAGTAAAGATTACGCAGCAAGAGCCATATTTTGTTTGAACTGGATACAGTGATTAACAGATTCCAAATTTCCCAAACTGCGGATAGGGACAGTATTCCACGGTATTTTACCTTGCTGGCTTTTCTGCCTCTTCTCGCCGCGTACCAATAGATAGCCCATACAACTTGCAGGCAAACCAGTAAATGAAACCGCTTTATCATCGATGAGACAGAGAGTATTTGCTCTAATCGTTTCGCTGGGATCTGGAGATTGAGAATAGAGAGAGGAAAATAGATATATGCCATCGGAAGATTGCAGTTTGGCAATTTCTTTTGCTTTCTCCCGATGCTCAATAATTTTATAAGGACCGCTATAGCCACTCGCTTTTAATTTTAACTCCTGCCATTCACGACTCACGCCATGCGTAAGCACAGCATAAGGAATATCATTGTCATCAAGCATTCGCATAAAAGGTATAACATCGTCATAAACAAGTGGCTCACCCTCCGCATGGATAAACGCATGTTCAAAATCTTTCATTTGACTAGCGGTAAGTGCTTCTTTTACGTATTGCAGAGGGTCAAACGATCCTCCCGTATCTACCACTCTTTTGCTCTCTTCTTGAATAAATTGCGTATTAACGCCAAAGTGTTCAGCAACAGTATAAAGTCTATTAAGACACTTCTCAGAATCCCCTAGCGTCCGATCGAAATCAATTACTACTGCCTGAGGAACTGTCCTGCTTGGTCTTTCGCGACTTTCCGGTTGTTGCAATTGTTCTAGATATGTCACTCCCATGGGTATATTATAGCAGCCGCATAATATTAAAGAGATGTTGTGACCACTCTTGACAATAAAAATAAACTCTGATAGTTTCGAGATGGCTCTTCTATGTCATTACATAAATATTTTGCAGAATTCTTTGGCACATTTACGCTTGCTCTTATTGTAACGCTTTCTGTTGCAGGAAAATTTCCTGTGCCTACCCCTGTCCTTGCTGCAGCTGTACTTGGAACATTTGTCTATACAATTGGCTTTGTTTCAGGCGCGCATATTAATCCTGCAGTAACGCTGGGTGCCTGGTCGATAAATAAAATTTCAACAAAAGATGCAATGGGTTATATTATTAGCCAGTTAGTAGGCGCACTTGTTGCGATGTTTGTTGCACGGATGCTCGTTGGAGCACTTCTTCCTGCCATGCCGCAGCCAACACTCGTCATGGGCTTGGGAGAACTTATCGGAACGCTTCTTTTGACTTATGGTGTTGCAAGCGTTGTCTATGGCAAAACAGACAAACAACTCGCAGGACTTGTTGTTGGCTCGTCCCTTTTTATCGGGATAGCAGCGGCCGGAGTAATGGGCAGTGCAGGAGTTGTAAATCCAGCGGTTTCACTGAGTCTTGGATTATTTAACCCTATTTATATTGTAGGACAAGTCATAGGCGGAGTTACTGGATTTTGGGTTTTTAAATTTCTTGCAAAACAAAAATAATATATCTCAGGCTACTTCTTTTGAATCCGTAACGCAGTGTCAATTTGGTTCACCAGCGTATCGGGAGTCATTTCCGTTTTGACAAAATATCCGTTTGCTCCTGCCGCAATCACTTTTTTTACAAAAACAGCTTCATCTAAATTTGTTATTGCATAAATCAATAAGTCTTTCGCAGGAGAGCCTTCTGATCTACACCAGTCAATAATCTCAGTGCCGGAAACTTTTGGGAGCATAATGTCCAATAATAAAACATCATATTTATTTTCCTTGAGTTTCTGGAGTACTTTTTCGCCATCTTCAGCGGTCTCTACTTCATAGCCCGCAGAGAGAAAAGAGGATTTGTAGATATCCAATATATAAAAATCGTCTTCTGCAATGAGTATTTTTTTCACAATCCTCTAACTATTCACTACTATAGAAGGGCCTTTTTGCTTTGTCAAGCAATTTCCTTCATACCGCTTCATTTGTCTTCTTTTTTTGTATCCCAAGAACCAGCCACAAAATTCCGACCGTCGCAGTGGCAAATGAGGCAAACCATAACGATAAGGTAGTATAAACACAGGCAAATATGAGTAAGACAACCGAATTCAAAATACTCGTTGAAAAAGGAGGTTTATGTTTGTGTTTCAGCGCAGGAATTAACGCAATAATAAAAATTATTTGCCCGACTGTGAGAATGCTATCTTGCCAATGCATGACTGTAGTATAGCAAACTTATATCCGTTATTTGAGAACTCCAAAATGAAGCAAAACAAAGAGGACCACGGTAATTACTGCAAAAGCCGCAACCGTCTGCAAAAAAAGCTTTACTGCATCTTTCTTATGCCCATCCAGAAGAAGTAGAAGTGGTTGATAGAGGAACAAGTACCCCATGACCGCGGCAGATAACGTAAAAAGAGAAAGCATGGCAACCGGTATAAGAAATGATTTCCCGTCGCCAAAGAACTCTTTTCCAAAGAACGGGATCGTTGCAACCACCGTAATATAAAGTGTTGCCGTGAGAGCATTAATCAAAGGATTCTTAGACATAACGTACTATTTAAACTTTTTTTAGATACTCTTTACCAAGGTAAAAGAAAACGAAAACAGATGCTACAAGCAATAGCCAATCACGTACTGAATGTGGCTCAAGGAAATCATGGAAAGTTAACCAATTAATCAGTAACAATAAAACTACAATAACCGATACTAATACCTTATTCATAGTCATTACTTATATTCCAAGATATCACCTGGTTGACAATCTAACGCTTTGCAAATAGCTTCTAATGTTGAAAAACGAATAGCTTTTGCCTTTCCATTTTTTAATATAGAAAGATTAGCCATGGTTATACCTACTTTTTCTGTAAGTTGTGTAACACTCATTTTTCTTTTAGCCAGCATGACATCGATATTGATTATTATTGCCATAATTTCGCCTCATACAGTTAAATCATTCTCTGATTTTATGTCAACGGCATTTTGAAGAAGCCTCTCAAAAACAGCAGCTGCGGTTGCAATGACAGCAGAAGCAAAAACAACCACCAATCCAATTGCGATGAAACCCGCTGGATCATCATGTGTTATTTTTGACATTACAAATATATAGAGTATTGCTACTGAGATAGAACCAATAAGAGCTAGCGCACAATACTTCATATTCCGTAAAGCTTTAACAGAAACTGGAAAAAAGGCTTTATTGTGTTCAATATACCCAAGCAACTTAAAAGCTTGATAAAGGCCTGCAAAAAATGGAATAGATGCTATATACGTATACGCTAGAAATGGGTCATGAAAATAAATAGCTACTAAATCTGCATGTACATTTCTTCCTTCAATGTGAGGTTCCCAAAGCAGACCTACAAGTGTTCCAATTGCAATGAGTATAATAACAACTTTTAAGAATACTGTTGAGCCACGCTTCATAACTACATTCTATCTCATCATTTATCGTTTGTCAATATATTATTATTGTTATTCATTAAATATGTGTCTTTACATGATGATATGCGTCACCTAATATTTTTAGGTGGTGTTGTACTTATTAACAATTCTCATTCTTGTACTAATTTGATTATCCTCTATCCTCTTGAGTAAGATCTTGAAAGATATTATCAGCAATATATTGAATACCATCAGTTGTGCCGAAACGATCTTTGATAGCAGCATTAAGACTGCGAATACCAGGAGAGATATTCTGTGCGGCTCGACTTAACTCACTACCACTAATGCCTCCAGCTCCTACAAGTCTACCTAATCTTAATGCTTCAATAGTTTGATTATTAAAGAAGATTTCAGGATCATCTCCGTGTTGATATGGTGGAACAAGCCACGGTTTTGCAAGTTGCATAGCTTGCCATCCAGTTCCCCACCCTGCTCTTCCTCCAATAGCCCAAATACCAGAATCAGCCATTGCAGAAGGAGGCATCTTGCTTGCCCCTTCCATTGTTTCCCACGGAGGAGTATATGCTTTTATTCCTGCTTCATGAGCTGCTCTTACCATTGATTGATTCGCCTCAACCGCTGAACCAGTACCACTAAACATAATATATACTCCTGGATCAACTTCTCCCTCTGTCTTTGGAATATCTGCTTTCATTGCTGGGGTGTATATCCTTGATCGACCATCTATTGTTTGGGGTTGAGAATCAAGATCAGAAGCATCTTGATAAGAAAATGTGCTGACCCAAGGAACAAATATTTGAGAATATGCTGCTTCAACCCGAAGCATCCTATCAGCAAGTTTTCTCATATTTGATTCACTAAATCCAAGTTCTGGATGTTGCATACTTTCATGTAAAACTCGTGATAATACTTCAGGAAATGCAAAATATCTATGAGGAACTTTTACTGGCACGCGATTACCTGTTTCTATTACCCCAATAATGTTTCTGGGATCTAGGTCTATTTCGTCCTTTGTTGCAACATTCCGAGCAGTAATTGATTGGCCATCAAGTCGATATCTCTCACTCAACATTTTTTCAACTTCATCGTAATGAGTATTTACATGAGTTAAATGTTGTTGAAAATCTCCTGAACCAAACATGACGCCTTTTAAGATTTCTCCCATTTGTTCATCTAAATGTAATAATTGAGCATCTTGTGGATTTGGATTTTCTTCAAGCAGAATTTTTCGCTGCCTATCTCCATATAAAAGAGGCATTACTAGAATAGGTTGCTTTTCTCCCGCTGCAGCAAATTTTTTACTTACTTCTCTCCCGATAGCTGTTGCAAGAATATATGGCTCATTACCATGTCCAGGATTAAGAACAAGAATAGGTCTTCCTTCGCTTCTCCCAGTAATACCTTCTTTACCTACTTGAACTCTAGATTTATCTACATTGTTGCCTACAGCTTCTCCCATATTAAGTAACATTATACTATACTAATTGCATTCAATTATCTTTGAGCCGAGTAATGGAGTTTACCTGAGGTTATTCCGCTATTATCCCATTAAGAAAGGGACTAGGACGAGTTCTGCTCCGCATCGTGGACGACGTTTTTCAAAATTACGAAGGCTACGTTTATATTCCTGAGGTGTCCTCACAGGATCAGATTTAGTTTATTGATTATGGAGAATTTGTAGATTCTTTACTACCGTATTACTCTTTGAACAACTGCATGTTTTTCGGTTGAAAAAATTACATAGTGTTGACCAGGAAGAATTTCACTTGCAACTCGTACGGTGTCATGCAATTGATCTATAATCGCAGAATCTCTCTTTCCTGGCAAACCTCCACAGTTATCTCCATGTGCTTGCCACCCCCAGACTCTCGCACCATTATCTCTAGCGTGTTCTATTCCTTTTGCTACAACGTCCCTCTCCTGTCCTCTACTGGCGAGAGTTTCGATCGATCCACGAATAAGTGCTGCACCACCTGCGGTTGCACCATGCCAAAATTC
>Ga0206953_1027_pt1 | contig 33541 bp, 25 predicted proteins | sample Alteio_BWOrgHeat_36_FD_152977 | JGI IMG/M metagenome (GOLD analysis project Ga0206953, IMG submission 152977) | Enriched cells from forest soil in Barre Woods Harvard Forest LTER site, Petersham, Massachusetts, United States -... | ecosystem: Environmental > Terrestrial > Soil > Temperate forest >...
AAATCAGAGTGTGCTCGTTTAACAGGTCGGTATTCTGAATGTCCCGGAGGCCCGCGCTAAATATTGATAGTTCTGTTGGCGTCGTTATTCCAACATATGATCGGGACGACCTTCTTGAGAAATGCCTGGAACGCCTAGCGTCGCAGACCTTGCAATCGTTTCGAACGATCATTATTGATAACGGAACGCGCAATTCCATGCCGGTCTTTTTGAATAGATTCAACCGTTTAGAATGGATTCCTCTGCTGAGCAACCACGGCACCGCAGTTGCATTCAACCGCGGTATTGCGGCGGCCGCAAACTGCAAATTCGTCTTTCTGCTAAACAACGACGCCGAGCTGGAGCCTGACTGTCTCTCTCATTTGGTTTGTGCGTTGGAGAACGACGATACGTACAGCATTGCGGTTCCCAAGCTGTTGCGGTGGTCTGACCCGCATTATCTGGACGGCGCTGGAGACGAAATCCTTTCCGGCGGTGGTGCTTATCGCGTGGGTAAGGGCGAACTGGACGTGGGCCAATATGACAACCCCCATCCCGTCTTCAGCGCCTGCGCCGCGGCCGCTCTCTATCGTACGAACCTCTTTGAAGATATTGGTGGTTTTGACGAGGATTTGTTTGCCTATCGGGAAGACGTCGACCTCTCCCTTCGCGCCCAGTTGCACGGGCATCGCTGTATCTATGTTCCGGCCGCACGGGCGTATCATCATGGAAGTGCCACGATGGGGCCTGCTCATTCGTGGGTTATCCGTATGAGTACGCGCAATCAACTTATAGCTGTTTTCAAGAGCTATCCCGGTCCGACTCTGCTGCGGCTATTTCCGCAGCTCCTTCTATTCCAAATTTTGTGGTTGGCGTTTGTTGCTCACGAAAGTGCTGTGTTGGCTTATTTCCTTGGTTTGATCGAAGTACTGAGGACGTTGCCAAAAACTCTTGTCAAAAGAAGGGGTATTCAATCAAAGAGGCTCCTAACGAGCCGGTCATTTTCGACTCTGTTAAGAGAATCGGAGAGCCGGATCTGGCTTTACCACAAGAGTCCCCATAACCCTCAACCTTCGCGATTGCTCGGGGCCTATTTTCGTTTCGTCGGGCCGCCCTTACGAGCTGGCGCAGCCGCTCGTGAGGAGAGGCGGTAAGGTTGCGGTTCTAGCCGACTACTTTCAGTGTAAACTGGGTGGAAAATGTGGCAGCTTATTCAAGAGATACGAAGAAATCGAGAATTGATATGGGCGCTTGCGATTAAGGAGCTGCGCGTCCGTTACAAGCGTTCAGCGCTCGGCTTCTTGTGGGCCTTGCTGAACCCTCTTTTGATGATGCTCATTCTTTCGATGGTCTTTTCGACCATCATGCAAGGGAGCATCAAGTCATACCCTATTTTTTTGATTAGCGCGCTGCTTCCGTGGACTTTTTTTTCGCAGTCGCTGTCCTATGCTGTGGACTCCATTGTCTTGAATGGTGATCTGTTGAAGAAAGTGTATGTTGCGAAATCGGTTTTTCCGCTCGCGGCTGTTTTGTCAAATATTATCAATTTTTTCTTGTCGCTCGTGCCTCTCATACTGTTGCTGGTGATATTTCGATTTCCGTTCCATCCCACATGGTTTTACCTTTTTGTTCCGCTCCTGAGCCTTGTCCTATTTACCTTAGGCTGCAGCTTTTTCTTTGCCATGGCCAACGTATTTTTCCGGGATATGGCTCATATCCTCCAGGTCTTGCTTTCCGCTTGGTTCTATCTTTGCCCCATCATCTATTCTTTGGATTTCGTTCCCGCGCGCTATCGCACTCTATTTCGCCTTAATCCTATGGTCTATCCGCTAAATGGCTTCCGGTTGGCGATCTACTATGGCCTGCTGCCTACTCCTCAATCAATGGCGTTGTCTTTAGCGATCGGTTTCGGAACACTGTTTATCGGGTATGGTTTGTTTCGACGTTATCAGGATACTTTGGTTTTTTATGTATAACTCGACCGCAGGAGCGGCGCCGGCAGCCCGTATTTCCTTTGAGAATGTTGTGCAGCGCTTTCGGGTTATTCGAGAGCGCCCGGATACTCTGAGAGAGGCTTTTGCCCATTTGTTCCGAAACCGCACAAGCTATTACAATTTCGATGCTTTGAAGGGCATATCGTTCTCCGTTCAGGACGGTGAGGTGCTCGGGATCATTGGGCGAAATGGATCGGGGAAAAGCACGATCCTGAAGATTATGGCCGGTGTGTACCGTCCCACCGCAGGTATCGTCAACGTAAGGGGCAAGGTGGCGGCTTTAATCGAGCTGGGAGCGGGATTCCACCCCGACTTGACAGGACGAGAAAATATTGTCTTGAACGGATTGTTGCTAGGCTTGTCTAAGCGCGAGATTCAAAGCCGAGAGGAGCAGATCCTGGAGTTTGCCGAACTCGGCGAATTCATTGATTCTCCGGTCAAGCAGTACTCGAGCGGGATGTTTATGCGCCTAGGCTTTGCCGTTGCAACGGAGGTGGATCCTGACATTCTGCTTGTCGACGAGATTCTTGCAGTTGGCGACGAGTCTTTTCAGCAGAAGTGTTTGGCCCGGATTGAGGATTTTCGCCGACGGGGTAAGACCATAATCGTTGTGTCACACGACTTACGCTCTGTCTCCAAGTTGTGCAGCCGCGCGCTCTTAATAGGAGAAGGTTTGATCTTGTTCGATGGCGCTCCCGAAGAGGGCGTGGTGCGCTATCACGAACATTGCGAGACCGTCGTAGCGGCTCCGAACTAGCCACTCACCTAGGGGTGTTTCTTGTCCGAAGAGCAAAAGGATCCTGCTGAAATACATCGAGCCGAGGCTGAGGGCTTGCGGCTAGAACTGGAGGCTATTGAGAAGGCGTACCGAGATAAACAGACTGAACTCGTTCTTCTGCAGCGCGAGGCGGACGCACGGCACGACTCCCTGCTCTCAGAGGTCAAGCAGTGGAAGGCAGCATGCGCGGAATATCAGAATGACGCGGAACAAATACGGCGGTGGAGGCATCTTCGAAAGAGAATAGCCCCAGAGGGAAGCATACGGCATGCTGTCTTAGGTGCCGCGGCAACTTTGACACAAGGAATCACGGGATCGCGAAAGAACCGCGTGCGCGTCGACCTGCGGAATACGGACCTAGTCCTTAACTGTGAAGAACCGAATCTAGACGTAAGTCCAAAACTTTCAGGATTTGTCTGCGTGAGCGGTTGGGCTGCTCCTAAACATGAGGTCTCAGGTATAGAGATCCTGATTGACGGCGCTCACGTTGGGAACGCCTTTTATGGATTTGCACGGCCGGACGTAATCCGCTCTCATCCGGAATTTGGTGATGACGTTCATGTCGGTTTTGCTTTTCGGCTGGATACCAGGAAGCTTTCTGCGGGCATGCACTCGCTGAAGGTAATCACAACTTCAAAAGACGGGAAGACGGCAATGCGGGACGGCAATTGTGAAGTGCTTGCCGAGGAGCTTTCTAGATATCCGTACAACGGGGAGCCTCTTCTGGAAGTTCCGGTTGAGGTAAGTGAGAGTCCAACCGAGACTTCTGTTGGCCCGCCAGACGAACTGGTCCAAGTGTCGGTCGTAGTGTTTACACGGAATCAGGCCGAGCTTCTCTCTCGCTCACTTCCACTGATCACCAATCAAAAGACGCCATTTAAATTTGAGGTCATCGGCTTTGACACCGAATCTGATGACGGTACTCCTCACGTTTTTCGAAGACACGGAGCTCGCGTTTTCTCGGTACGCAAGAATGAGTTCCATCACGTTCGAACTCGGCTGCAGAGCCTGCGAGCAGCGCGAGGCCCGTTTGTCGTTTTTTTGGTAGGGGATGCTTTACCGGCCGACGATCACTGGCTCGAAGCCCTTGTCCGGCCTTTAATCGAGGATCCTCTCGTTGCGGCTGCTTACAGCCGCCAACTGCCTGCGCCTGGTTGCGTACCTTGGGAGGCACGCGATATCTACCTGGGTTGTTCCGCTGTGCGGGAGGTGAAACAGGTAAATTGGTCCCAACCAGCGGATGTTGAGAATTACCGCGCGCATCAGTGGAAGTTCATATCCTTTTCTGACGTGAGCGCCTGCTATCGCCGCGAGTTGCTTGAGGGCCTGCCGGTACTCGATGCTTTGCCTCAGATTGAAGATCAGTATTGGTGCAAGTGCCTACTCGAAAGTGGTTACCGCGTTGTGCTTGAGCCCACGTCATCGGTGATTCATTCGCATAATCATTCCTTACGGGAACTCTATCGGCGGCAGGTAATGTTTGGCCGCTGCTTTGCGACATTTATGGATGCTCAGCCGGAACCGATACATCACCTCATTTTCAGGGCCGTGCACGATTCAGTTGATGATTGCTTTTTTACTGTGGGCGCTAGAACAAACTGGTTGCGCACGTGTAAGTGGCTTCTGCAGATTCCGGCAATGCGTTTTGTCAAGCGCTATGGTCTTCGACAAGGCTTTCGTCTAGGCGCATTCGATGGCGACAAAGTTGCCCGTTACAAGTTCTCTTCCGCCCAAACAACCGAGATCCCCGTGCCCACCGAACGATCGAAATGATATCCATTGTCATTCGAACGAAAAATGAGAGGGAGTATGTAACGGAGGTGTTGAGCGCCGTTTATGCTCAAGATGATGAAGAGATATTTGAGGTATTCGTAATTGATTCAGGTTCCATAGATGGGACCCAGGATGCGGTAAGGACATTTCCGGTCCATTTGGTTGAAATACCTGCCGAGCGCTTTTCATTTGGCTATGCCTTGAATCTCGGGGCTCAACTCGCTCACGGCCGTATTGTTGTTTATATCTCGGCTCATTGCACTCCGACGACGCATAGGTGGCTCAGAAACCTTGTGGAGCCACTACGATCGGATCCTGCACTAGTGGCAAGCTATGGGCGACAAGAGCCGAGGAACGGCGTAAACCCTTTTGAAGAGCCAGGACTTCACCTTGCTTTCCCGGCAGACAGAAGCCAGCAGCCCCTTGCACTTTTTTCAAACGCAAATTGCGCTGCACGGCGCACCGCTTTGTTGAGGAACCCATTTGACGAAAGGCTGACGTCCAGTGAGGATCTCGTCTGGCGATTGACGTTTCAGCCCGATGAGATCATCTATGTTCCCGAAGCAAGTGTGTATCACAGTCACCCGATCAATTTCAGATACTGGGCCCAACGATTTGAAAGAGATGGTATGGCAACGATGGTTATGCAGCGTCGGTATGGAATCATTAATCCTTATCTCGGTAGAAACGATACGTTTGCACTGGCTGCGCGAGATTTCTTCCGTTCCTGCTGCGGTCGATCTTTTTTCTTCCTTCTTAAGGGGTACTTTCGATTTATCCCGTTAGTGCCGTTCTTCGAAGCAGTTCGCGTCTGGTCGATGGCCCGCGGTTTGCGTCGAGGTAAGGCGACTAAATTAAGTACCTCAAGTAGGCTATGAATCGTCTAGCCCGTCCCTGCGTCAAAGGTAACGTTCAGCAGCTATTTGAGTGATGCGCTTCTCATCGAACTCCGTTTGCAAGCGAGCGCAGCCGTTCTATTTGTCGATTTAAAGTTTCGCCCGAGACAAGGTAGGCGTTGCTCGCCCACAAAACGTGGGTATACCATCTTGACATCATTGTGCTGGGCAGCGTAAAAGGTAATCCACCAACACGCAAACGCGCGCGAGCCCGGTGGTGAGGCCAGCCCGATCTTACATTTGCAATGTTCACTAGCCGGATACGTTACGAGGTCAAGGAAAGGTTCCGCAGAGCTCATACGGGACTGGTGCTTCTCCTCGCGTTGCTTGCCATAGCGCCATTCACTTTGGGATGTGGAAGCGGGGCGCCAACCGCGCCCGCCCAAGCGGGGCTCTGTGGATCCACAGCTTGCGGTAGCAGCGGAAAGGGCAGCGGAGGAGGCGTAATCGCTGGAATCAGCCCCTCCACCACTCTCCCGAACGGCAGCGTCGGAACATTTTACAGCCAGACCTTTCAGGTTAGCGGCGGCACAGGGCCCTACAATTGGACAACCAGCCCCGTTTTCAACCAGCCTCCTCCACAAAAGCCAAGCTTTTCCCCGCCACCAAACTTAACCATGGGCGTGAGCAATGGAGTATTCAGCGGCACTCCAAGCGTTGCCGGTGGGTTTGAGTTCGTTATACAGGTCAGCGATTCGGAGCGCCCCACACCGGCGGTTTTCACTGCAGTGGTCAACTTGACAATTCACCTCGCACCTCCGCTATCCATAACTATTTCTCCTGCGGGCTTGCCCAGTGCAACGAAATCTCTTGCGTATCACACGGTGCTGGAAGCCAGCGGCGGTGTGGAACCCTATCTCTGGAGCATTACGTCAGGCGCCCTTCCCTCCGGACTTTCACTTGCGCCCAGCAGCGGAATGATCACTGGCATGCCCACAACGACCGGCACGTCAGCTTTCACCGTGGCGGTAAGTGATTCAGAGAGCCCCCCGCAAACGCAAACTTTGGCTAACTTGTCGATTACGGTTTCTGCGCCGCAAAACTCGCTGCTCAAAGGCACTTATGCTTTTTTGGTTTCCGGCTATATCGCGGTGGCGGCGCCTCAAGCGCCAGTGGCCTGGGCTGGAAGCTTTGTCGCGGACGGCAACGGAAACGTAAGCGGCGTGATTGATAGCGCGGGCCCCTTCCTTCCGCTTTCGGATACTCCCGTTACAGGGGCATATGTCATCGGGAACGATCGGCGAGGCGCCTTGACCCTCAATACGATGGGCGCGGGAGTATCCGCGCTCACGTTTGACGTCGCACTTGGTTCCGTCACCTCCGGGGTCGCGGCGCAGGGCGCTCGGACCGAAACTGATGTAACAAATGGGGCCGGCTTCCTGGAGCAGCAGGACACGTCGTCATTCTCAACGTCGGCGCTGACCGGAAACTATACGCTTGGCATCAGAGGCAAATACTTCGTCGGAGGAATCGAGACCTTTGCGGGCGCCGTTGGCAGCTTCGCTGCGAACGGTGGAACGATGGGAGGCGGCTTAGTCGATTCCGTCGACAATGGCTCGATCATCGGCAGCAGCGCCGTCCTCAGCGGCGGTTACAGCGTGGGCGCGAGCGGCCGTGGAGAAATTTCATTCAACGGAATTGAGTCATCGCCCATTACCGCAATCTTTTACGTGGTATCGGCACGCAAGTGTTTGGTTCTCGCCTCATCCGTGTCTAACGCTATGGGCAGCGCTACAATTGTCTGGACGGGAACTATGCTGCAGCAGTTCGGAACTCCCTTCACCACGAGTTCGCTGAACGCAACGAGCGTCTTTGAGCAGAACTCCGCTGTCACATCGGGTTCGAGTGTCAGGGTGGGACTGATCACATTTCAAAACGGCAATGCGAGCCTTACGCTTGACGAAAATGATGCCGGCACGGTTAGCAGCCAGACCGAGACATTGGCGTACTCGCTTAGCCCCGGTTCAAACGAGCGGTTGACGGCTACGCCGACCGGATCATCGCCTCCCATAGTCGGTTATTTGATCGCGCCGAATGAGTGCTTCCTTTTGAGTGAAGATCAATTCAGCGATTTGGCTTTTATCGAGCCACAATCCGGCGGACCCTTCATAGATTCGTCTCTTGGCGGTCTGTCTTTTTTTGGTGCCATGCCGCCGGGCGCCGAGGTACACGGTGCCAGCGGGAGCACTGGAGTCGCGCTTCTGCAGTCGGGCTCTTTTGCGCTTGACATAATCCACCAGTTTTTTTGCGGCAATGTTTCCCTCACAACCGATACCGACACGGTTACGGTGGGTCCGTCGGGGAGTCTGACGAGTTCGGTGGAGACCACGGTCTCATGCCCGGGATATAGTGTGGCGCCAAACGGGCGCGTCTTGACGGTGCCTGGTGTGCTCTACATTGTGTCGCCGACGAGAGCTGTCTCTGTCAGTCTGCAGAACGGCAATCCCAACCCAACGATGGGAGTCGTTCAGGAATAGACAGCATAGCGCCGCTGATACTGGATCGCGGCATCTCGCGCGGTCCCACATTCCTCGCGAGATGCTTGAAGCTGCAGGCGTGCAGTCCGTGGCGGATGACGAGGCGCGCAATACTCGGACTGCACGAATAAGTGTTCCCCCAGCAAGCGTGCCACGTTATCCAGGAGTTCCACGGTCTTGCGGTTCTGCCGCGATCGGGTTACCTCCGCCATCTTACTTCAAACTCGCCCACTTCACTGGAAGCGGGAAAACGCTCCTCCAAAGCCTCGCGAAGCTTGTCTGGTAGGTCGCTCGAAAAAGCAGGATTGTCGGAGATGACTACCACGCTGACCTGATGCGTTTGGAGCGCGGCGAGAATTTCATCGCTTTTCCCTGGGGAGTCATCCAAAAAATCAAACAGCGAGCGCGTCGGATTCTTAAAGCCGGCGAGGAAATACACTTCAGGGCAATCTGGCGCAGCGTAGATGAAACGCCCAGTGGCGTGTTCGCGGACAAGATGGATCAGGTGCTCATAGAGATCCGCTTCCTCCCTGGTGACACGCAGGCCGCCGGCGCGTTCCAAATTCAATGGCGCGGTCTGCGCATCGGGTTGGTAATGCTCGTGCATAATGTAAATAAAAGTAGGTGTAATTCTCGAAGCGGCGAATACAAGATAGAATAACAGGACGCACGCAAGTAAGCGCTTCGACAACTGCGGGAACAATGACAGGATCGAGAACAATGTAAGGGCGGCTAGCGGAGCCACGTAACAAAAATAGATAGCCGCGCTGAATGGAAATTGCAGCACACTGTGCAATGCCAGAACGCTCAACAACAGCATCAATTGCTGCTGACGGATTGCTGGGGCCTTCCTCCAGATCGTCGAAGGGATCGTTAGAACCGCAACGCCCGCAACTATCAGAACAGGAATCAAATTAGCCGCGGAATACCACACCTCTTGATATACGTACTCTTTCCGCGCAGATAAAAACCATACGCCCGTAAGACTCAGGGCCACAACTGGTGGGAGAATCAGGCGAAGGCGCCGTCCGCCAAACGAAGCGACAGCGACCAGCACGACGAGTGGGACAACAGCCAGCAAGGATAGCAACTCAGGCGGCGACATTGCCGCGCCGGCGATTCGCCGCGCCGGAAGAATAAAAACCCCTCTGATCCAAGCCATGACCGCATGATCCCCAATATACCGAAGCAAGAACGCCAGAATCGGTAGGATCGCCCCCGCGAGAAAAGGCCCAGCCATTTCCGCAAGCGCAGAAAAACGCTGTGCATCGCTTCCGCAAATTCGATATTCGCGGAGAACAAGCAAGAATCCCAACGCCGCGGTGGGAACCACAAAATGCACAATCTCTTCGGCACCGATTCTCCGGCGAATGAGCAACATCAATAGCCCAACAAGAAAGAACACCGACGCAACAGACATCGCGCGAAACATCGGAGAGCCCTCTGTTGACTTGCCTCCCTCCGCTTGGTGTAGATTTTGCTCACGGAAAAGCAGAAAAAACCAAACGCCCGCCAAAAAATAGAGCCCGACGCTTTTGACTAGGAAGGAAAGACCGCCGCAAAGGCCGGCCACGAACATCCATCGTCGGGCGCCTGTTTCTAGATAGCGAAGCACCGCGGCTACACCAAAGGTGGCTAGGAAAAGGTTGTACCAGGAGGGCACCGCCGCGGCGTAATTTGGTACGCTCCAGGCCGCGCAAAGAAGGGTGACGCAGCCTGCCGCTAAAGGCGACCCAAAACGAGTTGCAGCGTAATACACCGCGGGAATCCATGTGAGGAAAGCAGCAAAAAGGACATAGCGAAGCGTGGCTAGATTGACGCCCATCAAACGAAACGCAAGTGCATGAACAAAGCTCAATCCACCGGTATAGAGTTCTACGAAATCGCGATGCGGGAGCTGGCCTTCAAGAACGCGGTCGGCACTCTCCGCGAAAGCTCCCTCATCGTGCGGAACCCAGCCGCGCAGAAGATGCGAAGCCATATACAGAGCGCTTGCCGCCCAGACGATCAGCAAGATAAGCCAATAAATCCGCGTCGAATGTCGGGGCTGATTCCCGTGCGCTAGCTCTCTCGTGTCGGCGGTTTGACGACTCATGATCAACGCGAGTTCGTTTGTGTTCCAGAGGCGCTGCAACCTACACGGAATTGCGAATCTCAGCGCCCGCTAGACGCAAATATCTTGAGATCACGCTTCATCATGGTGCACACCGAAGAGAAGATGCCATACGAGAACTGTCGAGTAACTGAGCCGATCAAATATTACTCAGCATTACTGTCCAAAAGCTGTACGGGGACCGAGCAACATACCAAATATTAATTTCGGCGTCCATGGGTAGGCGAACTTTAGGGGGTGCGCCCATATTTCCCGACAAACATTTGACGGGGAGAGATGTCTCGCTTCATGGGCGGCATGGGCTAGTCTTGTGTGCGGCGCTTTGGGACTACGTATGACCCTGCGAAAATGATGAAGAGTGTAGACCAACTCAGAATCAGCAACATCGGCCAGCCCGTGGGACGATAGTAAAAGTCAACTTTGTTTTCTCCTGCTCGAACGGAGATCGCTCGAAAGATGAGGTCGCCCCCATACACCTGAACCGGTATATCATTCACCATTGCGTACCAACCGCGAGACCACCGGTCGGTGATGAGCAGCCAGCCGTCGGCGGCACAGTTCACCTTTAGCTCAAGTTGATTTGGTGTGTAAGCAACTAGCCCTGCTGGGATTTGTTTTGCTGCTGGCAAATCAGAAATGATGCCAATGTTCTTGGCGTTTTCCGTCGCACCCCCTGGCCGCATCTTGGCCATGTCTGAGGGGGGATGCACAATAATTACCGGCGCCCCGATGGCTTCGGTCCGCTTCACAAGAGCGGCATATGTGTCGTCAGAGGGCACCACTGCAGCGACCTTGTCAGCGAACCATATGCGGTTGCTGCCTAAACTCATAGCGGCAAGCACAGGGTGCTTAGCGAAATCCATTTGGAAGCGGTTCGCCATGGTTGCGTCGTTATAAAGCGTCGCGATCTTAAGCGGCACGTTACCGTTATTCAGGGCTGCCCCCAGCCAGCTTGGGGGAATCAATTGCCGCTGCAACGCGGGTAACGTGAGGTCAGTCTGGTGGTCCGCATCGGTACGGGCCCACAACGGCCCGAAGAAGCCGGAATCGGAAATCAGGGGCTGCGAAATTCGAATGGTGTACGATCCATCTGCTATCGCAATCAGGCATAAGAGGATAGGCAGTGCTTTTTTCCTCATCCTCGGGAATATCAAGAACACGCAGGAAAGCAGTGCGGAGCCGATCCAGACCAGGATGACCTGGCGGTTGCCGCGCTGAGGGCCATCTACTAAGAGCGCCGCTTCGGAGAGAACGTGATAATAAGAGAAGATTGCGGCGCTCGCGGCAAGAATCGACACAAGCGCGAGGCGTTTCCATATCCGTCTCCGATTATCATTGCGAGCAATATCCAGGTCCCCCGCGCCCGCCAGTGCTAACACAGCGGCGCCAAAAATCGCGTACCCACGAAATGCTCCGGAATGTCGAAAATATCGCGTTGGCGGGCAGTAATCGTAAAGCCAAGCCCGAATTGGGAGATGGTCTCCAAGCGCGCAAGCTATCGCCAAGAGCACAATTCCTGCCAGCCACCAACGCCAGCCAGAAGTCGGTCGCGAGGCGATTGCCAACAGACCAAAAATAAGCGGCAAAGCACCAATGTAGTTGCCCATAACTGACGGATCGCTCTTTGGCCAGAGATTTGGATTAAATCCTGGATATTTGAGCAGGTGTAGATAAGGGCTCGCGAACGTTAAAAGGGTCCCTGGATCTAGCTCGTTCGAGGAGACTGCAATCTCCTTGGACAAAGGTCCCACGCGATCGGTGTATCCGGAGCCTTCTGAGAACAGAGAAACGTACGATGGAGCAAGCACGATTGCCCCTAATGAGAGGGTTAGTATCAACGCCACAATGGCGAAGCCAAAATGTGAACGAGCACGAACCTCTTTGAGTTGAGTATCAGGTGATCTAAAGCAACATCGACCGAAGGCCCACAAGCAGAGAAAAACGGCACTCAAGAAGGTCAGTTGTGGGTACCCGCCCAGGGCGGATAATCCCCAGAGGCCGCCGGTTTGCACGGCCGGCCAAAGGAGTCGCGTCGCCAGCGCTTGATCAAAACGCCATATCAGCAGAGGCAGAAAGGAAAAGGAATAGACGAAACTCGTGTGTTCTGCGTGACCGATATAAAAACCACTGAACGCATACGCCGCAGCTACGACGAATGCTCCCCACGTCGGCGCGCCCAAATGGCGTCCAAGCAAGAGCAAACCCAAAGGGCCTAGGAGCCAAATGAGCAGCCAGTAAGCGACAAAGCCCGATCTGGTTCCGCCTGCGATCGCAGCGACCACGATTTCGAGCGGTGACGCAGCGCCAATCGTGGGGTCGGCATTGTCGGGAGTCCCTCCATTTACCCAAGGGTTCCATAAAAGGAAATGGCCGGCTCTCGCGTGGTCGGCGACTAGCGTGAACTCGGGACCGTAGAAGGCCCAGGCGTCCCAGATGGGAACGCGTGCCCCAGTTACCAGCTTTGAATTGCCAATCAAGAAGAGAGCCGCCAAGCAGAGCGCTGTTATTGCCCATCCGAGCTTTGTGTTTGAGCGCCGAAGCCATTCGAAGCCATATGCGATGTGCGTTTGTGGGGGTTCCGAGCGAATTCCGGCGCCCATATTCAGCTTCCTAAACATCGGGAGGAGGAGGCAAGCGAAGCAGCTTGCGCCGGAGCCGACGAATGGCATCGAACAAGGGAAGATTCAAATAGCGATCCAGTCGGGTCGTAGTCATGTCGAGTTTAGCCCTTGTTTCTGCCAATAGTTTTTCAGCCGCGACTATCCTGCCTTCGATTTGTGCCGAGACTGTTTCCAGTCTGCTCTCCATTTGAGCAAGGCTCGAAGACCCAGTATGTTGGAATGCCCCAAAATTCTGTTTCCAAAGAAGGTTTTTAATTCGTTCATTAGCCGCCGTCCAAGTCTGCCGGTCAAACCAAATCGAATTATCCGTCTTGTGCCCTCGCCAGCGGAACTCGCTAGTAGCTTCATAGCTGAAGACAAAGTTGGTCTTGCGACACAGAAATAGCAATAAGAACAAATCTTCCAACAGGGGCAGGTGAGGATCGTCCCATAAATCTTTGAGAAGTGAGCTGCGAGCGACGAATGCGTTAGAAGTTATGAAATTGTCCAGAGACACAAGCCGGCCCCGATCGAAAGGTTCGAAGTAGGTCAATTCTGCGGGCTCGGCTGGCAATTCGGTCGAAGCGCTAACAGCCAGATCAGGCTCCCAGATGCGGATGGCTCCCGAGTAAGCAACTCCGCAGTCATTAGATTGCTCCAGCAAGGTCACGAGCAAATGCGCGTGATTCGGATAAATGACGTCATCGTCATCCAATATCCCGAAATACTCGGACGAGACAGCTTTAAGTCCATCCCATAGCTGGCTACTTCGAGAACCAGTATAGGAACTCCCAGTGACTTGCACTGGGAGACGATGCTTAAATTCATCTAGAATTCTCGAAAGGTAGGGCATTTCCTTATACTGAACGATTACCGCACCCACGTTCCCGTAGCTTTGGCGGGCAATGCTATCCAGCGCCCGCTGGACGTAATTTGCTCCCCGGTCTCCAACTCTCACGATAAACTGAACGCTATTCTCACCCAAAGCTTTCGCAGAAGTATTTGGCGTCAACTTTTTTCGTTCCCCTAATTGTTGATGCCTTGGGGCCAAGCCCGCCAAAAGCTTTTCCAACGTATAGTCTTGGGCGAAAATATCGTAAGCGCGCCGGGATAACTGGAGAGCGTCTTCCGGATTCCGTGATATCCAGTGCACGTACTCCGATATCTGATCAGTAAGTCGTCGAGTATCATCTGTGCCTTCAAGATACAGCACGGAATCTTGAAACACATTTCGAATGAAAGGATGTTCCTGGCAAATCGCGACGGCGCCGGACGCGGCGATCTCAAAAATTCGGGAAGAAGGCGTCCCGGTGGCACAGTGCTCTTCTCTATGCAAGCACAATCCCATGCCGGCCTTATTAAGCGCATCGAGGATACTTACACCGTCGAAAGGTAACGTCCCCCGATAAGAATGTTGGATATGGGACCAAGCGGTCGGAGGGCCGTAGACATCGAGATATGGTTCCGCATCCAGCCTCGCGAATAATCCGCCAAATCGCGGTCCGTCCCAGTTTGTTCCTGCATATACAAGGCGCGGGGTCTCAAGTCGGGGTGGGCAATAACGAACAAGCTGACACGTTGTGTACCAGGGAGCAATGAAATAGGTTTTATGAGTGGCGTATAAGCTGTCCTTTAGCCATCGCCTTATATCTTCTGAAGAGCAAAGATAGGCGTCATAACTCAGGATATTGTGGATGAAACGATCGCCACCGGCAAAAAAGGATGGGGGCGTAACCATAGATCCATACGTTGGGAATCGCGTCAGCTTGGGTGTGCGGAAGTGAAGGGCAATGACGAAATCAGGCTGAAAATGATCTATTTCGACTGAGGAGCCGGCCTCGGTGGCTTCCCATCCAAGGCCGAAGGCAGCTTTAACAATCCTTCTCGAAAATTCCGTTTCCGCGACGTCCTGGCCGGCATAGTGATTATGAATTGCAATTCTCAAGGCCGGCCGCTGCCTTTGAGTATTCGCAGCATCAATAGCTCCTCACGACCTAAAATACCGAGCCTCCAATCCGAAGTGCGACCGGTGTAAAGATTTCATTATATTAATCCCTTTGCTTTTATAATAGCTCTACCCTTGCATGACGCCATATGGCAAAGTTTAGTGACATATGATTCCTGAAGCCGATTCCGGCTTTACGAGCCTTTCGGTCGTCATCCCCGTCTATAACAGTCAAGTAACGCTGACTAATTTGGTTGATCGCCTCGGGGCAACGCTCGGTCAATTAGCGGATCGGTACGAAGTAATTCTGGTGAATGACGGCAGTCGCGATGGAAGCTGGAACGAAATTAGCCGGCTGGCTTCAGTTCATGACTGGATCCGTGGCATTAACCTGATGCGGAACTATGGCCAGCACAATGCACTCCTCTGTGGTATTCGGGCTGCAAAACACGAAGTGGTTGTCATCATGGATGATGACCTGCAGCACCCTCCGGGTGAGATCGCGAAGCTATTGCGCAAGCTGGCGGAAGGTTACGACGTCGTTTACGGAGTGCCGCACGAAGACCAGCAGAGTGTTATGCGTAACGCGGCCGCGAAAATTACGAAAATGGCTTTGGAGAGCGCCCTCGGCGCGGAGACGGCAAGCAAAGTCAGTCCTTATAAGGTGTTCCGCACAAAACTGAGGGACGCCTTTGCCGGCTATCAGAGCTCCTTTGTTTCGCTTGACGTTCTCTTAACGTGGGGCGGAAGCCGATTTGCCGCCGTGAATGTGCGGTACGATCCTCGCAGCTCCGGGAAATCGCAATATACACTTCAGAAATTGATCACACACGCGCTCAATATGATGACCGGATTTAGCATCATTCCTTTACAACTCGCTTCGCTGATCGGTTTCGGTGTCACCGTTTTCGGGATACTGGTTCTTGCTTTTGTGCTAGGCCGATACTTCATACATGGCGTCGACGTACCCGGGTTCACCTTCCTGGCATGCATCATTGTCATTTTTTCAGGCGCTCAACTATTGGCATTGGGCATTTTTGGAGAGTATCTGGCAAGAATTCACTTCAGTATGATGGAGCGGCCTGCGTACGTCGTGTCATCCATAACTCCGGAACATACCGCCGAGCACAATTTGATATAACGAATGCGATCGCTCTCTTATCTTGGGTCCATTATCCTTTCCGCCATGAGGATTCGCCACTTATGAATCCTAGTCGTTGTCTCGTCCTCGGCGGCACGGGTTTTATTGGCTCGCACGTTGTTGAGCGCCTACTGGCAAATGGATTGAGGGTGAGGGTATTCGGCCAGTCCTCAATGTTTCCGATTGACATAAGCGTGGGCGTGGATTGCCTTGAATTTTCGGTCGGTGATTTCCATGATGCTCAAAGCGTGGCCAAGGCGGTAAAGGGCTGTGATTATGTGTTCCATCTGATCGCGACGAGTGTACCGGCAAGCTCCAATCGGAATATGGTTGCCGACGCCGACAGCAATCTCATTGGTACTTTGAAGCTGCTTGAAACATGTGTTCGGGAGAAAGTGCGGCAGATCATCTTTTCGTCTTCCGGAGGAACGGTATATGGAAGGACTGGAGATGATCCGATTCCAGAATTGCACAACACTGAGCCGCAGTGTTCGTATGGAGTCGTTAAGCTGGCGATTGAGAAATATCTAGAGCTCTTTCGAATCCAACATGGTGTGGATTACACAGTGCTGAGAGTCAGCAACTGCTATGGCCCGGGATTGCCGGTCAAAGGAGAGCAGGGCGTCGTGGGCGTGTTTCTCGACCGACTGCGACGACAAGAACCCATAACCGTGTGGGGGAACGGGGCGATCACCCGTGATTATGTCTATGTCGCTGACGTAGCCGCGGCATTTCGAGCCGCCTTAGGCCAACAATCTCCCTTTCGAGTGTTCAACATTGGTACAGGCGTCGGAACCTCGATCATAAAGCTGATTGAGATGATGGAGCGTGTGACGGGTTGCCGGGCCAACATCGTCAGGCATCCGGCTCGTGAAGTGGATGTGCCGGTGAATGTCTTGGATCCGACAAGAGCACGAAACTACCTTCGCTGGGATGCGGACACTGCGTTAGAACAGGGGCTACTGAATACCTGGAATTGGATGCACGGTAGCGCGCAAGCAAATTCAGCTCGCGCCCTTAGCTTATATCGCCACCAATGACCACAATGGACGCCCTTCAATTCCCCTCATTGTATTTACTAACTCAAGGCATTCTGGGTGGTAAGCGAGCGCGCAAGAAATGTATTCAAGAATATGGGCGGGTAGAGCCTGGCATGCGGGTGCTTGATATCGGTTGCGGCCCCGGTTATGTGGTGAACTATCTCCCCAAAGTTTCTTATTTTGGCTTCGATATAAGCCCACAATATATAGCGTACGCCAACAGAAAATACGGCAAGCAGGGTACATTTTTTTTTCAACCTTTTGACGCTGCGATGGCCAAGAAATTGGCGCCGGTGGACCTAATTCTGATGGCTGGCCTATTGCATCACCTGAACGATGCCGAAGCAATTGCTTTGCTTGAACTCTCAAAGCAAGCGATCAGTCGAACTGGAAGGCTAATTACACTGGACCCTTGCTACGAACCCAACCAGTCGCCAGTGGCTAAATTTCTGATGGACCGTGATCGTGGCGCATCGATCAGGCAAGCCGATCAATACGAGGCGCTTGCATCACAAATCTTTGGGCACGTAAACCTTCACATCCGCGAGGATTTATTTTTCTTCCCATACACTGCGGCGGTTATGGTATGCGGAGTGAGTTGATGTTTATGATATTGCTGTGAGAGCGCGGCACTGGTTAATGCATGCCTTCTGAATTCGATAATTATGCTGCGGCGGGATATGGGAAACTTCTCCAAGATCCCGTTCGGGGGCGATTTGGTGAACCACGGTTTTTTTTCGAACGAAAGCTGGAGCTTTTGCGGGCTCTTTACGAACAATACGCAAAGCCAACTCAATCTGCCAGATGGTTGGATGTAGGGTGCGGCGAAGGCACGTTGTTGGAAATGGGCAAAAGGTACTTCCATGAGGTCGCGGGCTGCGACGTTTCAGCGGGCATGATTGGCCGTTGCGAGGGCTTGAACATACGGCAACAGGTTTCATCGCGACAGATTCCATTTGCGGATCAGAGCTTTGACCTGGTGACGGCGATTTGCGTATACCATCACGTAGAACTCGCCGACAGACCCTTTCTGACCGGCGACATTGCGCGTGTATTACAGCCAAAGGGACTGTTTTGCATCATCGAGCATAATCCATACAACCCGATTACGCGGCTGATCGTTCATCGGAGTCCCATAGACACCCACGCGCAGCTCTTGACTGCAGCGATGGCCGGCAACTTAGCGCGCCATGCACGCATGGAAGTCCTCGCTGCACGATATTTTCTGTATTTTCCTGAGTTTCTGTACTCAAAAATGGCCGCTGTCGAGAAGACGTTCTCTCGCATCCCTTTAGGTGGTCAGTACGCGGTTCTCTGTGAGAACAGTTAAGATTCTTAAAGACGGGCGTACGGCATCCACCAACGACGCCTACGTCCCGCGTTGGACCAGTTGATTCTGGAGTATGGTAGAGTACTGCGTCGGGCGGGGCATTCGCTCCCCCAATTTAATCTTAGCGTACGGATCTCTGGAATTTAGCCGTGATCTCCATAATCGCCTACGGTCGAAACGACAACTATAGCTATAACTTGGTCAAGAGAACGGCCCTAGCATTCAACTGTCTTGCGGAGTTGCTGACGAGCGATGATGAAATTGTGTTCACCGATTACAACACACCAGATCACCTTCCCACACTGCCAGAAGCCATCTGGGACACGCTCACTGATAAGGCGCTTCGCCTTGTTAAGGTGATCCGTATTTCTGCCGCTCTGCATGAGGCGATTAAGAAAGATTCTCCGCTGCCAATTCTCGAGAATGTCTCGCGTAATGCCGCCATAGTGCGTTCTAATGCCCAGAACCATTGGATTCTTTCGACTAATCCGGACGTTCTATTGGTGCTTTCCTCACACTGGCAGAATCTTCCTGAATTGCTTGCAGGCGTGAATGACAGCTTTTATGAAATGCCCCGGATGGACATTCCTGAAAGCGTTTGGTCGTCTTTGAAACGAACGGACCCTGAGGCTAACATTAGAACCCTGCGGGACTGGTTGGTTTGTCACCGAGCCGCCATCGCCGAGACGTCGCCCGACTGGCAATTTCAAAAATATATTTTATTCGACGCGCCCGGTGACTTCCAGTTGGCGCCCCGTGAATATTTCGTTCGCTTGCGCGGGTTCGACGAATCCATGAACAAGTATTTTCATTCTGATTCAAATCTTGCGAAGCGCATGTGGCTGCTCAATGGGGAGCGAACCGATCATCTCCTGGGGAAACTGTGGGTTTTGCACCAAGATCATTATCTCAGCGGCGAATGGGCGAAGACTGTGACTGGGATCGTGCACAATGACCTTTCTGTCCACGTGACTTGCCAAAATAAGGTCGAGGCGAATGAAGCAGACTGGGGACTCCAGAATATCCAATTGCCCACATTTGCACTCTCCGAGAAGATCAAAAGGGAGCGCGTTAGTTTCTCCGATCCTGCGACCTCGATCGATGGGGACCTCCCGATGAGCCAGGAAGTGGACTGGCGCACCCAATCTCTCTACCGTCTGTGTCACTATCAACCGGAAGTCTTGGTGCTCTATTTGCGCGAGAGCCTTCGGGTAGCGTCGCCAGATTCTCTGCTTGTTTATATAGGGCAAAATGCTGCTACATTTGAACTCGTTCGACGGATGTGGGACGATATTTCTCCCTCCGGTTATCCCGCACGCGATCTTTCCGCAGCTGCTGATAAGGAAGAGATTCTGGCTCCCGACATCCTATTGGTTGACAGCTACTACGAGCGCTCCGAATACGTGCAGCGACGCGTTCGGTTGGTAACGGAACAAATGGAGCGGCGATTGAATAAGGGTCAAATGACTGAGCAACAAGTACTGGAGGAGGTCGGCAATTTTGCGAATGGGGCGGACTATGATGCATTGCGGAGCAAATTATTCTCTTTATGGGAGAAATTGCTTCCCCGCATCACTCTGCGGTCCGGAACATTGGTAATTGTAATGGGATGCAATATGTACAGTGGCGTATATACAAAGCTGAAAGAGGAATTGGCTAAGCGAGGCGAGAGCCTGAAGGCCAATCTGGCGAGACGGAAACGGCTGGCGGCCGCTGCAACCATGTACGTGAGTACAGGCGGCAAAAGAAAAGATCCGTGGAAAACGATTAACAGAATCCGCTGGCTCCAACGTAGCCTGTTCCGCAACGGTACTGCTCCTGAACGAATTCAGGGGGTAACGTTACCGCAGCACGCTTTTCGTCAGGGGGATCAGCTCACTGGCGTCGTGGAACTTCTACCTCTTTATATTCATCATCGACTTATGGTGTTGCGAGTGAACTAGTACAACACGACACGAGTATTCGGATGCGTGAATGTGGTGAGTGGTGAATAGATATCTAACAGGGCACGAACGGCCCTCATCAATAGATAACGTGACAGTTGCTGCGCCCGTGTCTCCGGGCCAAGCGTTGTGGAATCAACGCGAGACTGTCGGCGCGTTGCGAGATCGTTTCAAGGCATTGAGTGACGCAGTCGGCCGCAGTTCTGACATGATGCTGTTTCAGTGGGCCGAGATAGCGGCCTTTGCTCTCGATTTTCGCCCCGACTTGATAATCGAGCTGGGGCGAGGGCGCGGCAATTCAACATGCTTCTTTAACGAGGTGGCGCATCGTCTGGGGGGGGCTGCGGCATGTCGTGTTGTCAGCCTCTGCCTGAGCGATGATTGGTTCGCTCTTACCCTACCGCGGCTGAAGCACGTCGTGACACCAGAGTGGTTTGCGCCTTCAGAAATCAAGGTGTGCAACATCTTAGATTATGACATCACGACTTTGTTGGAAGGGGCGCAGCGCTGCTTCGTTTTCTGGGACGCTCACGGCTTTGAGATAGCAGAATGGGTTCTCGGCAGGTTGTTGCCCCATTTGGTTGACAAGCCCCATCGCGTCGTTATGCATGACATCTGTGACGCGCGCTATGAATCGCCAAGTTGTGCATATGGCGAGACGGGCATTTGGAGAGGTACGAATGCCGAAGAGCCGTCATTCTTGATTGGACATATCTTTTCCAGAGTCGCACAAACAATATCGATCATCGACTTCACTTCACGTAACCGATTGCCTCTTCATTCCGCCGCGGAGAGTCTGCATACCGAAATCGCCAATGATTCATCCAGAGTGAAGGCGCTGAAGGAGCTACTGGGCGATGAACTGTTTTCACTTCAGGCACTTTGGTTCTGGTTCACTCTTAATGAAGCAGCCCAAGCGGTAGAGTTTCCGCGATACACGCTAGGTGATGAAGGAGCTAAGCTGAATACCAAGGTGCCTCTGAGAGTTCCAACGTCCATCTCACTCGGGCAGGCGCTCTGGAATCAGCGTGAAACGGTTGCTGCTTTGAGGGAACGGTTCGGCGTATTAAGTGCTGCCGTCGGGTGCCCGAAGGAATTGAACCTCTATCAGTGGGCTCAATTCGCTGCCTTTGCTTTGGAATTCCGCCCCGATGTCGTGATTGAGTTAGGGCGAGGACTCGGAAGTTCCACCTGCTGCTTTATCGAGGTTGCCCATCAACTAGGGGGCCTCGAATCGTGTCGGGTCGTCAGTCTCTGCCCTAGCGACGGATGGTTCAACGTAACGCTTCCGAAGCTAAAGCAGGTTGTGCCCTTGGACTGGTTTGAACCTGCTGACATAAAAGCGTGCGATATCCTGGATTTCGACATCAAGTCTGTATTAGAAGATTCTCGACGCTGCCTAGTATTGTGGGACGCTCCTGGGTTTGAGATCGCCCAATGGGTCATTGGCAATCTCCTGCCTCAATTGATTGGGAAACCGCATGTGGTTTTGATGCATGCAATGTCGGATACTCGCTTTGAAATGCCCAATCCTGAATACGGGGATGTTGGTATTTGGAGTGGTGAAAATAACGGCCCTGAGTCCTTTTGTCTGGGCCATATTTTTTCAAAAACAGCTCAAGCTATCTCAATTGTCGATTTTAGCTCGCGTAATGACTTGACCCTTCATTCGGCTGCGGAGAGTCTGCATTCTGAAGTTGCAAACAATCCGGAGAGAATGGTTACCTTGAGCGCGCTACTCGGCAACGAACTATTTTCGCTTCAGGCCCATTGGTATTGGTTCACGCTTAACGAGCTATCTAAATCCGTGTCTTTCCCCATTCTGAAGAAAGCGACCAGCAGTCAGCCCTCACAAAATGCTGAGCTGCTGATGCTGGCTGGCCAAACGCACGTGGGTGAGTTGGTAACGAGCCCTGGACCGGAAGGTTTTGAGACCCTTTGGCGGGAGGTCGAAAATTCAGCCGGATGGCGCATGCTTAATGCCTGGCGCGCGCTTCGCGATCGCGCATTGCCCCTAGATTCGCGGAGGCGGAAGCTCTATGATCTGCTACTGAGCCCTTTGCGCGATCGCTCACCCGGAATGCATTAGGGCACATCTGCAGCCTCTCGCTCCGAACCAGCACGAGTGAGACAGCAATGCGTCAGAACAACTATTCATTTTGCGACTCGCCCATTTGATTGACAATATTTGAGTGGAGTGCTATTAGGGACCGCCTTATCCTTAGGGGGAGCGTCCTCTTCCCCAGACATTTTATCTTTTGTTGACGAGGAAATCAGAGATGAAGAAGATGGTCTTGGGTAAGTCGCAGATTCGTAGAATTGCGGTCTTTGGCTTGGGCAAGCTGGGTGCGTGCATAGCAGCCGTTCTCGCCAGCCGAGGATTCCAAGTAATCGGCTACGACGTAGATGGTCGCAAGACTGACGCTGTGAAGAGGGGGATAGCCCCTATTGAAGAGCCAAAGCTCCAGGAAACAATTGCGGCGGCGGGCTCGAGGTTGAAAGCCACGGATGAAATTGATGAAGCGGTCGCCCAATCGGACGCTTCCTTTTTTGTTCCCTCGACGCCTAGCTTGCCGGACGGCAGCTTCAGCAACCACTTCCTGATCCCGGCCGTTGAGTCTGTCGCTATGGCTGTTCGCCGACAAAAAAAGTCGCGTTACCTCTTCGTCGTAAACTCGACGCTGACGCCCGGCACCTCGGACCGCGTACTTAAGGCATTGCTCGAGAGAATAATGGATGGCGAATACGGAAAAGATTTCGGCTTATGTTACAACCCTGAATTCATCGCTTTGGGTGATGTTATAAAGGGCATACTTCAGCCTGACTTCGTCCTTATTGGTGAATCGGATGCTTTTTCTGGGGCATTGCTGGGGCAAGTTTACGAACAATTGTGCACCAATTCACCGGCAATTGAGCGCATGTCAAACATAAATGCAGAGTTGGCCAAGATCTCCTTGAATTGCGCAGTTACGATGAAAATCAGCTTCGTGAACCAGCTAAGTGGCGTGTGCGCCAAAATTCCGGGCGCGGATCCGAGCGTGATCTTGAGAGCCATCGGCAAGGATCGGCGGATCGGCTTAGATTACCTAAAGCCAGGCTTGGGTTTTGGAGGTCCATGCTTCCCCCGCGACAACCGACTCTTCCAGTATGTCGCTCAATCCGTGGGCGTGGAAGCAGCGCTGTCTCATGCCACTGATAAAGTAAACGAGGATGTGAATCAACGACTGCTGGAAACTGTTTTAGGACTGTCCTCGGATGGCGGCTCGGTGGGCGTGTTAGGCCTGGCTTATAAGCCATTCACCGGCGTTATTGACTGTTCACCTGGCATGTGGCTTTGCGAGCGCCTTGCGGCCAATGGTCGGCGAATCTTGGCGCACGACTACCTGGCAGGCCCTAACGCAACCTCTACATTCTCTAATGGCCGCGTTCGAGTATGTGAGGAACCAGCAGAGCTTTTAGAGAATACATGCCAAGTCTTTGTAATTACCTGTCCCTGGCCAGCTTATAAGGAATTTTTCGAGTCGAAGGCGCCTCAATTAGCCAAAAAAGGCGTGGTAATTGTCGATCCCTGGCGCCTGTTGCAGACAATTATTCCACGGTTCGAAAACGCGCGCTACATTACGACTCTCGGTTCAGCCGCAGCCGCCATTTCTCCCGAGTTGGCGGCTCACGTCTAGCATGAGCGAGAGCGCAAACGCAAACGGGTTGTTCCTTTTTGACGCTTCCGGTTGCTGTACCTGTTCGGCGAGCGCGAGATGGAACTGAGGAGATCGATTGTACGATAAGCCGAGCTCGCAATCTGGCTATTCCCCAGCCTCAGATATGAGCGCAACAGCCCCACGCCAGACAACGATCGTCAGCAGCCAGAATTTTCTGCACACTCGGCTTGGATTCGATCTTCTCGTCGACCCTAATGATTATGTTAGTACGCTTCTGATAAAAAACGGCGTCTACGAAGCTCCCGAAACGGACTTGGTTACTCGAATCCTTCGCGCGGGGGATACCTGCATCGATGCCGGCTGCCATGTGGGGTATTACAGTTGCCTCTTCGCGAAATTGGTGGGAGAGAAAGGCCGTGTTTTTTCGTTTGATGCTAATCCGCACTCCTGTCGCAGCACAAGGCGCAACCTTGACTTGAGTGGCTTTTTTTTCGCGGACGTGATCCACACAGCACTAACTGATGCCAAAGGCACGCGGGCGTTCCACATTTCTTCAGACGACCAGACTGGACTGAGCTCGTTGGGCCCAATCCCCTCGGGTAAGGAAACGATTTCGGTTTCATCCTTGCCGTTGGAGGAATTCCTAAACGAAAGGCAAATCGGAAGTATTCGCCTACTGAAGCTGGATGTCGAAGGAGCCGAGGAGATAGTCGTTAGGGGGCTTGGGCGCTTCCTTGCTGACCATGTCATCGATTACATCCTTATCGAATGCTTCGACGAGCGCCTCCAGTTATTGGAAACTTCTACGGAAAAAGTTGCTGCCATTCTGAAGTCGGCAGGCTATACGCCTTGGGAATATGGGATAGAGAATCCCGCAGGGTGGTCGCAGGCCAGCGAAGTTCACAGCCGCGGCGACTGTAACTATCTTTTCTCGAGCCCGGCGATTACTGAGACAATCACCAGCGTCTCGCTCGCGGCGGCTTTGGGTTGGGCTCATTCCCAAAGAGACGAATTACAGCGCGGACGTGATCGAGTTCTCAGTGAGCGTGATCGAGTTCTCAGTGAGCGTGATCGAGCCCTCGGTGAGGGCACTGCTCTAAAACAGCAATTGGAGACATTGCAGAGCGACATCGATTGGCTTCTCGGCTCCATTAAGACTCACGAAATGGAATCGGCACGACTTGCCTCAGAAAAGGGGCAGCTCCAAGCTATCTTGGAAGCGGTACAAAGATCCGCAAGTTGGCGCATGCTGAATAAATGGCGGAAAGTGCGGAACTGGCTGGCCCCCGAAAACAGTTTCCACCGCAGGATCTATGATTATGTGCTGCGGAATCTCGGAGGCAAGAGCTAATTCTGTATAAATGCCCCCTGCAGAATCGAATCACGTCTTTTTCCAGCGTTCTAGTGTTCTGCCTCAGGTAGTGGGTTCCGGCGTGGAATAAGTAAGGCAAGTGCCGTCGCAGAGCAACTTGACGCCCTTTACTTGCAAACTGATTACGTGCTCCTATCACAGTTGAATAGTGCTCTGATCGAGCGGGTTTGCAAGCAGCTCGGCATCAAGACAAAGGTCTCAACAACCTTTTTGATGACCCAAATCGCTCTACGAGACTCGTCGCGAGTCACGACGGCCAGCGGATCAAGCAAAATCTCGAACTCACTTCAGCGATGATACGTCTCGCACATTTTGAACGATGACTTGAAATTCGACGTTGTCTACACTTACGGTCCAGCGCCCATCATCTTGAACGAAGATATTCCGGTCCGCCATCAACTTTGTGCGCTCCTTCACCCTTGCGGGTTCTTGGGTTAGATGAACTACAGTCGTATTAGTCGAAAATAAATATCGAAGGTCATCAACCGGCATAGTAGGCATCAAGTGCGAATAGTCCCTCCATCCCCAGAGATAGAGGGAATTGATCGAATTAAACAACGGACTCCAGCGCTCGTCATTGTCGAACCAAAAACGGAGCATGCGGTTTTTCGTTATTCCAGAAGTAAGAAGATTTTGAGTTTGGATCGCTGCTTCGTAAGATGGCCGCGAATCCGCGAAGACATAGCTCAAGGCTGGATCCACAGTCGTCGAGAAGCTAAGCAAGAAAACGAGGGATGTGGCGGCCAATGCGGTGCCAAGGAACCTAGAACTGGCAAATAAAGTGCAGGCCAATAGGGCGGCGATTCCGACGTAGACGGCTACAGTCCAGTATTGATGCTGGAGAACCGTGACTAAGCGGTTGGGCCGTGAAAATAGATAGACAGGGACGACCTCGGCTCCGACAATGGTCAACCACAAAAAAAGTTCAAACGCCAACGACGAGTTTGTCAGCGCTGTTTTCCGCAAAGCGCCGATTAGTGCTGCCAGGAAGATAAAAACAGGCACAACAAGATAAGAACTCGTGTAGGCGACTCGCAGGACCACAGCCTTCATTCCGAATTCGACAAACATGAAGAGCACGTTACACAAGAACAGGAACGCATAAGTGCACATATAGAAGCGATCAGACTTTAGCCGTCCGAAATGACGAATAAAGAAGAGACCGCCGATCAGTGTCAAGCCATAAGTCTCAACCAGGCGATAGGCGTTGTTCAGCCAAGTGAGTCCGGTACCCCACATTTGTTGGAACCGTCCCTCACGCGACATGTACAGCAGCATCTTGACCTGCTGTGTGTAGAATCGATAATCTTGAAAAATCTGCCTCGAGAGAAGTGCGAGACATCCTGTGGTAAATAGAACGCCAATCAAAACAAAAAGTTCGTCCCGCACAAGTTGCCGGATCGCAAAGCGTCTGACGTACGGGATTAAGATGACTCCCGGAAGAATTATCAGCCCAGCGATAAGGTTGGTGAAACCAGCCATTGCCCAAAGCGATCCCACGAGAAACATTCCTCGACGTCCCTGCAGTCCGGGTGGTGGAGCTAAGACCACCCAAAGGCCCAAGAGTAGAAAGGCGATCGCGGGCCCATCCGGATAGTCCCAACTGACAGAACTCATGACATATGGATTGAGACAAAAGGCAAAACCCGTCAGAGCTGCCATTGCTCTGCCTTGATGGCGCGCAACAATGCAGTACAAAGAAATGACACCGGCGGTCAAGATGCACAGGTTAATAAGAAAATTGGCCACTGGAGGCGAGAAAACCGCATACATCGACACGCCGAATAAAACGTAAGGCAACCTGCTGGGGTAATAAAGTAGACCGAACTGGTGCACCAAATTGGAGAAATTCGTGAAATAGCCGGTATAAACCCACGGGTCAATGAATCCAGCAGGCGAGTAGTTCGTGAACGGTCCTAGCCACAGCGCCAAAGACGAAAAGGTAAGCCAAAAGAAAAAGGCCTTGGCGATACTCTCCTTCTCTACGGGATCGAATAGGAGGTTACGGAGCTTTGTCATTGCTGCGTGCGTTCTTGGTTCGAGGAAAAGCAATCACCTGGAGGCGTGGCGGATTTCAACGAGACAGACTCGCGCCCGCGGCGAAAAAATGTGGTTGCGAAGGCGTAGAAGTACCATCGAAGATATGCGGGAAGCCACTTCAGCACACGAAAGCGACTTTTCCCCACGATCCGTTCACGCCACTGAGCAGGCACTTCGGCGACGCGCCAGCCGAGGCGATGACACTTTGCCAGTAACTCCAGACTATAGGAAAATCCCTGGTGGGATTCAATCTGGACCCCTTTCAATAAACGTGATGAAAACAAGCGAAAGCCGTTGCTTGGGTCGCGCGTCGGAATCCTGGCCACCCTGTATAGTGATACTGCAGCTATCCTGATCAACAGGCTCTTCAGCCAAGGACAACCAACCATGTTTCCGCCTGGGATAAAGCGGCTAGCACAGACGATATCATTTCCCTGGATAGCTTTCTCGACCATAGCATCGACAATGCCAGCGTTGTAGTCATCGTCCGCAGGGTAAACGAGAACGAAAGGAGCATGACATGCTTTGAAGCCCGACATCACTGCTTGGTGAGGACCGCGTCCGGTGTTTTTAATGAAGCGGATCTTCCCGGCAAAACTCGAACTCCCTCGGAGAGCCGTAAGCGTGTCATCGGACTCGAAATCATAGCAAATTAGCACGCGAAAAGGCGCCTTCACGCGAGCATCGAGTGCCCCGAGAGTTCGCAGGATGTTAGGGCCTTCGTTGTAGACGGGTATGACGATATCGAGGAACACTGACATATCAGAGGGCGTTCTCTCCATCTTTGAAGAACCCCCAGATATCCAAGATCGGTTTTCCTTGTAGATCGAGATCGCTATATAACTTGTGGGGAGTGCATAGAATTAGCAGGTCACTTCGGCTGATTACCTCTTGGACCGGAAGTAATTCCGGATCTGTCTTCACCAGGGGGTCTGTGGTAAGGACGTCTTTGGCGTGCAGCAAGAGAGCTCGCTTGAGCTTATAGCTCAGGGAAGCCCGTGTATCGTCCACGTCGGGCTTGAACGCCATTCCCAGCAATCCGACTGTCGCTTGGGATAGATCGCGGCGCCGGCGCAAATCGTCAACCAAATAGAGCACGAGTCCCTCGTTTACTTGCATTGCAGCGTTGCCAAGCGCAAATTGATTCCGCGCAAAGGCCACGAGCTGCATCGTGTCTTTGAACAAGCAGGGTCCCGCGGAAAAGCCAGCGCTCGGAATCTTCGAAGCCCGAGGGTAATGTTGCTTCATAGCCGTCAAGATAGCGTCATAATCCGCGCCGGCGGATCGGGCGATCATGTAAAACTGATTCGTTGTAGCGAACTCAATGTAGCGATACACATTTGTGAAGATCTTTGCGAACTCCGCCTCAATTGGTCTAATGCGCAGAATCTCCGGGGCAATCAAGCCGAACAGGGCCGCGGCCTCTTCTTCAGCTTTTGCGGTCGTGCCACTGACAATCTGAGGAATGTGACCTATTTCCTTAATGCCGTAACCCTGCACCACCCGTTCAGGGCAGAACGCAACCTTTATGGTTCGGCCTCGCTTTCGCAAATACTCAGATAGCCATTCAGTGGTGCCGGGATAAACGGTCGAGCGCAAAATGAGGAGCTGCTCGTCTGAAATATGTGGCAGCAAGCTATCGATGCATGCCCTCATAACTTTTAGCGCCGGGTTCAGGAATTCATCGACCGGCGTCCCGATCGTAACAATGACGGGACCCTTCGGCGGAATCTCGCAGTTGCGGCTCGAAAACACCAATCTATCCTTGGAAAGAGCATCCCGGAGGAGTTCTTCACATCCGTATTCGATGAAAGGTGATTTGCCTTGCCGAACGGAATCCAACACCCCTTCATTCAGATCATTAATCATCACGCGCAATCCCTTTTGCGCAAAGCAAAGTACCAGCGGGAGCCCCACGTGCCCAGCGCCGCCGACCACCGTCAGATCGATCTTTTCGCCTCTCGGGTCCTCAGTGATAACCGGCTCCTGAATCAAGGTTTTTCTCCAAACGTAACGACGAAAGGGCTGTAAGGTTTCATGACGCTGGCGCGAAATAGCACGCCGTCCAACAGATTGTACGCGGGCAACATCACGCGGGTAATAGGAGACGCCACGTACCGATAGGACAGTCCCGATAAGTAATTGGTTCGAGACCGCAACCCAGCAGCAGCAAAGATGCGCCGCACCTCCTGGGCTAACACTGGACGCTCATTCTCTGTAACCCCGTTCTTGCTGTAGAAAGGAGAGTTCTTGTCCCGATACAGCCACATAAAGGGGTTGCGCCGATTTGGATCAAAAGCAAGGAAGAATCCTCCTGGTTTGAGGACGCGAAACACTTCTGCTGCGCAGCGCGCGGGGTCCGGCAAATGATGAACCACACCGCTCAATAGCACGCCATCCAGGTCTTCGGATCGGAAAGGCAGGTGCTCCACGTCGCCCTCCGAAAAGATGATTGAAGGATGCTTCGATCGTGCGATCTTCAGTTGTTTGGCACTTATATCCAGACCCGTTGCCTCGTAACCCATCTGTTGCAGAAGCCCGGTGAAGACCCCCGATCCACAGCCGAGATCCGCTACTTTTCTTCCCGGAGAAAGACCGCTAAGCCTGCTGAAAGTCTCGATCAGTTTTCGGCTAGCCGCCTCGGTGAAGACATTGTATTCGTCTGCTTCGGCGGATTGATCGAAGAACTCCACTTCCTTTTGTTTGTTTTGTGTTGTGTCCATCGTCTCTTCTGACCGCGCCACGAAACACGGTAGATCGGGCTCTCATCGGCAGGCGATTCCAAGTCGGCACTTAGACAATCCGAGGCTCGGGAAGAGGTAGAATGAACTTCCCTTTGTAGCCTCGTTTACGCAGCTTTGATATCAGCTCGTCGGCTATATGCCAAGAAAACATAAGCGCATAATCGGGCTGATTCCCAAAAAGATGAGTCTCCTCGATCACTGGAATCACCGTCCCCGGCACGTATTTGCCAATTTTCAATGATCCATCGACTTCAGCAACGTAGTCCACGATAGAATCGTCGAGCCCCACATAATTTACCAAAGTGGATGATCGTGACGGTGCACTGATACCACACACGCGCGCTCCCTTTTCTTTGGCATCTCTTAACAACGACAGCAACCGGAGCTTAGATAGCATCACTTCCCGGCGAAACTTTTCCATCCGCTGGCGCATGGCTGCTCCGCTTGGTTCCGATGCAAGCATAAGACCGACGCTGGGTTTGATGGGATACGCTCCTTTTCGTGCGGCGAAGACCCGAATTGATCCTCCGTGCGTTGGAATGGGATGGGCGTCGATCACCTCTAACCCATGCATCTCTAGTAGATATTTGAGGCTATGCAGAGAGTAGTAGCGCAGATGTTCATGGTAGATCGTGTCATATTGCAATCGGTCCAGCAGCCCGATCAGATAGTGTGATTCCGAGATGAAAAGTCCTTTCTCCGAAAGTAATCCCAGAATTCCTTCAACAATTGCATGCACGTCCTCGATATGAGCGAAGCAATTCGTAGATGTTACAACCTGGGCGGTGCCGTATTCGGCGCATATTTCCCGCGCGATCTCAGGCCTGAAGTAGCGGGAAACTGTGGGAATATCCCGAGCTATGGCAATTTTCCCAACTTCTGTAGGTTCAATGCCAAGCACTCGGTGGCCGTGCGACGCAAAATTGCTAAGCAGGGTGCCGTCGTTGGACCCGATGTCAACTATGAGGTCGTTTGCGCCGAGCCTCAGGAAGTCACAACATTCTCGATGCAAGTCAGCAAAGTTGTCACGGAGGATTTGTGTTGTTCCACTTGTATATGGATAGTCTGGCGGAAAGAGGACCTGAGGGTCGATAGATAGACCGAGCTGCACCAATTCGCATTTGCTGCAATAGAGCAAGTTCGCTGGATATGAAGGCTGTTCTACGGGTACCTCGCCGATCTTCCGCATCTTGTTTACCGGAGGCATGTATCCAATGAAGAGAATAGATTCGAGATTTGAGTTTGCACAGATCTGGCAAGATTGGATCACGACGCTAGATCCCGTTCCCGCCGCCAGCGCTAACGTGTTCATCGTTTGTACCTTTCCATTCAGGCTCCCCGGTGCGTCGAACTGCCTCGGAAATGAGATTCACGCAGATGGTTAATGTACCATTGAGTAGCAATTGAAAGGCCCTCGTTCAACGATATTTTGGGTGAAAACCCAAGTGCTATCATTTTGGTAATATCCGGACAACGTCGCAACGTACTCCCTGCAGGTCTTTCGCCAGGAACAATTACGATCTCACGGCCAAGGCATGCTGCGACGCGTTGAGCGAGATTACGGATCGTAACCTCTTCCATTGTACCAATATGATATATGCCCAGATGTCGCCCATGTTCGTGGAGAAGCATCAAGCCATCGACAAAATCATCGATGAAGCAGAAGCTTCGAGTTTCCTCACCACTGCCAAGAATTGGAAACTGGATATTGCCTTTGGGTTCGGCGATGCACAATTCTCCCAAGCGCATTGCGAACTGCGGGATAACGTGCTCCCATCCCATGTCTGGCCCATAGACATTATGCGGACGATAAATAACCACACGATCGAAATATTTGCGTCCAAAATTGATGGCCATCAACTCGCTCGTAATTTTGCCGCCGGCATAAGAAAAGCGGGGATTGGTGGGATCTGGAATAACGAGGGGAGCCGTCTCATCAGTGGGAGTCTTAGGAGGTGTTTGGTAAACCTCGGAACTGGAGGCAAGGAAGAGGGAACCAACTCCGTGTTTCAAGCAGCCATCGATTACATTAACGATTCCTTTTACGCCTACTTCTAACACCATCTCCGGCACCTTGTAGAAGTATTCTGTACCATTTACAAAGGCCAAGTGGTGTACGCCATCTGTTCCGCGAATCGCATCGGCCACAGTCTCTTTGTCACGAACATCACCAACAACCATTTCGATATCTGCTCTGATGTCAGCTATCCGGTCTTGTGCCCCCCGCGAATCATTGTCGAGGACGCGAACTTTGTAGCCATCACGCAGCAGACGCCGAACGACAGCGGAACCAATGAAGCCAGTGCCGCCTGTCACCAAATAAAATTGTTTGGCCATATCTAATTGAGGTAACTCATATGTCGATTCGGCAACGATTGGAATGAGATCCGAGTGCCGCATCCAACAACTTTTGCACGCGCAAACCGTCCTGGAAGTCGGGTGGCGACGGAATGTCCTTCTCCGCCCAATCGAGGAACTTGCGGGCGAGCCGGGAAGCCGTCAAAACACGGCCGTCTGAGTAAACCTGTTCTTCGGGATCACATGTTTGGACTACCTGCAATTCTTTATCCGGCCTTCGGCCATAGAGCAGTCTGAAACCATTCACATAATCAACCGTTGTATTCTCCAGGGTCAAGGCCCCATCTTCACCATAAAATTCAATTCGGTGCCCTATGCCCAGATACGCAGCCGCATTCACCGAAAGAATGCCGGCGGCTCCAGACTTGAATGCTAGGGCCATATCCACCGATGTATCTCCGCTCCGACTATCGTTGGGCGCGCGAAAAAGGCGCGAAGATAACTCCGTAATTGGTCCTAGAAACCATTCGAGATAATGGAGCGAGTGGCTGACAAAATTGAACAAAGTACCGCCGCCCCTTGAAGCTGATGACTTCCAGTTCGAAAGCCTCATTCGGTTCGCGTAGCTCTCCACATACCAATGTACCGCCACGTATTGAAGCAGGCCTATCCCTCCCGTCATGAGAATCTGCCGGGCTTGCTTCCAAGAACTAATTTCGGTGAAATTGAAATCAATCATGTGGGGACGACGCGATGATAGCGCGCAGCCGGTCATTTCTTCCGCTTGCGCGAGATTCAGCGCCAGCGGCTTTTCAGCGAATACGGCCTTCCCTTGCCTGAGCGCAGTGAGGACGATTTCGGGCTGTACATCAGGTGGAGTAGCGACGATGACTGCATCGACTGATTTGTCTTCCACCAACATATGCCAGTCAACGAGCGCCCGCTGAATCCCAAGTTCGGAAGCGGCGCGTTCCACACGCTCCTTGCTTGGCGCGCTAATCGAAACGATCTCGCACCTTGGATCAACGCGAAAAGCAGGTACAAGGACGGATCGACCGTAACCACAACCGATTACTCCTAGCCTTATTATCATTGTTCAAGAGCGTGTGAACCGATTCGACAGGAGTCGCATCGGCCAAGAAGCAAAACGCTGCTGGATCAGGATACCAATGCGCAGAAACGCACGATCGGCTCTGAAGCACGTACCCAGTACGCACTTCTCGAAGGTAATCCCCCTAGCAACGAGAAAATAGCCGCTCCAATAAAAGACGTGAAGGATAACACTGTTTATGTGTCCTGTGGTGCGATTTCAAAACGCCGCGTTGGGTACCTCTGCCTAAACTCGAAAACTGAAGTGACGCGTGGGGTAAGACTTGCAAATGACGTTGAATGCCCACACACGAATTACTTGCGGTTCTG
>Ga0206953_1028_pt1 | contig 33265 bp, 32 predicted proteins | sample Alteio_BWOrgHeat_36_FD_152977 | JGI IMG/M metagenome (GOLD analysis project Ga0206953, IMG submission 152977) | Enriched cells from forest soil in Barre Woods Harvard Forest LTER site, Petersham, Massachusetts, United States -... | ecosystem: Environmental > Terrestrial > Soil > Temperate forest >...
TTGCATCCAGTAAAACGCATATCGGGCTTTCCGCTGGTTTTACGTGGCTGATTCCGGATTTCCCATTTCGACCGGAACTGCACGCCAGTCTCGATCTAACGGAACGTTCCAATGCAGGAACGAGCGCATGGAGTTTTGGTCTCTCGATCGGATATCCGATCCCGTTGCGATCGGATGAGCCTTCGGCCTCATCCACACCTGTACCCGTTCCATCGGAACCTATTGCAATCAAACGTCCGGCTTCTCCGCGCGTCCGGTTTCTTATCAATGGATCGGAAGCACGAGGGAACCCGCCATTGGAACGCGTCGAAACACACGTGAAGCAATATGCGATGGTCGATTCCGCGAACATTCCGCCACGCGTGACGCAATGGGTCGAAGAATCGTATCATTTACCGCATCTTGCGTTGCTATGTGTATTCGATCGGAAGTCCGCGGGATATTTGATGATCTTGAAAGATAGTCTTCGGCTAATGGAGTATTCCTTCGGCGGGACACCAAATGCTACGCCAGATTCAGATACCATACTTGACCTCGAAAAAGATGTTGCATGGAACAATGTGTTGAATCATCTGAATACCGGCGAAAGCAATCGGCTTATTGCAGAACTGCGGACGAATCGGGAGCAGCTATCGCTTTCGAGCGATACATTATTGCTGCCGGCAGTCGATACCACTCTTGTGACACGGACTATTAGTAAGAAAAGATTTTGTTTTGTGCTTTCCGATAATTTTCATAACGTGTCCGGCGGCAAGGAATCGCTCGATCTGTTGCTGGGTAAGATCGGCTCGTTGCTCGATCCGAACATGAGGGTCAGTATATCGGAATCAACCGGCTCTTCAAATGCTCAGGCCCACACCGAACTGCTCGGACGCGTTCAAAACGCTCTTGGCACATATTATTCCACGCCTCGTCCCGATGAGAGTGCACATGGCGGCGTAACGACCGTAATACTGGAAAACTAACGGAACCGCGACCGCCGTGCGTTCTGTTGGGACGGCGCTTACTGAAATAAGCAACACAGGGCGATTGGCACAGTTGGTTAGCGCGCTTCCTTGACATGGAAGAGGTCACAGGTTCGAATCCCGTATCGCCCACATTTTTTAAATTATTCGGTGTTACAACCCAAAACGAAGATCATCGCGACGCTAGGTCCGACGAGCGCGACCGAAGAGATCATCGAAAAGCTCATCCTTGCGGGGATGGATATTGCCCGCCTCAATTTCTCGCACGCCACGTTCGAAACCCATCTCGATATTGCGATGAAAGTTCGCAAGGTGGCCGAACGGCTCGGCGAGTACATTGCCATCTTCGCCGATCTTCCCGGCCCCAAAATTAGAACAGGAATTGTAGGAGATCCGAACGGCGTATTGGTCGCTAACGGAAAAGATGTAACGCTTGTCTTTGATCCCGATGCTCTGACGACAGCCGAACGCATTACAACGACATATTCCTATCTTGGAGTAGATGTCCGTCCAGGCCATCCAGTCTTGCTCGACGATGGTGGTATCGAGTTAGTGGTAAAAAAAATCGTGTCCGATACGGAGATCGTGGCAACGGTCAAATCGGGAGGAATGCTGAAAAGCCACAAGGGAATTAATTTTCCGGCGACCGTTCTGCGAATTCCGACCCTTACGGATCACGATAAGGAAATTGCCAAGTTTGCGATCCAACAGGTGGGCGTGGATGCGCTGGCGATCAGCTTCGTTCGCCGCGCCGATGATGTTCGCGATCTTCGCCAATTCCTGCAAACGGAACTTAACGATACGACCACTCCGATCATCGCAAAGATCGAAAAACCGGAAGCCGTCGAGAACATCGAAGAAATTCTTGCCGAGACCGACATGATCATGGTTGCGCGCGGCGATCTTGGGGTGGAAATGCCGCTCGAACGGGTTCCGCCGATACAGAAGCGCATAATCGATCTCGCAAATGCTCGCGGCATTCCTGTTATCACCGCGACGCAGATGCTGGAATCCATGATCCTTCATCCGCGCCCCACGCGAGCCGAAGCGAGTGATGTTGCAAATGCGGTCTTCGATGGTTCCGATTGCGTGATGCTTTCCGCAGAAACAAGCGCGGGAAGTTATCCTGTCGAAGCCGTTACCACCATGCGAGAGATCGTTGTGGCAGCAGAACGAAGCGGCTATGTTCGCATCGAGCACGATTTCGTCATGCCGGAAGATGTGGCGGAATATGCGACGGATTCGGTTGCTCGCGCTGCGTGTGTGCTTGCGGAAGAAATTGATGCACAAGCAATTATTTGCGCGACGATCACGGGACGAAGTGCGAGATACGTTGCGAAATATCGATTTTCACAATTAGTGGTTGGCATGTCAACGGACGATATGGCGCTTCGGCGGATGGCATTTTATCACGGCGTAGTTCCATTGAAGCTGGAACGCATAATGGGCTTCGACGATACCTTGGAATTTATGATCCGCGATGTGCAGCACAAGGGGCTTGTCGGGAACAGTGGGTGGATCGTTATCACCGCCGGCCATCCGATCTTTCAGGAAAACCAGACGAATATCGTAAAAGTACACTTCCTGGGTTAAAAACCGGGCGGGTGTAATTCGATGTGGATCTCTTTTGCGAGCGCGAACATCGTTTCTTCATCGAAGAGCTTTGTGATAAGCTGCGCCCCGACAGGCAACCCTTTTGAGTCCAAGCCAACGGGAACGCTGATCGCTGGAACTCCGGCAAGGTTGGCGCTTACGGTAAAAATATCGTTCAAGTACATCGAAAGAGGATCGCTCGCTTTTTCACCGAACTTAAAGGCGGTGGTCGGAGTGGTTGGTGTGAGAATGGCATCACAATGAACGAATGCTTCAATGAAATCCTGCGCGATCAATCGGCGTACTTTTTGTGCCCGAATATAATACGCATCATAATATCCAGATGAAAGCACGTACGTTCCGAGCATGATCCTTCGCTTTACTTCGCGTCCAAATCCTTCTGAGCGGGATGTTCTATAAATCTCTTCAAGAGGAGCCAGCCCCTGGCCATCTTCTTCTTTCGGAGGGGGAATTGCTCGGCGGCTATACCGGATCCCATCGAATCGAGCGAGATTGCTTGACGCCTCTGCCGTCGTTAAAATATAATAATCGGCAATACTGTATTTCGTATGCGGAAGCGAGATAGGAACGAATGTGCATCCTGCTTCGGTGAGCTTTTTCTTCGATTCCTCGATCAGGCGTCTGACATCCGGCTCGATACCTTCGCCGAAATACTCATCTGGAATTCCAATTCGTAGTCCGCGTACATTCCTCGTTAGTGCTTCAGAATATTTCCCAACGGGAACTCTCACACTTGTAGAGTCCATTTCATCGTATCCTGACATTATTTCGAGCGCGCGGGCTGAATACTCAAGTGTTCGTGAAAAGGTGCCAACTGTATCGAAGGATGAAGCGAATGCGGTAAGGCCGTAGCGTGATATGCGCCCGTAAGTCGGTTTCATTCCCACCACGCCGCAAAATGCCGCAGGCTGGCGAATCGAGCCACCTGTATCGGTTCCGAGCGCAACATTGCACGCTCCGATCGCCGCCGCGACCGCGCTGCCGCCGCTCGATCCTCCCGGCACACGCGAATTATCCCAGGGATTGAGAACCGGGCCGAAGTACGAAGTCTCGTTCGACGACCCCATCGCAAACTCATCCATGTTCGTTTTGCCGACGATATGCACTCCCGCATCGATCAGACGCTGAACGCAGGTCGCTGTATAAAGCGATCGAAAATTTTCAAGGAATTTCGAGCCGCAGGTAAGTCGCGCGCCTTTCAGAGCGAGCACATCCTTAACAGCGACGCTCATTCCTGAAAGGGGGCCATCGTGGGAGGCAAATCGGTCTTGCTCGAAGGTTTCGAGGAAGGCGTTTAGGTCAGAACCTGGATTACGCGGATTCAAGCGGATTACGCGGATAAATTATTGGATAAAAGAATTGCTGTGAAATACACCATGGAAAGATTTCAGTATGAAATTATCAATCAATGGCTCTCGATTAAACTAAAAAATCATCAAAATCGTAACATGTAATCAAGGTTCAGGGGCGCCTTCTTAATTTCGCTACGCACTCGATGTGATACGTCTGCGGGAACATATCGACGGGCTGCAATTCGAGTAATTCGTATCCTTCGGCAAGAAGGGCGATGTCACGTGCTTGCGTGGCGGGATTGCAGCTAATGTATGCAATGCGTTCTGGCGCAAGCTTCAGGATTTCCTGAATAACGTCGGGATGCATTCCATTGCGGGGTGGGTCGATGATCAGTACATCTGGCTTCTGATGATCTGCAAGAAAGTCTGGAGTGGTAAGCGCTTTTCTGAGATCGCTGGAAATAAATTCTACATTTGAAATTCCATTCGATGCGGCATTGGCGCGAGCATCGATGATGGCAGATTCCACAAGTTCGATTCCCAAAACATTTTTCACTTTATCGGCAACAAAGAGAGAAATTGTGCCGGTGCCGCAATAGAGATCCCAGAGAGTATCACTTCGTTTAAGGTCAGCGAAATCTGCGGCAATCGCATATAGTCGTTCGGCTTGTACAGTATTCGCTTGGAAAAAACTATTGGCAGAAATGCGGAATTCAGCATTGCCAATTTTATCGCGGATGATGCCTTCGCCATGATACACGATCTCGTAATCGCCAACGGCAACTTGCGAGCGGCGTGTGTTGATGTTGTTGACTACCGTCGTTACGCTCGGAATCTTTTCTAATAATTCTTTGGAATATTTAATGAGTAGATCCGATTCCTCGCGGTTTGTTACGAGATTGACCATGATCTCTCCGGTGGCGTGGCTTGTTTTGATGACAAGAAATCGGAGAAGATTTGCAATGGATGGCGTGCCGTCTTGCGGAACTTCCGAAGCGCGGTCGGAATACACGCCAACGTGATTTTCAATGGTGAATTGGCGAGAAAAGTCAAGAATTTCCGTGACGATGGGTTTTGGAAGAAAGCAGACTTCGGTATCGATCACACGATTGAAACGCTCGCGAACATGCAAACCAAGAGCAAAACGATCCTGCACGTCGCCGCTTGCAATTTCTTCCTCGGTGAGCCATCGCTCGTCCGAAAAAGAAAATTCCATTTTGTTGCGGTAGTTATATTCATTTGGGGCGGCGATGACATCTCGCACGGGAGGGTTCGGAATTTTCCCCACACGCTCGAAAAGATCTATGACTTGCTGCTTCTTCGATAGAAGTTGGGCTGCATAGTTCATGTGTTGAAGTGAACATCCTCCGCAAATTCCAAAATACGGGCAGATCGGTTTGCGGCGATCCGGTCCCTCGGCAAGAATTTCGACGAGTTTGGCTTCGGCAAAATTAGATTTCGCTTTTTTTATTTCAGCGATGATCCGTTCTCCGGCCAATGCTCCTTCGACGAACACAACGTATCCATCGTCACGCCGCGCAACAGCTTTTCCTTCGAAGGCGAGCGATTCAGTGCTCAGTTCGAGCCGGTCGCCTCGATCTGGCTTCGGCAAACGAGATGAAGTGCTCGAAGATGAAATGTCGGAAGGTGAAATGTTCGAATCGGTAATTTCGTTTGTAGCAGGAATTGGCATTATATCGTGGCCGTGCGGCTGAATGTTCGTAATTTTGCCAATCAAACCAAAAAAGCATGATTAACCTTACCAAAAAAATCGGAGTTTTTGCCGGGCTGTTCCTTTTGCTCTGTGCTCCGCGATGGGCGGCGGCGCAAATTCAGCGCGATACCACGCATTGGAACGACGAAGAGCTGTATCAGGATGAAGATAAGTCATTACCCTCCTTTTTCTCGGTCGGAGGAGGAATTTTAGGCGCGTATTTTATTCCGGATCTTTCGAGCTTTAATACGAATGTCGCACAGCCATTCGTTGGCAAGGATTATCGTAATGAAGTATGGATGGTTGGTGGCCAAGGGTTTATTACAATACCGTGGGTCAAGAACCTGCGGGTTGGTGGAATGGGATATAGCGGCACGAGCGTCGATTGCGGATGCACCACGGATACGATCACGAAAGATAGCATTTCGGTGAATCGGTATCTTACCTATTCGGTTGGTTATGCAGCATTGACGATCGACTATGTTCTGCCTCTTCGAACCGGGCGCTTCCATATCGTGCCGGGTATCGCTCTTGGTTATGGCGCGGTGAATATCTATGCTCGGCAAGCAGCGAACAGGCTCGATTTCAACATCGGCAATGAGTTCGGCGGGGGTGTGCCCGATAACGTCTATACCACGCACACCTACACATCGAATTTCTTCCTGTATATGCCACAACTGCAATTTGAATATTCGCCAGTGGGATATTTGATGTTTCGGTTGACGGCGGCATATCAGGGAACTTCAATGGGGACGTGGACCGTCGATAACGGCCTTTCGCTTGGCAGTACGGATGGACTCAGCGGCGTCAAAGGATCGGGGATGATACTAAGCCTCGGAGCATTTTTAGGATTATTTCAGTAACCCGTCTGAACCAGGATTTGGGGCGATTAAAAGATCAATGAGAGAATAAATACCAATCTTTTTAATCTCAATAATCGACCCAAATCAAGATTCAGACAATCATTTTATTATGAACGAAAAAGAAACACAATTTTACGAAGGCAAAGCCAAGAAGCTCTTTACCGTTCGCGGTAATGAGGATCTGGTCATTCAGGAATTCAAGGACGATGCAACGGCATTCAATGCCTTGAAAAAGGGAAGCTGGGCGCACAAGGGTGAGGTGAATTGCGCGATGTCCACGACGCTCTTTAAAATGCTGGAATCGAATGGGATCCGTACTCATTTGGTCGAACAGCTTTCGCCGGTCGATATGCTGGTGAAACGGTTGAATATCGTTCCGCTTGAAGTGATCGTCCGCAATATCGCGGCCGGCTCGTTCTGCAAGCGGTATGGCGCGCAGGAGGGCATCGAATTCAAGCAGCCAACATTCGAATTTTCCTACAAAGACGATGCGCTCGGCGATCCGCTCATTAACACCAGCCACGCGCTTGCACTGGAACTTGCGACGCAAGCCGAGATCGACCATATTCGAAAAACGGCGCTAAAGATCAACGATATTCTAAAGGAATTTTTCCGTGAGCGCGGAATAATTCTCGTCGATTTCAAACTTGAATTTGGCCGCCACAAGGGCGAAATTCTTTTGGGCGATGAAATTTCTCCCGATACTTGCCGCTTCTGGGATGCTGTGACACGAAAGAAACTCGATAAGGATCGATTCCGTCAGGATTTGGGGGGAGTGGAGGAGGCTTATGCGGAAATGCTCAAGCGCGTTACAGAACCAGTTTCATAATTGCAAATTTGAAACTGACACGCTACGGCAAGGACGTATTAATTGCGATCCTTATCATCTCGGTTATTCTTTTCAGTCTTGCGATCTGGACGGACGAAGTATGGCTTCGGATCGTCCTTATCGTTGTAGGACTATTTCTTTCCATATTCTCCCTAAACTTCTTTCGCGATCCGGATAGAACGATTCAAGCGAATGGGAAGGATATTGAAAAATTAATCATTTCACCTGCCGATGGATTGGTTGTCGGCATCAGCGAAATAGACGAGCAAGAATTCTTAAAATGCCGAACGACGCTCATCTCCATTTTCATGTCACCGATGGATGTGCATGTGAACCGTGCGCCGATCAATGGAAAAGTGGAATTTCTACGATACGTTAAGGGAGAGTTCCTCGTTGCTGACCATCCGGAATCCACGCACCGCAACGAGAGAATGCTGATTGGCATGGCGGGCAGTGCCGGAAGAATTCTTTTCGCACAGGTGGCAGGGTATATTGCGAGAAGAATTGTCTGCGAAGCAAAGATCGGTGACACGCTCAAATCTGGCGAGCGTTTTGGAATGATAAAATTCGGTTCCCGCGTGGATGTCTTCATCCCGATCGGCGCAACGATCCTCGTAAAAAATGGCGATCGCGTTAGCGCCGGAGCAACCGTGTTAGCCGAGTTTATGTCATAGTATGAAAGCACACCTCCGCCTCGATACAGCGCTCCGTCTGATCGCTACCAATGAAAAGGGTCACGAGACCGTTTTCGATACAGCCATCGCAGGTGGCGGGCTTGGTTCTGCTGCCGGTCCGATGGAGACGGTTCTCGAAGCGGCCGCAGCATGTACGACGATGGATGTTTTGCCCATTCTTCGAAAACAGCGGCTTATCATTCTGGATTTTTGGATCGATCTCACGGCTGAACGGGCGCATGAACATCCGAAGGTCTTTACCAAGATCGTGATGGATGTTCATCTCACAAGCCCCGACGCGACGATCAAAGATCTGGCGCGGGCGATCGAACTATCGCACAGCAAGTACTGCAGCGTAAGTGTGATGCTTGCTCGCAGCGGGTGTGAAATATCATGGAAAGCGACGCTCGAAAACCCGGAAAATCAGTCAAAAGAGTACATTTCTTCAAAAGTTGCTTCTAAAGTTGTGGAAAACCTTGATTAAGCCGGATTTATGACGAAAGAGCTGAAACCACTTTCGGTCATATTTGTTTAGATGCGCCCGCAAGGGGAATTTCCTGCTCAAGGCAGAGTGCCGTGGGCTACCAAACCTCGGATCATGCACATCGTCTGCGATGGCGGATCCAAGGGTATCCATAGGAACATAACAATGGCTCAAAACAGATACGAATCGACATTTATAGTTAAAGGCTCTTTGGATGATAAGGACATTGATCCCATCATCGCCAAAGCCGAAAGTTTTATTCAGAAGAACGGCGGTACCGTTATCGACATGGAACGCTGGGGCCGCAGGAAACTGGCGTACCAGATCGGCCATGAGACCCAGGGAGCCTACGTTTCCGCACATTTCACTTCTTCCGGTGACCTGATCACGAAGCTCGAACGTATGTACAGTCTGGATGAGAATATCATCCGTTTTCTGACGCTCACGATGCCAGAAAGCTCTATCAAGGGTCGTGTAGCAATGAAAAAGCGCGAGGTTGAACTCGCCGGGAAGCGCGAGGCAGCCGCACTTGCGAGTGGCGCTCAGACTCCTAAGGAACTCGTAATCGATTAACTATAGAACTTTAATGGCATTGGTTACGATGCCGATATTTTTATGAAAGTAATTCTTCGCGACGATGTCGCAAAACTTGGAAATGCCGGCGAGGCAGTGAATGTCAAAAATGGCTTTGCGCGTAATTTTCTGGTTCCGCGCCAACTTGCCTATGTTGCAACACCCGGTTCTCTCAAGAAGATCGAGCACGAAATGCGCGCCCGCGCACGAGTCATTGATCGCGAGCGAATGAGCGCGGAAGAATATGCGAAGCGTCTTGAAGCAGTAATTGTAACTGTTCCCATGCGTGTTGGTGATGAAAACCGCTTGTATGGTTCCGTAACCGCGCAAATGCTTTCCGACAACTTGGAGCGTCAGGGCTATGACATCGATCGCCGCATGATTCACATGGAAGAGCAGATACGCACCCTCGGCGCACACGATGTGATCGTCCGCTTGAAGCACGGCGTACAGGGGAAGTTTCGAGTGAATGTGGTGGCGGAGTAAGAATGTGAGCTTAAGCCGGAAAGGATTTTCCGGCAATTGATGTTTGCTGGATTCTATGGCAGAAATCCTAACAGCAGCAACGGAAAACATTAGCGTTGAACTCAAGCCCGCCAAAGCAAACCCAAAGCCTGGAAAGCTCTTTATTGGCGGTGAGTTTGTAGATGCACTTTCGGGAAAAACATTTGAAACGCGGAATCCAGCAACAGGAGAAGTAATTGCTGAAATAGCAGAAGCTGGAGCGGGGGATGTCGATCTTGCTGTCCGAGCAGCACAGAAAGCATTTGAGGAAGGAAGTCCGTGGCGAAAAATGAATCCACGCGACCGTTCGAGATTATTGTGGAAGCTTTCAGAGCTAATCCGTGCGAATGCCGAAGAACTTTCGGAACTCGAAACGCTCGATACGGGCAAGCCGATCTTTGAATCCTCTAAATTCGACATTCCGCTCTCTGCCGAATGTTTCGAGTATTACGCAGGCTGGCCGACAAAGATCGCCGGTGAAACTATTGCCAATACCGCTGGTGGCGATGCATTGGTTTATACGATTCGGGAACCCATCGGCGTTTGTGGTCAGATCATTCCCTGGAATTTTCCATTGCAGATGCTTGCCTGGAAAGTTGCTCCAGCGCTGGCATGCGGAAATACAATTGTACTAAAACCTGCAGAGCAAACACCACTTACGGCTCTCCGTTTTGCAGAACTAACCCTTGAAGCTGGATTACCACCGGGAGTGTTTAATGTTGTGACTGATTTTGGCCCAACAACGGGCAAAGCAATGGTGGATCATCCAGGCATTGATAAGATCGCTTTTACCGGTAGCGTAGAAGTTGGCAAGGAGATCATGCGAGGCGCTGCGAATACCCTGAAGCGAGTATCGCTCGAACTTGGGGGGAAGTCTCCGAACATCATCTTTGCGGATGCCGATCTCGAAACGGCGGCAAAGTTTGCGCTGGGAGGGATTTTCTTTAATCAGGGTGAGATGTGTACGGCAGGTTCCCGTATTTTTGTCGAGGAAGCAGGATATGATGAATTCATGTCTGTTCTTCGCGGACGTGCGGCAAAGATGATTGCGGGCGATCCGCTGCATCCGAAGACTCGGCTTGGCTCGCTCATTTCTCAAGAACATCTCGATCGCGTGATGAACTATGTAAGCATTGGCAAGAGTGAGGGCGCTTCAGTCGCCATTGGCGGCGAGCGTATCGGCTCGAAGGGATTTTTTATGAAACCGACCGTGCTTGAAGGAGTGACCAATTCCATGCGTGTGGCACAGGAAGAGATATTCGGCCCGGTCGCAAGCGTCATCAAATTTAAGGAACCTGAAGAGGGGATTCGCGAAGCGAACAATTCCCAGTTCGGTCTTGCTGCTGCGATCTGGACTCGCGACATTAAAAAGGCACATCAAATGGCACGCCGCGTCAAGGCGGGAACGGTGTGGATCAACACGATCTCTACGACGGATAATGCGGTTCCTTTTGGCGGATATAAATCGAGCGGTTTTGGCCGCGAGCTTGGCCGCGCTGCAATTGATCTTTATACCGAGACGAAAACAGTATGGGTAGATCTGAATGGATGAGGTTTTGCATGGCCATGAAAGGATGATACAATTTTTTCATCCATAAAACGTCTATATGCAACCGCTTTACAAATTATTTGTTGAAACGGCTATCGACTTTTATACTGCCAAATGAAACTGCTATTAAATTATCTGAAGGGCTATCGGAAGCTGGTCGCGCTTGCGCTTGTGCTTGCTGCGATCAATACGGCATTCTCTCTGATCGACCCGCTGATCTTTCGCCGCATTCTCGATGATTATGTCACGAAATTAGGCAAGATCACCTTCAGCGAGTTTTTCGGCGGAGTTGGGAAGCTTGTGTTGCTAATGATGGCAGCAGCAATGATTTCGCGTATTGCGAAAAACTTCCAGGATTATTACACGAATGTACTGACGCAACGGCTTGGTGTTCAAATCTATAGCGAGGGAGTAGAACATTCTCTGAAACTGCCATATCAGGTTTTTGAAGATCAACGCAGCGGCGAGACGCTGGGCAGATTGCAAAAGGTTCGGCTCGATACGGAGAAGGTAATTCAAGCGGCTGTGAATTTTGTTTTCACAACGCTTATCGGTGTGCTGTTCGTCATGGGTTATTCTTTGTATGTCCATTGGGCAATTGCGCCGGCCTATTTCTTTGGCATGGCAACCATCGCATGGATGAGCTGGGTACTTGGGAAAAAGATCAAGACGATACAGAAAACGATCGTCGCTCAAACGACGGCACTTGCAGGTTCCACGACGGAATCGCTGAGGAATATCGAGTTAGTGAAAAGCCTCGGATTAGCATCGCAGGAGATCGAACGATTGAATTCAACCACAGAGAAAATTCTCCAACTTGAATTAAAGAAGGTTAAATATGTGCGTAGCTTAAGTTTCTTGCAGGGAACGGTTGTAAATGCACTTCGGAATGGCATTCTTTTTCTAATGCTCTATCTCGTGTTTACACATGAGGTTACGTTCGGCCAATTCTTTGCGCTCTATATTTACTCGTTCTTTATTTTCAGCCCACTGCAGGAGCTTGGAAATATCATCAATACCTTCCGCGAAGCCGAAGCATCGCTTAACATTTTTGAAGATATTTTGAAAATGCCGATCGAGCGCAAACCGGCAAATCCCGTTTCGCTTGGCACGATCGAAAAACTATCGTTCGAGGATGTTTCCTTCAAACATCTCACGGCATCAACGTTTGCGCTGACCGATGTAACCTTTTCGACGTCACGCGGACAGACCATTGCCTTCGTCGGCCCATCGGGAGCAGGGAAGACGACGCTTGTTAAACTTCTCGTCGGGCTTTATCCGCCGCAATCGGGGAGGGTGCTGTACAATAATATCAGCAGCGGCGACATCGATGTGGATGAGCTTCGCGAACGAATCGGTTTCGTGACACAGGATACACAATTATTCAGTGGCACGATTCGAGAAAACCTACTTTTTGTCAACCCCAGCGCGACGGATGATGAATGCATGGAAATGCTTAACAGGGCATCGTGCCAAAGCTTGCTCGCCCGTGCGCCTCAAGGACTTGACACCGTGATCGGCGAAGGCGGCGTAAAAGTATCCGGTGGCGAAAAGCAACGCCTTTCCATAGCCCGCGCTTTGCTCCGCAGACCACATCTGCTGGTGTTCGACGAAGCGACATCCTCGCTCGATTCCCTGACCGAAGAAGAAATCACTTCGACCATCCGCGATGTATCGAATAGTTCGGAACTCATTACTATTCTCATCGCTCATCGTCTTTCAACAATTATGCACGCCGACCGGATCTATGTGCTGGAACGCGGACAGATCGTGGAGTCAGGCCGCCATCACGATCTTATCGAGATGAAGGGATTGTATTATGCCATGTGGCGGCAGCAGATCGGTGAGCGAACGCACAATCATAAGAATGGACAGAATGTGCTTGCCCATACGAACGGAAAACCGGTCGCGGTTGGCGCAGAAGCAGTAGTATAACAACCTTTCACCGTTCGGACACTTCCTGCAACTCGCCCCTGTTTGCCATGCCATTGCGATGAACCCCAATGGCAGAATTATTCATATCATACTCGAAGGCAAACCGAGAGCAGGCGCTTGCACTTGCCGATGAGCTGCGCGGGCGTGGATTTTCTGTCTGGATCGATCAGGGAGGAATTCGCGGCGCAAAGCAATGGTCTGCTGAAATTGTCGAGGCGATCGATGCGTGTTCGACACTATTGCTTCTTATATCACCGGACTCTATTGCTTCACGTAATGTAGCGAAAGAGGTTCATCTTGCGTCTGAAAAGGGAAGGAATATCCTTCCGGTAGTGATCGAGAAAGTTGCTTTGCCCTCCAATTTTGAATATCCGCTTGCGGGCATTCAGCGGGTGTATTATCACGACCGGCCTGCGATCTTTCGTGCGCTCGAGATGCTGAATGGTGTCGAGGCGACAGAGCAATTGTTACCGTCGAGAGCAGAAGAAGATTCAACGATACGCCTCGCTGTGATGCCATTCGACGATCTTTCGCCACAGCACGATAACCAATGGTTTGCCGATGGCATGATGGATGAACTCATTTCCACGCTTGGAACCATTGACAAAATGAAGATTCCCAGCCGCTCCGATGTGCTGCATTATCGCGACCACAGCAAGAAAAGCCATGAAATTGCAAGTGAACTCGGTGTGCGTTATCTGATAGAGGGCTCTGTGCGGAAAGGCGGCGAGAAAATACGTATTAATGCCTCGCTCACCGATACGCTGCGCGGCGAGCAGCTCTGGACGAATAAATTCGATGGCTCATTTGACGATGTATTCGCATTTCAGGAAGAAGTTTCTATGAATATTACCGAGGTGTTGAAGTTGAAACTCACGCGCGAGGAGCTCCATAAAGTTGAGGATCACGGCACTCACAATGCCGAGGCCTACGAACTATTCCTCAAAGGCCGGCATGAGCAATATTATGTTACGAAAGAAAGTTACCTTCGGGCGCTCGATCTATACGAGCAAGCTGCCGCGCTCGATACTCAATTTGAGCGGGCGCATATCGGTGTTGCCTCGATCTGCTGCGTTTATTACCGTGAGTATTCGAAAAACCCCAAATGGCTCAAACGCGCCGAAGAAAGCCTTGCCAAAGCAGAAGCGATTAAAGGTGAAACTTCGAAAACCCTTTATATCCGTGGAATGATCGAATGGCTTAAAGGTAACAACGAAGTTGCCATTGCAACTCTAACCCGTTCCACGGAACTTGACCCCCAAAATCATAATACCTTTAACATACTGGGTGCGATCTATACCACGAAAGGCGATTATTCGGCTGCCGTCGAGGTTCTTCAACATGTAGCAGAACGTTCCGAGAGTACTACTGATTATTTCAATCTCCTCATTGCTCTTGGCGGGTCGGATAAAATAGACCGAAGAAGCGAAGTTGCTCAAAAGGCTCTACCGATTTTCGACCGATATATGCTCCGCGAGCCCGAAGATTCCAACGCGGCCCTCTTATATTGCTATGTTCTCTTATGGGCAGGAAGGAAAGAGGTGGCAGCAGAAGCAGCGGCCCGATTATACGAACGTAGTGATCTCAGTGGGCATGCGATATATAATCTTGGATTTCTTTACAGCCAGCTCGGAAAACCAAAGCTTTATATCTCACTGGTTCGAAAAGCTATAGCCAGCGGTTACCGGGAGATCGAGCAAACGCGGAATGCCACATTCCTCCCCGAAGAATCAGTTTATGAAGAAGAATTCAAAGCCATCCTAAAGGAGCTTGAAGAACTTATCGAGCGCGAGAAAAATTCATTGGAATAAGATGGATTCCCGCAAAAGCGGGAATCCAGACATAATCAAAATTTTCTTATTTAAAACTGGCCACAAAGATCAACGATTGCGATCACCGACTTATTTATTTGTTGTCCCTTTGCTGGGGGATTACCGGAATACGTCGTGATATCGAAGCCCAGAGCGTTATTTCCGCTTGCAGTCGGGGAACTTCCGCAATTCGAATACGGAGCAGACGCTAGGGAGTCGGTGATTGTGAATGTCTGTGTATTAACCGAATCGTTTGGAGTAACGAATGAAGCCCAGTTCGAAGAAAATGAGAGTGTCGTAAGTGGAGTGCCTGTGGTCGAGGGCTGACCATTCCATATCGTCACTTTCTGGGTTTGGTCCGTTCCAAAAAACACTGCGGAAATCAGGATTCTGGTATTTGCAGGAGCCGTCACCGATATTGAGCCAGCTTGCCCGCCGACAACCGATGGTGGCGTGAGAATCATAGTGGGCTGGCCGCCTACGCCGGTGCTGGTGACCGGTCCTCCAGAGGATTTGGTGCCGCCACTGGCAGTGTCCGCAGTGCCGTTATTATTTCCCTTACCCTTGCAGCCAGCGAGGAGGGCGAATATCAAAAGAATGGGGATCAAGCTTTTTTTCATGGTTGAATTTTCTAATAATGATTAAAACCTCAATAGAATAGGGCGCATAGCAACGCCACTCAAACTTTCCATCACAAATATACGGCGAAAAAGGTGTAGGTGCTTGAAAATGGGGTGGTACCACCCCACAGCCCATCCATTTACAGAGGTATCGGAGTAGATTCGATCTTGATCTGCTCCAGCTTATGGCGACGTTTGCGAGTGACGGTAAAGCGAAGCCCGTTCGCCTCGATCTTATCGCCGACATTCGGGATACGTCCAGCATTTTTTTGGACGTATCCTGAGACGGTTTGATAATCACCGCTTTCTTCGAGCACGGGAAAGCGGCCATCGAAACGCTCATTAAAATCTGCGATGCTTATCGTTGGATCGACAAAGATCACGTTACCGGATTCGATCACATCTGGCATTTCGCCGGTATCGGATTCATCCCGGATTTCGCCGACCAATTCTTCCAAAATATCTTCGAGCGTTACAATGCCCTCGACACCGCCATGCTCGCTTACAACAATTCCCATGTGAACGCGATTTTTTTGGAAATCGAGAAGAAGATCGGGAATGGGCTGCGTCTCGCTTACAAATAAGGCAGGCCGGAGTGCGCGTTTCATTACTGTAAAAAATTCCTCTTCGCTTTCGCGGCTTGGCACGCTTAATCGTTCGAGTTGCGAGATGGCAGGCAAAATATCTTTCACATGAAGCACTCCAGTGATCTCATCGAGCGAATTACGAAAAACGGGCAGACGCGAATATCCTTCCTCTTCGATGATGCGAAGGATCTCTCTCGGATCGAGATCGAGATCGAGCGATACGACTTCCGAGCGGTGAACCATGATCTCCCGCACGTTCGTATCACGAAAATCGAAAAGCGATTCGATCATGTTTTGTTCACCTCGTTTTACGACTCCATCACGGGTGCTCTCCATGATAACTCCCATCAACTCTTCGCGTGTGTGTCCGCCTTCTTCGGATGCTTTTGGCAGTCCAAATATCTGAAGAGCAAGGCTCACCATTTTATTAAGGAACCATATTAGCGGTCGGAAGAACTGGTAGTAAATGGTGAGCGGTTTCGCCGTTGCCAGTGCAACATCGACCTCGAAATTGATCGCAAGTACTTTGGGAACTTGTTCCCCTAAGACGATATGCAAACACGTCAGGATCAGAAATCCTAATGCAAAGCTGATCGAATCCGCCACATGCGAGGAAATTGCTAGAAGCGTGAAGAGCGGTTCGAGCAAATGGGACATAAATGGCTCGCCGATCCAGCCCAGCGCTAAACTCGCTAATGTTATTCCCACCTGCGTTGCGGAAAGGAATGAGTCGATATTATCCTGCACACGTTTTGCTGCAAGCGCACGGGCATCCTTTTTTTGAAGAAGCTCGTCTATCTGGCCTAATCGCAACTTGACAGCGGCATATTCTGCCGTCACGAAAAAGCCGTTCATCAAAACAAGGATCAGGACGAGGATAACCTCAAGAAGAATCATTTAAAAATGAGAATTAATGCTTGCAATTTACGAAAAAGAATCGAGGCTCGGCCGAAATGCGTTTTATCAAAATGCTTTTTCGTCCCAGCCACTCCAAAAGTGGTATATTTGTACTATACTTGTCGCTTGTAGAACAAGCATTGTCCTGTTTTCAACTAATTTCTCATTACAAAACATGAAGTTCAAAACTTTTAATGTGTCGCTTAGCTCGTCCTTATTTGGCGGGTTTGCGGCGATAGCACTTTCTACGCTGATGATCGGCTGTGCCTCGAAGAGCGGAAGCGGGCCGGGCATGGATTCCACCAATTCCATTGCTGCGATGGGCACGGTAGAGCGTGGAAAATACCTCGTCACGACCACTGGATGCAACGATTGCCATACCCCGTGGACCATGGGACCGCAAGGCCCATCGCCGGATATGACAAAAATGCTCTCCGGTCATCCCGCCTCATTCCCGATTCCAGGTCAGGCCCCGATCCAGCCACCCTGGATGGCAGCGGGAAGCATGACCATGACTGCCTGGAGTGGCCCATGGGGCGTTAGCTTTACAGCTAATCTTACTCCCGACTCTGCAACAGGCATCGGCAAATATTCGCAAGAGCAATTTATCGCTGCACTTAAGAGCGGTAAGATGATGGGTTCTGGTCGCGGAATGCTTCCACCGATGCCGTGGAATTGGTTCTCTGAGATGACCGATGCCGATCTCGCGAGTATGTACCTGTATCTCCGGACGATCCCCGCGATCTCGAATCAGGTTCCCGATCCCATGCCGCCATCGATGGCAGGTGGCCCCGGTGGAATGCCTCCAGGCGGAATGCCGCCCGGTGGGCCAGGTATGGTTCCGCCCCCGATTCCACCGCCTATGCCGCCACACCCTTCCAACAAAAAATAACATATTGAAAAAAGGGCTGCCTAGAGCAGCCCTTTTTTATCTCGATTCTAAAAGCGATTTATCTATTCCCGTTGTATCGCCGACGATGACCCAATTAAAATTCCTGAGATACTTAATGGCTGCTTGCTGTAGCTGTGCCGGTGTTACGCTTGCCAGTTTGTCATAATCTATGAAGGCATTATGCCAGTCGCCGGTTGTGAGCACAGCCTGACCGAGGCTCACGGCTTGCTGTGCCGTTGTTTCGGTGCTCAGGTAGTTTCGCGTAGCCCAGCCGGCCACGCCCTCGCGGATCGCCGATTCTCGTATCTGATTCTGCTGAAAAAAATCCACGTCGTTATAAATGATCTTGATCGCGCTATCGACATAAGGCGTCTGCACAGTGATAAGTCCAACAGACGTCCTCCCATCGCGGTCATCCACATTCGGCGCGTAGGCAAGGTTACGCTCGACTCTAATATGATTGAAGAGAAACCCACCAAAAAAGTTACGTAATCGGAGATAGGCATAATAATCCGAATCGCCTTTGGATGGGACCAGATACGTTCCGACGATATAATCGGTTGGCAGTTTGCGAGCAAACGGTGGGAAATACGCCCCGGGCGAAAATGCTTTCGCAGGCGGTTCGATCGCGATCGGTGTGTAACTTCCTTCCGGAAGGCTGGCGATGGTTGCGTTGATCTTCTCTGTCAGCTCTTCGCGTGAGATATTTCCCACAACGGAAAGAAGAAAACGCGATTTCACCATTAGCGACCGAAATCGTTTTTGCATTAACGGGATGGATTCTTTTTGAACGTCTGCCGCCGTCATCGTCCTGCCATAAGGATGCCCGGCAAAATAGATCGAATCGGCAACGATGTTGGAATAGACATCAGCATCGGTACTTCGAGAAGCGACGCCAAGCAAGGCATTCTTTCTGAAATTATCGAATTCGACCGGATCAAATGCCGGATGCAGCATCACATCGGTAAAATAGGCCCAGGATGTATCGAAGTTCTCGCGGGTACATTCCATGCTAAGCGCGGAATAGTCTCGGCCATCTTCGCCTCGGATACCGGTGCCCATGCTCAGCATTTTGCGCCGAAAATGTACTTTGTCTATACGCTGGCTTCCGCTCGCGGCAGCCACATTCATGGTGAAGTATTCATTTGAGATCGGCTCATCCGGCGGGGCTGCACTTTCGCCGCCGCGAATGAAAAGGATCGCGCTAACGACCGGTGCTGAAGTCGATTGATGCATGATAACATGAATTCCAGCGACATCGAACTCCTGCACATTACTCACGACGTTCGATGAATACGTCGAGCGCCCGGATGAACATCCCCACGCGAGGAGCAAAATCGGAAGTCCGCTGAAAAGCAGAACAAGATGACGAAAAATGCCGCTAAAGATGCTGTGTCGAAGGGTCATAATATGGCTGAATAAGGTAACATGCTCATACGGAACATTCGAATTCCGTTTCAGTTGCCGAAAAGCATCCTAAAGGCACAATTTGAGGGATGAAGGCGTTCCCGAAGATGAATGCCGCCATCTACCACAAAACCCCGAGTTTCGGTTCATACATTAGGATGCAAGCTCAATTATGCCGAAACATCCACTCTGGCGTCCTCTTTTGCCGAGCGTGGCTTCGAGCCTGTTCCATTTGGCGAGCAAACCGATGTTTTTCTGCTCAACACCTGTTCGGTGACAGAAAACGCCGAAAAGGAATGCCGAAAAATTATCCGGCGGACAGCGCGTGAATCTCCTGGAGCGTATATTATTGTCACGGGTTGCTATGCCCAGCTTCGTCCCGAAGAAATTGCAAGCATCGATGGTGTGGATCTCGTGCTCGGAGCAAAAGAGAAATTCGATGTTCTGAAATATGTCGGGAATTTTGATAGATCGGCCGGACCAAAGATCTTCGCATCTGAAATTGAGGAAGCTACCGATTTCCATTTTGGTACATCCAGCGATTCGGATAGCCGCACTCGTGCTTTTCTGAAAGTTCAGGATGGCTGCGATTACAACTGCTCGTTTTGCACCATCCCCGATGCGCGAGGCGCGTCACGCTCGGCGGAAATAGGGGAGATCGTACAACGCGCGAGAAATCTTTCCCACGAAGGCTTCCACGAGATCATACTTTCCGGCGTGAACGTCGGCGATTTTGGCAGAAAGACTGGCACAAGTTTTTACGATATTGCTTTGGCGCTTGAGAACGATTCAGAGATCACAGCTCGCATTCGAATCAGTTCCATCGAGCCAAATCTGCTGACCGACGAGATCGTAGACCTTGTTGCTTCATCACAGAAACTCTGTCCACATTTTCATATTCCGATGCAATCGGGTTCCGACATGATATTGCGTCTGATGCAGCGGCGTTATTCAACTGGGACGTATTGGACTTTGGTGGGACGTATAAAAAATTTGATGCCAAACGCTTGCATTGGTGCTGATGTCATCGTCGGTTTTCCGGGCGAGACGGATGAGGATTTTCGAGAGACTTGTGAATTTATCGAATCGCTCGATCTTTCGTACTTGCATGTTTTTACGTATAGTGAGCGCCCAGGAACGAAGGCTTCTACAATGAAAGGAGTAGTGCCAGTTCATATTCGCCGCGAACGCAATCGGTCTTTGAGAATGATATCCGAAAAGAAGCTTCGAGCGTTTTACGAATCGCAAATTGGAAGGGAAGTTACATTAATCATAGAAAAAACCGGCGATGGTTATAGCGAGAATTACGTACGTACAATGCTAAATAGGGATTTGCCCCTCGGCGCTGAATTAGTCCATGCGCGTTTGTTGAACATTTGCGGTGACTCGGCCGAAGCAGAGTTGCTTGAAGTTCTCGCCAGCCGCCGTGTGGAAGTATTATTGCCCATATTGTGAGCGACAAGGTCAACCGATCCATCGACCGTTTCGGCGAGCGGAAAATTCTGCTTGTAATCGCGCTCGTCGCCTTCATTATACAGCTTAAAAACCTTCATGCACCCAGTTTTTTTTGGCGAGCCGTATCTTGTTGCAAAAAATATAGTTGCGGGTTTAGACTATGTGTTTGAATACCCCTTAACGGGCAAGGTTCTACCATCCTGTTATGTAACGCCACTTTATGTTTATCTTCAAGTTCCGTTCCTATTTTTTGGATTAGGCGAACGCAGTATTCAGATCATGAATGTGCTTTTTTTGCAAGCAGCGTGTTTCACTTTATATCATTTCTTCCGAAGGTTTTCAACAGCAGGTGTTGGGCTTCTCATTTTTACAGCACTTAGTTTTTACATCCCATTTTGGATCCTTTCTTATACGCTCGATCCAAATTCGTTGAATATCCTCCTTCTTGCACTAACCGTCGATCTGCTTTATGTGCTTTCAATCAATCCTTCTAATCGGGGTTGGATTCAGTTGGGCATTCTTGCTGGTATTCAGCTGCTGTTGCGGCCAGACATTCTCATCGGCGGCGTCCTATTCGGAGGATGGCTTCTTTTTTGGAATAGATCGAAAAATACATGGGGTGGAATAGCGATAACAGTTCTCATCTCGCTTGCTGTTGTTGCACCATGGACATATAGAAATTATATCACATTCCACCAATTTGTTTTGGTGAGCGCCAATTCGGGAATGAATCTTTATGAGGGAAATAATCCTGTTGCGACTGGTGAATTTCGCGCAAATTCGCCTAACGCTGAAAGCATGAAGGAATTCGCCGAAACTTCCGAATATGCGAAAACGCATGACGCGATCGATCTGGATAAATACCGTTTTCAACTTGCTGAGCAATGGATCATTAATCATCCCAGCGAAGCATTTATGCTCGATCTGAAAAAAGTATGGTACCATTGGTTCGGGCGTCCCATTATGGGTGAACAATTCCACTATCAATATCAAGGCATGGCGACAGCGTTTCGGATTGTTGGGGTATTAATGCTGCTGTTTGGATTTTATGGTCTTTATTGCATCAAAGATAATAAACTGCGTTCGCTTATACTTGTCGTGTTCTTATACTCAACGCTTGTTTCTGCTGTCTTTTTTGTTCAGTCAAGACACCGAATTTTGAAAGTCGATCCTTTCTTGCTGCCACTGGGTGTAATTGGACTTGTAGCCGTGACCTTTAGGTCACGGTCGAAAGGCGACACATACCGTGACCTAAAGGTCACGGCTACGAAGACACAATGAGCATCCGAATCACAACCGTCGAATCCGGCACTATAGCCGAAGAGCTTGGCATCAAGCCAGGTGATGAACTGCTTACCATGAACGGCGAGCCGATCCACGACGAGCTGGATTTTAAGTTCTACACTCCCGGCGAAACCCTTGAGGTCGAACTGTATCTCAGCGGCGCGCACACGATCCTCGAGATCGAGAAGGAGCACGACGAGGAGATAGGTTTTGCTGTCCAGCCGATGAAGATGACGGCGTGCGGTAACGATTGCGTGTTTTGCTTCGTCGATCAGAACCCGCAGGGCTTGCGTAAGGCGCTGTATTTTCGGGATGGCGATTACCGGTTCAGCCATCTGTACGGGAATTTTAACACGATGACGAACGTCGGCCCGAAATCGCTGGAGCGCATCGTGCGCCAGCGATTGATGCCACAATATGTCAGCGTTCACTCGACTGATCTCGAAGTCCGCACCAAGCTGATGCGTTTGCGCAAGGATGACCACATTCTCGACAAATTGCACTATCTTGCTGAGAACGATATTTGGATGCATACGCAGATCGTGCTATGCCCGGGCATCAACGACGGCGCAAGCCTTGCGAAAACTATTGACGATATTTATGGACTGGGACCGGCTGTGCAAACGATGGCCATTGTGCCCGTTGGATTAACGAGTCATCGTGGTACGCTTACTGAGCTTAAGCAAGTCGATAAAGCTTATGCAAGGAAAATGATCGAATATATTTTCGATCTGCAAAAGAAATTCCGAAAAGAGCGGGGGATGAACTGGCTTTATCTTTCGGATGAATGGTTTCTCGTCGCAGAAATGGAGACACCGCCAGAAGAGTGGTACGATGGATTCCCTCAACTTGAAAATGGCGTGGGGATGGTTCGGGATTTTATCGAAGAGACGAGAAGGGAAGTGGCGTCGCTTAAAACTTCGAGAAGGTTGGACGCTCCGCGCCGACTTACGCTTGCAACTGCCACACTTGCCAGCGGATTCATGCGGAGGGATATTGTTCCGCTGTTGGAAACCATTCCCAATCTCGAAGTGGATCTGGAGGTTGTGGTCAATAAATTATATGGCCCGGATGTAACTGTTACGGGACTTCTTTCCGGTCAATGCTTTGAGAACCATTTCCATAGCCGTGCTGTAACCGATCTGCTTTTGCTCCCTCCGAATGTGCTAAACGAAGACGATGTGTTCCTCGATGACGAAACCCCGCTTGGCCTGAAACGCAAGCTGAACGATCGCCCCATGGCTATCTTCCATGGCTCGTGGGAAGAAGTGCTGCATTACATCGACCACCCGGAAGCCGAGATGTTCGATGCGAAGAAGATGAAGCTGCCAGTGATGAACTAATTATTTCATTCCCAATTGAAAACTTAGAGCGTTTAAAATATCAGCCTGAATTGCATCTTCGGAGATGCTTCCGAGATGTTTGATAAGCCGCTTCTTATCAAGGGTACGGATCTGATGGCAAAGAACGATGGACTCTCGGTTCAATCCAGCCGTACCAGTCACTAATACTACTTCGTTCGGGTAGATAGTGCGGTTATCCTTTCGTGAGGTGATTGGCACAGCGTTAAGAACCGAGAGAAGCCGGTTGACCTTTTCTTCGCTGACAACAATGACGGCCTTGTTTTACCTTGCTCGGAACCAACGACAGGATCGAGATTAGCAAGAAAGACATTCCAGCGAAAATCCATTCTTAAAAATGTTCCGAATCGACAAATTTGAAATCGTCAGCGATTTCTTGGATATCCTGCAAAAACAGGGGATCTTTTGCTGCGAGAGCCATTTGAGCTATTCGCGGATCGTCCCCATTTTGTTTGGAATGAACAATGACCTCGACCTCCGCGCCCCTCTGGAAATCCGGCAAATTAAGTCGAAGAACGTGATCCGGCGGAATAGTCATCGTTTGATGGAATTCTAACATATATCAATGTAACTTCATTTTGCAAAAAGCAGTTTCTCACGCTATTACACCAGCAGCAACTCGATCGGGCAATGATCGCTGCCCATGATTTCTGGGTAGATCGCCGCATTGCGGACTTTGGGCATCAGGCCTTCGGTGACCATGTAAAAATCGATACGCCAGCCGATGTTGCGCTCGCGGTTGTTGCGGAAGTTATCCCAATAGGTGTATTGCTCGGGTTCCTGATTATAGACGCGAAAGGCATCGATGTAACCCATGTCTGTGATCTTATCGAGCCACGCGCGCTCCTCCGGCAAAAACCCAGATTGCTTCGACCATTCCGCCGGACGCGCAACATCGATCTCTTTATGAGCGGTATTGAAATCTCCACAGATAATTAGCTCGCGTCCATCGGAGCGGAGTTCCTGCCATTGCTCCAGCATGTGGTCGTAAAAATCGAGTTTGTAACGCACGCGCTCCGGACCACGACCTCCGTTCGGGAAGTAAATATTGTAGAGAATGAAATCGCCGTAGTCGGCAGAGATAACACGGCCTTCGCAATCGAAGCGTGTTGCGGCACAGCCGACTGTGATCTGTTTCGGCTTTGGCTTTGTATAAATGGCGACGCCAGAGTAACCTTTTTTCTCCGCGCTTGCAAAGTGCGAAGTATAGCCAGCAATGTTCAGCAATGATTCATCTAATTGCTCGGGCATTGCCTTCGTTTCTTGCAAACATAAGACATCGGGATTCTCTTTTTTTACGAAATCGAGAAATCCCTTTTTTTGTGCGGCTCGGATGCCGTTAACGTTCCAACAGAGTATTCGCATATCGTGTAGGCGTGACCTTCAGGTCACGGTGAAAATAAATAGTTTCGTGAATACACCGTGATCTAAAGGTCGCGGCTACAAAGTATGGCAGGTATCCAGTTATTGATGCGCTGCGGCTCGTTTTCCCAAAACAACAGGCACGATAACATTCTTCCCTGCTCGTTGCACTGTTACTTGCACGTTATCGCCGGGATGATGCTTTGCAAGCGCATTGGTGTAGTCGTAAATGGTTTTGATGTTCATGTCGTCGAATCCAACGATGACATCGGCTGCTTTTAGCCCAGCGGATTCGGCAGGGGAGTGCTCGCGTATCTCGGAAATGCGAACGCCATCGCCATCATAACCATAATCGGGAACTCCGCCGACATAGACTCCAAACGAGGCAGCCTTTTGCTCGGTATCGCCGGTTGGATGAGTAAACGGAATTTTATCCGGGCGATTCGCTAAGTCCAGCAATATGGATTCGACATATTTTGCAATGTGTACTTCTCCAACGGCATTGATCTTTTCTTTCGAGTCGGTTGCCTTATGATAATCATCGTGGAAACCGGTGAAGAAGAAAAGAATGGGAAGATCTTTTGCGTAAAATTTAGCATGGTCGCTGGGGCCGGTTCCAGTTTGGAAATAGCGGAGTTGCAGTTTTGGCTTTGCATTCAGGCTGTCAACAAGCGGGCGAAATAAGGGAGAAGTGCCGAGGCCTTGCACGATAAGCGTGGTATCTTTCATGCGTCCGATCATATCCATATTCAGCATGGCCTGAACTTTGGTGAGGGGAGCCATTGGATTATTCGTAAAATATTCGCTGCCGAACAATCCTTCCTCTTCGCCGGAGAAGGAGATGAAAACAATGCTTCGTTTGGGATGTACTTTCAATCTGGCGAGATGTTCGGCGATTTCGAGCAATCCCGTCACGCCGCTGGCATTATCGTCCGCACCGTAGTGAATACTGTGGACGGTATCGAGCGTGAACGGGCCGCCATAGCCAAGATGATCGTAATGCGCGCCGATGATGACGTATTCTGAATCCAAATTGGGATCGGAACCTTTCAAAAATCCGACCACATTCATCCCATTTGTCTTACCATGCTTCGATGTGTCAAGGGCATGTTCGGAAAAATCGAACGGCTGATAATAACTTGGGTGATATGGGATCTCCGCGATGACCGGATTATAGGCAGTGAGTCCGATACGCTTGAACTCGGACGCAATATAATGCGCGGCCTTTTCTGCACCGGGCGCGCCGGTGCGGCGGCCTTCGAGTGAATCGCTTGCGAGAATAGATTCACGTTCGCGGACGTCCTGCGCGGTGATCTCCGGAGATGTTTTTTGGGCAAACGTTGGAACTGAATATGAGAGAAGAAACGCGATTCCTCCGAGGAAGAATCGCGTAGTTAGCGAATGCATAACTGTGTTACTCTTTTGCATTCAAAGCAGAGATATCCTTCAGGAGTTCGTCGCTGTGGGTTCGTACATCGACCTTACGATAGACCTGCGCGATCTTTCCGTTCTTATCGATAAGGAATGTCCACCGCGCTGCATACTTTCCTTTTGCAACCGGAACCCCATATTCGCGGCAGATCGTCGAATCGCTATCGACGAGGAGGGGAAAATTCAGCGAATCTTTGGTGGTAAACTCCTGGTGCTTCGACCGATCGTCAAGCGAAACGCCAAGGATCACAGTATTCGCTGCGAGGAAATCCGATCTTGTATCCCGGAATTTGCATGCTTCGACCGTGCACCCGCCTGAAAGATCTGCTGGGTAAAAATAAAGAACGACGTTCGATTTTCCGAGATAATCGCGGAGCGATATTTTCGTTCCGTTGGTGGAAGTGGCCGTGAAATCGGGAGCTTTCATCCCCGGTTCCATAACGATGGGTGCGGTGAATGCCGCTGCGAATAAAAAAGCTAATAATAGTTTCATGACGTGACCTTTGGATATTATGATAAGTGGAGTGTTTCCATGTCCTGTAAAATAATTTGACTGTGGGTGCGGGCATCGATCTTGCGATAGGTCTTCACGATCTTTCCCGTTTTATCAATGAGGAAGGTCCACCGGAATGGTTGATGACCATCGATCGGTACGCCGTAATCGTTACAGATTGTTCTGTCCGAATCGACGAGCAGCGGGAAGTTCAGGTTATCTTTTTTTGTGAACGTTTCGTGTTTTGCACGATCGTCGAGCGAAACGCCCAGAATGACGGTGTTTTTTGCATCGTACTTTGCTTTATCGTCGCGAAATTTCTGTGCTTGGACGGTGCATCCGCCCGTCATGTCCTCCGGATAAAAATAAAGAACGACATTCGATCTTCCTTTGAATTGATCGAGGGAAATGCGCGATCCATCCGTGGATTCGGCGCTGAAATTTGGCGCAGTATCGCCTTCGTTGAGTTCGACTGTTGAGGTTGTTGCTTGAGCTTCCATCAATAGAGAGTTATGTTATTATAATAATCTATCAAACCGTCGATCGTAAGATGGAATTCCATCTCACGATCCCACGCAAATAGAGACACTAAATACCAGGATTAATAGTCATAAAACCCACGCCCCGTCTTTTTTCCCAAACGGTTTGCCTCAACCATTTTTTGCTGCACAAGATGTGGGCGGAAGCGGGGTTCGTCGAAATATTGGTGATAGACTGATTCCGTGACTGCGAGATTGACGTCAATACCGATGAGATCCATAAGTTCGAATGGCCCCATTGCAAAGCCATTTGTTTTCATTATCTTATCAATTTGCTCGTGAGAGGCAATGCCATCATTCAACATTCTGAACGCTTCACCATAAAAATTACGAGCAACGCGGTTGACGATGAAGCCAGGGGTATCTTTTGCAAGAACTGGCACTTTGCCTATCTGTTTAATATATCCTTCGGCACGATACATAACATCGTCCGATGTTTCTTGCCCGCGAATGATCTCGACGAGCTTCATGATGTGCGCTGGATTGAAAAAATGAAGTCCGAGCACGCGAGAAGGCCGTTTGGTCGCGCTCGCAATCGCAGTAATGGCAAGTGAGGATGTGTTGCTTGCGAAGATACATTCTTCACCGCACATCTCATCGAGCTTTGAAAAAAGCTCTTGTTTAGTTTGAAGCTTTTCAACAGCAGCTTCGATGACAAGATCGGCAGTCTTCAAATGATCGAAATGGCTCGTGGTGCGAATGCGGATAGCTGCGGCATTGGCGTCAGCATGAGAGAGTTTGCCGCGCTCGATGGATTTATCCATCATCGTGCCAATATTCTTGTAAGCAATTTGCAGGTAGCCATCTGCAATATCGTAGAGCACGACATCATATCCCGCGAGCGCAGAAGAAAGCGCAATTCCGGTTCCCATTGTACCCGCGCCGATGATTCCGATCGTTGTCATAAATTATCTTCCCGAATACTCCGGTTTGCGTTTTTCTTTGAATGCTTCCACCGCATTGGTGTAATCCTTCGTGCTCCCGGCGGCTTCCTGCATAAATACTTCGTAATCCAATGCCTCATCGAGCGAAACAGCAGCGGCGCGATCTAACATGCGTTTGATGTATCCGTATGCTTTCGTTGGGCCGGTGGCGAAGGCGGTTGCAACTTTGAGGGTCTCTGTTTCCAGTTCGGCGGCACTCACTACTTTATTCGTTAAATTATATTCCAGTGCCTTTTGCGCGGAAACATCTTCGCCCAATGCTGCGAGTTCGAATGCTTTTGCTACGCCGCAATTCCTGACGAGAAACCAGCTTGAACCGGAATCCGGCACAAGCCCGATACGAACAAATACTTCGATCAACTTTGCATTCTCTGACATAATGCGGTAATCACACGCCAGCGCAAGCGATGCTCCTGCGCCGGCGGCCACACCATTGACGGATGCAATCACTGGCTTGGGTAATTTGCGAATAGAACGAATGAGGGGATTATAGCGGCGTTCAAGAGAATCACGGAGGGAACGTTTGCCGCTGCCCGTGGGAGCATCCTTCAGATCCTGCCCGGAGCAAAAAGCTTTGCCCGCGCCCGTCAATACGACAACGCGAATCTCATCATTCTTCGAAGCCTCTTTGAATGCTTCGATGAGATCGGTTGTGAGTTGCTCGTTGAAAGCATTATAAACTTCCGGACGATTCAGCGTGATCGTGAAGATGCCATTGGAGAGGGAAGTGAGGATGGTTTGGAAGTCGGGCATTAAAATTTAGGAAGTAATGAGTTAATCTTCGAAACAAGTTCTTTTACAACTTCAGTTTTCAGTTGACCTTCCGGCTGTCGAAGTAAAGATTCATTTGCAGTCAATATTCTATCGGTTCGTACTTGGCTCGGCTTATTGAGCGCACCCCAGATGAAGTCGGCCGGACTTATTACAACGCCATTGGGAAACGGAATTGATTGACTCGTTATCTCCAAGAGCCAATACTCAAACTCGCTTACTTTGTTTATGACGACAGCAGGTCGTCTCTTTTCTCCAGTTTCGTCTGGATACCTGACGAGGAGGAACGTAATGGAGCCTACTGGTAATCTTTCCATGCTTCATCCTCTTCAGGGGAAAACCAATCCTTTGCTATAGTTGCATAGCTGAGGCTTAGAGCATCAAAATCATATTCCACCTTCCTCGTTTTAAGGAACAGGTAGAAATCCGCAACCTCATCCACAATTGAGTCAGGATCTTGAATTGCGGCTAACGCAAGTATTTCTCGTTTACCCATACTTGAGTAACGAGGTTGAAAGCAAGAAGGTTTTATTTCCCCTTCCACTCGGGCTTGCGTTTTTCGATGAAGGCGGACATGCCCTCGCGCATGTCTTCGCTGGCGAAGAGGAGATAGAAATTCTTGCGTTCGTATTCTAAGCCCATTTCGATCGTGGTGTCGAAGGATTTTAGGATGGCTTCTTTTGCAAGGCGGACAGCGATGGGAGGTTTGTCGGAAATTTCGTGGGCAAGTTTTTGAGCTTCTTCAAGGTAAAATTCTATGGGAACGACTTTGTTTACGAGTCCGGCTTTCTGTGCTTCTTCGGCAGTGATCTGTCGTCCGGTGAGAATCATTTCCATTGCTAATCCTTTTCCGACGGCTCGCGTGAGACGCTGTGTACCGCCGGCTCCAGGCATAACGCCGATCAGAATTTCCGGCTGGCCGATGCGCGCCGTTTCGCTTGCGATGATGATGTCGCAGTGCATCATTAGTTCACACCCACCTCCGAGCGCAAAACCGGAAACGGCGCCAATTATTGGTTTCTTGATCTTACGAATGCGATCCCAGCGCGCGAATTGATCCCGCGTAAGCATATCGACAGCCGAAGCATCCGCCATTTCTTTAATATCCGCGCCGGCAGCAAAGGCACGTTCGCTTCCGGTGAGAACTATTGCGCGAACGCCGGAATCTTGATCGAGCGCCTCCAGGCAATCTACAAGTTCCGTCATCAACTCGATGTTGAGCGCATTGAGAACTTTTGGGCGGTTGAGTTGAACGGTGGCTACAAAGCCATCCTGCGAGAGGAGAAGGTTTTTGAATTCACTCATTGAGGCAAAAAGCTACTAACAGCTTGAGTGATCTTAATTTGTGTGCTTTTCTTCCTTAAATTTCCCAACGATGGATTGAAGCTTTTGAACCACTTCGCTCCGCTTCAGACCAGCCTTCGCCTGAAACACGGTCATCTTGAATTGCGGACGCGATCCGCCCGGCGAAACGGAGCCGACGAAGAAATCGGAATGCTTCCAACCGGTCTCGCGTAGCGACTCCTGGATCAAAGAGACCTGCAAGCGGCTGAGCGGCGTTGCAATGCGGATATTCGGTTCTTCCGCGCCGGGTAACAATTCCTTCTCTTTGGACTGCATTCGCATAGGCTATTCAAGAAAAATTCGTGAAAATACGGTTGACTTTTGAGGAACGCGTTTAACGGGGATGTTTAGATAAAAGTGCCACATCATTGTGGTGAAAAGTGGGGGAACGCCCGCAAAATTCGAGGGGTTCGTAACAGCACTATTTCGAAATTATTAATAATTTCGAATGAGTAGAGCGTTAATAGTTTTTTTGCAAGACCTATGCTTATCCCACGCATCACCGTCTTTCTTTTTGCATCCGCGATTTTTACCGCGAATGCTTCCGCGCAGCTCATTCATTCCACAGTCAGTGTGGTAAAGCAGGTGACGGTTGCAGACTCATCGAACGAACGCATTGCCCCGATCAAGCCTTTGAGCATTGTTGCTTCGTCTCAGTCGGGCGCTCGGGCAGGGCTTGTAGTTACGAACGCATGGCCCAACCCATTGCATCCCTCTACGACGCTTCACCTTGAAATTTTAAGCGATAAAGAGGCTCCGGTTATCGCTGGGATTTATGATCTCGATGGCACAGAAAAAGCTACGCTCGATCTTGGGCAGTTGAATCCTGGCTCCAATGAATTGCAGGTTGCGGTGCCCGATCTGCCGAGCGGCGAGTACATTATTCGGATACAACAAGGCGCGGATGCTCCGGAAATCGTCCGTATTAATTACATAAAATAGCGTTTGGAATTGATCTTCAGCTTCGGCAACATTTATTCACTGTCATAGGTGTTGCAACAACATTACGCTTCCGTTACGAAGCAAGTTCTCCACTCATTATCCCGAAAACGGTTCCTAACGGAACCAATTTTCTTGAAAAACGGGTGTGAACGAAGCTCTTAGCATATTCCCCTAATTTGCATGGAATAAAGGATTTCCGGAGTTATTAACTTATCCGCATCCCTTTATTAACCGCGATGTGTGCAAGTCCAAGGATATACACCGACTTATCGACACATTACGGGATAATTTTACTCGAACTCATTTCCGCCCTTTATTACCGCATTTCGTAATGTTGAGAATCAACCAGAGGCTGTTTTATCAAGTCATTAAATGCGTTGATTACATTGCATCCTGTCGTATCAAAGGATTGCTTATTTGTTCATCGCGCGCGCGATGAACATTTCGATCTCCGCATTCACTAATTCAGGATGTGCTTGTCCTACAAGATGTTTCGTGTTCGGGATAATGACGACATTCTCTGCACGATTTGGACATCTGATAATGTGATCGAACTCGCCGTGAATACGAATGAACGGTACATTAATTATTGCGCCATGCCACATTGCAAGCGCGTGGTATGCCTCGCGGAACAGACCGCGAGCAAGATCGTGGTACATCACGCCGGCAAGAGCTATATCGAGTTTTGAAATTCCAGAAACCCGCCGCATGGCCGGTGCAACGAATACATCCGCTGCGCGATAAACCCAGAGCGGAAGCCACCAGCAAATATACCGTCCGAAAATGCGCGGAATAAACCTGATCTCATCCGATGAGACGAGACCGCCTATGAGAATAACACCCCGAACCGAGAGATACTGAGTGAGCTCCATCCCGACAGCTGAGCCAAGAGAATAACCTGCGATAAAAAGTGGAATATCAGGATCAATCACGTGCGTGGCCAAAAGATGCTCGCAAAAGCGCTTTGCATAATGCGAGAGGGTCTCATCATGCTCGAACGGGATGTAATCGGGTGCGATGAGCGTATAGGGCAACGCAAGTTGGGTGTGTGCCATGCGGTGATCCCCACCCAGACCGGGAAGTAAGAGGAGCTGAATATGATTCTGAGGATGTAACAAAATTGCTTGCAAGTGACTAATATTGTCTGAAGTCTCGTTAGGCTGTAACCTTTTGACCTTTCGCCGGTCTTCTTATTAAACAGAAGTCTCAGATGAACACACGGATCGCTATAATCGCTTATTTTTTGCTGATGTTCTGCATTCCGGCAGAGGGGCAGTGGGTGCAGACGAACGGGCCACGGAATGAGATCCTCACATTTGGTGGGAATGTGACATGCCTTGCGTCGATGGGTAACAAACTTTTTGCAGGTGAATCCGGAGTGCTCCTTTCCACGGACAGTGGAACAACCTGGAGTGCAATGAATAACGGATTGAATGGCGCAGGGGTGGGCCAAATCATTTTTAGGTGCGATACAATGTTTGCGAGTACGAGTGGTGGTATTTTTCGATCAACCGATATGGGGGCAGACTGGATTCCATTGATGGATCAAGCTCCCAGTTTTTTCGCCAACATTAGTGCATTTACTATCAGTGGGGGTAATTTCATTGTGGGAACCAGGCTTGATAGCACATATTTTTCAACCGATAATGGCAAAAGCTGGACAACATCTGACACGCTTTTTGATGTCAGCTGCTTTGCCCAAATGGATGGGAATCTTTATGCAGGTACGAGTGACGGCGGAAGATTTTTAACGGGAGTGTATGTTTCTACAAATAATGGAGCGAATTGGATGCTCACAGACACCGGAGAGAGGTCTGGAAAGAGATTTGTCCTTGCGCTTGCCGCGATTGGCGGAAATCTGTTTGAATCGACCCTCAACGGGATGTTCCTTTCAAGCGATAGGGGTGCAAGCTGGACAGCCATCGAAAACGGTTTGCCAAATCCGACTCTCTATTCGTCACGCGTTTACGCGCTCGCAGTAAATGGGCAGAATATGTATGCGGGTACTGAAGGCAGCGGCATTTATCTTTCATCGAACAATGGAACGACCTGGAATGCGCTCCCAGATATTGGACTGACCAGCACCTATATTTCTGCGCTACTGATAAACGGAGGGAATCTTTATGCAG